>ERZ779880.219-NODE-219-length-84057-cov-8.374336_pt1 | contig 84057 bp, 80 predicted proteins | sample MGYA00511555_ERZ779880 | MGnify/ENA primary metagenome ERZ779880 (study PRJEB29588, sample SAMEA2145815) | human gut metagenome | biome: human gut; feature: human-associated habitat; material: faeces | place: Denmark | collected 2008/2010 ... | reverse complement strand
GACCCTGCCAGCCGCAAGCGGAGCGAGCAGGAATGGGACCTCTCCATTATTCTGGATGAAGCCAGAAAAGGTGCCGCTGCTGGCGGCCCTTTCTGGGCGATCTACTAAAGGAGCATGGTATGAACAACCGAAATAAACTGATTGAATTATTGATCTACATCGCCATTGTAGTGGTTGGCGTTGTCCTTCTGCTGACAGGAGAGCCGGAAAGGGCGGTAGAAAACATGGATATGGGAGGTACATCGTATGCTGCTGTACTTGACAAGTAACCAGAAAAGCGGGCTGATCGACGGCGCGGCCCGTGAAATGCTCCTGCCGTCCAAAAAGCTGGTTGGGAAGTTCAGCCTGAAAAGTTTCGTCACCAAGGATATGCGAAACTATGCCACGGCCAAGTTCTTCCTGATTGACGCGGCCTGTATTGAGGAAAGCGGCGAGGACTTCACCCTGGCTTTGAGGTCCTTCCAGATGATGTTTTCTGCCCGTATCATCGTGATTCTGTCCGGCTGTGAGGATATGAGTGGTTGTATCCAGCAGCTTTTATCCATTGGAGTGGTGAATCTGATTACAGCGGAAACGCTGGAGGACGCCGCCGACGAGCTGAAAGAGGCCCTTTCCGATGAAGGGATGCAGCGGTATGTGACGCCTATGCCTGTGTCAAGCCAGCCGGAACCCCAGTGGGAACCGGCTCCTGAACCGGAGGCCGAGATCATCCCCTACCGTTGGAACGCTAAAAATATCCGTATTGCCGTTGCAGGGACGCAGCGCAGAAGCGGCGTAACGGTGACGGCGTTCAATCTGGCGGCGTGGTTGACTGCCAGAGGTGCGGAGGTCGCCTACATTGAGGTCAACACCAACCGGCACCTTCAGCTCCTGCTCAATGTCTATGAGGCGGCCCCTACTGGCGAACATTACACGATTGATGGGATTGACTGCTACCTGACCAATGAGCCGGACCGGGAGTATCAGTTTATCATCTACGACTGCGGTGTGATGCAGGCGCCCACCTCTGTGTTCCGGGAGGCGGATCACCGGCTGTTGTGCGGGAGCGTCCTGCCCTATGAGATTCCGGCCTTTCACAAGGCGCTGGAGATCTGCGGCGGGCTGGAAGTACGCCCGGTGGCCATCAGTGTGCCGGGAGAGTTCCGGGAATACTGCCGGGAGCTGTTTGGCGGTGAGATGGAAATGGCGGAGGCATCCCATAACCTATTTGCAGAACGGACCAACGGGAGGTTGTATAAGCGCCTGGTGGAGCCGTATATCATGGGAGAACGGCGGCTGTAACAAAGAGAGGATCAGAATGGGAGGATCACAGAATGGCAAAGTTTGAATACATGGAGAGGGCGTTTTCCTCTGAATTGCGGCCGAGAGCGCGGCTGGTGCTTCAAGTCCTTGTTCTGCATTGCAACAAGGAGGGTGAGTGTTTTCCGTCCATCAAGACCATAGCCGCCAAGTGCGGCTATGGTATCTCTACGGTCAAGCGGGCGCTAGACGAGCTGGTGGAAGCTGGCTACATCATCAAGCAGGCACGGTTTGACGAGCGCAAAAACGGCGGCCAGACCAGCAACCTCTATACCCTTTGTTCCGAGGCACCGCAGCCGTCCACGCCGGAGCAGCCCACCGAATCGGAACCGCCTATGCCGGACGAAGAAGTAGAGAAAGCCGTCCATTCTTCAGCGCCTGACTCCACGCCTGGGGAGCAGTCCGCCCTTTTTCTTTTTCCGGCTTACTCTTTTGTCAATGGGTTTGAAAGAAAGACCGGGCGGCAAAAATGCCGCCCGGATGCTGCGTGGACTGGGGGGCAGTCCATTTTTGTACCCCCTTGAACCGTACAGGTGAACAGATACTTACCGGATGAAAAGAAAAGTAATAGGCGCCGTTCAAACAAGCAAAATAAAAGCAGGGGCCTCAGCCCCCGCCTTGTCAGGATTGCAGCCGGTTGATAAAGCCGATCAGCATGATTAGGTCCTCGTCCTTCAGCGTTCTCATGCCGTCCAATGCCTTTTTCATAAGCTGCGGGTTGACTTCCTCGGAATCGAAGAATTGGAGCGGCGTGATCTCGAAATATTCGCAGATATTGAGAAACTGCTTCATGGATGGGAGCGCCCGGCCGGAAGAAATCGCCTGGATGTAGCTGCGGTTTTGCCCTAAAGCCAAGCTCATTTGATATTCTGACACGCCCTTTTTCAGCCGCAGTTCTGTGATCCGGCTGCGGATAAATGCCTCATCCATACTCTCACCTCACTACTCATTAGCATAGCAGATAGGTTTTCTGGATAAGGAACATTGATTGTGTTATAATTCTCCATATACCGCTGCTTATAACGCATTATTTACGTTATTTTAGCTTTGTATGTGTGTAAAAGGAGAAAATGTATGGACAAGAGGGTGATTTTATGAGGCAAGCTGCCTGTGCGGTAACAGGCCACCGGCCGAGCCGGTTCAAGTTCAAATACAGCGAGGACTATTCGCTGTGCAAAAAAATAAAGCGGGCCATGTTGGAGCAGTTCAAGAGGCTGTACGATGAACATGGAGTACGCCGGTATTATGTGGGCGGCGCCCTGGGTGTGGATATGTGGGCTGGTGAATTGATTCTGCGGCTGAAAGAACAGCCGGGATATGGAGATATAGAACTGGTGGTGGTGCTGCCCTTTGAGGGGCACGATTCAAAATGGGATGAGCGGAGCAAGCGCCGGATGGACTTCCTCCTGCGGATGTGTTCCGACTGTGTAGTGATAGGAAAAGAGGACTGCCGGGAGAACTATATTAAGCGGAACTGCTACATGGTGGATCACGCGGATTATCTGGTAGCGGTCTACGATAATGAGCGGAATTTGCGGTCTGGGACTATGCAGACGGTGAGATATGCCCAAAATAAAGGAATCACAATATCTTTTGTTAATCCTGATACTGCTACAGTTACAACTAATTAAATTTACTCAAACTAACTCAAGATGTGGAATAACTATATAGAGATAAAAGTAAAAGCGGTTCATGAAGCAACCGCCTCACTTTTAATTCCTATTGAAATTAGGATACACTTGCGTTATCATTTTCTTTAGTCAATCACGATTTCCAGGAAGGGCGAATAAGTATGGCTGATGTTGTTGATATTCCGGAATTCAGAGCATTCTATTATACAGATGATACGCCCCGCCAGTTTTATACCCTCCGGCGATACGAGGATGAGAGTGGTGCTGGAGAGATGCACTGCTATAATATTGCGCCAGGCATTCAACTGTCCTTTAATGAATTAAACCTAAGTTCTTGCTTTCAACCACTGAATGTCCAAAAGGACTTTTTGGAAATAAATTATTGCCTTGAGGGTGGACACGAAGTAGAAATGGTCGGAGGTGGAATCACCTTTTTGGGTGAAAAGGATTTAAGTATATCTGGCCTATACCATGATAGACAGATTATTGTCAATTCAAGAATCCCTTTCAATAAGTATAAGGGTATAACCATTCTCTTGGAGTTAGAAACAGCGCAGACGACCCTCAACGATGAATTCTCTAGGTGGCGTATAGACTTGCAAAAAATCCGCACAACCCTATGCCCGGAAGGCCGTGTTCTTTTAATAAAATCCAAACAAAAAATTGACCATATTTTTACAGAGATATTGAGCGTTGAGAACCAGATAAGATTGCCATATTACTGGCTGAAAATCCTGGAAATCTTACTTTTATTAAGCAAACTGGATAACAGTTATGTGGAGCCGCCTCAACAGTTTACGGAGAAAGTATCCCGGCGGACTCAACAGGTCTATCAGTATATTATTGAAAATCCTTTTACACAAAAAAACATTTCTGAGATAGCAGAGATTTATGGGGTTTCGGAATCAAGCATGAAACGCTGCTTTAAGTCAATTTCCGGTGCTTCTCTAGGCACGTTTATGAAAAGGAAACGAATGGAGGCTGCTGCGGAATTACTTAGATCTGAGCCAGCATTGAGTGTGGGCGAAATTGCTAGTCTTGCAGGGTATGAAAATCAAGGGAAGTTTTCTGGGGCATTCAAATCAGTATATGAAATGACTCCAATCGCATATCGCATGAAATATTCGTGACCTAAATGGATTAAGGCTTGACCTAAACGGTTATAGACGAACATGCAATCTTGTGCTACCATAATTGATATGAATTAGAGATTGACGAGAAGAACCGCATTCAGCGGTTCTTTTTAGGGGCATAAGTTAGCGGAGCCTAACCGTGGGCGAATGGAGGCAAATTAGTTGTACAGTATGGGGATCTGCGCACGCATTGCAAAACGCATTATAACCTTGCTAATTGTGATTTTAGGAGTCGTTACTCTCAGTTTTTGTTTGCAGATATTTACCGGTACAGATCCGGCAGAAATGCTTGTAAGAAAGACTACATTGTTCGCAACAGAAGATCAAATCCAAGCAATGAGAGTTGAACTTGGCCTGGATGGTACACTCTCTGAGCAATATGCAGATTATATAAAAGGACTACTTACCGGGGACTTGGGTATTTCAATTACCAATCGAAAACCTGTCATTGATAATATTAGAGATGCACTTCCTGTTACATGTATGTTAGTGATTATGTCTATGCTCTGGGTTGCTATTTTAACTGTTTTATTATCGGCGTTTTCTGTCATATGGAAAGACAAAGTATTTGACCACGCAACAAGAGTTATCTGCATAATTGGGATATGTGTTCCGAGTTTTTGGCTGGCACTCATTTTGTTGATTGCTTTTGCAGTTGAGATTCCGATATTTAGTGTAATTTCAGACGGGAGTATTAAATCCCTTATATTGCCATCTGTTTCCATTGCCATTCCAATTGCTTGTATTTCAATCAGGGTTTTGCGAGCTGCTGTAATAAACGAATTAAAAAGTGACTATGTTACTTACTCTAAAGCGAGGGGGTTTTCCACATCTAAAATTATATACGGCGAGGTCCTGAGGAACGCATTTCCAGCGGCCATAACACTTTTCGCACAATATTGCGCATCAGTTTTTGGAACCTCTGCACTGATAGAAACTGTCTTTTCCATTCGGGGTCTTGGATACTATTTAACTGAAGCATGCGAAAGTATGGATGTATATGGAATATCGGGTGTGGTACTTATTTGCGCAATCTCATTTGTCCTTTTTAATACTGTAGCGGACATCTTCTCGGGTATCATTTGCCCTGCGTATAGGAGGAAACGTGTATGAGGAAACATCCACAAATTGTCATTGGTGTTTTACTTATTGCGTTATTTGTTTGTATTGCAATAACTGCCCCTCTCCTTGCCCCAAATGATCCAAATGCAACAAACCTTGCACTAAAAAATGCCCCGCCATCATCCGAGTATCCTCTTGGATGCGATCAGATGGGGCGCTGTGAGCTTTCGCGCTTAATTTATGGAGCGCGATATTCACTTAGCCTTACTGTGCCTGTGCTAATAGTACTAGCAGCGATTGCATTGTTTATTGGATGCTACTCTTCTTATAAAGGCGGCCTAATAGATGAGGTCATCCGCTTGTTGTGCGATATATTTATGGCATTTCCGCTTTTAGTAATAGCAATGTCATTAGTGTCAGTTATTAACAATTCTGTTGCGAGCATTATCACTGCAATTGGTATTTCTATGTCTGCGTGGTTCTTACGCATGGCGCGTTCTTATGCAAAGGTCGAGTGTGGAAAGGGGTATGTAGAATCTGCAAGAGTATCTGGTGCATCTGCAATGCGGATCGTACTTCACCACATTATCCCGAATGTGTTGCCACAGTTTGTTGTCTATTTTACCACGGGAATAGCATCAGCAATTTTATCGGTATCAAGTTTTGCGTTTTTGGGTGTGGGCCTCATTGCTGGTACTCCGGAGTGGGGAGCCATGCTTAATGACGCTCGAAACAGCATTTATACAAATCCCGCCCTAATTGTTTATCCCGGCATATGCCTCATTATCTGTTGTGCGGGCTTCAATTTATTAGGTGAAGGTATTCGGGATTTTATTGGCAAGGAGGACCAGATCAGTGTTTCTTGACGTCAGAGATCTCACTATTACTCTCAAAACGGGTGAAGAAATTGCAGAGGACATTTCTTTTTCAATAGATGGAGGAGAAATGTTGTCCATTGTGGGCAGCTCTGGGGCAGGAAAAACGACGGTATGCAAGGCCGTTATGGGCTTACTTAGTTCTAATTATTCCATTTCAGGCGAGGTGCTTTATAAGGGGGAAAACTTGCTGCGCGCTTCAAAGAAACGATTGCAGGCAATCTACGGTAAAGAAATATGCTATATTATGCAAAACCCCATGACAGCATTTAATCCATCGCTGCGTATTGGAAGGCAATTAGAAAAAACATGTTACTTACATAACCCCCAAATATCACGGCAGGAATTACATCTATTAGTGAGCAACACACTACAACAGTTGGGCCTTGATGATTTGAAACGGATACTAAAGAGTTATCCTGATGCCCTTTCGGGTGGGATGTTGCAGCGGATTATGATTGCAGCAGCACTAATCAATCAGCCTACTATATTGGTTGCTGATGAAGCGACTACAGCAATAGATGCCTGTAACCGAATTGAATTGATGCAATTACTTAGGCAGTTATGCAGTGGCGGCATGGCGATCTTATTTGTTACACATGATTTAAGAGCGGCGTCAATGGCAGATCGAATTTTAATAATGAATAATGGCCAGTTGGTCGAGGCAGGGACAACGGAGCAGATATTCAATGAACCTAAAGAAGAATATACAAAATATCTGCTTAGTGCTTGTACGTTGGAAAGACGGTGATTACCTATGATTGAAGCGAAAGATGTAAGTTGCACTTTTGCCCGCAATCCGTTTTCCAAAGAGGGATTCGTGGCGGTTTCCCCGGTTTCCATCCAATTTATTGATGGTGAACGGTATGCCATCGTTGGTGAGTCGGGGTCAGGTAAGACAACACTCGCCAGAATGATTGCGGGCCTCCAGCGTCCTACGGCGGGGAATATCTATGCCAATGGGATACCTGTTTACGGTAAACACAAGGTTCGTACAAATTACTTCAGGGAAGTACAAATTATTCAACAGGATTCTTCATCTGCATTAGACCCTAAAATGTCCATTGGCAAATCAATCGAAGAACCTCTTTTGTGTTTTTTTCATTTAGACAAAGAAGAACGTAAAAAAAGGTGCCATGATCTGATGAATTTATGTAATTTGCCTGTTGAATACTACTCGCGCCTTCCCGCCGAATTATCTGGTGGTGAGCAAAAACGTGTCGCTATTGCAAGGGCATTGGCGGCAGAACCAAAGTGCCTAATTTTTGATGAGGCAACAAATGGATTTGACCTTCCTTTGCGCAAGAAGATCATCGAAGAAATTGTTGACTTGCAGAGGAAACTCGCATTTACCCTTGTATTTATTACGCATGATATGGAGTTAGCCGTCGTTATTGCTGACGTAATTTTGGTTATGAAAAATTCCGCCTTGATTGAACAGGTTGAATTTTCTGGAGATATATCAGTATTTTCAAGCGAATACAGCAAGACGCTTTTATATGCGAGTGGAATTACTGATATATAATCATTGTGGGAATTGATCATAGCAGAAATAAAATGAAAGGATAGTTTGCGATGAAATTCAAAAGACTTGCAACGATGCTTATGGCTGCGGCCATGATGGTTTCGTTAGTTGCCTGTGCAGGCGACAATGGCGAAAACTCAGAAACGCCTGTTTCTTCGGGCAATGATGTTGTGGAGGAAACGGAAGCCAACCACATCACTTTGGCCGAAAGTTGGGGGTTTGAAAATTTCTATACAATTATGACGCCTGATGTATCGGCAAGCAACTTCGGTATCACATATTATCTTAGCAATTTCTACGATGTACTTGTAGAGTATCAAGATGGAGAATACGTTGGTGGTCTGGCCGAGGATTGGAAAATTAGCGAAGATGGAACAGTCTACACGTTCAATCTACGGCATGATGTGAAATTTTCTGATGGTAGTGATCTGACTGCTGAAGATGTTGCCAAATCGCTTTTGGCCGTTCCCATCAATTTGGGGCAATACAATGGAACCTATGGCCGCCTGTCTACAATTATTGAAGATGCAGTGGTCGTTGATGACTATACTGTTGAAATGCATCTGACGCAACCTTATTATAATGCGCTACGGGAGCTGTGTTTGGCGAATCCATTCGGAATTGTATCAAGTGAACAACTTAATGATGATTTAACGAAAAAGGATACTTTTGAAACTGCAACCTATGGCACAGGTCCCTACATGTATGTTGGAGATAATGACGGGCAGACTTGGAATTTCGAGAGCAATCCCTACTATTGGGGTGAAAAACCTGATGTTGAGAGTTTTTCTATCGAGAGCATTCCTGACAATGATGCTAAAATCCTCGCATTGAAAAACGGAGAGATTGATTTTGTCGCAGGAATCACGAACGTCTCCAATGAAAGTTTTGTGGAAATGCAAAACACTGAGGGATTTGGTGCCAAGGTTGATGACAAATCTTTCCGCACCGGATATATTGGTTATAATTTAAGTAGTTCCATGTTTGGTGATGAAGTTGTTCGCCAAGCCATTACATTGGCCTTAGATAAAGATGCAATTTCTGAGAGCATTTATGGCGGCCTGTATGAAAAAGCAGATACTTTCTTCCCGAAGACCCTACCCTATTGTGATGTAGAGCAGACCGTATACTCTTATGATATAGACAGGGCAAACCAATTGCTTGATGAAGCAGGATACATTGATACAGATGGCGATGGCATCCGTGAAAAGGACGGCGAGAAACTATCCTCTCCGTTTCAGTACCAAGCAGGCTCCGCTTCTGATGATAACTTGGTTGTTTATATCTGCGACCAGTTAGGGAAAATCGGAATCGAACTTATACCGCAGTCTGCACAAATGATGGACTGGTATGCAATGATTACAACCGGAGAGTACGGCCTTACCTTATTTAAAACGCAGGGCGGTTTTTATGATCCGGGCAATACAATCGGTAATATCGATCCCAGTATGGCCATGGACCCAATTATCTCCCAGGTCGCTGCATACTTGCCGGGCGGTGCCGAACTGATTACAGAATTGGAATCTACTACTGACGAGGAGCGAATCCAGGAGATTTATGGCATTATTTTGACTACGATGGCGGATCAGTGCCTGACTACGCCTTTGGTGTATCCTCACCAACTTGCAGTGTATAGTGATAAGATTGCAAACTACGATTTTCCGCCTGATGCAAACTTTACTGCTGTACAAAATATCACATTAAAGTGAGTATTTCCTTATTCCGCAAACGGCGTGCTATGTTTTGCATAGCACGCCGTTTGCAGAAAGAGAAATAACATATTCCAAATAGATTACAGAGAAGTTATGTTAAACCATATATTTGCTCTGCCGGTTGAAAGGAGTCCAGATATTGGTGGGCAGTCAATCAAAAGGGATTAAGCGGATTCTCAGTTTTGCCGGTAGATACAGGGGCCTCTTGACTTTTGCACGTTGCCTTTCCGGCATCAGTGCGTTGTTTATCATTGGCCCTTTTATCTGTGTATATTTTGCGGCAAGAGAACTTATCGCTGTATTTTTAGGCGATCAATTGAATGGCCAAGCATTATTGAATTGGGGCCTTTTTGCATTAGGATTAGAACTCGTGGGAGTAGCACTCTACTTTTTGGCTTTGCTATCTTCTCATATCGTTGCGTTCCATATTCAAAAAAACCTGCAGATGGCAGCATTAAAGCACCTTGCTCATATGCCAATTGGTTATTTTAATGCCCATCCAAGCGGAAAATTGCGTAAAATAATTGATGAAAACAGTTTTCAAACGGAGACTTTTATTGCACATCAGTTGCCAGATTTAACAGGTGCCCAAGTAACCCTGATTGCTGGTATTTGCTTTATGATCATTTTTGACTGGCGTATTGGGGTTCCACTTATTATCTTATATGGAATGGCCTTTTATCTGCAAAGTTCTCTCATGGGAAAGAATAGTGCTGAGTTTATGAGAATTTATCAAGACGCTCAAGAAACAATGAACCATGAGGCTGTTGAATATATTAGAGGAATCGCCGTTGTCAAGGTGTTCGGACAAACTGTAAAGTCGTTCGCCAAATTTCATAGTGCGATAGAGACCTATAAAAAGTACGCACTTGCTTATACTATGTCTTGCAAGAAAGGCATGGTTGCATTTAATGCTATCGTAAACTCATCCTTTTTAGTGCTGGTTCCGATTGGCCTTCTAGTTGGATTTACGACCCCGACACTCAGAGATTTTATTCAAAGTTTTCTGTTTTACGTGATTTTCTCTCCGGCATGCGCAGTGATGCTTAATAAAATTATGTATATGACTAGTTATAAAATGCAGGCAGAGGAGTCTATGCGTAGAATCGATATGATTTTAACTTCTGAACAGCAACCAGAACCAGCGATCCCCCAATATCCTGATACATATGAGGTCGCTTTTGAAGATGTGACATTTGCATATGATAATACCGATCACCCCGCAGTTTCACATCTCACTTTTATGGCAAAAGCAGGAGCAATAACCGCCCTTGTGGGACACTCAGGGTCAGGTAAAAGCACAGCGGCCAGTCTGATTCCTCGGTTCTATGACGTGCAGGATGGCGCAGTAAAAATTGGCGGCGTTGACATCAGGGAAATCCCACAGGGCGATTTAATGAAAATGGTGGCGTTTGTGTTCCAGGACCCCAAGTTGTTTAAGGATAGCCTATTAGAAAACATAAGAGCCGGAAGACCATTGGCAACCCGTGAGGAAGTTCTAAAGGCAGCTCATCTGGCGCAGTGCGATGACATACTGAAAAAACTTCCAAACGGAATAGACACAATTATTGGAAGTCAAGGTGTATACCTGTCCGGGGGCGAAACACAGCGCATTTCCATTGCCCGTGCTATTTTAAAAGATGCTCCTATTGTAGTTTTAGATGAGGCGACAGCATATGCTGATCCCGAAAATGAGCATCAAATCCAGAAAGCCTTTGATGGACTTATAAAGAATAAGACGGTTATTATGATCGCACATCGGCTTTCGACTGTCCAGGATGCAGACCAAATATTGGTGATGAAAAACGGTGCAATAGTGGAAAGCGGAACACATTCAGATTTGATAAAGTTGCAAGGAGAGTATGCTAAAATGTGGGACAATTATAACAAGACGGTACAGTGGCATATAGAAAGTTGAGGTGCTGTCTATGCTAAAACGTGCGTTTGCATTAAGCGATCAAGGCGCAAAAGATTTAGCAAAAGGGATTATAGCAACTGCCTGCGCCAATTTGATACAGATCATTCCAGCAAGTTTGTTGTTGATGGTAGTAATGATGCTTTTAGAAAAAGCGGCAGGGACTCATGTTAATGTAGGTCGGAATATTCCGGTCTTTGTTGGAATTACCCTGGTGCTTTTTGGTATGATCGCGATTACCCAATTAGTACAATACAATTTGACATACACTGCCGCATATAAGGAAAGTGCAAATCGAAGAATTGTGCTGGCTGAAAAACTCAGAAAACTTCCACTGTCGTTCTTTGAAAAGAAAAATTTAGCAGATCTGACAACTACTATTATGGGGGATTGTACGGCACTAGAACGGACATTTTCTAATGCGATTCCACAGTTGTTAGGTACGATTCTTATGTTTGTTATTACATCCGTGGGGCTGGCAGTTTTAGACTGGAGGCTGGCTCTTTGTATTATTGTCCCGGTACCAGTTGCCTCAATTGTTGTTGTTCTTGCTCGTAAGGCACAGAGTAAGGCGGAACTTGAAAACCTGGAGGCAAAAAGGTGCGCCTACGACGCAGTACAAGAATATGTTGATACTATAAAAGAATTAAAAGCATACTCAAAGACAAATGTATACTTGGATGAACTTGATAAAAAGTTGGAGAATGTTATTCGTTGTTCCTTCCGAAATGAGTTAGCCCCCGGAGCATCCACAACAGCAGCTCAGTTTATCTTGCGTTTTGGCTTAGTTGCTGTTTTGCTTATAGGGGGAAAATTGGTGATTGAAGGTACGCTTTCTATTCCTATGCTCATACTGTTCCTTCTTTTCGCTGGCCGAATCTATGATCCATTCACCAACTGTTTCATGCTATTAGCGGAGGTTTTTGCCGCACTTGTAAGCATTGGTCGGATGAAACAGATAGACAATACACAGGAACAAACCGGCTCAGACTGCTACAATAACATTGGCTACGATATTGAGTTTAAGGATGTTCACTTTTCTTATAACGAGGAGCCAGTTCTGGCAGGAGTATCTTTTGTAGCAAAGCAAGGCGAAATAACTGCTTTAGTCGGGCCATCTGGCAGTGGAAAATCCACTGTTTCAAAATTAGCGGCACGTTTTTGGGATGCAGATTCCGGACTCATAACACTTGGAGGCATAGACGTCAAAACCGTTGAACCGGAAGTATTGCTAAAAAACTATGCAATCGTATTCCAGAATGTCACCCTTTTTGACGAATCGGTAATGGAAAATATACGACTTGGCCGTAGCGGAGCATCTGACGAAGATGTCAGAGCCGCAGCAAAGGCCGCCCAATGTGATGAGTTTATTGATCGTTTACCGCAAGGCTATGACACGAATATCGGGGAAAATGGAAGTAAATTATCCGGTGGCGAGCGCCAGCGCATTTCTATTGCTCGTGCCTTATTAAAAAATGCTCCTGTTATTCTTCTCGATGAAGCAACTGCATCTATGGATGCAGAAAGCGAAACAATGGTACAAACTGCCTTGTCAGCGTTATTAAAAGGTAGGACAGTGATAGTTATTGCGCATCGCATGAGGACCATAGCGAATGCAGACAAGATAGTTGTTTTGGACAAAGGGAAAGTGACTGAAATGGGGACTCCCAGCGAGTTGGCTAAAAAAGGCGGGCTGTATGAGCATTTGGTTGCTCTTCAGCAGAAACAACAAATGTCTTCTTTACCGACATGAAAGTCCTAAGAGGAAAATATGAAAAGAAAACAGCAAGCCACCGCATCCGGTGAGGATTATTTAGAGGCCATCTTAGTAATCCAAATGCATAAAGGAGCAGTACGCTCCGTGGATATAGCCCGGCACATGGAAGTATCAAAACCAAGCGTGTGCCATGCAGTCAATACTCTAAAAAACGGTGGATTTCTCATAATGGATGATGACCACTTTCTCCATCTAACAGATGTGGGCCGGGAGGTAGCAGAACAGACCTATGAGAAGCACTGTTTCTTCACTCGCCTGCTGGTAAGTGCTGGTGTTGATCCAAAGGAAGCGGAATGCGACGCCTGCCGGATGGAGCACGCAATCAGCGAGAGCAGTTTCCAGCAACTTAAAGCTGTATCCGCAGCGTTTGAAGAATCTAAAGAACAGACAAAAATGCCTTGAAAAGATGAGGTGATGACAACACGGAGGAGATCATCATTATACGGGCAATCGACCCGGATGAAACCGTTTTTAAGACTATCATGGATGCTTTGCGGGATAAGTCTGTTCAAGTTGTTGAAGCCACATCCTCCATGCTGTCTTTTGGAGATGTTGAAATCTACCCGGCTTCTCGGCGAGTACTGAAGGCCGGAAGGGAAATTCGCCTAAATCACAGCGAATACTCCATTCTTTACTGCATGGCGAAATCCCCTGGTAGGATTTACACAAGGGAGCAACTTTATGCGGCAGTCTGGGGTGAGGAATATCAGTACGGTATGACTACCGTAGATAATACGATCTGGCGTCTGCGGAAGAAGTTGGAGTCTGATCCCAGGCATCCTATTTTTATCAAAACTGTTTTTCGGTTTGGCTACAAACTTGATGCCTAATAAGAGAGGGTTGCCCATCGCAAAAGAGCAACCCTCTCTTTGTTTACCTGTTAGTCAGAAAAATTATCTCAAACAACAGAAAACTTCGCACATAACTGGTGAAATTTGTCATGTAAACTCTTAGTGTGGCAGTTTATCCCCAAATCCCTTTGAACACGCAAAGCGAGGTGAGGCGCATGGACAGAGCAGAAAAGGAAATCAGGAAAAGCGGTCTTTATCCCATGGGCGGATAAGGGCCGCTTTTCTTTTACCCATCGACATAATCCGGGGAATATCTCCATGATTTCTCCCGGTTCGACCTTACAACAACATATATCAGCAAGGGCGGCAGCTTTGAGCTGCCACGCTTAAAAGAAAGGGGATGACGCCAGCCGCCTGTGTGCCGTCCGCATAAGCGGGCAAGGAGTAGCGTGCTATGGATGAGAAAATCCACAGCATTGAGAAACTGCTTTTTGTCCTTCTCAAACGACACACGGCTTTTAATGGACAATTTTCAATCGGCGTTCACCGGCGCTTTTGCGGGAGAGAGTTTGCCCCATCCGGGGACAAGCCTCCGCCTGCGGATGCTCCATACGCCATTGGGCTTCTCAATGCGCTTATCCTTCGAGCGGCTGATTTTGTACCAGATTACAAAGTCAGCCGCTTATTTTATAGGCAACCTGGTTATAAGAGCAGGGCGCCGCCACCTCCGGTCTGTTTTCGCAAAAAACAGATCGGAGGTACAAAAATTGCGGGATTATCGCAAAAGCGATTATGCGATAAACAAATACAGCCCCAATATTGTTTATCGCTTCCATGATGAAATTATTGAGGTTGCTCTGGAGGATTACCTGAAGGAGAACCCGGATAAAACAGAACAGGACTTTGCGGAGCTGAAAGCCCTGTCCGATGAGATTTACTATGAGCAGGATCGGGCTGAAAGCACACAGACCCGCAAGGATGTGTCCATCCACGGTTTAGAGGAAATGGACTGCTGCTCTACCCGGCCATTGGAAGAAGAATTGGAGGAACTGGCGGCAGAAGTACAAAACCGCCGCTATGCCCGGATTGCACTGGAGCGACTGTTTGCTGCGGGCGTACTTACAGAAGTCCAGAAACGGCGTTTTCGACTTCATGTGTTCCGTGGTCTGTCCACCCGGCAGATCGGCAGGTTGGAAGGGACAAGCCATCAGGCTGTTGCCAAATCCCTGAACCTTGCCATCGAAAAATTGAAAAAATTTTTTGCGGAGCAGGGTTGACACCCCCACGGTTTCAGGACGATGGGTGAAAGGAGTTCTTTCTGACCCCCCTTTCGCCTGTACCTTGACAACCGCATACTCATTCATCGGTAACTTCCCCTTTGCCAGTGCGATGAGCAAAAGCCGATTCAGAAGCCGCGCCATGAGGTACGGCACGGATGAGCAGATCCCACCTACTTTCTTTCATTGGTCTTGCTGTCATCCTGCCTGTATGAGCGAGAAACGGCGGTCTGTAAAAACCGGGCAGCTCCCGGCGCGGCCATGACCGGCAAAGGGTACAATGGTACTCCTGTCCAGCCACAGCCCTGCCTGACCGCAGGATCACGCAATGGGGGCAGCTCGGAGAGATCCTCGGAGGGGTGAGATTCCCGTGGGCCGGTTCGCTGCTGGCCGCTGATGACTTCCCATGTGCGGGGTGTCGAGGACAAATAGCACAATGAAAGAAAACAGATTGGAAAAAATTCGCCGGACGCAGGGCGGGCCTTTCGGGGCCTGCCCTGTTTCCGGCTTACTTATATTCAGGAGGTCATTCTTATGCGGCGAAAGGCGATCCGGCGCGGCGCTTTGTTCTATGCCGACCTAGACCCGGTGGTTGGCTCGGAACAGGGCGGAACGCGCCCTATCCTCATTCTCCAAAATGATGTGGGAAACTATTTCAGCCCTACCGTGGTAGCGGCGGCCATCACCAGCCGAAGGGATAAGACCCACCTTCCTACCCATGTTTTGTTGGAGGATGTGCCGGGCCTTGCCCCTACCTCCCTGCTGCTGTTGGAGCAGATACGGACGGTTGACCGTAGGCGGCTGCGAGGCTATATCGGGCAGATCAACAAGAAAAAGATGAAGGAGATCGACACAGCCCTGGCAATCAGCGTGGGCCTGCGTTCTCTGGCATAGGACAGGCGCCCTTCTGAATAGATTGGAGAGGCAGAAAGGAGGAACCTGTTTGAAATCACTCACGCTTGCAGAGCTTGATACGCTCTCCGCCGTTGATATTAAGACGGTCGATCCAGAACAGCTTGTCGATATTCGGGATATATCCATCCACACAGAACTTCCAAGAGAGGAACGGATACTGGACTTCATCCGTCAGATCCGCAACCCCTACTGCTTCCGCCACGGAAAGATCGTCGTGAAAATTGGCTTTTCCGAGGCGGCCAAGGAAACCACAATGGAGGAACAATTTGAAAGCTATCTCCGTACCCTGTAAATCCCTGACACGAATGGAACCGAAAAAAATACCTGGACACTGACTGTGCCCTGCTGTATAATAGAAATCGGACAAAACTCGCACTCCAATCGTTGTTGGGACTGACGAACAAAACGATTGGAGGCATTGTTATGAAAAATTTGACCGCGCAGGCTGTTTATAACGCCGACATCTATCTCCGGCTGTCTGATGATGATGGAGATAAGCCGGAAAGCAACAGCATCAAGAATCAGCGGGAATTTATCACGGAATTTTTGAAATCAATGCCAGAAATCCGCATCCATGCCGAGAGGAAGGATGACGGGTTTAGTGGCGTTGATTTTTTTCGTCCTGGGATTCAGGAAGTCTTACAGGATGTGCGTTCCGGCGCAGTCAACTGCGTCGTGGTAAAAGACCTGTCCCGTTTGGGGCGCAACTATATTGAAACCGGAAAGGTCTTACAGGAGTTTGCAGACCACGGGATACGGTTCATCGCCATTAACGACGGCTATGATACCGCCAATTTACAGGGGCAGGCCAGCACCATCCTGCTGCCCATCAAAAACCTGATGAACGATTCTTACAGCCGGGATATTTCAGTGAAAATCCGCAGCCATTTGGAGGTTAAAAAAAGAAAGGGGCAGTTTGTGGGGGCGTTTGCCGCCTACGGCTATCTGAAATCACCGGACGACAAGAATCAGCTTGTTGTGGACGATTACGCCGCCGAGGTGGTGCGGGATATTTTCCGCTGGAAGCTGGAAGGAATGAGCCAGCAGGGGATCGCTGACCGGCTGAACGCCGATGGGGTCCTCTCTCCATCAGAATACAAGCGTTCCCTGGGGATGAAGTATATCTCCGGCTTCAAAAGCAATCCGCAGGCCAAGTGGTCGGCGGTAGCGGTTGGGCGCATCCTGAAGAATCCCCTCTATATCGGTGTGATGGTTCAGGGAAAGACCGGGCGACCAAACTATAAAATCAAGAAGCTGATGGAGAAGCCAGAGGACGAGTGGATCAGGGTTCCCGGCGCCCATGAGCCGATTATCAGCGAGGTGGATTTTCGGACAGTCAGCGGCCTGCTGTGCCGGGACACCAGAATCGCCGTACAGAAAAAGACGGTCTATCCCTTTTCGGGACTTTTGTTCTGCGCTGATTGCAAGCAGAACATGATCCGCAAGACCGTTCCGGCTGGCGGGAAAAAATATTTTTATTACTCCTGCTCCACCAATCGGGCGGACAAAACCGCCTGCACTACCCACAATATCAGCGAGGCGCTGCTGACAGACGCAGTTCGTGACTGTATCCACGCTCACATGGAAACGGTGCTGAACATTGAGAAAACCCTGCAATTCATCGCCGCTCTCCCCGCAGAGGACACAGAGGCCAGAAAGATTGACCGGCAGCTTGAAAAGCTGAAAGCCGATTATGAACAGGCCATGCGGTTCAAAATGTCCGCTTATGAGAAGTTCGTGGACCATCTGCTGAATGAAGATGAGTTCAAGCAGTATCAGCGGATTTACACGGAAAAGTGCGAGGCGATTGCGGCGGCCATCAGTAAGCGGCAGGAGGAATTGGACGCCATTGTGCGGGCGGGTTCCCCGCAGGGGGAATGGATCGCCCATTTCAAGTCCTTCCGTCATGTGGATGTGATGGAGCGCAAAATCCTGGTGAAAATCATCGACCGCATCTATGTCTATGAAGGGAACCGAATTGAGATCATTTTCAAGTACCAGAATGAGTACAGGGCGGCGGTAGCCTACATCGAACAGTATATGGATCGTCAGGCGGCGCAGGCAGCCCCCACGGTAAAGGAGGCGGTGTAAATGGCGCGTGTGAGCAGAAGAAAACAGATAGCGGCCGCACAGGGCGTTCCGGTTGATGTACTGCCCAAGGCCGCCGCTCTGCGGATTTTCCGCACAGCTCTTTATGTGCGCCTCTCCATCATGGACACCCGTGACCGCAAGGACAGCGAGAGCCTGCAAACGCAGATCGACTATCTGTGTGGGTATATCGCCAAGCACCCTGATTTGGAGCTGTACGACTGCTATCGTGACAACGGAGAAACCGGGACAAATTTTGAGCGCCCTGGATTCCAGCGGATGATGGAGGATGTGAAAGCAGGCCGGGTGGACTGCATCATCGTGAAAGACCTGTCCCGGTTTGGGCGCGACTTCCTGGAAACCGGAAACTTTCTGGAAAAGGTACTGCCCTTCATGGGAGTGCGGTTTATCTCCGTCAATGATAACTACGACAGTATCCGGGCGGACAGCGGAGAGGCCATGACCATCGCGCTGAAAAACCTGATGAACGACATTTACGCCAAGGACATTTCTCAAAAGGTGTATTCTGCGCTGGACACCAAGAAACGCAGCGGCGAGTTTATCGGCAATTTTGCCGCCTATGGCTATGTGAAATCCCCGGAGGATCGGCATAAGCTGGCCGTTGACCTAGACGCGGCGAAGGTGGTGCAGCGCATTTTTCGGATGAAAAAAGATGGAATGAGCAACGCTGCGATAGCAAGAACATTGACTGCCGAACAGATTCCCAATCCCAATTACCACCGCTATTTGCAGGGCGTTGTGTTTACCAAGAGGTTTTCTGAAAACAGCCCGTGGCAGACACAGACAGTGAAGCATATTTTGGAGAATCCGGTGTATCTGGGGCACATGGTTCAGGGCAAGAAAATCACAAAACTGCACGCTGGGCAGAAGCAAAAAATTATGCCCCCATCAGAATGGATCATTGTCCCCAACACTCATGAGGCGATCATTGAGCAGGAACTGTTTGATGCGGTTCAAGCCATTTTGAAAGTCAAACACGAGGAATACCACAGCCGTCTGGGGAAATACGCCCATTTTGACAGCGAAAACATTTTTGAGGGGCTTGTGGTATGCGCGTGCTGCCAGCACAATATGACACGCTATAAGAGTGTTTATAACAAAGGCAGGACGGTGGCGTACCACTTTATCTGCCCCCGCCACGCTATGCTTCTGGATGCCGGATGCCCCAATACGGGTGGCCTGCGAGAAAACGATTTGAAAGCGGCCGTTTTTGAGGTCCTTCGATTGCAGATGGCGATGCTCACGGATGCGGAGGCAGTCATCCAAAGGGTCAGCCGGTCCTCGGCGGCCAGAAGCCGCAGGACGGCTCTTGACAATGAGATCATATCGGTGCAGGGACGCTTAAAGAAGCTGGACACACTCCGCCAGACGCTCTTTGAAAGCTATGTGGACGGTATTGTAACGCAGGCGGATTATCTATTCGGGAAAAGCCGGTATGAGGATGAAGCCCGCCAGCTTGAGGGACGCCTTCAGGATTTGCAGGTCGAAAAGGACGCCTTGCCGGAGGCAAGTCCCAAACAAAATAAGTGGTTTTCCGCTTTTGCCAAGTTCCGGGATGAAAAAGAGCTGACCCGTGAGATGCTGCTGGCGCTGGTGGAGAAGATCTATGTGAATGAGGACAAGCAGGTACATATCGTGTTGAACTATCAGGACGAGATGAAGAAGTTGTTTCAGGAGGAGGTGTAGCACGATGCCGGAGGTCTTACAGCAAATGTTGAACTATGTGATCGCCATTTACATCCGGCTTTCCGCCGAGGACGGCGATCTGTCCGATGAAAAAAGCGAAAGCAACAGCGTTGTCAATCAGCGGGCCTACATCCGCCGTTTCATTGAGCTGCGGCCTGAATTTGCCGGGGCGCAGATTCTCGAATTTTGTGATGACGGTTATTCTGGGACGAACATGGAGCGGCCAGCCGTCCGGCGGCTTTTGGAACAGGTGCGTCAAAGGAAAATCAACTGCATCATCGTCAAGGATATGTCCCGGTTTGGGCGCGACTATATCGTGGTTGGGGACTATCTGGAACAGATTTTCCCTTTCCTGGATGTGCGATTTATCGCCATCAATGATTCCTACGACAGCAAGGATCACAAGTACGGTTCTGCGGGCCTGATTGATGTGTCCTTCCGAAATGTGATCTACGACCTTTACAGCAAGGACTTGTCGGAAAAAGTGAGATCGACCAAAAAGCAGCTTGCCGAAAAAGGCTACTGTGTTGCCCCCTATGCGTTCTTTGGCTATCAGAAAGCGCCTGGGAATAAGCACACTCTTTTGGTGGACGAGGATGCCGCCGCCGTGGTCCGGCGTGTGTTTGACCTCTTTACCAGCGGCCTGTCTACTACGGACATAGCCAGAAAGTTCAATACAGAAGGAGTGCTGACCCCGCTGCAAAGGAAGCGGCTACAAGCGGTGAGCCGGAAGTGGAACTGCGTAGACCAGAATAAAAACTACTGGACTTCTTCTATGGTTCGCAAGATACTGGATGATGAGCGGTACACCGGCAAAGCGATCTATGGCAAGACTACCCGAAAAAAGGTGGGTTCCAGCCGGGTCAAGGCTGTTACAGAAAATCAATGGACTGTTGTGGATGGGGCGTTTCCGGCAATCATTACGCAGGAGGTTTTCGATACGGCCAAGAGTCTGAATCGGAGTTCCCATCCCGGTTCTGCCGGGGAAAGCACACGAGTTTTCTATCGGAAGATCCGGTGCGGACACTGTGGACTTGCGATGGAGCGGCTGCAATCTGCCCACCCCTGCTATGTGTGCCGAACCGACAGGTATAAACCGGATATTGGGTGCCCACAGGACAAGATAGGTGAAAAGGAACTGGAACAGGCGGTTTTAGCTTCTATCCGCACGATGGCCCAGCTTGTCCGAGGGGCGGTTCAGGCGAAGCAGCGCCAGTCTGCAAAAGATGCCCGGCACAACCAACGACTTGACCGGCAGATCAAAGCGCACCAGAACTCGATCCAGATGCGCCAGCAGGAAAAGATGGCGGCTTTTGAGGATATGGTGTCCGGCAAAGTCAGCTCAGAGGACTACCAGCATAAGCGAGGACGGTGTGAAAAACATATCCAGCGGCTTGAAATTAAAATCAAAGAGCTGGAGGACGCCAAACGGCAGGCAAAGGGAGAAGAACTCTCCGCTGGCAGCATACTCCCCTATACTAATGTCAGGACATTGACACGGGAACTGGTGGATTTACTGATTCAGAACATCTACATTTATAGTTCAACTTCCATTGAGATCGTTTGGAAATGCGGGGACGAATATCAACGGCTGCTTGCCGATACCACAAAAAAGGAGGCTGCGGAGCATGAACAGGGATAAAAAACGGTATTGGCTCTATGGGCGTGTTGCTTCACCTGATAAATGGGCTTTGGAGAACCAAATGATTTATCTTCGCAGCTTTGCAGAAAAGTATCAGCTCAATGTTGTGGGAGAATCCCAGGACGAGGCCAGCGGCCTGACCTTTGACCGGCCTGGGCTGAATGATTTTCTGGAAGCTGTCCGGCAAGGACAGGCCGACGCTCTTTTGACAAAAGATTTGACACGCCTGGGGCGAGATGTCATGCAGACTGCCTCATGGATCGCAGACTTGAATACTTCGGGTGTAGGCGTGTTTTCCGTCACAGACTTGACTCTCCGAGGGCTTTAATTACTGAATCAGCGTAAAATCCGGCAAAAAATCTCATAAATTCTTTGGTTTTCTCTTGACATTAGGAGACGACGGATTTTCCGGCGTGAGTTTTGAGCGCGAGGGGCTGCAAGCGATGTTGCAGGAAGTGGAAGCCGGACGAGTGGCGACGGTCATTACCAAAGACCTTTCCCGTCTTGGCAGAAACTATCTGAAAACGGGCGAACTCATAGAGATTGTATTTCCCGAAAACGGAGTACGCTATATCGCGATCAACGACGGAGTTGACACAGCGCGGGAGGATAACGAGTTTACCCCCTTGCGGAACTGGTTTAACGAGTTTTACGCCCGCGACACAAGCAAGAAAATCCGCGCAGTTAAACAGGCACAGGCGCAAAAAGGCGAGCGCGTCAACGGGGAATATCCATACGGCTATATCCCAGACCCGAACAACCGCCACCACCTTATACCCGACCCGGAAACCGCGCCGATTGTCAAACAGGTTTTCGCTATGTTTGTTAGCGGCGTGCGTATGTGCGAAATCCAAAAATGGCTTGCGGAAAACAAAGTCTTGACGATTGGAGCGTTGCGCTATCAGCGTACAGGACAGGCGCGGTATCAGCGGGCAATGATCGCCCCCTATACTTGGCCGGACAAAACGCTCTATGACATATTAGCAAGGCAGGAATATTTAGGGCATACCATAACCGCGAAAACTCACAAGGTATCCTACAAGTCGAAAAAGACCCGGAAGAACGAAGAAGAACAACGCTATTTCTTCCCAAACACCCATGAGCCGCTTGTTGACGAGGAAACCTTTGAACTTGCGCAAAAGCGGATTGCTACCCGCCACCGCCCGACAAAAGCAGCGGAGATTGATATTTTTTCCGGCTTGCTGTTTTGCGCTGGTTGCAGACATAAGATGTATTACCAACAGGGCGTAAATATCGAGCCGCGCAAGTTTTCCTATTCTTGCGGCGCATGGCGCAACAGGGCAAGGACAGGCAGCGAGTGTACCTCTCATTATATCCGCAAAAACGTACTTCTTGATTTAGTGCTGGAAGATATGCGGCGGGTTTTGCGGTATGTTAAGGAACACGAACAGGACTTTATCTGTAAAGCTACCGAGTACGGCGACATGGAAGCGAGAAAGGCATTAGCGCAGCAGCAAAAGGAACTTTTCAAAGCACAGGCGCGTATGACCGAACTTGACACGCTTTTCCGCAAGCTGTATGAGGACAACGCATTAGGCAGACTGACAGATGAACGGTTTGTGTTTCTAACTTCCGGCTATGAGGACGAAAAGAAATCCCTTGCCGCAAGGATAGACGAGTTACAACAGCAGATCGCAACCGTTACCGAGCGAAAAAGGGATATATCAAGGTTTATTCAGATTGTCGGGAAATACAGCGACATACAGGAATTGACCTATGAAAACGTCCATGAGTTTATCGACCGTATTTTGATACATGAATTAGACCGGGAAACCAACACCCGGAAAATCGAAATCCATTATAGCTTTGTCGGACAGGTTGATACCGAGCAGGAGCCGACGCAAGTTGTCAACCATGACCGCCGCAACATGGTAGATGTAAAAAGTATCGCTATCTAACCCCAGCAAAGGTCGTACCGCTGATACCGTCATCAGTAAAGAATCGGTAATTTCTGATTCCGTTCCTTTTGCAGTAATCCTCAAGGATTTGCTTTTGGTGGGTAATACTGTTGGATTCCAGTTCTTCTTTATTTTTCTTCTTGTCTTTTTCATCAAAATCATCGACAGAAAGACGGCAATAAAGAGCCGTTAATAAATTTTTCTTCTCGACTTTTTTCATAAAGTCTCCTTTCCGGCATCATGCCTAAAAAGCCGAGCATTGCGAGTGTTATCATTCTACAATGCCCGACTTGGTTTTACAAATATGCGATTATGATAAAATCAGTTGCTTGAACTGCTGCAAAAGAGATTGTTTGCCTTCAATATCAAAGTCGGCGGTAATGTCATAAACGTTTTTCCCAATCTCTTTTGAAAGGAACATTTTCTTCGGAACGTACTGAACGGGATATCCATACTGTCCGTCAACCTCTATCGGCTTGATTTTGTCGGCATAACTGTTGATTTCGTTGTCGGCAATTTTTCCTCCGCCGCAAATATAAAATGATAATTTTTCCATTGGCTTCACCTCCTTATCTTACGTTGTTTTTCTGCTTTTGCAGGTATCTGCGATAATACTCAGCAGCTTTGATTAAGAAATCTTCGGTCTGTTTTACGGTATAGCTTTCGGGGACAATATTACGCAGACGCTCCATTGGAACCTTCACCATTTCCCGCTGATTCGGTTTTTCCTGCGAAAGCATTTTTGAAATCTCATAATGGGACAGATTTCCATCGTTATACAGATTTTTCATATGAAATGCCTGCGAATAGGACGGGGTGCAGTCGTAAAGCTCGCATTCCTCCAAAACGCCGTACTGTGCCTCATCGCTGAGGAAGGACAGTTCGACGCCGACGGAGAGAGCGATTTTGCCTTCATCCATCCAGTCGAGCAGTTCCGGGATCAGATAGGTCAGACGGATATAACGCTGAACGGTCTTGTAGCTTTCCCCGAGCGGCTCGCCGATCACGGCGGTCGTTCTGTTACTATCCGACTTCGGGACAACTTGTCCCAAAGTTAAGTCTGAGCGTTGTCCCTGATGGCTGAGAGCATCTGCTTTCATCTTGTATGCAAACGCCTTTTCAGATGGCAGGATATGCTCCCGGTGCAGGTTACTGTCCACCACTGCAATGGCGGCGGCATCGCGGTCGAGGGCATAAATAATGGCAGGTACTGTTTCCAGCCCTGCCTTAATTGCGGCGTGTAAACGGCGGTGCCCGCTTACGACCTCGTATTCATCTGTGGTGTTTTCCATCGGTCGGACGATCAGCGGCGAAAGAATACCCTGCGTCTGTATGCTTTCAATCAGCGTATTCATTTCATCGTTGTCGAGTACCTTGTACGGATGCCCCTCAAAGGGGCGTAATTTCGATACCGGAATGGCTACCGGCGTATTCATAGTGTTATGCATAGTTTTTATCTACTCCATTCTTTAGATTTGTTTCTTGCTCTTGCGTTGGCTTCTCGCTCGGTATTGAGTTCCGCCTGCAAAAGCTCGTATAGGTGTGGGGATTTCTCCATAATCTTTTCGGCTCGCTTCACTTTTTCACGAAGCGGACGTATTTTTTCGGTGATTGCTGAACGCTCGTCCTTTGCGGCTTGCACCTCTTCGGGCGTATGCGCTCGGCGGCGGGCGTTGTCAGCTTTGGAGCGCTCTATTTCCAAAACGGCGATTTCTGATTTCGTATCGGATATGCGCTGCTCCAACTGCGGAATCGTGTGGATCTCCTCTCGCTGCAGAAAACGGTAGTCGCTGACATACTGTTCGATATTCCTTGCCTCGTGCCGTAAATCCGGTGACAGCAGGTCTTCTGCCATCTGTAAGACAGTAATGAGGATAAGGAACAAAGTATCCACCAAAACGGTCACAGTGTCATAGCTGTGTTCGATGGTAAACTCCAAGCGGCTCACTTCATCCTCCAATGCGGTAGTACGCCATTTCTGTATACGCTGCGAGAGGACTGCATAGAACTCCACACCCTTATCCCAGTTCGCATTGATACGTTCGTCCAGCACTTCTCGTGAATAGCCGAGAGAATCCAGCCGGATGGGGCGTTTCCAGCCGGGAGCCGTTATTGTAGTATGAGCGTAATACTCATCCGTGCGCCCGAAGGTATAGCCGAGTGCTTCCATCTGATAACGGAAATCTTTTATCGAGCCGCAGGTGGGGAGAACGTACTCGATATCTTCCCGTAAACAGTCCCGGTGCGTTTTCTGACCGGACTTGTGAACCCAGTATTCTTTCTTTTTGCCTTTGTTGTAAAATTCACTGTTTTCAAGAACGGATAAACAGTGTTCGCGGCAGATCTCATCGGAGATGCGGCGCAGCTCCTTATGATCGCCGATCTTATTTTTGAATTTCTGCCCGTCAACGAACGAACATGGATTTACAACAAAATGGCAATGCAGGTTGTCTGTATTCAGATGAACGGTGACAAGCACCTGATATTTGTCGCCCCACATCCGTCTTGCGGTTTCCTTACCAATTTCAAATGCCTGCTCCGGCGTGACCTCTCCTTCGGCAAAACTCTGTATGCCGTGATAGCCGACAACTTTTCCTTTCATCCCGAACCGACGCTGTACGGCAATCATTTCGGCATAAGCGTTTTGCTTTGAGCAGTTGATCCCGCCGACGAATATTTCCTTATCGGTTTTGCCGTCGTTTTTTGCATAGCGGAGCGACGCGTACAAATCCTCATCGAGGTATTCTCTCGGAGTGGTCTTGTCCGGATTATCTGCGTATTTGAGCGTAGCGTTCAAATTGCCGCATACCGGCCAGAAGCCTGTTACTGCCATTATGATTTCTCCCTTCCGGGCAAAAGCAAAACGGCGGTAATCTCTTTGAGCAATTTTTCAATTTCGGCATTTAACTCCGCAGAGGTGCTTTTACTCTCCAGATTACCGATTTTCTCCAGTAATACAAAAAGAGCATTTGGCGGAACCGTTCTCGGTTCATAGCCCAATGCTCTTTGCTTTACATATTCGGATGCGGATAATCCGCATTTTTTCGCTTTTGCCTGTATTGTCTGTTTTTCTTTTTCCGACAGACGGACGGATATTCTGATATCTTTCCCCATTTACATCAACTCCTTTCACGGGGGATTGGGGGCGTGAAGCCCTCAAAGAGTCAGCCGCAGGGCGGCTGTGAGAGGGACGTGTGGCACACATCGTCCCTGCTTGATACGGTGTGAGACGCACCCCGCAGGGATAAATCCCCACGGTGTCTGTGCGTCCCGCGCCGTTCGTAAGTGCGTACCTTTCTCTTTGTGTCACGATGGCTCAGATTTTTCGTGATTCTTTCGCATTTGAGCCAAGAACATCACATTTTGGCTCAGAAGAAGGCAGTCAGATCGGAGAGGACGTTTTCATCATTCTCCGCCTGCTGTTCTTCTGTGAGCCCTGTGTCCGCCGTCCCGTATTCTGCCGGAGCGACAAACGAAACCTCCGACAGTTCCTCCCGAAACACCTGCCGAACATCATCGAGCGTGAAATCCCGGTCGCTGTTTTGGCGTTCCATAAATGAAATAACCGTCTCAACAATGAAGCGGTTACGGGATTTACCTTTCTCATTATTCAGTTCGGCAAGATATTCGGCGGCTCGGCGTTCTGCCTCATCGTCCAGATCAAAGCGCACATTCAGTCGGTAATGATTGCTCATTTCGCATCATCCGCTTTCAGCTGCAGCTCCGCCATATACTCATATCCATTTGCGGCGGCGCAGATATCATCTACGAATTTCACACGGTCGGGATTGCACTTATAAAAGTTCTTGACGAGGCATCCGCCACCACCGGTGATATACAGTGTCATCGTGCCCTCATCGTAGCCGTGCTCACGCAGACGGCGGAAAATATCTTTCACATATTCCGTAGCCGTGGTTTTGATGATTTTTAGATCGGCGGCAGGAATGTCCGCCGTGCCGTTCTGCAATACCTCGTCGATGATCACGTCATTGATCTCACGGCGGGTTTTCTGCATAAATTCCTCACGGATTGCAAGCGTACACTGATAGGTACCGAACTTTTCGGTGTACATCTTACTGCTCATCGGTCTGCCGCTCATGAGAAACAACGTGTTCATCGTACCGTTGCCGATGTCTGCCACAACGGAAAGACCTTTCATCGTGCTTACGAACTCCGCAACAGCGGCGTAGCCCTGCGGATAGATTTTTACGCCGGAGATTCGGACGTGATACGCCGTGTGCTGATAGGTGAAGCTGACCTCCTCATTTTTGGAGAGGTAGGCGGCAAACTCTGCTTTCTGTCCGCTTGTCCAAGTGAGCGGGAGCCCAGCGGCAATGATAACGTCCGCCTCCGTCAGTCCCTTGTCTTTCAGTTCCTCCGCAATCGCCACAAGGGTGAGAAGATAATAGTCCTCGTCCTTGATCTTATCCGGAAGGAACTCCTTGTGTCCTTCACCGATGAGATAGTACCTGCCGCCATATTCGAGCATATCTTTCGTAAACAGCGGCTCGGCATCATAGCCAATAATGCCGGTTTTGAAGCAGTGGTCAGCGGTCTTGATATTGCCGTAACCGTGATCGATTCCTACGATTAGTTTTTCTTTGAATTCTTTCATTGTAAATACCTTCTTTCTCCCCGTCTTTTCCGGGGTGCCGTCTTGATGGATAACTGCAAAAGTGGGAGCAGTTATCTAATTTTGTTTTGCTGCAAGATTTCTTCGTAGAGTTCTTTTTCGCCGGGGAGTACCGCTTTGCGGAAATAGTTGCAGTAAATTCCGTATCGGGAAATGAGCTGCACACATTTACACTCCTCGCCGTCGTCAAGCAAAATACAGTTTCCCTTGTAGCAGTTGCAGCACTCTCTGCGAGCAAGCTTTCTGGCCTTTGCTGACTGTTTTGCGTTCAGTTTCAGAATCATACACATCACCTCCGTTCGTTCTGAAATCCGGGCAGCAAAAAAGCCGCTCCGATGACGGAACGGCTGTGCATTACTGCCTTCTACATATAGAATAGTGACAAATTCATTTCCGCGAGAAAAGAGCGTAACACTCCGAAAATGATGTGCGCAACATCTCTGACCCATTGAAAATAGGACGTTTTTGTGATATAATAGAAAAAACGAAAAGAAAAAGACACTTTTGTATTTCAAAATTTGCAGTGGGAGTTTTATGGGACACTTCCCGTGATAGAATAGAGACGGAGGATCGGATATGATGGAAAATCTTTTCTGCTTCAAGGCAGATTACCGTGACGGACGGGTATACGTAGGCGGCAAGGTTTATGCCGCCGGGCTGTTCGCCACGTATCTGCTGAATCAATATTATCTGAACGATACTGCCGCAAGGATCGCCGTTTTCAGTGACGATGTAAATTACAATGTCATTCGCCAATTAGAAAACGGGTATCTGAACATATCCGAATTTGTCAGCACCGGCAGAAACGTACTGGAAGCGATGAAGTCTCTGCCGAAACTGCATCCTTTTGATACGCTGGATAACTCTGCCATAACCGACCGCGTAACAAATCTATTTACGGAGGAAAACGGCGAGCGCATTTGTTCCTATCTCTCAGACAAAGCAAAGGTCAGTATGTTTCCGCAGGATGAGGTCTCAGTCGGGACGGCGTACAGATACGCTGAAAGAACGGACAAAGAAACAGAAACGGTAATAAAAACCGTCATTTCTATTCTTTCGTTCTTTAATAACGTCAGCGCTGACCTTATTTCCGCTCACGGCAAGCTGACCGCCTTTGTGGAACGCATCGACGAAGCCGAGCGTTTCGATGAAAAGCATCTGCTCCCGATTGCTCTCGACGTATTCGGGCAAATACCGTTCCCGCTCACGACGGAATATATCTCCCTCAAAAAGAACAAGGCAAGCAGCGGAGAAACCGTTGCCCGCCGTCTTACCTTTGACAGATATATCGCTTTCGTGCTAACGGATTTCTTTGAAGGTCTGCACTGTGGGCATTATCCGAGACGGTGCGGTGTATGCAAGCGGTATTTCCTTATGCAGTCCGCCCGCCGTCAGCAATATTGCATGGGCATCGCTCCCGAACAGATACGAGGGCAGAACGTGACCTGCCGCAGATATGCCGCCTCAATGATGCGTAAAGAAAAAGCTGCGAACGATCCAATTTCTGCTATCTATACAAATCGCTGTTCAGCCATCCGTACCGAAGTGAAGCGAGGCACCATCCCCGCCGAGATCGGCGAGGCGGCAAAGGTGCTGGCACTCGAGCACAAGAAAACGGCGATGATGGATGACAATTACGCCAAAAAGCAATACAAAAAGGATATGTCCCGTGAAAAACTCTACCATGATGCGGGGCTGAAATAACAATACCGTTCTGTCGGATGGGAGGTGAGTGCCGATGAAGAACGACGACTGGAAACAAGATCTATACCGCTACCGTCTGGCACCGGCACCGCCGAAGAAGGACGATTTTCAAGACTACATTGATCTGTACTTTGCCGAAAAGGACGAGAAATATCTCTCTTGGTTTCTGCATTACTACGAGCCGACGCTAAATACGCAGATGATGACCGCCGTACAGGAGTATTCGATGCGGGGGCATTTCGTGGATATGAAACAAGCCGCCGTGTACGGAATTCTGAAAGCCCTTGCCAATTACGATATATCTCTCGGCGTACCTTTCCTCGTTTACAAGGAATACTACGTCAAAAACGAGATTGACGACTACATCCGCACGATGCGGACGGGCTATACCGTTCAGAGCAGTGACGAATACAAACTGCTCCGAAAAACAATGGCGCTCTACAACAAATACGGCAAATCCGACGACGAAACGATAGCACAAATAGCCGCTGAAATTGACAGAAGCACTAAAATAACAAAAGAACTTATTACCGCCGGACTGCGGAATATGTCCTATGTCGATTTCTACCGCAAGTTCGCCGACGAGGACAGCGAAACTTCCTCAGAGGATGTAACACGGGATGATACCACCGATCCTGCAAAGATGTTCTTTGACGAATGGCGGGCGGATGCCGTATTTGATCGCTATGAGAAGCTGGATATCCGTGAACGCTCGATGATTGCCGAGCATCTCGGTTTTTGCAGGGAGTGTCACGGCATACTGGAGAACAGCACCGATGAAAACGGCGAAAAGATATTACTATTCCGGCAGAAAAAAGCATACGCCGACCTTGCTTTGCAGCATACTCTTTCCTCACCCGACACCGCTTTCCGAATCGTTCATAAGGCATACGACAAAATCCTCATTGATCTTGCCGTTGACGAATATATCCACATCGTCGAACTGCGGCGAAAGAAAAAGACGAAAACCGAGATTGTCTACGAATACTGCGCCGACCACAATAACGACTGGGGTGAAATTCATTACACGCCCGGCGATGACGATTACGATGTTACCCACTATGTGTACGCCGATAAGAAAGGCGCTTTCTTATTTGCCGCCGCATGCGACTGGATCGTCCGTCAAGCTGCGAAGGAGCAATTCCCGCAGACAGCGGTAATACCGATTACGAAAATCTAGCCCATAAAACGCAAAAAAGCCCCGCCCGGAGCCAAGACATAAATCTTGATTCCGAGTGGGGCTTTGCTATGCAATAAAATCCACACATTCGATTTGTCCCAAAAGCCGACCTAAAATATAACGGACAATTCTATTCCATACTTTTCGGATAAAATATATCTACTAAATATCCGGAGGTAAATACAATGAAAGGACATTTTTTAACAAGCAAAGAAATAGAAAGGTTCCGTAATTACTTGCGGGAGGAGGAAAAAAGCGAGAATACGATGGAAAAGTATATCCGTGATGTGACGGCGTTTTCGGCGTTCTGCGACGGGGCGATCAGAAAAGATACCGTTATCGCTTATAATCAGAATCTGATAGACAGCGGGTACGCCGTGCGAAGTATCAATTCGATGTTAGCAAGCATCAACAGCCTGTTTTCTTTTCTCGGCTGGTACGAGTTGCGAGTGAAATCGCTGAAAGTTCAGCAACAGGACTTCTGCCCTGAAGAAAAGGAACTGACGAAGGCAGAATATGAGCGGCTATGCCGGACAGCGGAGAGAAAGCATAATGAACGCCTTTGCCTGATTTTGCAAACGATCTGCGGGACCGGCATCCGTGTAAGCGAACTGCAATCTATCACCGTGGAAGCCGTACGCAAAGGGCAAGCGACTGTCTCGCTCAAAGGAAAAACGAGAAACATTTTTATAGTTCGTGGCTTACAAAAGAAACTGCTTCGATACATAGCCAAACAGAAGATAACGTCCGGCGCAGTTTTCGTCACCCGCACAGGCAAGCCGTTGAGCCGCACAAACATCTGGCGGGAAATGAAAAACCTCTGCCTTGAAGCAGAGGTGAATCCCGAAAAGGTCTTTCCGCACAATCTGCGACATCTGTTCGCACGGGTATTTTACGATATCGAAAAGGATATCGCCAAACTCGCAGATATTCTCGGACACAGCAGCATCAACACGACAAGAATCTATATTATCTCGACCGGCACAGAGCACCGTCAGCGTATGGAACGTATGCGGCTGATTATATAAAAAAAGCCACCGTTAGCGGTGACTGCAACATAATCGGCATTATGTTGTAATCAGAGAAAATGCAATTCGGATTTATTTGTTTCAAACGAAAAAATGGCGCAAGAAATCACACCCTTGTTAAAATGTTTTTTGACTTTTATGCAAGGGCGTTTTTGCTATGCTTGTTTTCGACAATTTTCTAAACAATTCCATACTTATCGTGCGAATGTGGTTGATTTTTTAAAGAGAAAGTGTTATACTGAATTTGATATAATGCGCTAAGTATAATTGCGTTTATTTCAAATTTGAAATCATACAACATAATGCCGATTATGTTGTAGAAATAACGGGAGGAATACATATGGGGCAGATTGCAGAAAGAATTAAATATGAGGGGGATAATTCCACCTTCATTTGGAAGCACCCGTGCGAAGATTTTAACAGTTTGACGCAGCTCATCGTTCACGAATCACAGGAAGCTATCTTCTTTATGAATGGTCAGGCACTGGATATGTTCGGTGCAGGCCGCTATACTCTTGAGACGCAGAATATTCCTAAAATCGGGAAAATTCTCAATCGCACGACCGGTGATCAGACGCCGTTCCACTGCGAAGTCTATTTTATCAATAAAACGGAGCAAATGTCCATCAAGTGGGGAACGGACAGCAAAGTAACATATATTGAGCCGACATACGGTTTTCCCATTGCCATCGGTGCCTCCGGTGAAATGTCGCTCCGTGCTGAGGATAGCCGCAAATTGCTGTTGAAGCTGGTCGGCACAGAGAATTTCCTCGGCCAGCAGAAGCTGGTCTCATTCTTCCGCGCATTTCTTATGACCCGCGTCAAGACCTATATGGCGCAATATATGAAGAACAATGCCGTCAGCATTTTCGAGATCGACGAGCATCTGACTGCATTCTCAGAATCTTTGCATACGCAGCTCGTGCCCGATTTTGCTGATTACGGTATTTCTCTCGAACGCTTCTTTGTTACTCAGGTCGTAAAGCCCGACGGCGACCGTCAATATGAAAAATTTAAGGAACTGCATTTCCGTCAGTATGCCGATATTGCCGAAGCAAAACTCCGTCAGCAGACAGATATTATTTATGCACAGACCGAAGCGCAAAAGGTGATTATTGATTCTCAGGCGCAGGCAACCAAACGTGCACAGGAAGGTTACACCTATGCTCAGGAACGCGGATTTGACGTCGCACAGACGGTTGCCGCAAATGAAGCAGTCGGACAGTTCACCAATATGGGTGTCGGACTCGGCACGATGGCAGGCGTCGGCGGTGTGGTCGGCGGCGTGGTCGGTAATGCTGTAAACGGTGCAATGAACGCAGCGGTAGTAACTCCTGCTCCTGCTTCCGCTGCTCCGGCAGACGATATGGCGGCTTTCAAAGCGAAAGTCGAAAAGTTGACGGTGATGAAAGACGCAGGACTTATCACTGAAGATGAGTTCAAAACTATGAAAGCACAGCTGCTCGCCAGCATTATGTGACGGAGGGAAAGACGATGAACAAGAAATTCAAATATTATGCCCTGATCTGGGCTATATTACTTGCTGTTTTCAATGTCATCTGCTTCATTACGCCAGATGAAACTGCCGGAATGAGCAAGTTCGGCGGTGCGTTCTGGGCAGGTTACATATTTATCACAATTGCCTTTATCGGGCAACTCGTTTGCGCATATATAGCGCTGAAAACGGACGACAAGACAAAACTTTTCTACAACATTCCGATTATCCGTGTCAGCTACACCGGCCTGATTCTGACCCTTGTTTTCGGTGCGCTTTGCATGGCGATCCCCAACCTGCCGAACTGGGTCGGCATCATCGTCTGTGTGCTTGTCCTTGCCTTTACCGCGATCGCGGTCATCAAGGCAAAGGCGGCATCGGATGTTGTAGAGAACATTGACAAAAAGGTAAAAGCACAGACTCTGTTTGTCAAATCCATCACAGTTGATGCCGAAAGCCTTCTCGCCCGTGCAGCGACTCCCGAAGCAAAGGACGCCTGCAAAAAAGTGTTTGAGGCGGTGCGCTATTCGGATCCAATGTCAAATGATGCACTTGCGGGCGTTGAAAGCCAAATTACACTGAAATTCAACGAACTTTCGGAAGCCGTAAGTGGCGGAGCGGATAACGTCAAGAATATTGCCGATGAACTTGTAATACTGATTGGCGACAGAAATAAAAAGTGCAAGTTGTTGAAGTGAGGAAAAGGATATGTCGTTTTCTAACGAGGAAAAGCAGGCGTGTTTTGACAAAATAACAGAATTATATTTTTGTCAGAATTTCGGCAGTACGTCAAAGGCGGATTTTGAGGTTTTGCTGTTTTCGGAATATATAGAACACTGCATTAAGGCCGGAGAACCTTTTGACGATTACACTTTGTCAAAACAGCTGGGGATTACTCAATCAAGAGTTCGGTCATTAAAAGAGCGAAAAGAACTAAAGTATCCTCATTCCGGTTTTGATTGGCGTGAAGCGTTTGCGGAATCGGTAAAAAATGCTAAATACGATGAGTACGATCATTATGTGAAAATCATCATCCAAGATATTAACGTTTTGACAGAGATTCGCCATTTCATCGAAGAAAAAGGATGGTATGACGAATGTTCACTTAACAAGAAATTGCTTAGAATCCCACTTGACTGTTTCACTGAAATATGTATCGATGAGAAATCCTTGTATAACACATTTTCACCAGAAACTAAAAAAGCTATAAAAGCAATATCAAGTTCAGACAGTAACATTCAGTCATTCTTGAAAGATTTTTCAAAAGAAGGCCTTAAAGCTTTCCTGATGAGCGCAAGTAAAGAAGCTATTCTATCGGTCATTCAACTACTTCCCTTCGGGGGGCTTGCAAAAACGGCGTTCGAGTTTTTAGAGAAAACGATTAAAGGAGCATAAAAGATAATGTCAGTATTCAAATGTAAAATGTGCGGCGGCACAATAGAATTCGAGCAAGGCGCGACCGTTGGCGTTTGTGATTCCTGCGGTACGAAACAGACCCTCCCTCGGTTGGACGATGATAGGAAAGCAAACCTTTACGACAGGGCCAACCATTTCCGCCGGAATAACGATTTCGACAAAGCAATGTCGATTTATGAGCAGATCCTGAACGAGGACAACACCGATGCAGAAGCGTACTGGTCGCTCGTTCTCTGCCGATACGGTATCGAATACGTGGAGGATCCCGCTTCGCATAAACGCATCCCCACCGTCAACCGTGCGCAGTTTACCTCGATTTTTGCGGACGAGGACTACAAATCAGCCCTGCAATACGCGGACGGTTATCAAAAAACCATCTACGAGGACGAAGCCAAAGCCATCGACGAAATTCAGAAGGGCATCCTTGCGATTTCACAAAAAGAAGAGCCGTTTGACGTGTTTATCTGCTACAAGGAGACCGATGCCAACGGTCGCCGCACGCAGGATTCCGTGCTTGCAAACGACTTGTACCACCAGCTGACGCAAGAGGGCTTCAAGGTTTTCTTCGCCCGCATCACCCTCGAAGACAAGCTCGGCACAGCTTATGAACCGTACATATTCGCCGCGCTGAATTCCTCCAAAGTGATGGTCGTACTCGGCACAAAGCCGGAGTATTTCAACGCCGTGTGGGTCAAGAACGAATGGAGCCGGTATCTGGCACTCATCAAAAACGGTTCAAAGAAAATGCTCATTCCCGCTTATCGTGATATGGACCCCTATGACCTGCCCGAAGAATTTTCTCACCTGCAGGCGCAGGATATGTCCAAGCTCGGCTTTATGCAGGATCTGATTCGTGGTATCAAAAAAATCATTGAGGCCGATGCCCCGAAGCAGACGGTAAAAGAAACGGTCATTGTCGGCGCAAACAATGCCGCAACGACACCGCTCCTCGAAAGAGTCTCCCTCTTCCTTGAAGACGGAAAATGGCAGGACGCCAATATTTACTGCGAAAAGGTGCTGGATATCGACCCGAAGAACGCCGAAGCGTATCTCGGCAAGCTGATGGTCGAATTGCAGGTAAGAAACCGCAAACAGTTAGCCGACTGCGCCGAGCCCTTTGATGACAGAGACAATTACAGCAAGGTCCTTCGCTTCGGTGATGAGGCACTTGAAAAAGAAATGCGCGGGTATATTACCCACATCAACGAGCGTAATGAAAATACCCGTTTGACCGGCATTTATAACAGTGCGAAAAATGCTATGAGTGCGGCAAATACGGAGAGCGCTTTCAAAACTGCTGCCGATACATTTGCCACGATTCCCGGCTTCAAAGATGCCGATACCCTCGCCGAACAGTGCCTTGAAAAAGCGGAAATTTGCCGCAAGGATGCAGTATATTCGACTGCCAAGTCAAAGATGATCGGCGAAAAGGTTGCTTCTTATGAAGAAGCAATCAATGTATTCCGGACGATTTCCGGTTGGAAGGATTCTGACGAGCAGATTTACGCTTGCCAAAAGAAAATTGAGGAAATTAAAGCAAAGGAAGAAGCCGACCGTCTGGAAGTGGAACGCAAAGCTGAAGAACGCCGTATTGCGGCTGAAAAGGCAGCAAAAAAGCGCAAAAAGGCATTTGCCATCGGTACGCCTATTGTTGCGGCTTGTATTGCGTTTGTAATTGTTCTGACAACGGTTATCATACCGACGGCAAAATACAATAGAGCGGTCGAAAAATATGGAAAAGAATGGGCAGACACTGTCAAGAATGCTTCAGTTGGTGACACAATCACTTTTGGTGCTTACGAACAAGATAACAATACTTCAAACGGCAAGGAAGCAATCGAATGGACAGTGCTTGATAAAGATGGTATGTCTTTACTTCTCATCAGCAAACAAGCTCTCGATTGCCAACAGTACAACACATCATATACTGATGTAACTTGGGAGAGCTGTTCACTCCGCAAATGGATGAACGGTACGTTCTTGAACAAGGCTTTCAATGCAGAGGAGCAGGCACAAATTCAAAATACAACTGTATCAGCCGATAAGAATCCCGAATATAACACGAATCCCGGAAACGCCACAACCGATAAAGTATTTCTGCTCAGCATCAACGAAGTTGAAAAGTATTTTAATAGTGACGAAGCAAGAAAATGTGCACCAACGGCTTATGCAAAGGCACAGGGGGCATATACAAGTGATATCTATAAAACAGCAAGTGGCGCAGCCACGTGCTGGTGGTGGCTCCGGTCGCCCGGCTATAGTCAGAATTACGCCGCCATTGTCAACTATGACGGCTCGGTCTATTACCATGGTGACCTTGTCAGCATTGATACTGACGCTGTTCGCCCCGCTTTGTGGATCAATCTGGACTCTTAACTCTTCGAATCGGAAATCATCCAATGTGAGCGTTGCACACGCAGTGTGCCGCGAGCTAATCTGCGGCGATAGCCGCAATCTACTAACCGCCGTAAGGCGGTCGCACGATTTTTGAAAAACGGCAGGTACGGGATATGGAACGAAAACAGAGCGAATTAACCGTAATTACAAAAGCAAAAGACCTGTGTTCCTATGTAATGACCGTTACGCAGAAATCGCCGAAGCATTTCCGCTACACTTTTGTAAACAAATTACAGAACCTTGCGCTCAGCGTAATAGAAAACCTGTTCCGTGCAAACGACGTGTATGTTTCAAATCAGGATATTCCGGCTCAAAAGGAACGACTCGGTTTTCAACGAGCCGCTATGACGGATCTGAAACTGCTCGGATATATGGCAATGCTTTCTATGGAACAGGAATGTATTCTTCCTAAGCAATACGAGCAAATCGCAAGACAAGTGACAGATTGTCAAAATCTGCTCGGTGCGTGGATGAATAGTGACAGAAGACGATTACAGCCGTGATCAGGCTATAGTCCGGGGATTCGATTGAATGGGCTGTGCTGGTGGTGGCTCCGGTCGCCCGGCAATAATCAGAATAACGCCGCCAATGTCAACAATGACGGCTCGGTCAATTACAATGGTAACAATGTCAACAATGATAATGACGCTGTTCGCCCCGCATTACTCCCGTTTTGGCCAGTAGATAACCGTAAGTACGGCATCCCGTGTCGGGAGTAAAGGAATCGGATTCCCTCTCGAAGAAATTCGGGAAAACAGATATCGGCGGCAAGGTCTTACGCATAGAAACTATGTTTTCGATCTTTACGGTGAAGGGCTGCCTGTGCACGGGCAGTCCTTCATCCCGCCGATGATTTTTTTGTTTATGATGACAGATTATGATAAGATTTGTGATTTCGGAAATCTTTACAAAGCGCATACGGTTGCGCGGTTGAGTAAGCGGACTACTCGGGAGGTCATTGATTTTGAGATGAACCTCTCCGAAAATCTTACCGAGATTTCCGACAGACTGAAAAACGGCACCTATGAAATGTCCGGTTATTACAGTTTTATGGTACACGGCCCGAAGGACCGTGTAATTCATGCCCTGCATTACCGCGACCGTGTCGTTCAGCATTGTATCTGCGATGAGGGACTTGCCCCGACACTCGACAAACGGCTGATTTACGATAACGCCGCCTGCCGCATAGGAAAAGGCACGCATTTTGCGATGGAACGTCTGTCCGGATTTCTGCGTGAATTCTATCGGAAGCACGGAACGGACGGATATTTTCTGAAATGCGATATCCGCAAGTTTTTTGATAACATAGATCACGAAATCTTGAAACGGAAGCTGCAAAAGGTTTTTAAGGAAGGAAAAATGCTGTCCCTGTTTTATCAGATTATTGACAGCTACGAAAAATCTCCGGGAAAAGGTCTTCCGCTCGGCAATCAGACGAGTCAGTGGTTTGCAATTTATTATCTCGACGGTCTTGACCGCTTGATAAAAGAAAAACTGCAAATACGGTATTATTCTCGTTATATGGACGATTGCGTTCTCATTCACGAGGATAAAGACTATTTGAAGCACTGTCTTGATGTGATGTGCGATTATGCCGAAACAGAACTGAATTTGTCTTTCAATGAAAAGACGAAGATTTTTCCGATTAAGAACGGCGTCGATTATCTCGGATGGCATTTCTATATGACCGATACCGGAAAGGTGATCCGAAAGGTCAAGCAAAGCACGAAGGTCAAATATAAGCGTAAATTGCGCTATTTTCAGAAAGCATACGCCGAAGGAAGAACTGACCTTGATGAAATAAAGCAGGTACTTTCCAGTTACCGTTCTCATTTGTCGTTTGGACATACCTATAAACTGCAAAAGAAAGTGCTGGGGGAGTTTGTGCTGAGGAGGGGTAATAAAGATGATATGTAGAACATTGCAAGATTTTTTGACAAATATAAAAATCAGTGATATGGATATGCGTCACTTTAATGAAGGAATCAACAGCGTCGGCAATTGCAAAATAAAAAATGCCGTGTTGGATATGTTTGATTCATTTAAGGACGAAAAAAAGAATAAAAGCAATACGGCTTTATCTTATGCAAAACAAAAGGCAGAATTGTGGAATTTCATAGGAAATCAATCTTACGAAGCATACTCAGAAGAATTTTTAGATAAGCATATTGATTCTGAATTTCATTCTCATCGTTTCTTTTACCGTGGAGTCGCGAACAAAGACTATAAACTCGTTTCCGGGATATATAGAAACAATGAAAAAGAAGAGAATTATTATTTCCACGAATTGCAAGTTCGATGCCCCAACATACTTGCTCATCTTAAAAATTTTAATAAGCTTACATATATGCAGCATTATGGATCACCTACACGATTGCTTGATATTACGGCAAACCCGTTAGTTGGACTATATTTTGCCTGCGAAAGTCATTTCGAAATAGATGGGAAAGTTTCTATCTTTGGTATTAGATCGGACGAAGTTGCGTATGAAACAAGCGATAGAGTTCAGATGCTCTCTCACTTGCAAGAATTAAGCCGTGAAGAACAAGAGCAATTACAGATTCTATCGTACATATATTTATTTAAGGGGAAATTTCCGCAAAGTACAAATTCCAAGTATTCCGATCCTGAAATAGAGCGCTTTTATTATAATATTCAAAAGGAGAACAATGCGTTTGAACGCGGAATAGTGCCGCTTGATATGCTACGCCCCGTTTTTGTTCAAGCAAATCAAGATAATCCCCGAATACTCAAGCAAGATGGTGCGTTTATTATGTCTGCTCTTGATTTTAACGAAACAGATAGCGATGGTAAATTGAAAAAACACGTTATTAAGGAATTGATTATTCCCGCAGAGTGTAAGAAAACAATTCTTTCAGAACTGGAAACGATATGTATACATAAAGCGTCTCTTTTCCCAGAACTTGATACTGTTTCACAATATCTTAGAAATAGATAAAGAAAGGTAAAGAAAGGATTGCTGTGCAAAAATGCATAGCAACCCTTTTCGTTAGGTATATATTATTTCATTATTGACAATTTCCGTTGCCGTTTCCAGTACAGCGTTCATCCGCCGCACCCAAAGCATCTGATTTTCGGTTTTGAGTTTTTCCGTGATATCGTCCTTTTCGGCGAGTTCTTTTACCAACTGAGAAAACATTTCTTCCGCCTGCTCGTTCATGTCGGCAAGGTATTCGTTCAGTTTACCGCTTGTCAGCAGTTCGGCGTAAACGTTTTTGCAATGCTGTTTCAGATACCGTAGGTGTCTCTGCCCCCATATCCCGATAGAGCGTTTCTCCGGCTCATCATCACCGGCGAGGAAGTAGTAGTCTCCGACAAGCTCATATTTCAGCCCTGTGCGTTCATCCGTGATGTACTTTTCCATTATGCATCCTCCTTTACGATAACCCGCAGTTTCTTTGTCTGGGCATCAATGATTTTCAGTATCAACTCATTGACGTCCTCTATTGGCTTGTCCTCGTAAATGTACTCGTTTCGCGCCGTCATAAGGCAACCGACCAACAGTCTGTGCTCAAAATCATCCAGATAGAAGTATTTCCGCTTTGTTTTCATAGTCTTTCGACCTCCTATTTTTGATTTCCCCTTTATTGTAGAGGAAAGGAGCAGGCAAATCGAATGTGCGGATTATCGAAAGGAAGGATGCCAAATATTTATTGTTTGGCATCCTTGAAATTAGTGAGAAAAAGCGAGAAAATCACAGCAATAGTGAGAAAAAACATTTTGAGAGGAAGGAAGCCAGCCAAATGTGTTTGGCATCCTTCCACATAAAAAGAGATACCGAGAAAAGCATTTCTGCTAATCTCGGTATCTTTTTGCCTCGACAATGCCCGTGCTCTCGAACTACTGTCCTTAAGAACACACGGCGTCAGGCACCCACTTTTTTTGTATTGGATGAAACTAATAAAGTGGTACTTAAAGGTGCCGACCGCTTCGAAGTGATTGAGAAATTGATTGAGTTAGGAATTGTAGAGGAGAGTGTGCGAGATGAGTTCAGTAAACTCAATGAGAACTGAGGTAACAGAATACGATAGAATTAGCTTGTGCAATGGTTATTTTTTCGCTGCACTTGCTTCTGTTGGATGGTCAAGATGTGGCGACACTAAACAGTTGATTTACCGGTCTACAAATGAAGACTGGTGGTCTACTCTTCTAAACAAAGCTTATGATCTTTGGAATACTGGAATAACAAGTGGATGTTCTGATTCTGTAGATGCTTGTGATGGCGCCGGCAATCCAGCATTGATATGTCAGAGACTCGTTGGCGGCAATATAGTGTACAAGCATCACAACGAAACATCCGTTGGTGAACTTACAGGCTTTATCAGAAGAAATTGCAGAGGAGAGTTTTCAATTAACCCTATGGTTGCTTGGACACATAGTGTAGCACCAAAAGATTGTGAATACATTGCAAAGTGTGTCGTCCCATCCCATGCATATTCAGTGCTTGGTTTAGCGTATGCAAATGGAGAGAACTATGTTGTATTACGCAATCCCTGGGGAATGTATGAAGCGAAAACAGATACCCTCATGGGGTGTTGGTGTCCTTATCAATATTCTCATCTGCGCGTTCAGCTAAATAGAAATGGCGTTTTTGCCATGAGGATTTCGAACTTTAAAAAATATTTTTGCGGCTGTGCTGCCGTGAATCAAGGATGCATTTAATCGTTGTCAGGTGTCTGTAGGAGAGCCTATTTTTTCTTTTAGGATATCCATAAAGATATTTGATATCCAGCTTTTGTAAAAAGCAAGCTCCACAATTCTTATGAAACTCGTTAAAACCCGAACCATATCAAAGAAGCGGCAGAGCACAAAACTCCACCGCTTCTTTTGTGATGATTAAGCTCTTTCTATCAATATGCTGCCATCAATACTCCGGCAGCCCATACCCGAAGATATTACTGCTGCCAACGCCGTATTGCTGCTGCCTACAGGCATCGCCGGAGTTCCCCTCCACGGTATAGACTATTCCGTCCTCACATTTCTCCACGATACCCACATGGTCGCAATCGCCGTCCACCTCCCAATCGAAGAAGATGAGATCGCCGGGGCTTGGCTCATAGCTGTTGTCCTGCCAATGTCCGTTATCCATGAACCATTGTGAGCCTGCATCCACGCCCTGAAAGCGCGGGATGATCCCCGCTTCAAGGTAGCCGCATTGATCGGCGCACCATGAAACGAAGATGGCGCACCATTCCACTCTGTCGGTATAGCCCCACCAGCTCCAGTAGATCTCGCCGCCCTCGTTTCCAAGCTGTGTCAGCGCAAGCTCCACAATGACGGTGTTGCCGCCCGCAGAAAAGGCTCTGCCGTAGGGGTAGTAGCGAAGCACATGGGCTGCATACTGCTTGTCCCCGTAGCTGTTCCAACCGAGATTTGCCGCCTGCATATCGGAGAACTCCACGGCTGCGGCGATGGAATAGCCGCCGTAGTTGGTTATTGCCCACGGGATAAAGCCGTTTCCATAGTTATAGCCTTGCAGTGCCAGCTTGATCCGTGCCATGTCTATGGGGTTTTCCACCTGCGCTTCGGATAAACAGGCGACAAGTGTCTGTACGCCCACCTCAATGGAATACGCCGGATCGGTAATGCCGTTAGGTTCGCGGGGATAGCGGGTGTTATAGCCGCTTTCGGAGGATTGCATGGGATCAAGCCCGCGCCCTCCGCTTTCCTGCATCATAACAGCCTTTATAAGTTCCGTGTACTCCTCAATACCGTACTGCCTTGCGTAGTTGCGTATGATCGGCGTATAAGCTTCCACCTCCGCGCTCACAGGAGTATAGGACGAGCTGCTGCTTCCGCCGCCGAACAGCGCAAGCGCCGCGCCGAACAGGACTATAAACAGGATCACAACAAGCGTTACCCAGCCGCCCGCTATCATCAGAAGGATCAGTTCCTTGATCGCGGCTATGATCGCTCGTACAGCCTTTGCCGTGAGCTTTGCGGTTCGCTTTGCCGCCTCCGCCGCTTTCTTCGCCGCGATCTTGGCTTTTTGCGCCGTCTTTTGCGCGGTTTTGGCGGCGGTCTTTGCCGCCGCCTGTGCCTGCCTTGCGCTCCTATCCGCCGTCTTGATTGCCGTGCGCCCACTTCGATCCGCAGTCTTTACGGAGCGCCTTGTGGTCTTGATACCGCTGTTCGGCGTTTTTATCGCTGCCCTACCTGAAGATTTCGCTGTTTGCTTTACGGTTTTGGTCTCCGCTTCCCGTGTGCGGATGGTAAGCGGGTGTCTGTCCGTCTTGATCGGGCTTGCGGAGGCTGCCCCTTTAGGGCTTTCCACCTTTGGAGCGCATGGTGCTTGCTGCATAGGCGCGGTGGCTTTTTGCCCGATCCGACCTTTCTTTTCAGTGGGCAGCACCTGCGCTTTCTCCGCCGTATTTTCAGCAGTGATAGCTGCCCTGTTAGCCACTTTTGTTTCAGCCCGCTTTGAGGATGCCTTTTCCGCCCGCTTTGCCGCTCGCTTTTTCGGCAACTTGGCTTTTCGCTCGGTGGCGCTTTCCCTGTGCTGAGAGATGCGGTCTTTCACATGACGGACGGCTTTTCTACCTGTCCTGTCCGCTTCATGCACCGCGCCGTATGCGGCGGTTTCAATGCCGCCCGATAGACGATCCGCCGCGTATTCTTCGGGGCTGCCCTCGGCTGCATGGATGCTGCGCTCCGCTTTTTCCTTTGTGCGTACATAGGCGTTCTTCATGCGCTCGGAAGCCACGGCGGATTTATCAATGGCCTTGATCGTACCTTTTACAGCATCCCGCACCTTAATATCAGGCATCGGATTCCTCCGTGGAAGAAGGAATTACCCGCTTTGCTACAACGACCATACGCCCATTGGTTCGGCTGTACTCGCAGGTGGAGAGGGTTATCAGCTTATCGCCGTATTCGGCGCTTACGCCGGTGTCATAGAGGGCAAGGGCTTGACAGGAGCGGATGAATGCTTGGAACGCTTCCTCGTTTTCCGCATCCACAAAGTGATAATACTTAAATCCGTCCTCAGCGTAGGCAACTGTCTTGAATACGCATACGATCTCATATTCGCCAAAGCCTGCAAGGGTATCAAAGCGGATGGTCGGATGCTCTCTGTAAAAGCTCTCGCTTTCATACTTACAGAGATCGGCAAAAATACTTCCGTCCTTCATGTGGTGTCCGTAGATCACGCAGTTGTCGGACTGCCCGATCAGGCAGTTTTCCTGCACATAAGGAACGCCGTAGTCGCTGTAATCTTTGTCAAAGCCGCGTTTGAGATAGAAGTCTGGGCTTCCCGGCGTTTGCATGACGGGATAGTTTATGTTCGTCCCGTCAATACTGATCCAGCCAACAAAGTCGCTGTTTGCGGCAAATACATCCTTGTATGTTTCGTAGGCGCTCTGCTCCAAAGCGGCCTCCGTGTCGGTTTCACCGTTTACCGCAGTTTCGGTATCGGCCTCGCTTTCGGATTCCGCCTGCGTTATATCGGGCAATGTTGTTTTTGCCGTTCGGATCAGCTCTGCCACTTCATTGAAAGCGGCGGAGCTTTCTTTCTGATCTGCATATTGGCGGTACGCCGTTACACCTGCGAAAAGGAATAGAGCGGCAAAGGCTGCCGCTCCGATCATAAAGAAGATTCTTGATTTACGCATTTTCATTACCTCCGAATACACCCTCGCCGGGGCGCGTTGTCATTAAGTCGTAGAGTTTGGTATCCTTCGGAAAACGGTTTACGAACGGCACAAGGGCGCTGCCGTAGCGGATCAATCCGCAGCCCGCATCCGCATTGGTTACATAGCTCATCTGTTCATTGGAGATGTTCAAAAGCTTTGACAGCTTCTCCCTGTCGGATGCCGCCTGATTCAGCATGATTATGAACTCCGAGTTGGATAGCATGGTGCTTGCCTGAACCGAATCCAAAAGGTACTCCACATTCTGCGTGATCGCCGTGGGGTAGGCATTGCGCTTTCTGAACTGCCTCCATGCGGAGTTGAAGAAGCCCGCGCCCTGTTCAGATTCAAAGACCACATGGAACTCGTCAATAAAGACATGAGTGCGCTTGCCTTTCTGCCAGTTCAGGGTAACGCGGTTGAGCATGGTGTCGGTTATAACAAGCAAGCCCGTGGGCTTTAGCTGCTCACCGAGGTCGTGGATGTTGAACACCACCACGCGCTTGTCGAGGTCGATGTTGCTGCCGTGACCGAAAATATCGAGGGAGCCTGTGGTGAAAAGCTCCAGCGCAAGGGCGATTTCCCTTGCCTTTTCCTCTGGCTGCACAAGCAGCTTTTCCCGAAGCGTGGTGAGTGTCGGCACGATCCCCGTTTCCTGCGCCTCCTTATACACAAGCGCGGTGCAGCGGTCAATGATGGATTTATGCTGCGGACCGACACCGTTCTTGTCAATCTGCTCCACAAGGGACATGATGAACTGGCTCTTTTCCACGATGGGGTTTTGCTCTCCGTAGCCGTCCACCATATACATGGCGTTCAGACGGTGCTTTCCGCCCGCGCAGAGGTTGAACACCGCGCCGATATCATCGCCCATCGCTTTGACCAGCGGCGAGAACTCACCCTCCGGATCGCAGATCAGAATATCGTCTTCGGTGTTCAGCATGAGGAAGGTAATAAGCTCCTTGGCGGCAAAGGATTTGCCGGAGCCGGGAACGCCCAAAAGGAACGCGGATTGATTGAGAAGATTTGCCTTGTTGCACATGATAAGGTTGTGGCTTATGGCGTTCTCCCCAAAGTAGATGCCTCCCGCATCCTGAATCTCCTGCACCTTGAACGGGATAAACACCGCAAGGCTCTCGGTGGTCAGGGTGCGGAAGGCATTGATCCTGCGTGTGCCTATGGGAAGGACGGTGTTCAGACCGTCGAACTGCTGATACTTCAGCACAGCAAGCTGGCACATGTGCTTTCTCGCAATGGAAAGCACCGCTTCGGTGTCGCTGTCGAGCTGCTCTTTGCTTTCTGCGGTGAGCACCATCGTAATGATACCGAGCATCATGCGCTGATCGCGTGTGGTGAGATCGTCCAAAAACTCCTTTGCCTCCTTGCGCTGAAGCTCCATATCATAGGGAACGACGGCTGAGAAGTTGTTGTTGGCGTTCTGCTTTCGCTGCCAGTTGGTGATGTTCGTTTCCACGCCGAGCAGCCTGTTTTCTACCTCTCGCACCGCTTCGTCCGTGGGGATGGGAACAATGTCGATGGAGAGCATCATATTCCTGCCCATGTCCGTAAGCTCCGTGACAAGGCTGTCCTTGATATATGAAGCGTAGTCCTTGAGGTACAGTACGCGGCAGAAGCGTTCGCCGATTTTCAGATGATCCGCGCTTTTCTCCATGCTGTCGGGGCAGATATAGTCCCTGAAATCATGCCCCTTTCGCATTTTGTCCCTCATATCGAAGTAGAAATCCACCTCCTCTCCACTTCTGTAAAAATCATGCAGAACGCGGAGCCGCTCCGTAGCGTCCAGCTCCGTGCATTTGGAGCCGAGGGCTGCAAAGTGCGCGATAATGTCCGCACCGATTCGGGCGAAGTAGGCGCGGGCTTCCTCGATGTCCTTTTTCAGCATCGTCACGGTGATATACTTCTCCTGCACGATACCGTTTCCCGCCATTGCTTTCCCAAGAAGCATTTGATTGTACTCCTCACGGTACACATCCCTCGCATCGCCTTTTAAGGGCATGAGGATGGATTTTTCAAAGTTCTTTCGGTTTAATCGGCGGTTGTTTATGGTGATCTTGGTGGTCGCGCCGGAATCGAGGCTGTTCAAAAGCTCCGAGTAGGCAAGGAACATGGTTTCCTTATCCGCGCGTGAAGCCACAAGGTAGTTTATATCGGTGAAACGGTACATCTTGGAGAACTTGCCGCCCACCAAAAAGATGCCGTCCGGCCAAATGCGCTTGATGGGGATCACGTCCTGCACCTTGCGCGGTACGGTGTATTTTTCCTTATCCTGCTTTAGCAGGTTACTGAGTGTTTTTATCATTCTGCTTCAATACCTCCTTCTCATGGTTTGCCACTGTGTCCTTTAAGGCTTCATAATAGATGTTGTTTGCTTCAAAGCGCAGCTCCTTCGACTCCAGCAGCTCCGATCTGATCCATGCGAAGATGAACTGCTCCGCCGTCATGCCGTGGTAGCTGACAAAGCCCAGCATGGCAAATGGCGCGGCGGCAAGGATCACGATCCAGCTAACGGTTTCCGTACCGAGGTGTGGTCGCAGCACAAAGAAGAGCCCCACGGCCACACCTATGGCAAGGATAGAAAAAACGAACTGCCGCATGGACAGTCCGAAGAACATACTTTCCGTGTAGTTTCGTATTTCACGGTTGATTTTTACTTCCAAAATGTTTACCTCCTTTATAAGCCCATCATCTCACGCACCACGCGGTCTGCCATCTTTACTGCGCCGACGAGGATCAGCATATTGAAGATAAGCTCCCCGATATAGCTCCATACCATTGTTACGGCGGCTGCATCGGTATTGATCGACGGCGGGGATGCCGCAAAGAGCGAGAAGATGATGCAGGCAAGCACGATGATCGCGCCCTCCAAGCATACGGCAGCATAGCTCTTTAGAAAGCTCTTGCCCACATTCTGTGTCGGCTCTCCCGCAAAGGATGAAAGCGGGATCGGCGCGATAGCGGTATAAAGGTAAAGGCGGAAAAAGCGCCCGTACACGGTCATAATCATAATGAAGGACAGCACCGTAACGAACAGTCCGCCGATCAGCGTTACCGCCCACAAAGGGATGGATTCAAAGAAGCCGCAATCCTCTATGGCGTTTACGATCTCCTGCGGCAGCACGGTCTGCTGCGCAGCACCGAAGCCCGCCGCTCCCATAATGGTGCTGATTACCCCTTGTACGATGCGGAAAAGCGCCATCATCAGCTCAAGCCCGTGCGTGACTACACCCTTGGCGATGGCAAAGCGGATAAAGAGCTTCAGCGCGGTTTCCGGTCGTTTGGTTTCCGAAAACGAGCCGCAGGTGCGCATAACGCCGACCACGAAAAACAGAACGAGCAGGGCGAGCCCCACCGCCTGCAACGCGCCGTGGATGGTCGTAATAACGCCCCATATCGCGCCGCCCTTGAAGTTTTCGGGGGATTGCGTAATAAGCGCCCATATCTCCGCCAGCTTTTCGTTCCATGTGTTTAGTGCGTTTATAAGGTTTTGAACTACCCAATTATCTGACATTCATACATCCTCCTTTCCCGGCAAATGGGGCGAGCCCGTATTAGGCCCGCCCCTGCCGCAAAGTGTTATCTTGCGCCCCGATCAGGGGTATTGCGGATCACGCCGTACACATCATCCACAAAATACCTCCCCACAAAGGGGTTGAAGATGGCGTGGCACTTCACGCCGTTATACTCGGCAAGATAATCGTTATCTCCGAGCCTTTTCAGGATCGTGGCTTCCCCCAACACATGGGTATCCCCCTGCTTGAGAGAATGGATATAGCACTCGCATTTTTCCATAACGCTGCACCTCCCGAATCAGCCGGTGATAAGAGTAAGAATCTCTTTTGCAAAGGTAATGACCACGCCGCCCGCAAGGGTGAGAAAGCCGTTGCTTCGCTGGGAGGGATCGTGACTGGAGAAGGAAAGACCGACCTGGACGATGCCCCAGCCCAAGAGAATAAGACCGACGGCGCGGATCAATCCGAAAATGAAGTCGGAGAGATTGTTTACCACGCTGATCGGATCGTTTGCGGCAAAAGCCGTCGTTGCCGTGCCGAAGATAAGCGCCCCGCAGAGAACTGCGGAGCAGTAGAAGCGAAAGGCTTTCCTCCCTCTCCCGCAAAGGGGCGAGGTCTTTCCTTCTTTCAAGGTTTCCTTCTTAATGGTTTTCTTGTTGAACATGTTTTTGTTCCTCCTGTGTTTTTAATTTTTCTTCCAGCTCCTCATCGGAGAGAAGTTCATACATGTTTTCCGTTTCCTCCGCCGCAAAGGATATGGCTTCGCCCACCTGTGCAAAGGAAACGGTAGCGACCGCGTTTTCCGCAGTGCCGTGCCGATAGGGTTCTGCTTTCCCGTCCGTAGTGAGCGCCACATTCGGGTGCTTCAGGATGTCGTACTTATCATCCAGCACCGGCTTTTCGCCGCGAATAAAGAGGATGGCGTTTTGGTTATCCAACAGCCGCACCTCCGCAGCATCCAAAAGCTCGCGCCCCGTGATCTGAAAATTGGTGCTGTAATTGCCGTTCCGCCCCGTGCTTTTGCCGTAGGTGTTGGTGTCGATGGTGGCTTTTCCGAGCAGCTCCGAAACATACTTGTGGGTGGATTGCTCGTTGCCGCCCAAATAAAGGAAGCTATCGCAGTTGCCCACGATGCTTTCCCATTGCTTTTCGTACAGCGCCTTGATCTGCGCCATGTTTTGCAGGATGATGGATACCGACACCTCGCGGGAGCGCATGACGGAGAGGATCTTATCGAAGTCCTCCGGCAGGCTCACATTCGCAAACTCGTCCATGAGAAAATGGACGTGAACGGGAAGCCTGCCGCCGTATTTGTGATCCGCCGAATGGAAAAGCTGCTGAAATAGCTGGGTGTAAAGGATCGACACAAGGAAGTTGAAGCTGGTGTCGTTGTCCGGGATCAGCGCAAACAGCGCCACCTTCTTTTCTCCGAGGCTCGAAAGCTCCAGTTCGTCCGTCGCCGTAAGAGAAGCAAGGCTCTCAAGGTTGAACTTTTCAAGCCTTGCTGCAAGGGTGATTTGAATGGATTTAAGCGTTTTGGCGCTGCCGCTGTGATAGTCCTTGTAATACTTCACGGCGATATGATCGGGCTCTCGCATCTCAAGCCTTTCAAACAGCTCGTCCAGCGGGGATTGATAGCTGTCGTCCTCCTCCCGCACTTCACCGGCGCGAAGCATCTCCATGACCATCGGGAAGTTTTGCTCGTCCTGCGGCGCTTCGTGGTGCAGATAGAAGATCAGCGCAAGCAGCAGCATGGAGGCCGCCGTATCCCAAAACGGATCTTGTGTCTGACTTCCCTTTGGCGTGGTGGATTTGAACAGATTGGTCACAAGCCTTTGCACATCGTTATCGTCCCTTAAATAGAAGAAAGGGTTATAACAATGGCTTTTCTCCATGTTCAGAAGATCCAGCACCCGCACCTCATATCCTTCATGCTCAAGAAGGAAGCCTGTATCACGGAGCAGCTCGCCCTTTGGATCAAGCACCACAAAAGAAGTGTTTGCCTGACAGAGATTGGGCTTGGCGTAAAAGCGTGTTTTACCCGCGCCGCTTCCTCCCACCACGATGGTGTTCAGATTGCGCAGGTGCTTCCTGCCGTCCAAGCCCATGCCGACATGCTGCGTAAAGAGCTTGTTTTCCGCAGACTGCTTTGCTCGGTATTTCCTGCTGACGGCTCCGGCATCGCCCCACTTTGCCGAGCCGTGTTCCTCACCGCGCCGATAGTTCCGGCGGGTGGAGAAGTGGATGCCGAGGAGAAGTCCATATACGAACAATAAAAGAAGGACAGCCTTCAAACTGTCCGCACATAGCTCAATATGAAACGGATCGCGCATTGCTTCCGTAAACCGGGCAATGACGGCGATCAGCCCCCCGGACAAGGCCGGGGCGATCATAAGCCCCAGCCATGTCACGGGCAGGATACCGAACAGGCAAAGAATGCGAAGCGCCCTTTTATCTTGCTGCATCGCGCCTTCGCACCTCCTTGACCGGACAGTCTATTGTTTTTATGAGAACCTCATCAACAATGTCCGTGGGGCGTTCCTCTCCGATCAGTCCGTTTCGCATTTCGTTGAGCGCGTTGATCACCACGCCGTGTTCGTAGCGGTCAAGCTTCAAAATGTGCTTTTCTTCCTTTTCCATCATCCGCGCTCCTTATCGCTCGTTCTCGGAGCCTTGGCTTTCTCCAGCTCGCGGTGCATACGCCCTGTCACATCCTTTGCCACATCACCGATCTCGTTCAGCACGGCGCGGATGTCCTTGGGATCTGCTTCCCGAAAGCTTTCGGGCATACGCGAGAAATCATAGGCGCTCACGTCGATGCCGTAGCGTTTGCCGATAACGTAGGAAATGCAGTAGGCGGAAAAGCCCGCATCCCTGCGGTTATAGTCGGGGTTCGTCCCGGCAAGCTCCGCGTGGGCGATCTCTTTGGAGAGGCTGCGGAAGATGTCGTGGGCTTCCATGCCGCGGCGCACGAAAATGACCTGCTGCTCATGGTCGTAATACGCGCCCATGTTGTCGGGCAGTTCATCCACGCCCGTTACCTGAACGGGGGATTTCCCGATCATCGCCGTAAGAAGCGTTCTATCGTCGTATCGCTGCGGCAGTCTTTGACGAACGCGCGCCGTAGTCTGCGAAATATCAAAGACCTTGCGCACATTCCAGCTCGTGCCGATGCTGCCGTCCTCACGGGTATAGGTGTCGCCCGGCTCCAAAATGGGGATCGCTTTCTGATCCCTTTTAATGGAAGCGCCGAGGTCTTTCCAGCCGTTAAAGTCGCGGATCTCCGTTGCCTGGGGACTTACGGCGTAGATGATAAGCGCGTTGGTGGCGGAATGCTGGATGAAACGCGCCTTAACATCCAAATAGTTCCTGAACTTATCGCCGTCCGTGCTGATCTCAAGAGCGGCGGCTTCTGCGGTGTTGTAGGCATCCTGCCTCTCCGCCTGCTTCTTTGCCGCCCATGCATCCACATCGAAGGGCTCATTTCCGAAGCCCTCTTTGGGCTGCACATCAAACAGATCGTCTAAATTGTTCATAATCTTACCTTCCTTTCGCTTTCGTTTTTTTCCTCTGCGGCGGTCTGATATGCTCGTTCACTTTGAGAGAAGCATCCTTTTTCTTTGAAGCCTCCTCCCGTGCGGGCGAAGCCGCCTCCTTTTCTTTTCTTGCCTCCTTGATCACCCGCAGCGCCTCACGGACGGACGGGCGATCCTCCTGCTTTTTAGCAGTACCCTCGGCGGCTTTGGATCGCATCTCGGAGATAGGCGCGGACGGAGGGGATTTTTCCGTCCGTGCCGCAGTGGGGTTTACCGGCTCCTTTGCCTCCCTGTTTTTGGGCTTCTCCATGAGATCGTCCAATACCCGCTCCGGCTCGGCTTTTTCCTGCACGCCCTTGTCCGGTGCGGGCTGTGATTCTGCCTTCCCTTTTTCCGCACGGCTCTTTTCGATCTCATGCTTGATGGATGCCGTATCGACGGTGGCCAGCTTGAAGCGTTCCACGATACGATTGATCTTAGCTGCATCCTCTGCGCGTACCATGATGTCTGTAAGCCCGTCCGGGGGCGCATTCTTTCCGCGCAGGGCGCAGTAGACCACGCCATAGCGTTTGGCTTCCCTTGTGAACCTGCGCAGATGCTCCTCCGGCAGCGAAAACACTTTCAGCTCCTTCCCTGATTTGAGCATGCCGGCAAGCCGCTGATGGCCTGCGGTTTTGGTCTTATCCTTGTTTTTGAAGATGGTGTAGAGTGCGGCGGCGATATTTTTGGCCGCTGCGCCGGTGAGCTTCAGGGCAACTTCCGTACCCTCAAGGCTTAACCGAACGACCTGTTCCGCCGCGTCGCCTGAACTGTTCATTGCGTAGATCCTCCTCTCTTGTTTGCTCATCCTGTTCGATGGCTTCTATCTTTTCTTGGATTGCGCCGGAGCGCAAAGCTATTCCTTCACAAAGCTTCACCTCCTTCCTGAGTTTTTTAAGCTCCGCCGTAAGCGCCGCGATCTCCGCTTTGACAGATGCAAGCAGTTCTTCATCCGATCTCACAGCGGCGCTGCGCTGTTTCCGGTAAAGTGTGCTTCGGCTTGCCGATGCGGTTTCGATCCTTTGTTCCAGCTCGGCTTTATATGAAGAAAGCTGCTCGGCGGTGTCGATTTCGCACCGGTCAAGCAGCCTTGCTTCTTCTGATATTGCCTCCATTTTCAACAAGTCCTCCCGTAGAAGAAAATGCAGGCGTTTTTGTTTTTCGGGCTTTCTTTGCGGGAAGAAGCCCAAGAGATAGCAGTAGTGGTAATAGAGCGCCCGAAAGCCGGTGGCTTTCTTCGTATCCGAAAGACCGCGGCGGTATTCCTCCCGCTGCTTCCTCTGTTCCGCTTCAGGCATGGGGCGCACCCGCGCATGGGATATGATCCGCTCCCTTATTCGGGGAAGGGAATATTCCTCTCCGAAGTTTCGCACAAGGCGCACAAAGCGTTCCTTGCCCTGCGGGCGAACGGAAATATCCTTTCCGATTTTTATTTCATAGCCCTTCTTTTTGAGCGCGTCCCCAAACTGCCGCTCTGTCATGGAAGCAAGGATCGCTTTATCCACATCGGTCTTAATAAGCCCCCGCCATGTGTGACAGTTTTCCTGCTCCGCCCTCCATTCGCCGTAGTGCTTCGCTATTCCCGGCTGCGGGTTTTCGATCACGGACAGACCGTATTCCCGGCAGAGCGCATCAGATGCCTCCCGCATGGCTCGGTAGTCCTTTCCCGTGCGGTGATACTTGATCCCGTCCACAAAGGAAACGGTGTTTACCACAAAATGATTGTGCAAATGGTTCTCATGATCGAGGTGTGTGGCGACAAGCACCTGATAGCGTTTGCCCCATAGCCTTTGCGCGAGCTTTACGCCGATCTCATGGGCGATCTCAGGCGTAGCTTCGCCGGGGGCAAAGCTCTGATACCCGTGATAGGCAACCGTGCCGTCCTCCTTCCCAAAGCGGCGCTTTGTTGCCATCATTTCCTCTCTTGCCGTTCCCGGATAGCAGTTCACGCCGGATACGAAACGCCGAACGGTGATGCCGCCTTCCCGTGCGCTGCCTTCTGTCTTTTGCCCGTCTGCGGCGTATTCGATAACATCCATGAGGCTCTGAGCCTGCGCGTCCGTCATACCCTGCTTTTCGTAGATTTTGGGGTTATCCGTTTTCTCCGGGTTTTCGATATAGATCACTACGCTCCCAAGCCAGCCCTTGATCCGCCAAATGGATGTGGTTGCCACATCACACCTCGGCTGGGCTTTCAAAAGGCGCGGGCAGGATCACCGCCTCCGTGATCTTTCGGATGGCGTTTTCCAGTTTTCGCACCTCAAGGTCATATCGCTGCGCATCCATGACATTCAGTACATGGGCTTTCACGGAAATCTGATTGAGGTTGTTTCCGATCCCGTGAAGCTCGCGCATCATGGAAAAGTAATCTGCAGGCGGCGCATCGCGGGGAACGCTGCCGGAGATCAGGTGGCGGATATACCCCTCGCGGGAAAGCCCGCTTTTCTTCACGCGCTTTTGCAGCGCCTCCGCCTCCTTGCGGGAGAGGCGTACTTTGATCTCGATGTTTCGTTTGCTCATTTCGTTTCCTCCAAGTGGGTGGTTTCATAGCCGCTTTCTTCGGCGGGCGGTTCAAGGTGCGCATCGGCGGCCTTTGCGATCTGCGCAAGGCACATGGCAAAAACGCCGAAGGTTCCGCCCACCATTGTGCCGATGATAAATATCAATACTCCGTTCATGTCTGTGTCTGTCCTTTCTTCCGGGGGTTGCAGGGGATCGCCCCTGCCAAGCTGCCTTTTGTCCCCAAAAGGCGATGCTTGCGGGTAGATAACAATTCGTTCTCCCGCATGGTCGAACATTGGGTAAAACCTTCCGAAAAAGAAGCTTCAGCGTTCATAGTCGCGGCTTCTTCTATGGCGATTTACGCTGAACTCCACTCCTTTGAAGTGCTCGGCATCCAGGATATAATCGCCGTTCTTCCATCGGTCGGATACGATTCTTTTTGCCTGCTGTTCGTTTTCGGCTTCCACGGTAACGGTCTGCGAAAGCGTTTCCGTAATGGTGATCTCATACTCTTTCATCTCTCAAAAGTCCTTTCATGTTTTTTGTTCGGGGCAAGCCCCATGCGCTGACAGAGGTATTCGTTCACATCCTTTGCTCCATTCGGCGGCGACCCGAAGGTGACATGATACTCTTCCCGGAGCATGGAGTGGATCGTCCGCGCCGCAATCTTTCCGGTGTAATCATTATCGAGCCGCAGCACGATCCGCCGTATGCCGGAATGGTCTTTCAGGTATTGCGTAAGCGCCATGGGCATGGTGCTTTCCTGCGGCTCCGCCTTTGGTCGATACACGCCCGCAAGTGACAGCAGATGATCCCGCTGCCAGTCGATGCCTTCCTGCTTGCAGAGCGTGGCATAGGACAGAAGATCAATGGCACTCTCGAAAAGATGAAGCACATCGCTTTCACTCTTTGCGGGGATGCTGAAAGAAAAGTGTTTATCACTCCCGTACGCCTCGCCCTTGAAGTCCGATCCCGTTCCTCTGAGGCTTGCGTATTTCGCTTTACCACCGGCATCCATTCCGACGAACACAACATTGTGATACGGCGCACTCTCATACAGTCGCCCTGTCCGAATGCAGAAGTCGATCACTTCCTTGTCGATGCCCCGCCCTATTAGATAACTGACAGCCTGCGTATCGCCGCTGCTCCTTGGCGGCAGCACAAGCGCTTTCGGCTTTGGTGATGCTGGCTCCTCTTTCACGGGCGGCAGCATAGCCGCTTTTCCGAGGATCATGGCAACCGCCTCGGTAAAGGGTATCTCTTTCACCTTAATAAGATAGTCCAGTGCGGAGCGCCCGCCGATCCCGCGGGAAAACCAGTACCATTTGCCGTTGCTGATCTTTAGGCTGTCGTGTTCGCGGGTGCAGTAGGTGCTGCCGCCGAAATGCACCAGCTCCTGCGGCTCGTTTGCCCGGAGATAGCTGTAAAGGTCGATTTCCTTCGCCCTTGCAACCTCCTCCGGCGGTATAAATGGCATATAAAAAGCCCTCCTATCTCATAGCGGGATTTGACACACAGGTCTGCTATGTAAAAGAAGGGGTTCGGATATGAAAAGACCGGCTGATCTTCATTAGGAAAATCAACCGGTCTGAATATGAATTTTTCTATTCGTGAGGCGATATTGCTCCATCCTCCGTTGAGAACTTCGCTATTTTTATTGCGAACATCTCAACGTCTATGTGCCAAGCTGCACTTTTTACAGATATGAAAGCGGCAGGGCTACAAGATTCTCCCTCAGATACAGCTTTCTGTCCAGCAGGCAGATGATAGCCCCCATTCCTCGTTTTTTATCGGGGATACCGTCCAGCACATCGAACTCCGAAGCCATGCTCGCCTTGGGAACCGTGGACATCTTGATTTCGATGGGATACAGAATGCCGTTCTCCTGAATGATAAAGTCGATCTCGCCGCTTACCGATGCTTCTTCATCATCGTCCTTCGATTTCTTCTTATCGCTTCCGTTATAATAGAACACATCGAAGTCATACTCCAAGCCCTCGTTGGAATAGGATTTCAGTATTTCGTTGATTACGAATGTTTCAAAGATAGCCCCTGCCATTGCTCCGTTTTTGAGCGTTTCGGGCGTGAGCCAGCGGGTGAGATAGCAGCAAAGCCCCGTATCTCTGAAATACAGCTTCGGTGTTTTAATGGCTCGTTTTAACACACTCGCCGTATAGGGCTTCAGAATATAGATGATGCCGCTCTTTTCGAGGATGGACACCCATTCCTTTACCGTAACTTCCGAAACGGAAAGCTCGGAGGCGATGTTGGCATAATTGACGACCTGTCCTGTCCGTGCCGCAACCGCCGTCATAAACTTCACAAAGGTCATGTGGTTTTGAGCTTTTATCAGGCGGTTCACATCCCGTTCCAAATAGGTTTTTACATAGGATTGATAATAGTCGATCCATTCGCGTTCGGGGTTGGAGTAAAGTTCGGGATAGCTTCCTCTGTGGATGACCGCCCAAATATCCTCCGAATACTTTTTCAGATGCTGCTCTCTTTCGGAGATATACTCGGCGGAAGGAATAAAGTGGCGATTGAAATCCACGCCGTAGATCTCCCGCAGGGATAAGCCGGGAAGCTCCATGATTGAGATCCTGCCTGCCAAAGAATCGCTGACATTCTCCATAAGCTGCAATTTCTGTGAGCCTGTCAGAAAAAAGTTGGAATGCCGATCCGTATTGTCAAGAATTATCTTCAAACGGTTGAAGATGGTCGGGCATTTCTGCACCTCGTCGATCATAAGCGGACAAGGGTTATTCAGAAGAAACAGCCCCACATCCTCGGTAGCCTGTGCAAGCAGGAGATCATCGTCAAACGTCACCTGATTGACTTCCTTAAATATGTGCTTAAAAAGGGTGGATTTCCCCACCTGCCTCGGCCCCGTAAGCAGGATGGCTTTGCTGTTTTTTGCCCGTCTGCTGACGATAGGCGCTATATGGCGATTGATAGAGTACATAAGAATACCTCCGCAAAATCCAAAGTCATACTTTAGATTATACTCGCGGCATTCCAAAAGTCAATAGCAATTCGCGTGAAATCCAAAGTTCTACTTTATATTTTGTTTTTCGCGCTATGTAGGCGGGATACCCCGCCTAAAAGTTGTACCTCCAGTTGTCATATTCCTCTTTGGTGATCTCGCCTTCTCTTAACTGCGCCTGTTTTTCCTTCCACGAAAGAAGGTCAATGGACTGCAGCGTAAACTCCTGATTCGGAATCTCAAGCCGAAAAGCGTAATCATTCTCCGTAATCGTCATGCGGCAGTGATCCTCCAGCGCAAAGAGCAGGTGCATAAGCTCCCGGTCGTTTTCTATGTTCGGAACCGAAAGCGCCGCAGATGCTACGCCGAGAGCGGAGGCAAGCTTCTCACGAAGCAAATAGCGGGGCGTTCGTTCGCCGCTTTCATACTGCGCGATCCTTACCTCGGCGGATAAGGGGCTAAAGCCTGCAAGAAGTCCAAGCTCCTTTTGTGTCATTTGTGCTTTCTTGCGAAAGAATCTTAATCTCTTTCCGATTGACATGATGGTCTTCCTCTCTATCGTTCATATTCCCGCGCCTTTGGTTTCTCCGGCACATCTTCCTCCGGGGCTTCGTCGATCAGCGCGCGGTCTTTCTGATCCATGTTCAGAAGGATGTTCAGCTCCTTGAGCCTTGCGGTCTTTTCGGAAAGCTCATCCTCCTTGGCAAAAGGCGTATTCATTTCCGCCTTTGCATTTTCAAGCTGCACCTGCGTTTCCGCAAGCTCCGCCCGCACCTTCTCCAGCTTTCCGGCTATGCCGTCGATCACATTGTCCATGCGGGTGATGTTGCCGAACACATCCGTTCCAAGCACCACGGTGTGGGATAGCTGCCCCTTCAGGTGGAGCCGGTATTCGTTCTTTACATTGTCATACGAGATGGACATGCAAAAGCCCCGGTATTCACCGATCATATCGGCTTTAACGGAGCCTGTCATTCTTGTGCATACGTCGATGATTGCTTTGCCTGCATCTTCCTTTTCCGCGATATGCTTTCCCATGACCGTGATGCCCGAAAAGCCCTCCTGCGGCTTCGGGTGGCGGGAAGCAAGGTGCGCATCCTGTTCATACCCGACGATTCGCTGCTTCAAGTCCTGAATCTGTTGAGGGTATCTTTTCAGCACCATTTCCTCCAGCGCGTACCGTTGATTCAGATGGCTCGCTTTCAGAACATTCAGCTTGCTCACCTCCATATCGAGGTTGCACTTTTCTATAATTAGCGGATTGCCGGTGGCCAGCGCCTTGATCTCCGAGTAGGACAGCGCCGTTTCGTCAATATCGTCCGCCACGCGCACGGGTGATTTTGAGGTCATGATTTGCGCGATAAACTTCTGTTTGTTCTCCACAAGCTGATAGAGGTAGGCATCAAAGGTGTTTTCCGTTACATAACGGAAGATGTCCACCTCGGCATTCCGATTGCCCTGTCTGACGATACGCCCAAGGCGCTGGGCAAGATCGGAGGGCCGCCACGGGCAATCTACGTCATGGAGCGCCACAAGCCTGTCCTGCACATTGGTTCCTGCGCCCATCTTTTGAGTGCTGCCCATGAGGACGCGCACCTGCCCGGAGCGCACTTTCGCAAACAGTTCCTTTTTCCGCACCTCGGTGTTTGCATCGTGGATATACGCGATTTCCTCCTCCGGGACACCCTTGTCCATGAGCTTTCTTTTCAGATCGTCATAGACATTGAAGCTCCCGTCGTCCTTCGGGGTGGAGAGGTCGCAGAACACAAGCTGCGCGCCGAGCGTTTCTTTGGTGTTCTCCCATATCCGAAACACATTCCTTGCACAGACGGCGATCTTTCCGTTTTCATCGTCGGGGGACAGAGGATTGATCAGGCGCATATCCAGCGCTAACTTTCTTCCGTCGTTGGTGATGCGGAGCATATTGTCCACCTTGGGATCAACGCCGCCCTTTCGGATGGCTTCGGCTCTCTCCGCAAGCCCCGCGATCATTTCCTGCTGCAATTCGGAGGGCTTTATGACCTCGGTATGGAAGTTCGCCTTTGGCACGGGGAGCTTCAGCATATCCGCAGTTTGAATATCCGCCGCCTGCTTGAAAACGGACATGAGTTCGGGCAGATTGTAGAACTTGGCGAACCTTGTCTTTGCTCTATACCCGCTTCCCTCCGGCGAAAGCTCAATAGCCGTGATCGTTTCCCCGAACGCCGCAGCCCAATCATCGAAGTGGAGCATATTCATTTCTTCCAGCATCCGATACTGCAAATACCGCTGAATGGTGTACATCTCCACCATGGAGTTACTGATCGGCGTACCCGTTGCAAAGACAGCGCCGCGCCCTCCCGTGATCTCGTCAAGGTACTGGCACTTCATAAACAGGTCGCTGGATTTCTGCGCTTCGGTCTGCGCGATGCCGCCCACATTCCTCATCTTCGTTGCGAGAAACAAATTCTTAAAATAGTGACTTTCATCCACAAAGATGCGGTCAACGCCCAGCTCCTCAAAGGTCACAAGGCTGTCCTTGCGGCTCTGATCGTTCAGCTTGGCAAGGCGCACCTCAAGCGCGTGCTTTGTACGCTCAAGCTGCTTTACGGTGTAGCGTTCCGCCTTTGCGCGCTTTGCTTCCTCTATGCCGGCTATGATCGTGTCGATCTGACGGCGAAGGAGAACTTCCTGCCGCTCGGCTGACATGGGTATCTTTTCAAACTGGCTGTGTCCGATGATTACCGCATCGTAGTCACCGGTGGCGATCCTTGCGCAGAACTTCTTGCGGTTCTTCGTTTCAAAGTCCTTCTTCGTTGCCACAAGGATATTGGCGGAGGGGTAAAGCTGGAGCCATTCCGCCGCCCATTGCTCCGTGATGTGGTTGGGAACGACGATCAAAGACTTGGTGCAGAGCCCTAACCGTTTACTCTCCATAGCCGCCGCAACAATTTCGTAGGTTTTCCCGGCACCAACCTCGTGGGCAAGCAGGGTGTTTCCGCCGTACATGATGTGGGCGATGGCATTGATTTGGTGCGCCCTCAGCGTGATCTCCGGGTTCATGCCCGAAAAGCGGATGTGCTGCCCGTCGTATTCGCGGGGACGGATGGAGTTGAAGGTTTCGTTGTAGATGCCGCACAGCTTCTCGCGCCTGTCGATGTCCCGCCATATCCATTCGGAGAACTTGAGCTTTATAAGCTCCTGACGATCCTGCGCGATAGCTGTTTCCTTTTTATTCAGCACCCGCTGCTCGTTTCCGTATTCATCTATGACCTTGTCAAAAACGCGCACGTCCTTCTGATTCAGTGTCTGCTCCAAAATGTGATAGGCGTTGATCCTTTTTGTTCCGTAGGTGGTAAAGGTCTTTACATTTCCGCTGTCGGCGCTCTTGTTGGTGATGTTCCATTCTCCCGTAGCCTTTGAATGAAGGATGTGGATGCGATCACGCCCGTAGTAGCCGGTTCCAAGCAGCTCATGCATGAATTGCTCGTACATTTCTATGGGTATCCAGTTGACTCCGATGCGTACACCGATCTCGCCTGCGGTAAGATCAACAGGCTGAACCGCCGTAAGCGCGGCGATGTTCCGCTCGATCCGATCTTTCTTTTCAGCGGGTAAAGCCTCCGCCATAGCCTTGGCCATGCGGAGCTTTCTTCTCACATTCCCGGAGAGGTATTCATCCGCCGTAACAAAGGGGTAGCGGGAAAGCTCGGTGTGAGCCTGCGGGATTTCGTCCGCGCTCTCGGCGCAGCGAATGTCACGGAAGATAACGCCGGAAAGCTCCTGCTCCAGTTCCGCCTCGGTTTTCCCCGACAGCTCAGCCATATACGCCATATCCACACCGGCTTTTTCGGAGATGGAAACGGCAAGGGCTTCGGCGGCGGTATCCACGCTCGTTACCGGCACATGGGGGCGAATGGTTCTTTTTGTGAACATATCCGCCTTGGCTTTGAAATTTCCCTCCTCATCCAGCACCTCAAGAGAGGATAGGAGGCAGTAGCTCGCATCCTCGCCAAAGGCAAGGCTGTTTCCCCGGCTGGTAAGCAGCCCGTACTTCTTTGTGAAGTCATCGTAGAGCCGATTCAGCCTGTTTTGCTCCGCCTTGATCTCGCTTTCCGGGTAGTCCTCGGTCTGAAGCTCGATCACCTTTCGGACACACTCGCGGATGGCGATCATGCCACGGATACGGTTTTCCGCCGTGACGGATACCGAAACGGGATGCATACGGGAATTTTCCCTAAAGTAAAGCGCACCGTCTTTGATCGTGTAGCTGAAATTACGCACCGAAGGATCGGCCCCGATTGAGCGGTCTTCCTCGTCCTCGGAAAGCTCCTCCGCCTCAAACGCCGCGATCTCGGCATGGAGGTTGGAAACGGCATCCCGAAGTTGCTCGGAGAGGTCTGCGCCTTCCTCTGCTTTACACGCGCTGTCCATGCCGAAGCGGGTGCTTTGCATGACCATATTGCCCAGCACCATATCCGGGTGCTGCACAAAATAGCGGTTCATTCGGATACCGTTTTCGTCCGTGTCCAAATGTACCCAATCCGGCTCTATATCCGTCATACGGTCGCGCTTCTGCAAAAAGATGATGTCGCTTGTGACTTCCGTTCCCGCGTTCTTCTTGAAGGCGTTATCCGGCAGGCGGATGGCCCCGATGAGGTCGGCGCGCTGTGCAAGGTACTTGCGGACGGCGGAGTTTTCCTTGTCCATCGTTCCCTTGCTGGTGATAAAGGCGACGATGCCGCCCGGACGCACCTTGTCGAGGGCTTTTCCGAAGAAGTAGTCGTGGATCAGGAAGTGATGCTTATCGTACCTCCTGTCCAAAACGCGCAGATCACCGAAGGGTACATTGCCGATAGCCACATCGAAGAAGCTGTCGGGCATATCCACTTTCTCAAAGCCGTTTACCGCGATCCTGCTGTTTTGATAAAGCTGCTGTGCGATCCTGCCGGAAATGCTGTCGATCTCCACGCCGTAGGCGCGGCTTTCTGCCATGCTCTGCGGCAGCATTCCGATGAAGTTTCCTATGCCGCAGGCGGGCTCTAAGATGTTGCCCTCACGAAAGCCCATCTGCGAAAGTGCGTGATACACCGCCTCGATGATAACGGGAGAGGTGTAAAATGCTGTCAGGGTACTGGCTCTTGCGGCGCTGTATTCCTCCTCCGTAAGCAAAGCTTTCAGCTCCTGATACTTGCTGTGACCTTCCTCAAAGCAATCCGCAAGCCCGCCCCATCCCACATACCGTGACAAAACCTCCTGTTCCTCCGCTGTAGCAAGCCGACCTTCCTCCTCGATCCGCTTTAAGGTACGGATCGCCGCGGCGTTGGCGGCGTACTTTTTGCTCGGTGTGCCGTAGCCAAGCTCAGGATCGGTGATCTTGAACTGTTTTCTCTTTTCAGCCGGTATCTCCGGGCGAAGCACATCGAAGGTGATACGCTCCCGTTGGTTTTTCGGCGGAGCAATAGTCGATTCTTTGACTTCCGCGTTAGGCGGCATATTGACAGGCAGGATGCTTCCTTCCTCAAAGGCGAAAACATCCTGTCTCGTCTTTTCCGAAAGCTCAGAAGCGAGCATGGCCTGCCGAAGCATTTCATCCGCGCGGCTCTGCGGTTCCTGCGTTTTCTTTTCAAAAGCTTCCTCCGCATCTGCGATCATGGCGGAAAAATCCAGATTGGCAAGATAGTCGTTCAGTTCCGAAAGGCTATCGCAGGCATTGGTATAAACCGTTTCGCCGTCCACGGCGTAGATGATTCGGTAGTTTACAAGATCTGCATATACCTCTATCGTGTGTTCGTGGTCGCCGGTGCTTGAAAAGGCGAGGTCTACATGGGAAAGATCGGTAAAGTCCGCATCACTTTCAAACTCCTCCTGACAGTAGGCATTAATGAGAGCAATCGTTTCTTCAAGGTCGGAGGAAGCGGCTTGCTGCGCCATATTCTCCTCCGCACTTTCGGGCAGGGAGAGCGGCTCATGCTTTTCTCCAAACAGGGAGTATTCGCCGTTGATATACGCTGTGAGCGTGACAAGGGCTTCCTGTCTTGCGTTGTAATAACGCTCCTCCGGCTTTGTGTCGTCCGCTACGGATACCAGCATTTGGCGGATTTCCTCGACCTTCACCGAATCGGTAAGCTGTTCCTGCACCTCCTGCACACCTTCCCAATAGCTTCCGATAGGGTTTACGCTATACGGGCGAGGCTGTGCTTCCGGCACATCAAAAAAAGCGCCGTGAATAAGCCTTGCAAGCTGCTTGTGCTCATATTCCTGCATGGCGGCACGATCTTCATCCGAGAGAAAGCGCCCCTGCCGGATCATGGTGTCGATCCTTTTTACCACCTTGTTCCATGACCATTCGATCTTGGCGTATGGCTCTGACATACTCCCGTGGCTGAACATAAAGCCTTTGCTTGTGTATGTTCCCGAATCGTTTCCGCTTGTGAAGCCGCTGTATTCACCGTGGTGGCTTCGTACATACCTCTCCCTGTCCTGCGTGTCTGCATGGGCAAGAAAGAACGCATAGACTCCAAGGCGATAATCTGTACCGCCTCTCTGCAGATGCTTATCTATCTCATCCAGCGAGATAAAGAAGCGCCGCTTCGGATCGTAATCCTCTGAGGCGCGAAACAGAATCGGCTCACGCTGTAAATCCTCAAGCTGTGAAAGCATCTCTTTCGGATGGTGAAAATGAAAACGCAGAATATCCCTGTTTTCCTCATACGCCGCCGCGAAGGAGCGCATCTCATCCGCAAGCCTTTGCAGGCTATCCGGCTCTTTGAGAAGCGCAGCGAGCTGCTTTTCCGTTTCGGGATAGCCCCCTGCGGAGCAGGCAAGGCTGATTAGAGGAAGCAGGTTTTGTTTCTTTGCATCATCGGAGAGGTCGCCGCGCAAATATGACAAGCGCTGCGCCATTATGCGGATTTCATACTCCGCTGTGCGGTCGATCTCGCTCTGCGGCATATACCGCCCCATATCCAAAAGCTCCCTTATGCGCTTTGCCGCTTCCTCCCATGATAGAAGCATGGAGGCTCCGCCTCGCACACTTTCGCCGCCTGCAATGCGGATGCCGCCCTCGCCGTACCAAATGGAATACTGCCGCTCGTTCAGATAGAAGCCCGCTCCGTTTTCACCGTAGTGCCGCATGAGGAACAGCGCGTTATCCGAAAGGGATTTGTCCTTCATGAAGTAGGCACAAATAATAAGGCGGCTGTTTTGGTCGTTCGCACCGATGCAAAGCGCCTCGTCAATGACCTGCTGGGGATAGCGAAAGTTCATGCTCACAGGCTCGGCAGAGGCTTCGGCTTGCTGCATGGGCAATCCCGAAAATTCAAACAGGGACATCTGCTGAGCTTCCTCGGTTTTCAGCCCCTTGATGTCCCTGTTTATATGATACTCGCCCTTTTCGATGATCTGAGCGGTAAGCTCCGCCACGACCTGCCATGAGAATACGCTTTCGCTTGTGCGGGAAGGGTAAGCGCCCTCCCACATAAGAAGTCCGCTTTCCAGCGGCTTATACCCCACGCGGGTGCGGTTTTCACCCACAAGGATTTCCGTGTAGCGATCCTGATAGGCGGATTTCAGATATTCCGCTCGCTCCGCTGTATCGGGATGCACGGAAAAGAACATCTCTATCTGCGCTTTTTTGTATTTTAGATCATCCTCCGTGTTTGCGAGGATTGCGCCGATATACGCTTCATTCAAAAACGCAGGGAGTTCTTCGCCCCCTGCGTTCTCCGGTGATTCTTCAATTATTTCCTCCGTCGCTGCTTCCGCTTCCTCGCTTAGCTGTGGATCAGCTCCGTCAGGATCGTTTCCTCCGCCGCCTGCCTGATGCTGTTCATAAGCCCTACCCACTTCATCTGATCGGTCGCTTTCAGCTCCTCCGTCACGCCCTGCGCCTTCGCCATCTGCGATGTGATCTGTTCCATCCGGCTCTTTGCCGCCTGCTCGATCTCCATAAGGTGCGCTGTCAGCTTGCCGCCCGTAAGAAGGTTGGTATAGGTCACTCTGCGGTGCTTCATGAGAAAGCTTCGCCGCATCAGGGCGTATTTCCCAAGCGTTACCTCCGGCTCCTGGGGCGGAAGCAGATTCGGCAGCAGGTATCCGTCCTGCATCGTGTAGATCAGTTCGTTCATATTCGTTGCTCCTTTCCTGTGCGGTTTTTCTTTCTGCGGGTATAGGATACTCATCTTTGGGGACATTTGCAAATGTGCGATTTTGTTTTTGCGGCTGTCTTTCTATGGCATGGACGGTGCGGGAGATCTCCGAAAGACACATCCTTGAGATGTCACCGATGGCAACGCCAAGGGCGTTGAGTGTTTCCGGGGTGTTGAAGTCTATCGCGTTTCGGAAATCATCATCCACGAAATAGCCGGAGGGATCAATGCCGCAGCGGGACAGCAGCATATATCCCACGCTGTTTTCCAGCATACGGCGATATTCCACCTCGACATTCAGCTCATCCAGTTCCTCAAGGTAGCTGTTTTCCGTGTAATAACGAAGTTCACGGAGATAATCGCCCATATTGTCCTGCACCGCGTTTTTTGCCGCAGAGAGAAGAACGGATGCAAAATCCGCCTTGCTTTCGGGTTCTCCGAAGCTGTTCTCCAGCGCCTCCGCGACCTCTGCTTCATATCCGCTTCGCATCTCCCAAAGCGGCACGGGGCGGGCAAAGCGGCTTGCATGGGTGTCGGAAATATCAAAATAGTATTTCAGACGGGTGCGACCTGGGCTGTCCTTGTCAAAGACCGCGATACCCGTTGCTCCACGGTTTACCCAGCGCCCAAAGTGTTCATTCCATCGCTCTATCTCCAGTACCGCGGTGGCATCCGGGCGCTGGGCATACAGAAGGAGCTGCTCATCGAACGAAAGCTTGTAATTGCGGCAGGCAACCGACAAAAACCTCTGCCATTCCTGCGGCTTGGTCACGCGCTTTTGTGTTTGCTGATACAACTCTGTGATAAGATCAAATTTTCTTGCCATCGCCGGGTTTCCTCCTATCTTTCAAATTCTCTGTTTTTGTTCTTTTGCGGCGGGTGTGCCTCCATATACTCCCGCAAGGTGCGGCTTACACCTTCATAGTTCCAATCCTTTTCGGGATCGATATTCAGATACGCATTGTTGAGCCGCTTGTCCGGCACAAGCTCTAATTCCTCGTTTGAGATGAGCGTCCCCCAATGATTGACCATGATCCATTCTCCGATTTGACAGGGATCGCCCCGTCCGTAATCATCATGGCGCACCTCATACATAAAAAGCCCCTTCGGAACGCTGCTTTTATCTACCCGAAGGCAGGTGAACAGCATGGATTTGCCAAGCACCGTGACTTCCTCAAAGGTTTCTTTTCTCGCATCGATTCGGTTGCTCATACCTTCACCTCTCAATCGCAGCGGGCTGCTTTGCGCGGGGAATGGAAAACCCGTAGACCTTGGCGATGTCGTCGCCCAATCTACGGGTGATCCTTGTTATATCCGCACGGGTTGCAATGCCGCGATACAGTTTTTCTTTCAGCAGGTCGATCTGACTTTCTCTTACACCGTCCTTATATGTGCGGTAAAGGTAATGATTTGTGCCGTCATGGTGGATGGCATCGCAGCGCAGATCGCCAAGCCTGTCCACATACCAGGTGCTGTAATCCGTATCCGAATGCAGACAATCCCTGATGTTTCCGCTCTCGATCTCCTTATATCCGCTGCGCCTTCCGTTCCAAAGTCCGAGATCGGCAACCACAAGTATGGGCTGATTAAGCTGAATGTTGAGATTGCACCGCTCGTCAGCCAAATAATCGTTGTTGATCTCGTACATAAGAGACATACGCTCGTTTTCCGATAAATCAGGGTATTCGGATTCCAGATCATCTTTCCAATCGTCATAGTCCAGATCGTAATTGCTCCAAATGATATGCCGCTCATCTCTCATCTTGCATCACCTCGATCCTTTCCGTTTTTCTTGATTGCGCCTTTGCTTTCCTGTGTTTTCGGCAAGTTCTTTTGCCGATATTCCCAATATTCAGGGTGGTATGCCTGCACACTTGCGTTGATCGCTTTTTCATACGCTTCGGACGAAAGCCGACCGCTTATCGGTGCTTTGAACAGGTTCTTGTCCATAAGCTCCCGCAGCGCAACCTGTGCATCGCAGTCCTCCTCGAAACAGAGATAATCGCCCTCTACGAAGCCGCATTTTCTCGCCGCTTCGGAAAATATGCGCTCGGCAGCATTCATGCGCACCATGATCCCGCCGTGTCCCGCCGTGCTGACGGAATACACGCCGCTGCAAAGCTCCGTGCAGGTCTGTACCTTGCCCCACGGGGATAGCTTCGGCTCCCTTGCTTTCTTTTCATCCAGTATCGCTTGCAGCTCCCGCACCTTTTCCGCAGCGCGTTCCACAAGGTCTTTCTGTGCGCTGAATAAATCGCTAAAGTAGTGCCCCCAATAGTAGTAATCGCCGCCGTCGCAGCGCCATGTCACAAAGCTTTGCGCGCTGTGCTGATTGACACCAAGCACGAACTCATGCTCGTCTATGTGGATGGAGTCGGTGATGATATACCCTTCATTGATTCGTAAGCTCATTTTTGTTCTTCCCCTCCTTCGTCCTTCAAAGCCTTTTGCAAAAGCGCCGCCACAAGCTGCCCTTTGCGCAGATTGTTCTTTTCAGACAGTATCTTGTTCTGCACACAAAGAACTGCGCGAATGTTCGGCACCGTGATATTCGGTATCTCCACCATTTCCTCCGGCGTTACCGTGAGGATTTGGACGGGTGAATAGCCCGCCTCGGCAAAGATGCGGAAAAGCCTTTGCTCAAATCGTTCTTTTTTCATGTTCTGCACTCCTTTCCAAATTGGGTATGTAAGCGGGCGGCTTTTCGCCGCCCGATGAGGAGTGTCTTACTTTCTCTTGCTTCTGACCTTCAGGAAGATCAGAGCGCCGACGATAAAGACCACAAGCACGATCCCGATGATTGTTTTAGGTTCCATTATTCAGCATCCCCCTTTCTCTTTTTTCTTGCGGCAAGGAAGCCGCATACTGCCATGCCCATGAAGCTAAAGCCCGTAAGTGCGTACCAAAGAGCTGAATTTCTGTTATCCCCGGTCTTTGGTGTGTCACGAAGCTCGTTGTGCATTACCACCTTGGCAATGTCGCCTGCGGTGACGGTAACGATCTGATCCGCAGGAAGAACATAGGCTGCGGAAACGCTGTCGGATATCTCGGAAACGCGGTAGTCCCCGATGCGCAAACCTTCGATCAGGATCTCGCCGTTCCCATCCGTCGTAAAGACCTGCTCATATCCGTTCGGCCCGGTCACGCGGAAGCTGAAGCCCTCGACCTTCTTATCCGAGGAAGTCTTGAAGATTTTAAGACCACCCCTTTGCGGAGAATTGACAAAGCCTACGCCTGCTTCGTTCTCCACGATTACGGTTTCACCATGTTCCTTGATTTCAAAGTAGTAGGCGTTTTCATCCAAAACGAAGCCCTCCGGGGCTTTTGTTTCCTTCACAAAATACCCGCCGTAGGGAAGCGCGTCCTGCTCATATACGCCGATGCTCACTTCGCTCAGCTCGCCAAGCTTCTCATCATCCGCATCAAGCTCCTTGTTGCCGTTGCTGTCACGGTAGAGTTCAAAGATCGCGCCCGCAAGCTTGCTGTCGGGAAAGTCTTGATCCACCTTCACAAGCTGCACTTTGCCGCGGATAGGCGCGTTTTCGATTTCGATCTCGATCACTTCACCGTGTTCGGAAACGGATACCTCGTAGGCGGTTTCTGAAAGGATGAAGCCTTCGGGCGCTGCGATCTCACGAACGATCCATGCGCCGTAAGGCAAATTGGCAAAAGAAAAGCTGCCATCCTCGGAAGAGATGACAGTCATGATTGCCGTGTCCGCGCTGAACTCCGTTTCATCGCTTCGGAAAAGCCCGATCAGCGCACCCGCGAGCCCTGTTCCGTTATCGTCCTTTTTCAGCCCGTGGATTTCACCGTAAAGAAGCTCGTTCTGAATGCTCTCGCCGTTGTTTGCGAAGATCTCCACCACGGCGGTTTCCTGCCCAGCGTATTCAAACACTACGGGGTATTTCTCGTCCGAGATAATATAGTGCTGATCCGTGGAAAGCTCCTTCAGATAGTAGCTTCCAAAGGGGAGATCGGTCTTGCACTCGGCATGACCTATCTCGTCAAAGGTGACGATCTCTAAAAGTCCGTCTGTTGGGATGATTGAGCCATCAAGCGCCGTCAGCGTTTCCGCCGCATAAAGCCCGAAGGTAACGGCGGAAAGCTCGCCGTTCATGCCGATGCCGAAGGCTTCGTTCTGTTCAAGCGTTTTGAAGATGGACACCCTCACGCGCTGGCGCTCGTTATAAAAGCCCGCAGCCGTTTCCGTGATGGAGATTTCCTGTCCCGCATATACAAGCTCCACAATATGCGCTTCGTTGTTCAACACCATACCGAAGGGCGCTTCGATCTCTTTTACCTCATATTTTCCGAGGTACAGAAGCCCGCTTTCGGCTTCACCGTTTGCATCAGTGGTTACGGTATCCACAAGTTCACCGAAAGCATAACGAATCGTGCCGTCCTGCGTAACAATATCCTCGGCGGCTCTGATCTCATACACAGCGCCGGGAAGTCCGCAGACTGCAAAGACGGGACGATAGATTTCCTTGCCCTCCGCCACGGTGGAGAACATTTCGCCGGTTTTCCCGATTCGGATGATGCCCTTCTGCGGCATATCCTCCTTGGTGACTACGATGACCGTGATGGGATCGTCCTCTGAAACATCGTCCTCCGTCACATCGAAGTATACCGGTGTCGGATCGAGCACATAGCCATAGGGAGCGGATACCTCCACAAGCGCATAGCCTGTCCCGCGCTCTAACTTTTCCGGGGTGATAAGATACCCCTCGTCGTTGGTGTAGAAGGTGTCGATGACCGTTACTTCGGGATAGGTGAAGGTCTGCGTGATAAGCGTTCCGTCAGGGCGGTAGATCTTGAAGCCTGCTCCCGCGTAGGCAATGGGATTACCCGTTTCGGCATCCACCTTGACCACCTTGAGATAGCTTTCAAAGGCAGCGTTGTTGATAATATAGCGGTAAATGTGTCCATGTTCGGAGATATACACATCGAAGGGCGGCATAAGCTCGCAGCCGTCCCAGCCCGAAGTCTGCTCCACGGTGTAGATGCCGTAGGGCAGCTCCTTAGTTTCGGCAAAGCCGTTTTCATCGCAGACAAGATAATCCCTTTCGCTGTCATTGGCGGCATCATAGCTGCCTGCGGATTTAAGATAGACCGCAAAGCTCGCGCCTTCCTCCGGCGTTTCGATCTGCGTTTCGCCGTTATCGCAATGCTTGATGATGGCGATCCTTCCCTTGACGATTCTCTCGGTCACATCCATGGAAATCGGGTTATACTCAATGGTGAAGTGTTCCGCTTCCGCGCCGACAGGGTGGATCGTTTCATCCAACAGATACCCCTCGGAGGGGCTGATCTCGCGGATCGTCCAGTTATCGCCGCATACATAGTAATCGGTGGTAAAGCTGCCGTTTGCATCGGTGGTGTAGGTGTCGATCAGCTCATCGCCACGGTAAACCCCATATACCGCACCTGCAAGCGAAGCATTGCCCTGCGGCGTTCCCGTTTCGCTGTCGCGCTTGTTCACCGTCGCATTCCACTTTTTCAGGATATTGATGAATGTCTGCTCCGTAACGGCATTCCATTCAATAGCGGTCGTTTGGTCTGCGGGGACGACATAGCGGTTGGGCGTGTCCACCTCCTCAAGCACATAGCCGGAGCCGGGCAGTATGCCCGTAAAGTACGCCTTTCCCGTGCTGTCCGTCACGGCATATTCATCGACGGCGATGCCGGAGAAGGAAGTGCCGTAAAGGTGGAAGCGCATACCCTCAACAAAATCGTCCTCCGAGGTCTTGATAACCGTGAGATCGCCGCGCTTGAGTACATTGTTGAAGGTAACGGTTGCCGTCTGTCCGCTCACGACCGTAACGGTTTGGGAGTTTTGCGGCTCATACTGATCCGAAGCCTGCTCGGTAACGGTGTATGTGCCGGGAACAAGGTCGTCGATCAGGATCGTCCCGTCGCTTCCTGTCACTACGGTCTGCTCAATGCCCTCGCCGCTGATTGTGAAGCGAATGCCGGAAACCACGCCGTCCTCCGAGGTCTTTATAAGCTTAACAGCGCCGGTACGGGTTTCCACATTGAGATAGCAGTAAACGGGATCGGCGTTCTCCACGCCGGTCACAACATCCTGCAAGGTGTCCGAGCCGTATGCGATCAGCTTCGCACCTGAGCTTACAACGGGAATGTTGTTTCTGCTCGCCGTGATCCTGACAGTATGGCTGAAAGCCTGAGTCGCCGTAAGAGTCAGCGTATTGCCTGATTTGGAAACGGAAACGCTGCTGTCGGAACAGGAAAAGTCGTACTCGGAAAGAACGCCGTTTGTATCCGCGAGGGTGAGCACATACTGTCCGTTCTGATACTCCATAGCCGTTGCAGCGGAATCGGGTGAAGCGGACATGAAACTTGGGATGGTGTTATGGCGTGTCAAAAGCGCCACGATCTCGTCATATACCGCTCTCGATCCCGCGTTGGGGTAGTTTTCGCCGTAGTGAAGCTGATAGGCGGTGTTACTCGTCTGTTCATACGGCGCGGTGGCGTTTCTGCATCCGACAACGAACTCCCAAAGAAGTGTCTGTGTTGCCATCCACTTTTCATCGTCGCTGCCGGTGAAGCTGTCGCTGTTTCCCTGATAGCCGTACAGAAGTGCAAGCCCCACGGCTTTCTTCTGACCGGCTGAAAGAGAGTTCCATACCTCCGATGAACTCTCATACAGAGTATCTCCCGTATGCAGCGGAACGCCCGGCTCCAGACAGAAGGCCGTGGAGCCGTCCACAAACATTCGGAATTTCGGTTCCCCGATGCCTCCCGCATGATAGCCGTTGATGATGGCTTCGCCGTTATAGAACATGGGGTTTCCGTCCGCATCGCAGGCGCGGTGGAAGGTGATCGTAACGGCATCGCCCTCAGCGGCAAACGCCGAGATAGGCACTATGGAAAGCACCGTAAGCGCGGCAAGCATGAGCGCCGCAAGTTTCTTGAATGATCTGAAAATCATGTGTGTAATCCTCCTTGAAATGGTTACCGGCTGAAAAGAAAGCCGGAAATAAAATGCTCCGCTGTTTCTTTAGCGGAGCCGGTAATAAAAATCTCTTTTTCGGTTGGTACAGCAGGTATTAAAGGGGGTGAGGTGTGGAGAGGGGGAAAGCGAAAAGCCGCGCCCTCCAGCCCTCAAAAGGGTACACTGCCCCCTTGGTTGGAAAGTTTCACCGCTCCATACTGCGCTGGCGTTTGCGGTAAAGCTCCAGCGCCTTGATAATGGTATCCTCAATGGTTTTCGCGGGCGTCCCCGGCGAGAAATACTTGCTGATACGCTCCCTGGGCATACGGAACTGCTCCTTCTGATTGGGTTTTTCCTCCTGCATGATGGACAGGATCACATCGCTTGACAGCTTTCCCTCCTCATAGAACTTTCGGAGCTTGATTGCCTGCACATGGGATGGCGTACACTCCTCCAAGCCCATGATTTCAAACAAGGCTTCCTGCTCCTTTTCGGGAAGATATGAAAGCTCCACGGCGGGGCGCATGGCAATCCTGCCTTCGTCCACCATGTCCAGCAGGGACGGGATAAGGTGTGTTAGGCGGATATAGCGTTGGATTTGGGTGTTGCTGTCGGGAGAATTGCTTGCCAAAAGCTCCCTTGATGTTATACCCAACCTCTGTCCCACTGGGACAGAAGTTAAATCCGTCCGCTGTCCCTGCCTTTTCATAGCCTCTAACTTCATTCTATAAGCAAAGGCTTTTTCCGACAGCAGCAGGATTTCCCGCTGCAAGTTGCTGTCCACCATGATGATAATGGCTTCATCGTCGGTCAGCTCGCGCACAAGGCAAGGCATGGTTTCCATCTGCGCGATCTCGCTTGCCATCTTGCGCCTGTGTCCTGCAATCATCTCATACCCGCCCTCCGGTTTGGCTCTCACCATTCCGGGGACAAGTACGCCGTACTGCTTGACACTTTCCGCCATTTCCATCATGGCTTCGTCCATACGCACCTTGAACGGATGGTCGGGAAAGTCGCTGATCTCCGAGAGCGGAATATCCACCACGGCTTCACGCTTTGCCTCATCCCGTTCCTCCTGCGTGGTGAAAAGCTCATCTACCGAGGTCAGAAGACCTGACACGCTGTTTTTCGCCAATGTCCAACACCTCCTTTGTCAATCTGCGGTAGGCATCTGCCGCCCGTCCCTTTGGATCGTGGAGAAAGATACTCCTGTCCGCCGTGCTGATCTCCGCAAGCCGCACCGTTGAGGGAATGACGGCGTTTAACACGGGAAGGTGCTGGCCGAAGCTCGTCCTTACCGTCTGCACGATCTCCCTGCGGAACTTGGTTTCATTGCTCATGGTGAGAAATACACCGCCAACCTTCAGCTTGGGATTGATCTGCCGCTTGATGCTTTGGACGGTTCCGATAAGCTCCGTCATATCCTCTGCGGCAAGGTAATCCGCCTGCACGGGGATCAGCACATAGTCCGATGCGGAAAGTGCGTTGATGACCAGCATACCGAGGGACGGGCGGCAATCCAGCAGCACATAGTCGTAGTCCTGCTTCACAGTGTCAAGGTATTGCCGCAGTACCGTTTCACGGCTCATGACATTCACCAGCCCCACTTCAACAGCGGACAGGGAGCGGTTTGCCGTAACGAAGTCGAAGCCCTCGCTGTGGCGCATGATCTCAGGGTGTTCCTTAAAAGCTGTTCCCGCCACAATGCCGTCCATGACATTTCCGAGGGTAAGCGGAAGCTCATGCGGTTTGCGCTGCCCCAGCATCTTAGTCAGATCGCCCTGCGGATCAACATCCACAAGCAAAACCTTTTTGCCCTCGGCTGCAAGCCCTGCCCCGATGCAGTAAACGCTGGTGCTTTTGCCTACGCCGCCCTTTTGATTGGCTACGGCAATCACTTTCGTTTTCGCCATTGGGATTTCCTCCTTTCAAAGATTTAGCCGCCTGCGGCGAAAGCAAGCGGCTATGTATGGGTATGAAAAAAGCCGCTTACTCTAAAATCGAATAAGCGGCTCTCGTGAGAGGTCGATATGTAATTGTAAGCATTATACCTTGCTAATCTTGATGATAAGTTCGTCCACGCAGTCCGTGTGTCTGCCTTCCCGAATGAGCTTATTCTTCAGTTCGATAAGGCTGCGGAGGATAACGCGGGTTTCTTCCGTGCTAACGGTAAGATAGTATTTCAGCTTCTTCATGGATTCTTTCCTCCTTTTTGCTTCCATTATATATGTAGAAGCAGGTGTCCGCAAATGTGCGATTGAGGGAAACGCATAAGCCTGTCAGGTTGAACTGTTTACAGACTTGCGCGGTTTTTCCTTATATTTCAGCCATTTAGCTGTATTTCTTGAGCAAAGATAAGCGTGGGTTTGGTGTGGTTTCTTTAACTATGTGAATCCTCGTTTTCCCACTTGGAAACAGCCTGAGCCGAAACGGCGAGCTTTGCAGCAAGCTCCTCTTGTGTCATGCCGATCCTGCGCCTGTTTTCTGCGATTCTTGATCCGATTGTGTTCATTTGTTTTTCCTCCGAGTGTTGTTTTTGATGAAGGATGCTGCTGCCGGGCAGCGGTGTCCGCAATCCTTATCATGGTGAGATTATAGCACCGTGTTCACGGAAGACGGAAGCGATGAACGGTTGAAATTCGGCATTTCTCTCAACCTATGGTTGCGAAAAGACTAAACTTGCGGTTGAGTCACCGCAAGTAAGACAATGAATCATGCTAAGTACCCTTTAATTCCATGCAAACAACCGAAACCCCGGTTCAGGAGAAAACGGCAATTTCGTTCAAAGGAAAGAGCCGAAGTCGGATTTCGCCGATTATGCGGCTGCGGGGAATGATGAATGCCTGCACCTGCTGCGGTGCCAACTCGGAACGATCGTCGGGCAGCACGAGAAAGCAGTCGGTCGGAATCAATTCCGACAGGTCGATTTCGGAATCAAACGGCACGGCATAGTCCGATTCATCCAATAACTTGTTGTCAATATAGATCAACCCGCCGCGAACAGTGAACCGTTCACCAGCAAAAGCAACGATTCTTCCGATTTCGCGGGTGTGGCTGAGTTTGTTCCCTGTTTTGTAAATCACCGAATCGCCGCGGGAAAATCCGAAGACATATTTGCCGACTCTGTCCGCAAGCACGCAATCTCCGGCGACGAAATCACAAAGCCCGCTTTCGGTAATGAAAAACGGGCTGAAGATAACATAAAAAACAAGTGCTGCCGCAAGGGCACAACCGCAGACGGCAGCACATATATCCAACAGACGATATTTAACCGCAGTCGATTTGTTAAAACGCCGGGCAGGCATCAGTATATACTCCCGCCGCGGTCAAGGGGCCAAATTCGGCAGCGCGCCTTGCCGAGAACGTTTTCAATGGGGATTGCGTTTACATCTTCCGCACGGCTGTCATGTGAATTGTTGCGGTTGTCGCCCATCACAAAAACACAGCCCTCGGGCACGGTGTATACGCCGTTAATGCTGCCGACGGAACGAACGCGCATACTCGGACGGATTTTGCCGTACCACTCGCCGGCATATTCGGTTTCGTCAAGCATTTTGCCGTCGATGTAAACAAAGCCGTCGCGTATTTCGATTGTTTCGCCGCCGAAGGCAATGATGCGCTTAACGAAGCATTCGTTTCGGTTCGGAAAGCGAACAATGACAATATCCCCGCGCTGAGGTTCATTGAACCAGTAGCTGACCTTTTCAACAAGCACGCGTTCGCCGTCCATGAGCGTTGTCTGCATGGATTCGCCGTCAACAATGGTGGGCTCAACGATAAAGCTGCGCAGCGCAAGTGCGCCGATAATAACACTGAGCAGCGTCAGCAAAAAGCGAAAGTAGGAAATGTTGCGGTAGCTGCTGTCTTTTTTGTGCAGTTTATCAACTGCATCGGAAAAAAAGCTGTTTTTTCTGCGCGTGCGCTTGTCGGCGCGTGTTTTAGTCGGTTTTTCCTGTTCCTGTTCAATGAGCTTTTCCATATATATTACCAATCCTGTTCAATTTGAAATTTATTTATTCAAGTTCCGATGATCGGGCTGCGGTGTTTGTCCTTACTTCAATCGGGGAGGCTGACTGCTGTCGCGGCGCCGTCCGCATCGGAAGAAGCCGCTCGGGCGGTGATGCGTTTTGCACTGCGCATGAAATCCATGCGGTCAAGCATGATAACCCTTCCGCAATGCGTGCAGCGCAGTTTAATATCCGCTCCGCAGCGCGTAATTTCCCACTCATTCGCTCCGCAGGCATGGTTCTTTCGCATTTGAACTTTGTCGCCGAGATTGAATTCCGTCAGCATTTGCATGTTCTCCGATCGTTTGGCCGTTGCACGGCGTCCGCAGACTGCCCGCAGGAATCGCCGCAAGCGCCTGCAAGCACTCTCCGCACGGGGTGTCGGTTCGGCTGTTCGTTTTATTATATCACATCTATGCAAAAAATGGAACACGAATCGCGGCAAAGATTTGACATTGGTGAAAAAGAATAGCGGGACGGGCGGCATCCGAACATGCTCTTCGGCTTTCGGCTGAGCTTTAGATGTTTTGCGCACCCTGTCGATCCGAAGACCGACGAGGGTGCGCTATCAATAAGGAGGAGTCCCATATAACATTATTTGCAGTTCGGGGTCAATAATTCATAAAACGGATTATATATTATTGCCGATAAATTTACTGCGTTGATGGATAACCGGGCTGCTTTTGAAACGGCGTTATTTCCCGGGAAATAGCAGCAATTATGGCGGGAAATTTCCTGCTTCAATCAGGTGCGGCTCGCGGGTGCAAGCTTCATAAGCTCAATCGCCTGATCTTTGCCGTCGAAAATCAAAAGCTGAAGACCGACTTCGGGTGTTATCATGCCCGCTTCAACAAGGCGGAAGACGGTATCATTGTTATTGATTACCGAAAATGCGTTTTCTTTAACGACTTTAACGGTGACGCGGAACTCGGCGGGCAGGTTCTTCATGCTTTTCACGGCATCGTCAATGGCTTTTATTCTTCCAAGGTCAATGCCCATATCGCCCGTAATCGATGAAAGCTCACGGAAACAGCGTTTCGAAAGCGCAAACTCACGTTCTACTTCAAGCTCCTGACTCACGGCCTTGCGGAATGCAGCATGTATGCTGCGCACTGCCATACGGGAACGCTTGCTGCTTGCTTCCTGAAGGGCAGCTATCGCAGTGCCGCTTGTGACGCCTGCGTGGGTCATGCCGCGCGCAAATTCGTTTGCACCGGATTCTTCCTTGATGGAATTGCGCATTTCCGAAATGTATTGCAGCATATAAGAAGGAAGCGGAGCCGTGCTGAACCATGTTATGCCGTTCAGGTTATCACCTGTGTGGACCTCTTTGGACCAGTCGCGCAGGTCGGCGGGATCAAACCCGCTTGCGCCCGTTATCAAAAGCTTGTTGTGACTTGCAAGCAGGGCGTTTTTCATCACGATTTGATCAAGCTTATCGGAATAAATCTGTGCCGTGCAGAACATGTCAACAAAACCGTAACCGAGGCAGCTTCCTTTGCGTTCAAAAAGCGTTGTGACAACAAACGGATATTCGCCGTGTGCGAAATAGCCCTCTTTTTTTACTCGGCGGCTGTCCTCAAGCTTCATTCCGCCCGCAAGCTTGACCATATGAACACGGTGTTTCCCGGCTTTGGAATCGTATTCACGCAGCCAGCATTCGATTAAAAGTATACTTTTTGAAAACGCGGGGGAAATGATTTCGTCCGTTGCGGTGTCAAGCATGAACCCGTCCTCCCGAAGTTCCGCCGCCTGCTTCGGGTAATGCTGCATGAACCAGTCGCGCGTGTGATGCGTGAATTTGAACACGGCGCGGCTGTCCTGAAGGTCACTGCACAGTGGGTCGAACATAACGGTGCGGTTGTCAACGTGCTTTATATACGCTCCGCCGATTCCGCCGTTCGCATCCGGATCAAAGCCGACTTGCTGCACGCTGTACCCGCCGACAAGCAGGTCGTGAGTCAACTTTGCATATTCATCGTCATAGGCGCATCTGAGGTGATTTTCGCGTATTATTCGGGTCATAAGCTCTGCAAGCTCGTCGTATTCCCTGCTGTCCGCGCTGATTATCGCCTCCGGCAAGTAATCGATTAGATCCGCTCGAACGTTTTCAACGGTGCTTTGGATTATCGGTGTCACGGGACGCGGCTCGCCGGCATCCTTTTGAGGAATATCGCCCCAATGGTCGCCGCGGTACATTCTTTCGCATCGGTCAAGCCGTGCGCGTTCCGCTGCGTATGCATCGTAATATTCTCTGAAAAGCGTATAAAGCTTTTCCGTTTCTTCCGCTTCGGCGGGCTTCGCCGCTGCCGGCGGAGGAAGTATGATATTGTTCATTTTAAGTATCCTTTCCTGTTTTTCTGTATCGAGAGATGAATTTACAGCCAGCCCGAAGCTCGTTCCGGCACGGAAAGAGGGTCATATGCGCGTGCCTTTTTAACGATCGGCTGCTGACTTCGGCGCGGGCGGCTCATAAGGCCGTAGCGCAAAGCTTCCGGCGCGTGGTCGTTGCCGTCGGCCGCGTCTTCGCAATTACATTTGTCGTATTGCAAAAGGGGAAGCTGACGAATTAAGTTTTCGCAGGTGCCGAAGCATTGCCACATGGGTTGTTTGCCGTTTTTTTCCGTTTCGAACCGCGGCGCAAGGTATTCGCGGAGGCAGTTCCAGCCCGCGATTCTTGAATTGTCCGCAGGTGTGAGCGGCATTCCGGCGGCCGCAAAAAGCTCTGCAAGCGTTTCGCCTTCAAACCCGCCGTTTGCGGAAAGCACTGCGCCGCGCTTTTGCCACATATCGGGTGATGCAACGGTGTAGGCAATGTTTTCTCCGCGGCTCAGTTCAACGGCGCGCCGTGCAACATCGCCCGCAAGTGTTTGCCGAACATACAGTTCACGATAGGTGAAAACCCTGCCTTCGCCGTCCGCCGCGTGCCAAAGCACACAGCAGGGGTCGTTATACCCCCAGTCCATCGAACGGAATCGGCGCCACCAATGCGGAATTTCAAACGGGGCAACAACGTGCTTTTCACGCGAAAACTCGCGGAAGTACTGCCCTGCGTGAACATCCCAGTCGCCGTCAAGGTGCGCCCTCCGCAAATCTTCCGGCAGGGCGAGAAGCTGCTTCACATAATTCGGATCGGCATTCATAAGAATCCTGTTGTCATAGATTTTTGCGGGAATGAAATTGTAATCCTCTGCATTTTCACCCTGCTGATACTGTCTGTCGATAAACAACCGCTTCACCCATGCATGGCCGACGTTGCCGGGGTTGCAGGTGTAATACATGCGCGGCGAAATATCCGTTCGTGTCGTGCGGTTGCAGGTTGTCAAAAAACGCATTTGTTCTTCCGTAAAATGCGTTGCTTCTTCCATGCCGATGATTGCATATTCCTGCCCCTGATATTGGTAAACATCCTGCGCCGTGTCGCAATAACCGAGTTTGATTCGCGACCCGTTGGGGAACCTGAACACGCGCTCGGTTGAATTATAGGGCGCAATGCCGTAAAGCTCCCTTTGCAGCGGAATGATGTGGTTCTCGCGCAGCTCCGGCAGCGTTCGACGCAAAAGCAGAAGGTTCAGTTCGGGATATCGCAGCGCAAGAAGCACAAATTTGCGGCGCATGGCCCAGCTTTTGCCGCCGCCGCGCGCTCCGCCGTAGGCCGTGTGCCTTGCGCGGGAAAGAAAAAATTCACGCTGCCGAGAATTCGGCGTGCCGTGAAGGATAAGTTTCATGCATTCGGTGCATCCTTTCGGTTATGAATTTTTGCAGAGAACCGGCAAAGCCGCGCCGCCGTTCCGCCGCATTTTCGGGGTATGCGTCCTCACCTTCGGGGCAGGGAGGTTTTGCGGGTGAAATTCGGCACGCCCGACGCCGCAGAGCCGCACGAGTGAACGGAGTTCCGATTCATTCGAACGGCTTGCTCGGCAGAAACTCTGTCTGCTTGGAACTGCTCTGCTTCAGATTCCACGGGCTTTGCGTTGGCTTTTTCATATTTTGGGAAACTCTGAACAGTTTAAAATCAAAGTTCCCCGGGCAAAGGCAAAATCAGCGCATCCGCACGGCGGAAGGCCGCATTTACTGCCCTAATAATATTATAACACTCTGCTCTTGCAATCGGCAATTGCAAAAAGACCGAATGCTATACATAAAGCCGTACAGCAGACCTCTTGATTTTTTGATTGAAAAATGATATGAAAATCGCAATTCGCTTTTTGTTATGCTTTATTTCCGAATGAAAACAGTGTATAATATTATTGTCGCGGGAGCAGGCGAAAGGAATTATAATGGCAAAAACCAATGCCGAAACAAAAATTGCGAACGCCGGCGGCACTGCCGTTGAAACGGGCAAAACTGCCGCACGCGCTGCGGCAGGCAAATACTCCGCACCGCGCCTGAGCAGGCTTGCGCTGAAAGCGCTTGTTGATATGGTCACAAGCGAGGAGCTGAAGCCCTCCGACAGGCTCAGCGCAATCAAAACCATTCTTGATTATGCAGGCAAACAAGCTCCGCCCGAAGATACCGATGCGGAGCTGCACGTTGTGTTTGACGGGCTTGAGGAAGGGTTCGCGGATTGAGCATAAGCCGAAAAACGCCTAAAAATCAAAGCCGAGCAGCTTTTGATTGAAAGTGCAAAACCGCTTTAACGGCAAACAGCCCGAAGGATGAAATGTCCTTCGGGCTGTTTGGTTATTCAAGTCTTAATCAGCCTTTTTGTTCAACAAGCCGAACGTAAAGCTTCATCAGCGCAGCCACGCAGCTGCTTTCGGTCATGGATTTAACATCGAACCCGTACGCCTGCATAACGGCGCGGTCGTTGTTTTGGTGCGCAGTGCGAAGCTCCGGCGGCATAACGGTTTCATCATAAAGATCCGCAAGGCTGCAATCGGGGTAAAGTGTGCGGGCATCCAAAATCGCCCGCGCCGTGCGCTCGATTTTTGCCTTCTGTTCCTCCGTCGGGGTCGGCCAAGGGAAATTGTTGTAGACAATGTCCTTTGAATAGCGGTAATCGCTCTTTAACCTTCCGCAGACGGCACGCATCCATGCCATATGAACGTTGGATGTTAGAACACCGAACTCATAGAGCGTTGCATTGGGGATTAATTTGACTGCATTGCTGCAAAGAACCTCAGGAGACATGAAACCTATTGGAACATATTTCCTTTGTTCTGAAGATGTTTCGGGAATGATAATATAATCGCTGTTTGGCATATTTTCAACATGAAAGCGTGTAGGTTTATCCGCAAGTTTTTTAGTGCCTGCGCTTTTGCTGGAAAGACGAATTGCACGGACAGCTTCAACACGTTTCGTACATTCGGGCATTTTGCGGAGTTCGGTGGGTGAACAGGCTCCGAGCCACAAACAGTAGCGTGGGTTCCGGTTAATAAACTCTTGAGAACCATACCATGGTTTGAAGTATTTTTCGGCTTGAGGTTCTTTCCTTATAAAGTCAAGCATTTCTTCTTTTGTAAAAAGGTAGTTGCCGCCGTCTATCGGTTTGTTTCCGATACCGATTTCAGGCACCTTGCACAAAGGCAGACGTCTGCTTTCAATGAAAACGTTGTCCGCATTTAAAAGATACCCGTTAATGTTTTGGGCTTCCTGCGTCTGTTCACCCGTGAAAATAAACTTTTTGCCTGAATACGGTGCAATGCTGAAGCCTATTATAACACAATGCACATGGGCTTTGATTTTTGCCTCGCTGTCCCAACGAAATGTGCGGTAGGCAAAATCAATATGAACACCGGATTCAAAAAGCGGTTTCCAAAGGATTGCAACGCATTCGCCTTGAGAAACGGAGTTTGTTGAAACAAGAGCGGCGCGAATGCCGGTGCCGCGCATTAAATCGGCAGCTTTTTTATACCAACAGCAAACATAGTCAAGGTTACCCGCATTTTTCCAGTCGGAAAACACTTTGGTAACATCGGTTTTTTGTTCGGGACTCATTATTCGCGCTCCCACAAACGGCGGATTGCCCATTATATAATTCAGCCTGTACTTCGGAACGACGCTTTCCCAATCCAATTGCAGGGCGTTTCCCTCAACGATATTTGCATTTGTTTTCAGCGGGAGAAAGTCAAGGCTCATGTGAACAATGGCTTCCGTTTCGCGCATCATTTGGCTTTCCGCAATCCAGAGTGCGGTTTTTGCAACCGAAACGGCAAAGTCATTGATCTCAATCCCGTGAAATTGGCTTATCGAAACCTGAATCGGGTCAAGAAGCGCTGAAACAAGCTGTTCGTTGTGGATTGCGGAAATTATTTCGTTTTCAAGCCGTCGCAGGGAAAGATAGGTTTCGGTCAAAAAGTTGCCCGAACCGCAAGCGGGGTCAAGGAACGCAAGCCCGGCAAGTTTTTGCTGAAAAGCCGCCAGTTTTTTCTTTCGTGTTTTGGCATCGGCACGCAACTTGATTTCATCAAGCTCTGCCCGAAGATCGTTCAGGAACAGCGGGTCAATCACTTTGTGAATGTTTTCGATGCTTGTATAGTGCATACCGCCGGTGCGGCGCGTTTCGGGATTCAGTGTGCTTTCAAACACTGCACCGAAAATTGTCGGACTGATTGCGGACCAGTCGAAGCCCGCACTTGCGCGGTTCAAAATCAGTGAAACGATCTCATCGCTCAGTCGGGGGATAACTATGTTTTCATCGGAAAAAAGCCCGCCGTTGACATACGGGAATGCCGCAAGATCATCATCGATATAAGGATCACGATCTTCCGTTTTTTGGTCAAGCACACGGAAAAGGTCGATAAGCGCGCGCCGTGCATCCCGCTCATGTGCTTTCAAATAGTCGTGGAACATCATCGGCCGTCCGAAAACATCCGCATCCTCCGCATAAAGACAGAAAACAATGCGAACGCAGAGCGCGTTCAGACTGCGCAGAGTTTCGGGGTCATCCGGATCTTTGTATTGCTTCAACAGTGCATTGTAGAGGGCTTGAACGATGTCGCCTGCTTTCAGGGAGATTTCCATTTCCTTTTTGATGTGTTCACTTGTTGTGTCAACCAAAAAATCGAGACGGTGGAATTCCTTTTCAAGATCGCACAAAAGAACGGTTTCGGGTTCGTCATTCGGGCGCGTCATGTCGTGAATGTTGAATTGCTGAAAATTGCATACAATTATCCAACGTGGCTGCTCCGGCTGCGGCAAATATCCGCCGTATCGCCTTGCCTGCTGATAGGGGCTGAGCATTGCGCCGTCGGACTGCTTCTGCCCGGCACGGAGATTAATGTCGCGCTTTTTCTGTTCAATCAAAACTTTTGTTGACGGAATGTAACCGTCAATAAATTTTGTTGTTCGTTTGCCTGTTTTTATATCATCGACTTCAACCCGCCGCTCAAAGCTTATGTATTTTTCAGGCTCGTCAACGCCGAAAACCTTTTGAAGCAAGGTTCGCCAAAATGACTGCGCATCCTGCCGCTCGTCTCCGCGGTTTGCCCAGTCTGCAACAAATTGTTTCGCCGCCGCACGGCGTTCGCTTTCGTTCATTTTTCCTCCGAATTAATAGAGCGTTGCTCCCGAAAGCCGCAACATATTAGTATTAAGAAAGACTTTCGGGAACAACGATAAAGGCGTGTCTTTTGCTACGCGCGCAGCTTATCGCCTTCCT
>ERZ779880.206-NODE-206-length-87066-cov-8.140419_pt1 | contig 87066 bp, 82 predicted proteins | sample MGYA00511555_ERZ779880 | MGnify/ENA primary metagenome ERZ779880 (study PRJEB29588, sample SAMEA2145815) | human gut metagenome | biome: human gut; feature: human-associated habitat; material: faeces | place: Denmark | collected 2008/2010 ... | reverse complement strand
TTTTCCTGCAAAATCACGCAATGCTTGTGATGGAAAATTTTGTTCATTGATCTCTGTTAATTCTGCTGCTTGAGAGAAGTTCGCTGGCAGTAAAAATAGAATTAATAATAGCGTAAATAGAATCGTTTTTTTCATAAATTTTTCCTCGCTTTCGCTTTTTTCCAGTATAACATACTTTTTCTATAAATTCACCATTTTTTGACAGACAACAACAGTTTAAGGATAGACGACAAAAATATTTCTATTAATTATGCTGCTTGAGAATATTCCCAAGCAGCACAAATGAAATAGTTCTTTTTGTTATATCGGTCTCCTTAAACAACCGAATTCATTACAATATTGTCACTTTTTTCTTTGATGCCTTTACCTTCTTTTGAATAATACCGTTTTTCACAAATACACAAGCCCAATTCTTTTTATTAAATGTTTTTCGAACCCAGCTTGATTTTGCTTTAATGCGAGTTGTTTTTATGGTATGCAAATCTTCTAATTTTGTAAGATTCCGGACATCTAAACTGGTATTATCAACAAAATAGTAAAGTGTAGCAATGTTATTTTTCTTCGGAAACCGTATCTTACAACTAACTTTTTTCTTTGGTTGATAATAGTAATATCTTGACTTCTTTTCGCACTTTAGTTTTCCTGTATACACCTTGACAGAAGTAAGTTTTGTATTCTTTCTTAAATCCAGTGAAGCCGGAGTTATATTAGCCAATTCAATGTCTTTCAAAGCTTTATGCTTTGACAAATCCAAGGCTTTCATTGTCTGATTTGTTCCCTCCGGCAAAATAATACGAAGCACTTCTAAGTTTGGCATATCTGACACATTTAAACCTTTAGATGGAATCTTAATATTTATCATATGAAAATAACTCAACTGTGCAAGTGGAATTTCCTGCTGAATTTTTTCATAAGAAACTGCTCCATAACGTGAACTTTTTACCCAAACTTTTTTCAAATTTGCGTTATTTTTCAATAAGCCCTTTTGTATACTGTAATCTCTTATCAAAATTTCTTCCAGATTAAACAGATATTCTATTCCTGTAATATCCATAACCTCTGCCGGACGCCCTGTAGAAAAATCCGTTAGTGAAACAGAAAATGTTTTTTTACTTGCGCTTTTAACTCGTCCCTCATCTGGCGTAACAGATATCCCAGGTGCATATCCGTACCAATGTTCTGAAAATTTCATGTCCGTATACCACCAAGTATCTTTATATCCCACACCTCCAATTTCTGCATAATAGACATCCTCACGTTCTGCTTTGCTCAAAATCCCATCTTTGTTGACATCAAGAAAATTTTCTACATTTTTTCTGAAATTCTCATCCGGAAAATGCGCCTCATCTATCAACACATCCTCCATATACTTTGCCTCTGTTTGTGCAGCCTGAGCCGGCATAGCTCCTTTACACCCTGAAATTGTTCCAAACAAAAGTGTAACTACTGCTGCTTTAATAAATAATTTCTTCATAGATAATGACCTCCTTGTATACCATTATTTTACATTAATATATTCGCCCTCTCCGGGAGTAAAGCTAATAACTCCTAACCTACAAGCTCTATCCAAATCGTTATACTCCCAGCGTACATGTTTTGAAAAATATGCCAATCTTGTCTCCTCACAAAATATACTTTTTTCATCGTATTTTCTCGCAGCATACATTGCTTCTGGAAATGCAACATCCGTCATTTGTGCAGCAAAATGTCTCAGTATATTATTTGAAACCTCCTTTGCAGCATTATATCTTTCAGAATAAAATTGAGCATTATCTTCATAACCACTTCCCAAATATTTTTTAATTTTATTGAACATCATGCCTTGTTGGATTTTTTGGCTAAACTCATTCCAATATGCCTTGTTTATCATTTGTTCTTTAGTTATTTCTCCTTTTGTAATACAATCCTTTGGGACTTGCGTTTTATGCGCATAAGTATCTCCCACTAAATGCATAAGCATTCCTAATATGCGAAGACCTTTTTGTTGATATTCTGGAATATTCGCTCTAGTTGCAATAGGCGTGCTGCTTGACGTCATGTATACTATTGCTTTTTTTAAATTCTTAGAATATTTTTGATTTAAATCTGGATAATCCGTATATGGAGAGTATGGTAGGCTATTACAACAACTTGTTACATCTGATGATGTATAGACTCCTCTGCATACCCGATATAAATATCTCATAGTAGATATATAATTATATCTTCCATGAAGAATATTATCTGTAGCTTCTCTAAAGTAATATAATGAAGCTTCTTCATTTGTTCCATGGTCAATAATCCCATCCACTTTTGCGCAAGCATCCTTTATAATAACCATTTCATCAGAAGTAAAACCAACCTCAAGTCCTGGTAACCCATTGGCATCATCAATTAATTTTTGATGGCCCTCACTACTCCATTGTCCCTCTACTAATGCTACTTCATCAAAAACTTTTACAGCCTCTCGATTTTCCAAGTCATTAACAATCTCTGTACTCATTGTTTCAACCGCATTTTCTCTATAATTCTCTTCATATTGCTTGTAATGTTCCAATGCATATTTTACATCAATCAATCCATTTCCAAACTTATTATCTTCACCAAGACTTCTTGAAGACTCTGCCAACACAGTACGAATAAACTGACTTTTCTTATTTAAATCTTGCTGCCATATAATTGCCGCAGCTCCTGTTACATGCGCCACAGATAAACTTGTTCCCCCTGCGACCAGTGTACCACCAAATGCTCCATCCGTCAATATTTGACTTCCTGGTGCCACTAACTCGATTTCCGTTCCTGTTGCACTTTCCTTCGTTAATTCTGCATTTTTATCAACACTTCCCACTGCAATTACCTGTTCAAAAGCCGCTGGATATTCCACCTTACTATTATTTCCCCCATTTCCAGCTGAAGCCAATAGTAATATTCCCGCTTTTTCTGCATCGCATATAGCTTGTTCAAGTGCAATTGAATAAGTATCTGTTCCAAAGCTCATATTTATAATATCCATATGATTGTCAATACACCAATAAATTCCTTCAATTACTCGATCTAATGTTGCTGTATTGTTAGCATCTAATACGCGCACAGAATACAAATTTGCCTTGGGAGCAATATCCGCTACAATTCCCGCTACACTTGTTCCATGACTTGTTATATCTTCATAGTATGGTGCAATATTTTTTTCATCATCCACAAGATTAACCCTTTCAACAACATTTACATCTTGTGAATAATCCACCCCTGAATCCATAATAGCAACTTTAATTTTGCTATTTTTTTCTTGGTCAATAACCTTCTTTGTTGCTCCAATCATTTGCATATTCCAGTTATCCGCATCAGGATCTTTTGCATCCTTTTTGTTTACCACTTCATTATTTGTCCCGCTTGCCGAAAATTCTATATTAGTTTCTATGTCTGAAACACCCTTTATAGATTGTAACTCATCCTTCTGTCTCTCTGTCAATCCAATATAAATAGATTTTTTTCCTGTAATATCATATGTATGATAGTCTTCTACGATATTTTCTTTATATTGTTTTTTAATTTTATTAAAATCCTTTTCATTATCTACTGTGAGTACATACTCTTTAACCGTATCTTTTGCAGATATAAATTCTGCCTTTCCTTGCATCAAACGTGTTGCAGTCATTGCACAAAGCAATCCAATTGCAACCATTCTTTGTAAATTTTTCTTCATAGTCTTGTTCTCCTTTTTACAATTTAAACTTGGCTGAAAAACCAGCCGCTTTTTCCAGTTTCCTGATTCACTTGAACCTCATTGCTGTATTGAAACTTCCATTTAAACTCTTCCTTCCACTCCTCTTCGAATAGTTTCTGGTAAAGTTTTTCAAACTCTCCTCCTTCCATATCATTATCCAATACAACATTTATCAACAGCGAGTCTGTTGTCTGCTGAAACACTTGAAACTGATAAATCATTCGTTCCATACATTGATTTATCTGCTCTACCGGTCCCAACAAAACATCCGGCAATTTACTGCTCCCATCCGGCATCATCAACAGATCATTTTTTCTCGCGTGTTTTAATTCCAGCCTGGTCTTAGTAATATCTCTCATCACGATTCTTCCAACATCACCAATTCCATATCTGACGAACGGCATCGCATGATTATGCAGGGATGTTACATAAACCTCTCCATATTCTCCATCATTTACTAATTGTCCATTTTTATCAATAATTTCTACATATGTAGATTGATTAAACAATTGATATATTTCTTGATATTCATATCCGATTGTACCAACTTCCATTGTTCCATAATGACTTCTTACCTGACAAGAAAATACTTTTTCTAAACTTTGTTTCAAACCCGCTGGCACCATCTCGCCTGTTAATTCAATATATTTCAAATTTGGTAATATAGGTAATTGTTCTTTTTTTACCATTTGCAAAATCATCTGCGCAATTCCTGGATGTACTAATAACCATAACGGATTAAATTCTTCCATCTTTTGATAAATTCTTATTAATTTTTCCCTATTTAACTTTTGTTTTGATATTAACATTTTATTGCCCTTAATCCGGTAATCTTCTTGTAATGTCGTATTAAAAAGGCAAACTCTATCGTTTGTTCGTATTCCAGCTTGTCGAAACCTTTCTATCCACAAAGGGAGCAAAGCAGCCGACATATCCGTCTTACTCCAGTATACATCAAGATAGGTTCCTGTACTTCCAGATGTATGAGTGCGATTAAGCCTCCCCATAACTAACTCTCCCAAATAGTCATCGGATATAAATTTATCTTGCTGTAAAACAATTTGATTTTTTTCAACCAAGGGCAGTTTTTCCCACTGACCACTTTCAATCCACATCAGTATTTGTGGTTCTTTTTCCGCTAATTCCCGATAAAAAGGGACTGTCGTATAAGCATGCCTTGCCATTTCAAATCTACGATTCATTTTTCATCTCCTTTTTCCTGAATAAGTTTCACTAAGTATCCAACCAGATCATCCAACTCATTCATATGAAATGTAAGTTCTTCAAAATCATGATATTCGATTTGGAATTCCTCCTCTAGTTGCAAAACCAAATTAAACATAGCAAAAGAATCCATCTCCAAAGGCTCTTCAGCATATTTCTGGCACAACTCTTTTATGTCTAATTCACAAGAATCTGCTATGATTTTCAAACATTTTTCTCTTATTTCCTCAGGCATCTCTACTCTCCTTTTCATCAATTTTCCATTCGTACACTAAAGCATGCATAAGTTTTTTGTCATTTTCTTCCATTTCTGATATCATGTGTTTTATCAATCCATCCTCTCTTTTATCTGGACGAAAACGATACTTCTGCATCAAATGAACCAAATTAAATGCCGTTGTTCGTGCTGTTTCTGAAAATAATTTTAATTTTTTGTACAACTCTTCATTTATTAGTTTTTCTTCCCACATATACTCGATACGTTTTTCCATAATTACTTTATGTTCATACAACAGATACGAAATTCGCCTGTCTGCAATCAAAAGATTAATTCCTTTCTGGGTACAAAGCTCCCGGTAGATTCCGATTCCTTGAACCGTTTTTTCTGTTGGCAAAAATGCCTGCATAAGCAGTTCTGTATTTTTTTCTTCCAAATAATCTTTGCAAATTCTTTGTATGTATTCCGGCATAAAACGATAAAACCGAAAGCCCTGACAATACGTTATAATCTTGATTACATGATTCTTGTTTCGTTTTAACGTTTCATTTATATCCCGATATGAAACGTTATATCTTTGTATTTTACCTGAGTTATCATATCCTACTGTCATAAACACTTTCTGTTTATCATCAAACCCATAAATCAAATTCTGATGAAGGTGATGTGCATAATGATATTCGTCTCTTCCAAACAAATAATACTGATCCAATTTTATCTCTATATATCTTTTCTGCTCCAGTTCCCATTTTAACGCCTTGACACCTCCATAATGCAGCATATCACTCACTTTAATATAGTTATAATCCAAAAAATGATTGGGCAGATCGAACTGTTCCTTTTTATAAAAATTGTAAAATTCCAGCCGTCGATGTTCACTATCCAAATTACAGTTTATCTGAATAAAATTACTAAACAGCCATGGATAAAACGAATTTTCTTCATGTCTTACCTGCACTCCGATGTATAACTTTTTCGTGGTATTAATCTGTTTTTCTCCAATCTTTTTAATCTGTTTTCCTGTTCCAAAAAAGCACTCTAATTTGCCATTTAACAGACTTAATACAAAGTCCCCTTGTTTTCCATCCAGCCTTTCCTTCATCTGCTCTTTTTTTCCTGAATAGTACAATGATACTCCGTCATGAATAAAGTTTCCAAAACGGCAGATATACTCATTGTCACCTAATAAAACATTTTCTTCGTCATCTGTCAAAAACACATTAACAGCAGCCCATGGTTCGGATTCCTGCTGAAAATTCACTTTAATATGTACATATCCTTCATTGTCTGATAACGGTCGATAAATACATCCATTGCAAAAACGGTTGTATTTGTCCTCGCTTTCATATTTCCAATGCATCCCTTCTTTTTTCATCCCGATAGATGTCCATGTGTCATTGTCCGTTTCACAGATCTCAAACTCCGCGATTCGTTTTCCAATTCTTTCCTCTGCCATAATGATGCATTGAGGCAGAGCGTAATAAGAGTAAGTTCGAACTTCCGGTGTGGTACATATAGGAAGTTCGATTCTTTTTATCTTTTGTGTGTCTTTGTTTATCACGAAAACTTTCTCCTCTCATCCGTTTCTTGTCCCACTATAATTCCTAAAACCAGCATAATTCCCGAAAAAATCACTGCATATTCCATATAAAGAACTGTTTTTCCGATGATTTGAAGGATTTTCAGAATAATAATTACCGCAATCACTCCAGTAGAAGCCAGTCTTGCTTTTTTCTTTATCGCCTGGTATTCCTGTACGTCATAATTCATATTTTTATGATTCATCGCACCTATTCGGAGAATCACCCCAAATACGCATAAGCAAAACAAATCAATTACGATTACATTATTGCTTGTAAAGTCCACCAGATAAATCACAAAAATTTCCAATCCGACTGTCCCTAGATAGCATTTCCAAAAAGAATCAAAATGGAAACCACCGGTTCTGTTTCGGATCATAAAGAAGCAAGCGATAAAAGCCCAGACATGAATTACTTCATGAAAATAGAAACCCACACCTGTCATTGTCAACATGACTAAAATGCTTTCTACAGCACAGATGATATGGTATTGGTATGTCTCTTTTTCCTTTTCCGTAATCACCTGGGCTTTTATCAATGCTAAAATATACTTTGTAACTATTTTTTCTACCACGTATATTTTCCTTTAGTTATCCTTTGTTTTGTTTGCTGGTCGCTTTGGCTGATGCAAAAATCCCACACAATGAGGCGGCCACTTTGTCTCCTCTTTCTTTACAAATTTCTCCATCAGTTTTCCGCTTACTTTGACTGCTTTTTCTTTTAACATAAAAAAGCCACGCTCCTTTCCTGCTTTGGGTAAGTCCTACCCAAGCAGTTTGAGTGTAGCAATTTTTCTCATCTTTTACAATATCAATTACATTATTTTGCCTTTTTTGACGAAATTTTTCTCTGGCATCGGAATACAGACCACCGCATGAAATTCTGAATCAAGGCTGTCAAACTGGCAGAAACCTCCGTATTTTTCTGCTGTATTCCGGATATTCTTTATTCCATATCCATGTAATTCTGCATCCTTTTTCTTCGTGGTAGTATATAACTCTCCATTCTTTTTCCGGTCGCCCTCAAACGAATTTTGTACGGAGATCAAAAACTCTTCCTGTTTCAATTCCAATTTTATCCGAAGTATCTTCTCATTTTCGCATTCCTTCAATGCTTCGATTGCATTGTTCAAAAGATTGGATAGCAAAAGTATGATATCTAATTCTTCCATACATACCGCAGATAAATCTCCGATCTGCAGTACGATAGCAGCCCCGATTTCTTTTGCCTCATTATATTTGTCATTTAAAACTGTATTAATAATGACATTATGTGTATCAATCTGCTCTGCCTCTACACTGTACTTATGATTTAACTGGGCAAGATACGTTTTTACTTCTTCATAATTCCGGTGTTCTACTAATCTCTGCAGGCAATTGAGATGATTTCTGAAATCATGATTTAAACTTTTTTGTAAATCTAATTTTTCTTCCATCACCTTATATTCCCGTTTTTCTCCTGCCGCCGCTAATTCAAGCATTTTTCTCTCATAAAGGAGTTGATTTTTTTCTGCATCACTCTTCATAAAGAATACAAGAAGCAGATTTGCGATAAGAACGATAGACAAACATCCCCAAATTAAATATCGCATCTTGGCATTTAACGCGCCAATATCATTAGATAATATAACCGCCATCAAGCAGATGGAAATAAATGGAATAATCGCATATCTCATCATATTCGTTTGTTTCTGAAAATCATTCCATCTTCCTGCTGCAAATTTCCGCAGACAAAGAATAATGATCAATAAAACTGCTTTACTCGTCAATACAATTAGCATAGCCACCAATTCTTCATCTTTATTTGCAACTGTAATAACTTGCGTATCCAGTAATACCGTTATGACATCTGCAATTACCAGAATAAAAATAAACATCACTGCAGCCAGCAGAGCCCGCTTCTTTTCCTTGCTTTTTAAGACAACTATAGAACTAAAAAGAAGAACTATCATCGCAATCTCTTTCACAATAAAACTGTCCTCAAAAAGATACGACATAACAAGTGCAGAAAAAGACAATGCTAAAATCCACAGTGCGTAAAATCCGCTTTTATGCTTTTTCTCTGTTGGCACAAAGGCGTCCTGAAACAGGAAAAAGCATACCATCTCCATAACCACGATAAGAAAACTCTGTAAATACTCCATTAAAATCCACCTCGTTTACGCAAATAATTTTTTCGTACTTCATTTCTCAGATATTTCGGGAAATGAAGTGTCGTGCCATCGATAAGAACGACATCCTGATCCAGCAGTTTTTCCACATAATTCACATTTACCAGATAACTTTTCTGGATTCGCAGCATATCCTCGGAACCGATTTCCTTTTCGATGTCATCCAGTTTTTTATAAAGGCTATATTCTTCTAGTTTTCCTTTATGGAGAACATGGAAAATACTCTTATGATTTTTCGATTCTATGTATATCATGTTACTCACACGAATTTCTGCATCTCCGACATTGGAAAATTTGTACGCGATCACTTTGTGGTCTTTCCGAATCTTTCGGAGGATATTTTTCAAAGCCTCGCGCAGGTCTGCTTCCATTTTGTCATAATCCTTTATCACAAACCAGGTTGCCTGCACCTGATAACCGGTCGCGGCATATTCTGCATAAGCCGTAACAAACACTAAAAATGTATCTTCTCCATATTTTCGAAGATACTTCGCCGTCTCGATGCCATTCATTTTGTCCATCTGCATGTCTAAAAACACGATATCATATTTTCCCACTTCCTCTTTCAACTCCACAAATTCTTCTCCCGAATAAAACTCATCCACCTGACATTCCAGCTTGTGCTCCTTGAAAAACGCTTTCACAATCTCAGATATTTGGTCTACGAATATCTTTTCATCATCACATACTGCTATCTGGAACATACTTTCCCCTCTTTCGTACTATTCTTTATCTATTATACCAAAAAATGCATTGAAAATCAATAAAAATAGGAGTTCCCGGCAAGTTGACTTCCCTTATAGCTGCCTTGCAAAAATAGCAAAAAATCCCTTCGCATTTTACTTGCACTTTTCTTTCATTTGATGTAGAATGATGCCATGAGGGCACGATCTTCTAAAACAATGAAAAGAAAGGATAATGATTATGAAATTGATAAAAAGAAGCATTTCACTCGCTTTGACTGCAGCTTTCCTGATTACCGGGATGCTTGGTGCTGTTCCCGCACAGAAAACACAGGCTGCTCCTCGTTTGAGTAAAAACTCGGTAACATTGACCGTTGGAAAAAGCACGACTCTTCGTGTGAAAGGAACAACCAAAAAAATCGTGTGGCGTTCCACTAAAAAATCCGTTGCTTCGGTAAATTTCAAAGGAAAAGTCGTTGCAAAAAAACCGGGAAGTGCACGTATCTGTGCGAAGTTTTCCGGTAAGAAGCTGTTCTGTAACGTAACCGTAAATGGTTCATCTGCGGATACGAAAGCCGGTGGCAGATTGAATCCGCTTTCTGCTTACAAAGAACATACGATTAATTACTATGATGATGGGAAAAAGATTGGTACGTTTAAGATCAAATTAAACTCCTTCCTTTCCGGACAGAAAGCAAGCGAAAAGATATTGTCTAATCCGGAAAACCTGAAACCTACCAATTCACAGGAATACATTTATTTCCAGTTTAATGTAAAATATGTAACGGGAACAGAGGTCGTAGATCTAAAAGATGTATTTAGTTATTATTACAATATTTTTGATTCTACCGGAACAAAGCAATTGGAAAATATTGACTGGGGATTCTTCTTTGAGTTGATGGAAGATCTCAGCGATGTAACACTCTCACCGGGTCAGTCAAGCAAATGTTCCAAGGCAATATTGGTAAGCAAAGGAAACACTCCGGTTCTGTATCGAATCCGCACCGGACGTACTTCTTACACTTGGTTTACTACAAAAAAATAATCCGCATAGCAAAGGGACTGTAAATCATTTACAGCCCCTTTTATTTTTAACACTCTCCTTCCAAGCGGAGCATTTCTTTCTTAAGTCGCTTCATAATCTTTTTTTCCAGTCTTGATATGTAACTTTGTGAAATCCCCATGCAGTCAGCGACTTCTTTTTGTGTCTTTTCACCCCCTTCATAGTCTGCAAGGCCAAACCGCATATGAATGATCTTACGTTCCCTCTCACTTAATGTCGAAAGTGCTTTCTTCAATAATTTGATATCCACCTCCCTCTCAATATCCTTGTAAATGATATCTTCACTCGTACCAAGAATGTCGGAAAGCAGCAGTTCATTGCCGTCCCAGTCTACATTCAGTGGTTCATCGATGGAAACTTCCATCTTAATTTTACTGTTTCTCCGCAGATACATCAAAATTTCGTTTTCGATACAGCGGGAAGCATAGGTCGCCAGTTTTATCTTCTTATCTGCACGAAATGTGTTGATTGCCTTGATAAGACCAATGGTTCCGATCGAGATGAGGTCCTCAACCCCGACTCCGGTATTGTCAAATTTTTTGGCTATGTAGACAACCAGACGCAGATTGTGCTCTACCAGTTTGTTTTTTGCCGCCTCCGGATCCTCTCCGGACAATCCCTCGATACAGGCCGCCTCTTCTTCTGCCTCCAATGGTGCCGGCAAAATCTCCGCACCGCCGATATAATGAATATCACCTCCTTGATGAAACAGCATACTCTTCCAGTCCTGCATCATGCGAAACTGAAACCGATTTGGCATTGACAACCGCAATAACATGAAAATTCCTCCTAGTCCTTTTAATTTTGTTTAAAGATGTCGCTATGGAATAAGATATCAAATCCGGCATCGTTTGACAGGCATTTATCATATATCCCTAACCATTCCCGATCCTTACTGATTCGTTTCCCGTCAGGCAGCCGGATTTCCATCTTATCCACCAATATTCCCGGAAGAAAGCCCCGCTCTTCTCCCACGGAATGATATGGTATATACCGCAAAAGCAACGTTTCTCTGTTGTTTATCATCCCTTCACTTAGTACCTCAGAAAGTTCCATTTCCTCTTCCTGCGTGAGAAGTTTTTGAAACAACTCTTTTGTCACAATAGATACCCCTGCACCGCTGACCGGCTCTGCCAGACGGTTTCCCGTATCGAAAAAACCGGTTCCCTGTACCGATTTTCCATGCCATATCAGCCGTGTTTCATACATATACTGTTCCGGCATCCGATTCCCCAGTGTCCGCCGTACCGCCCCTGCTGCCAATTGTATTCCGATGCTTCCTCCCAAAAGGAAAACAAGCGAAATATTATGTAATCCTAAAAATTCACGAATTCCAAATAACGTTCCGGAAACGGCAGCCGCAGTCAGATAAAATCCGACCACACACCGAAGATGTCCCCGGAAATTCATCTTTCCATAGACAAACCGAATCAGGATTGACGTTCCTGTAGCATAAACCAAAATCCAGAGAATCCATCTGGTACGAATCCCAAGTATCACAACCAGCACACCAAGCAGCGCCCCCAGCCCTGCTCCTGCTATGCTCCTTGCGGAAACAGCAGGTTTTCTGCGCCAGTAATTTAGTATCTGAAACACTTGCAGATTCATAAGAAAGTTGACAAAAAAGAAGATATCAATGTATACTTTCATACATGTCATTCCTCATTCTTTTTATGCTTTTGCATAGTCTTATCATAGCGGATCCGACGAGATTATTTTGTCAAATTCGGGCGGAAGAATCCTAAAATATTTCCTGCCATATCGACACCGATAGACAGAAAAAAAGACTCTTCCCGACAAATAGGGAAAAGTCTTTATCTAATTTTGTCAAATGCCGTCAAAGCTTATTCAAATTTCATCGAAAAAGAAAGGCTGCCTGAATCATAGTCAAATGTTCCGAGTGCCCCATTGACAATTGTAAATTGAGGCGACTTGTGCCCGATATCTGCATCAAACACAATTGGCACATGCAGTTCGGATAAAATTACCTCGACAGCTTCCACATACGTATGATCCGTAAACGACTCAAACATACATGGTCTGCCAAATACAAAACCTTTTGCCGTATCAAACCAGCCTGCCTCTTTTAACTGCCAGAGACCTCTTGTCAGAGAATCACTGTCGAGAGAAAAACTCTCCAGATACCATAAGATTCCATCCTCTTTGTATTTGTGTACAAATTCTTTTGTCTTATCAAAACGGGTTCCGACCAGATTTAATAGGACATCCACGCATCCCCCTAACAGCCTTCCGTTTATGGATGTTTTTTCCAATTCCTGCTCATTCTGTCTTGCAAAACAAACGGATTTTTTATCGATATGATACCCTTCTTCCGGAGACTCGCGGTCATAAAAATCATCTTCATATCCTTCAAATGTTTTTTGTATTACCGGATTTCCCGTCATACACGCATAATTATAATTTACCGCATCGTGCCATGGCTGCATGGAAAAATCGTTAAAATGATTCCCGTAAACACTTGCTGTATCACACAATGTCGTAATGGTATACGTAAGTCCTGTATTGTCCGAAAATCCCTGAAACCAAGTCGGATTTTCCCGGATTTTCTGAAAATCCAAAAGAGGCAGTATTTCCATCAGAAAATCTCCGCCTTTGGCTGAAAAGATATAGGACACTCCCGGATCCGTGATAAGGCCCATCAGCTGTTCTGCTCGTTCTGTCTTTTCGCTGCTTCGCCCTCTTCCATCGCTTGTCCTTACATTTTCGGTCTCGCGGATCGCATACCCCAGACTCTCCATCTTTTTGACCGCAAGATCCAGCCGCTGATAATCCATTTCTTTGCGGTTTCCATCTGACGGCGCAGTAATTCCGATCGTATCGCCTTTTTGTAAAAATTTTGGATATTTCATGTCAGTCCTCCGTTTCTCTCTTGAAATCCATTCCTTTTTCTAGTATACTTGATAGTACATAACATGTAAAGGAAGGAAATAAATTATGGCAGAAAAAAATCCTATTGTCACATTGGAAGTGGCAGATTATGAACCAATTAAAATCGAACTTTATCCTGAAATTGCACCAAATACTGTGAACAATTTCATTTCCCTTGTCAATCAGGGATTTTATAACGGATTAACTTTTCACCGCATTATCAAAGACTTTATGATCCAGGGCGGATGTCCGGACGGAAACGGTACCGGTGGCCCGGACTACAGCATCAAAGGTGAATTCTCCGGAAATGGCTTTAAAAATGACTTAAAACATACCGCAGGTGTTATCTCCATGGCACGTTCCATGATGCCGGATTCTGCCGGTTCCCAGTTCTTCATCATGCACAAAGATGCTCCACATCTTGACGGTCAGTACGCCGCTTTCGGTAAAGTGATCGAAGGTCTTGACGTCGTTGACCGGATTGCATGTGTAGATACCGATTATAGCGATATGCCATTGGCACCGGTTGTCATGACAAAAGTCAGCGTAGACACTTTTGGTGAAGATTATCCGGAACCGATTAAACTTTAATCCAAATAAATAACGGCAAAAAGCACGAAGACCGGCAATATTACCCATCTTCGTGCTTTTTATATGCATCAGATTCTCCTACTGGATTTCTCCCATAAAGTAAAATCCTTTACTTTCGGTCAGTTTCACTTTACATATTTTCCCAATCAGGCTTTTATCTCCCGGGCAATGTACTACGGCATTGGAGGACAATCTTCCCGTGATCAGATTTTCATCATGGTCATTGACTTCTTCCATCAAAGCCTCGACGATTTCGCCTTCTTTGGCATCTGTGATTTCCGTTGAGATCTCATGGATCACATCCAAAAGTCTTGCAAAACGTTCTTTTACCACATCTTCCGGAACCTGATTCTCCATTCTTGCCGCCGGTGTACCGGTTCTCTTGGAATAAATAAATGAATACACACTGTCATAGCGGACTTTTTTAACAACATCCAAGGTTTCCTCAAAGTCTTCTTCCGTCTCTCCCGGAAAGCCTACGATCAAATCTGTCGTCAAGGAAATATTTGGCATTTTTTCCTTGATCCGTCTTACGAGATCAAGATACTGTTCCTTCGTATAATGGCGGTTCATTTTCTTCAAGATTTCCGTACTTCCGGATTGCAACGGCAAATGAAGATGCGTACAGATCTTCTTGCTTTTTGCCATTACTTCGATCAATTCGTCTGACAGATCCTTCGGATGCGAGGTCATAAAGCGGATACGCTCCAGTCCCTCGATTTTTTCCACTTCCTGTAAAAGTTCCGCAAATGTCATCGGTTCTTCCAGTGTCTTTCCATAGGAATTGACATTCTGTCCAAGAAGCATGATCTCAATGACACCGTCTGCCACAAGATTTTTGATCTCGCGGAGAATTTCTTCCGGCTTCCGGCTCCGCTCACGGCCACGCACAAAAGGCACGATACAGTATGTGCAGAAGTTATTGCAGCCATACATGATATTTACACCCGCCTTAAATGGATATTTACGGACACTTGGCAGATCTTCCACGATACCGTCTGCCTCTTTCCAGATATCCAATACCATGCGGTCCGACTGAATCCTCGTATAAAGCAGCTCTGCCAATTTATAGACATTATGCGTACCAAAAACAAGATCGACAAACGGATAACTTTTCTGTATTTTTTCTACAACTGTAGGCTCTTGCATCATACAGCCACACATGGCAATTTTCATCGCCGGATTTTTCTTCTTTTGATTTTTCATATAGCCCAGTCTGCCATAAACTTTCAAATTGGCATTTTCACGGACCGTACAGGTATTATAGAGGACAAAGTCCGCCACCGGCTCTTCGACCGTCTCATAACCGATATACGAAAGAATGGCCTCCAGTTTTTCGGAATCTCTGGCGTTCATCTGGCACCCCATCGTCTGCATCGAAAGCGTCAGTTTCCTGCCAAGACGCTTCTCTTCCGCAGCTGCCCATTCTTTACATTTTTTCATAAAATAATACTGACGCAGAGGCTCCTCATTTGGCGCCTCTGCGTGTATATCCATAGCATCGATCTGTTCGTAATCAAACATTATTTTCTCCATTCCGGGGAAAATAATTCCCCTTTATACATTATTTCCATTTTCTGTAATAATGGACGTAAGGATCGGCATCGCATCGGAGATCGGAATTGCAAATCCCATTCCTTCCACTTCCTCGGATGCAAATTTTGAGGAATTGATGCCGATCACCTGTCCCTGTGAATCAACCAATGCCCCGCCGCTGTTTCCGGGATTGATGGCGGCATCGGTCTGGATCAATTTCATCGTTGTCGTCTTTTCACTGCTGTTACTCTGACTTTGTTTCTTATTTTGGCTGTCAGACTGCTGTCCCTGGCCACCAAACGGATCTGCCTGCTGCTGATCCTGCTGGCTGCTTGAATTATCACTTTCTGTGGCAATTTCACGGTCTTTCGCACTTACATAACCGACCGTCACACTGGTACCATAGCCGAGTGCATTTCCGATGGCAATCGCCTGTTCGCCGACTTTAATCTTTGTGCTGTCTCCGATATCTGCTACTTTGATGGCTGACAATGTCGAATCTTTCAGATCACTTTTATTCACTTTCACAACTGCCAGATCCGAAGAGGAATCGGTTCCTACTACTTTGGCAGATGCCGTTGACTCATCGGAAAATGTGATCTGCACTTCTGTGCTTCCTTCTACGACATGATTGTTTGTCGCCATATAAATCGCTTTATCGTCTTCTTTAATAATAATTCCCGAGCCGCTTCCTGACTGTTCATTCTGATATGTTCTTCCGAAGAAATCCTGTGTCTGTGAAACCACTTTCACATCGATTGCTACGATAGAAGGAAGAACATAATCTGCCACATCCGAAACACCTGCAAGTTTACTATCGGATGAAGAGGCCGAAGTCTGTGTAATGCCACTCGTACTGTCATCTGACTGCTTTGTCGTTGTCGCAGCCGTTTTACTGCTTTGTGTCTGTGTGACACTCGAACCGGTCACCTGATTTAAGGCATATTCTGTACCGGTAAATACCGAGCCACTAAGTACTCCAAATGTTACTGCGCCTGCTACTAATTTTATCATCTTTTTCATCGTCGTTACCTCCGTTTTCATTCTTGGATTTCCTGTTTACAATAACAACTATACCGAATGAATGTGGGCACTTTTTGTTTGTTTGTTGAAAAAGATGTGTGTAATTTATGTTTGTTTTGTGAACTAAAAGGTTCCTAATATCCGGAGATTTGCCGATTCTTCTTTCACTCCGCGGAGCGCATTCTGCACAGCCGGCTCATCCAGATTTCCTTCGATATCCACAAAAAAACGATATTCCCAATTTTTTCCTTCAATCGGACGCGACTCCAATTGGAGCATATTGAGTCCGTTAAATAAGAAATGTGACAAGATCCGGTAAAGGGCACCACATTCATGCGGCACCTCGATACAAAGCGCGATCTTATGGCTTTCCGGAAGATAAATCGGCTCTTTTCCGATCACAATAAATCTCGTGCAGTTATTTTTCTCCTGCTGGATACTCTCCTGCAGCACTTCCAATCCATATTCTTTTGCCGCTCTCTTAGCCGCGATCGCTGCCTGTGTCTTATCTCCATCCTCTGCCACTTTCTTGGCTGCGGCGGCAGTATTGGAAAATTCTACCTGTACCATCTGTGGATGTTCTTTCAAAAATCCGCTGCACTGCAGCAATCCCTGCGGATGGGAATACACCGTCTTAATCTCCTCGATCCGGGTTCCCGGAAGGGCAACCAGACATTGGTCAATCTTATTGACATACTGGCCGACAATGCTGTTCGTATAATTCAAAAGCAGGTCATAATTTGCTGTAATTCCACCGGTAGACGAGTTCTCGATCGGCAATACGCCGTACTGCGCCTCCCCTTTTTCTACCGCTTCCATCACGCTCTGAAATGTCGGGCAGCTGATCCCATTGATCTCTTCTCCGAAAAAGTTTTCCATCGCCTGCTGGGTATGTGTCCCCGGCACGCCAAAATAACAGACTTTGGTCTGTTCATCTACCGGAAGCTTATCTACCTTTACAAAATCTGACAGTTTTGTCGTCATCGGCAACACACCATACTGGTATTTGCGGCTGATGGACATAATCTGACTGAAAAGTTCCGTGATCGCCCTCTGATTGAATTCATTGCTGGACATCGATTTGAGATTTTTTAATTTATCGTCTTCTCTCTCTTTGTCATAGACCGGCTTCCCGGTTTCCAATTTATATTTTGCCACTTCGCTGGATTCTATCATTCGCTTTTCAAACAATTCGACGATCTGCTTATCAATCGCATCAATATGTTCTCTTGAAACTTTTAAATCTATCACTCGTCCATCTCTCCTTTTTTCAATTCTTCATACATCTGCATTACCGTTTTCCCGCTGACCGGATGACGCAGAAACGGTGCAATTTCCTGCAACGGTTCCAACACAAACTCCCGCAGCGGAATCTCTCTGTGTGGTACGATCAGATTTTCTTCCTGAATGATCTCCTCGCCATAAAAGAGGATGTCAAGATCAATCGTGCGCGGTCCCCAATGAATCTCTCTTACCCGGTTTCCTTCCTGTTCGAGCTGATGAAGAAACGTCAATAATTCCTGCGGCTGATACAGCGTATCAAACGTAAATACCGTATTTAAAAATTTGTCCTGATCCAAATATCCATACGGCTCCGTCTCATACAATGATGCTCTCTGCAAATGACGGCAGTTCTCATTTTTTTCAATTCCTTCAAAGGCGGCCTGCAGGTACGCTTCCTTATCTCCCATATTGGAACCGACGCCGACGTAGACTTTCTCCCATTTTCTGGATATTGTTACGGAAACCGTATCAAGTGGCAGTAAAATAGGCGCCCACGGCTTTTTCACCGAAACGTCCACTTGTTCCAGACACGGATAGGCATGAAGCAGAAGGTCTGCCAGCTTCTCCGCTATCGTTTCCAATAATTGGTATTGATTTTCCTGCATATGCTCATAGATCAAATGTGCCGCTTCCGCATAATTAACCGAATACGCAAGTTCGTCGGTCAATCCGGCTTTTTTCGTGTCACAATACATCGTCGCCGACACTAAAAACTTCTGTCCGAGCACATTTTCTTCTTTTAATACTCCATGATGGCAGTAGCACTCTAAATCTTTTATCTGAATCTGATCCATTTATTCTTCCTTCTCTTTTCCATACATAATTGCTTCGGTCATCCGCAAGGCGCGGGCATTTGCCTGAACGTCATGCACACGAACGAAATCACAGCCTTTCATCGCTCCGATCACAGAGGTCGCGATCGTACCTTCCTCACGTTCTGTCACCGGCAGATCCAATGTCAAACCAATCACACTTTTTCTGGATGTCGCAAGAAGTACCGGATACCCCATGTCGCACAACACTTCCAAATGGTTTATGATGGCAAGATTCTGCTCATAGGTCTTACCAAATCCTACCCCGGGATCCAGCATAATATTTTCTTTTTTCACACCATATTTTTCAGCAACCGCAAGGCATTTTTTCAAATCTTCCACGACATCCGGCACAAAATCCTGATATTCGGTATTATCACGGTTATGCATCAGACAAACCGGCACATCATACCGGGCAGCAAGTTCTGCCATCTTTTCATCGTACAAAAAGCCCCAGATGTCATTTAACATATCGGCTCCGGCTTCCAATGCCGCCTCTGCCACACGGCTTTTATACGTATCAATCGAGACAGGAATGTCATATTTTTCTTTAATCTTTTGAATCACAGGCACTACTCTGGCGATCTCCTCATCCTCGGTAATCTGCTGATGTCCGGGTCTCGTGGACTCGCCGCCTACATCGATCAGGTCGGCTCCCTCTTCAATCATTTTCTCCACCTGTGCCATGGCATGTTCCAACGTATCAAATTTCCCACCGTCCGAAAAGGAATCCGGTGTCACGTTTAAAATTCCCATGATATATACTTTTTTTCCAAATGTAAAGGTTCGGTTTCCGATTTTCATAGTTCCTGTCATTTTCTTTTCTCCTCATACTATAATAATCTCTCGTATTTTCTCGTCATCGCCTGCTTAAAAGCGCAGTAATTCCAGAAATTCCTGTTTCCAGTTCTCCTCTTCTTTTGCGCAGCCGCGGGTGCTGAGTGTAATCGTCTTTGAGCCCGGCTTCTTGATGCCTCGCATCGTCATACACATATGCTCCGCCTCCACCATGACGATAACACCTTTAGGCGCAAGAATATCCATCATCGCATCTGCAATCTGATCGGTCAGCTGCTCCTGAATCTGTGCTCTTCTGGCAAACACTTCAACGGTCCTTGCCAATTTACTAAGCCCCACTACTTTTCCATCCGGAATATATCCAATGTGTACTTTTCCATAAAATGGAAGAAGATGGTGTTCACATACCGAATAAAAGGTAATATCCTTCTCCAGCACAAGACCTTTCTGCGTAGAGGTAAATGTCTTTTCCAAATGACTGGCAGCATCGGCCTCATATCCGCCAAACAGCTCCTCACACATCTTTGCGATCCGGTCCGGGGTCTCCAAAAGGCCCTCCCGCTCCGGGTCTTCGCCAATTCCTTCCAAAAACAGCGAAACCGCTTTTTTTATTTTATCTTTATCCATTCTGTCTGATGTCTCCATTCTTAGCAATGCTAAATGTATTTTACCATGATTTTATGGGGAGGTCAACCTTGCGGGAATTTTTCCGGATTTCAATAGGTGAAGAAATGTTCTGACAAGAGAACTATAAAATGTAATGTTATACAAAGGTCTATCTTTATTTTTGTTAATAATTCACACTTGTTTTTTGAGGGCATATGTGTATAATAAGTACTAAGAAATCAATGATTTCTATAATGCTTGGTTGCCGACACCATAAGTCGGGATTTAATGCCAGGTATGCTTCAGCCGAAAATGAAGGATTTAATGCTAGGTGTCTCACCACCGTAAGAGTGAAAATTTAATTTTGTATGTGGTGTTGTACTTGAAATTAATGGAATAAAATTTTATGCACCAATCTCACATATAACAAAAAAATATCAAACTAGTCTGATTATTTATAACGGTAAACACCCTATATCTTCCATTCGATTTTCATTTATGATCCCTGCTTACGACGATGTTTTATCTGAATTAGATTTTGCACAGATTTCGAAAACCGATAAACGTTACGCCGATTTAGTTCGCGCAGAATATGATTATTGTAAAAGAAAAAAAGATGATATTATAAAAAAAGCACAGTCTGTATATAAAATTGGATGCAACAAAAACCATCGACTTAATTATACCTGTTGTGATTTTCCAAAATTAGAGCGTGAATACATAAATTATAAGTCCAACAATTGTGCACTAAAAAGATTGCCAAATAACTAAGAAGTTCTGCAACACAAGTAAAATTTATGTTGCAGAATTTCTTAAATAGACTTGAATTGGAAAGATTTTATTTTCTTTTGATATAGCCGAAGATGTATTGTCCCTTTTTGATTACATCTTTAAGACCATTTCCTGTGCTTACAACAACAAAATCATCCGCTGTTAATGTTTCCTCCCGCTGCAAATTTTTAATTTTTATCCAAATATTGTGCTTACATCCTGTCCATTCCTTAGGATATTCACCCTCTTCACAAGGGGCAGTTGTTGGCTGACTATAAGTAACTATCTGTTCAACCTCTGCTACATATGCAATATCGTTATCCACATCATCCTGATTCATAGCAAAATACATCTTCAGATGCCCTGCTTCTGCCAAAGCATTGTATTTTCTGGCTTTTTCCTCATTCATACCACTCTTCAAACTGTTTGTACTATACCAGGTATATCCATTTTTAACACAGTTTCGTATATAGGTCTCAATGGTTTCACGCCCCCCTAATGTTTTACCGCAGTTGTCCTCAACATATCCTAATTTTTGAAATAAACAATCATTTTTAGTTGCCAAGTCATTTCTGTCCAATACCATATTTCTTACCTCCTCAATACATAAGTTTTCTTTCTTTAACTCCTGATCTTGAGCAATCATATACATTTCCAATACATCAGACAATGCTTCTTTTACCGTAAGTCCCTTAATTTCAACGAACTTTCTAAAAACCCCCTCCTATCCAACCGTACGTCGGATAAAAAGGGGGTTTTTCGTCTTATTATAAAATTATCGATTCTTAATCTACATATTTCTTCAATGTCGCACGCACGGCACCAGGTCCGGCGATAAGTTCAGCAAACATGCCTTCAATCTTTTCGCCAAGTCCTGCTTCATACAGGTCTACGGCAAAGATGGACGCATCTTTGAGAATTGGAGAAAGTACCGCATGTACGTCGGTTGCTTCACCCAGTTTAACATCTTTTACATACTGTTTTACTTCGTCAAGACGTGGGTCTGAACTCTGCTCAAATGGCTGTCCCTCGTCATTGATGCCCATAAGATAACGACACCATCCTGCCAACACCAGTGGAATCAAAGTCAAGGAATGTACATCCAAGCTGTCACTTGCGATGTAAGACTTGATCGTCTCGCCAAAACGGATTGGAAGTTTTTGCGAAGTATCTGTTACGATACGCTGTGGTGTATCCGGCATAAATGGATTTGGAAGGCGGAGCGTGAGCACTGCATTCGCAAAGTCCTTCGGATCAATGATACCAGGATTTACTACAACCGGCATACCTTCCTGATAGCACATTTTTTCTACAAGAGTAGATAATTCTTTATCTTCCATCTCTCCGTGGATCGTTGTGTGGGAAAGAAGGCATCCGTAGATAGCAAGTGCCGTATGAAGCGGATTCAGGCAGGTACAAACCTTCATCTTTTCCACTTTGTCTACTGTCTCACGGTCGGTAAAGAGGATTCCTGCTTTATCGATCGGAGGTCTTCCATTCGGGAACTTGTCCTCGATAACAAGATAACCGGTCTCCTCGGAGTTTACAAATGGTGACGTATACGTATTGCGGTTTGTTATGATCAGATCCGTATCTTCAAAACCGTCTTTTTCAAGCATTTTCTTGACATTTTCGTCCGGACGAGGAGTGATCTTGTCGATCATCGACCATGGGAAAGATACCTGATTCTCGTCATTCATGTAATCTGCAAATTCTTTCTCCACGATTCCATTTTTCACCCAGGCATTGACAAATGCCATAACGCCGGCTTTCAATTTATCTCCATTGTGGGAGCAGTTGTCCATACTGGAAAGAGCAATTGGCGCTTTGCATGTTTTGAAGCGGCGGTAACACAGAGCTGCCACACGTCCCATCAGATGCTGCTGATTTTCCGGCTTATCATCAAATCCGCTTTCTACAACGGAAAGAAGTTCTCCTTTTCCATCGTAAATGCTGTATCCTTTTTCTGTAATGGTAAAACTTGCCATCTGCAAGGAAGGATTTTCAAAAATCTCGAACAATCTTGCAAAATCTTCCGGGGCTGCCTGATCTGCTACCAGCGCTTCGACAACACTTCCTACGATTTTCTTTTCGATGGTTCCATTGGCTTTCAAAACGACGGAAAGGCTCAGGCAGTCGTATGGTTTGTAAGCTTTGCTGATAATCTCATGGTCAAAACTCTCTGCCACGACGATTCCGCGGTCATACTCTCCCTGGTTCAATACACGCTGAAGAATTTCAGCCGGGAACGCACGGAAAATATTTCCCGCTCCAAAATGAACCCAGGTAGGTGCCTCTTTGGTTTTCTGCTTTACGGCCTCGCGGTCATACTTAAGTACTTCGTATCCTTTTTCTTCCCATACAGGAGAAACTTCTTTTTGTAAATCTGTCAGTTTCATGATTTCGATTCCTTTCCTGTCTTACTTGTTATTTTTCTTAATTGCTTCCCAAAGACCATTCAGATAAGCGACACCAAGTGCACGGTCATAAAGTCCGTATCCCGGTCTTGCCTTCTCACCCCAGATCATACGTCCGTGGTCAGGGCGGATCACACCGTCAAATCCCATATCAATCAATGCTTTTACAATTTCATACATATCAAAGTTTCCATCGGAAGAAAGGTGGGATACTTCGTGGAACAAGTCTTTGTTTTCGTATTTAATATTACGGATGTGTGCAAAATGGATTCTCTCTGCAATTTTCGGATTGCGGATGATCTTAGGAAGGTCATTGTTCAAATTGCTTCCCAAAGAACCGGTACAGAACGTAAATCCATTGTAAATGCTGCTATTTAAAGAAGCGATCTTAAGAAGGTCGTCTTCACATGTTACGATACGTGGAAGACCAAATACATCCCAAGCCGGATCATCCGGGTGAACAGCCATCTTGATCTGATATTTTTCACAGGTTGGCATGATTCCATCGAGGAAATATTTGAAGTTTTCGCGCAATTTATCAGCCGTTACGTCTTTGTATTTATCAAACAGATCCATGATCTCGTCTCTACGGTTTGGCTCCCAGCCCGGCATAACAAAACCGCCGCTGGCTTTTTCGATGCGGTCAAACATTTCACTGGCATTGATACCATCGATAATAGAAGAATCGTAAGCAAGTGCTGTAGATCCATCCTCTAAAGGCATCGCAAGGTCCGTTCTTGTCCAGTCAAAAACAGGCATGAAGTTGTAACATACAAGGTGAATACCTGCTTTTCCAACGGCTTCCAAAGATTTACAATAATCTTCGATCAATTTATCTCTGGTAGGAAGTCCGATCTTGATATCTTCATGTACGTTGATACTTTCTACACCGCACAGTTTAAGACCTTTGGCTTCTACTTCCTGTTTTCTCTTCATTACATCTTCATAAGTCCAAGCCTCTCCTGCCGGGATATCATGAAGAGCTGTGATAACTCCTGATACTCCTGGAATCTGGCGAATCTGCTCCAGAGTTACACTGTCATTTCCTTCGCCATACCATCTCAATGTCATTTCCATAATTTTATACTTCCTTTCCTTGATTAGTCATAAATTTTTCTGTTTTTTTCATCAGCGATACCGCATTTTCTGTAAAAATACGTATTTACGCGGTCACGCCACTCTTTTGCATTTACAAGCTGTCTCTCAAAACGCTCTGACACACAGTCAAATGCGCGGTCAGACACTTTTCCTTTTAATCCCTGCCATACTTTCTGCATCGCCTCTACTTCTTCCACACCTTCAAAATGAGTGTCATAGATATGCTGGATCAAAGTTTTTCCGGTTTTTAACATATACGTATACGGAATATGATGAAAGAACAACAATAACTCTTCCGGACATTTCTCCGTATCTGCATAAATGCTTCTCCAAGGTTCATTGTACTGGGACACATAACCGGTTCCTTCCATCGTACGATCTACTCCGATTCCATGGAGATCCGCACGATGATACGTACCCCAGCGGTCGTATTCATAACCATCGACATCCGGTCCATAATGATAATGTGGAGTTACCATCCAGCCAATGCCAAGCGGTGCATTGTACTTTTCATACGTTGCCCAGGAACCACAGAGCATCGGTACGACAACATCCGTCACCTCTTTGTCGTCTGCCAGAGACAACCGGCTCCATTCTTCTGCAATCTCTTCTGCTGTCAGACTGGTATCCATCGCAAGGCGACCAAATCCATATAGGTTTGCTGCCGCAAGATCATTTCCGGTCCAGTTCTCATCGTCACCGGTATTGATAACACCTGCCATACCGCAATGGACCTGATTGTAAGCATGTCCGGAAACAACTTTCTCTACGGTCGTACCTTCTCCATCGCCATACGTATCAAAGTCTAGGATTTCTTTCCACATCGGAATCAGGTAGCAGAGATCGATCTGCTGACCGGTATACTCCTGTGCAATCTGCACTTCTAACATCATATTTGTCTTTTTCAGCCCGCCAAGCAATGGGGAAACCGGCTCACGAACCTGAAAATCCATCGGTCCGTTTTTAATCTGTAAAATGACATTGTCATCAAACGTTCCATCCAGATTCATAAAATGATCGTAAGCTGCTCTTGCACGGTCCGTCTTTTTGTCACGCCAGTCTTGTCCGCAGTTGTAAACAAAACATCTCCAAACGACGGTTCCGCCATATGGTTTCAGCACTTTTGCAAGCATATTGGCTCCATCCGCATGCGTACGTCCATAAGTAAATGGACCGGGACGGCCTTCGGAATCTGCCTTTACCAAAAATCCTCCAAAATTTGGAATCACCTTATAAACGTGTGCCACGGCTTTTTCCCACCAGGCAATTACCTGCGGGTCAAGTGGATCCGAAACCGGAATATCACTAAGTTCCATCGGAGCCGCAAAATTGACGCTCATAAACAGACGAATTCCATATCTGGCAAACAGATCTGTGTATTGCTTTACTTGTTTCAAATACACATCTGTGATAAGATACGTTTCTTTTTCATGAACATTTACATTATTGATGACAATGGCATTGATTCCAATGGATGCCATCAATCGCGCATACATCTCTGTGCGGTCGTTATAAAGGATTTTGTAATCATCATAAAAAAATGATCTTCCTGAGTATCCTCGTTCAATACTTCCATCCATATCATCCCAATGATTCATCATGCGAAACGGCATAGATGGGATGCAGTAATACGGCATTTTTTCAGAAAGATTATCAAGAGCTACCATACGCAAAAAAGCAAATACTCCCTGCAGCACTGCGGTCTCTGTTCTTCCTGTGATCACAATGCTCTCCTCTTCCTCATAAATGGCAAACGCCTGATTCAGCACTTCCGTGCTCTGTCCTTTTCCTTTTTCATCCGGGAACTCATACTCTTTCTGTACCTGCATAAAAACAGACGGTTCTTCCAGTATCTCATAAGACATTTCCACCGTCTCTCCAAGCATGGCAAACATCGCCGTCTTGTATTCTTCTTCAATTGTCTGTGCAATCTCTCCTGATGCAAATAATACCGGATTCAAATAACATGGTCGGATCTTGTCTTTCGCCAATGGCTTATAATCCAGCCAGCATTTTGTATAATTCATAGTATTTCTCCAATCACTTTCCTTATTCCCTTTCTATTCTATCTTTTTTTTGTCTGTAAATCAATACCCTTTTTACAAAAAAAAGCCGAACAAACCGAGTATTTCCCGATTTGTCCGGCTTTTGATTTTTAATCTGCCAAATTATGCAAATTATTTAGAATGAGAAGCTGCAAAGTTTGCATACTTCTTATTCATATCACTGATCTTACTATCCCATTTAGAAGAAATTGCTTCAATCTTCTTAGCAGGAGTTGTAGCACCAGCATATACTGCATAACAGAAATCACCATAATCAAGGTCACTGATAAGTGGCAGATAAGATGTCTGAATGTGCTCCTGCTCGTGCATCATTGTCAAAGTCTCGTCTACAGCACGGTCATCTCTGAACTGATCATAGTATGTCTGTTTCCAAGCATCATCCAAATCATAGCCTGGTGTAGCTTCTGTGTAAAGATCATAAGCAAATGCGATCTTTTCAGCTTCTTCTGCACTAAAGCAGCTAGGCATAACAACAATGTTGTCGTTTGGAGTAGTCTTGTTTGTAGCACCTTTGTTCTTTTCGTTGTATGGGAACATAACGAATCCCCAGTCATCTTCCATACTAGCGAATGCGCTGATCTCATAAACTTCAGCTGTCTGCATTGCAACTTCACCATCACGGAATGCTGCTTTATACCAATCCCATGCAGCTCCGTCTGGTTTTGGCATGATATAACCCTTGTCCATAAGGCTCATACCCCAGTTCATAGCTTCGAGGAATTCTTTGGATCCTGTAGCATTCTGGTAGTTTCCGTCTTTGTCACGGGAAACGAATGTTGCATTGTTGTTTGCAGCACACATAGGAAGGTAGTATTTGGAGAAACTAGCAAGTGCATACTGATCTGTTTTACCATCTCCATCTGCATCTACAGTAAGTTTCTTACAATACTCTTCAAATTTGGACCATGTCCATTTTCCATCTTTCTGAAGGTCGTATGGTTCATCTTCGCTGATACCAGCTTCTTTCAACATACGTTTATTAAAGAACACACCACCACGTGGCTCGTTCTCAGGGCTCATACCCCAGATACCATTACCGATGCTCATAAGTTCAACAACGGTCTGATTCCATTTCTCTTCTGTAAAATCGAATTCAGGAAGTGTTTTCAAGTCATACATCAAACCTTTCATCAAAGGTGCAGAAACCATTTCCTGATACAGATAGAACAACTGGCAAGAAGGACTGTTTGACATAACGCCGTTTACGTATGTCTCCTGCTGGTCAGTGTAGGAGTAAGCACTTTCACGATTAATCTTGAAGTTGTACTTCTCCATGATTTCCTTTCTGTAATCTTCGGTTGCTTTAGCATAATCTGTTTCTCCTGTATCTTCAGATGTATACCAGTCACCGATCTTGATGGACATTCCTCCCAAATCATCAAAAGTTTTTTTGCTGCTGGAAGATCCACCTTCGTCTCCCGTCTTCGCTGTATCGCCGCTAGTGGAAGAAGAATTACTATCGCCTCCACAACCGGTCAGACATCCAACAGCAAGAACTACAGAGAGACCCATTGCAAGCAATTTTTTCATGTTTGCTTTCATAATTTTTTTACCTCCTTATTTTTTATCGTTACACTGCGCCCACTAGAGACGCAGTGATAACTACATCCTAAACATTCGCTCCGGGCTGACGCCCTTCGCTCATGATGTTACTCATCAAATACAGGCTTTCTCTCTGGGAGTGGCAGAGGCAAAAAAGCCAACGGCTTTTCTCATGTACCGAATATATAGGTCTTGCAAGTAAACTTGCGACCATATATTCAGTACATGAAACTGCTACGCAGTTTTTTGCTTCTCCCCCTCAACAAATCCTGTGCTTGATTCGCGTATGTTACATCTTGATACCAGACTGGCTCAAACTTTCTACGAAACCTTTCTGGGCAAACAGATAAATAATGATCAATGGTAAAATCACCATCAATGTACCTGTTGCGATCATTCCCTGTGAATAAGCTGTAGTCGCTTTCTTTGCGATACCGCGGACATCCAGATAACTATCCAGTGCTCCGGCGATACCATTTAACTTACTGGACAACAGAACAAATTCGGAATTCAAAAACAGGTTTGAATAGAAGGAATCTGTCCACTGCCATACGTAAGAAAACAGGAAACAAGATGTCAAAATTGGTTTTGCATCCGGTAACATGATACGAACGAATGTTGACAATTTTCCACATCCATCCACATAAGCAGCTTCTTCCAATTCTTTTGGAATTCCACGGAAGAACTGACGAATCATGTAAATGTACAAACCACTCTTCAGACCCATACAGCCAAGACACATCAAAGCATATGGTGTCAAAGAATTCAATAAGTTTACACCAGGTTGTCCGGTGATCAATTCAATGATACCGAAGATATCAAAGAATCGGAAATTCAGGAACAAGGAAGCCTGAATTGTTGTAGGAGGAACAACGATTACAAGAATTACGGCTGCGAACCAAAGTCCTTTCAGCGGAAATTTGTAACGTGCAAATCCATAACCTACCAATGTACAAGAAATAATCTGCAATACACTGACAAGAAGTGAAATCAATGCTGTGTTTGCCAATGCCTGCCAATACTTCATCAAATAAGCAGCAATTTGATAATTGCTCAAAGTAAAATGTCTTGGGATTGCAACAATTGTTGAATCATACAAATCCTGCTCTTCCATGAAACTAATGGAAATTTTGTTCAACAATGGCTGTAAAATCATGAAACATAATCCAAACAACAATACAAAACGAATGATTTTGTAAAATACGTTGAACGATGTTTTGCGCAGTAAGTAGCCATTGGATTTTTTGTTTCGTTCGATAAAGGTCTTTAATTTGTTCTTCTTATTCATAATAGTACACCCTCTTAGAAATAATCAGCGAAACAATTCCAAGTATAAGAATTACGCATAGGAAGTATATCCAAGCCATCGCCGAACTAAATCCATAACTTAACTTTCCTACCTCTTCCGAAATCTTCGTCATAACCTGGTTGTCGGTCTTCAAGAAGAAGTCGATTACGGTATAAACTACGTTTACAAGTATCATTGAACTTACCATAGGGAAGGTAATCTTCCAGAAACTTTCCCATGCGGTACATCCCTCAATCTTTGCAGCCTCAAACATACTTGGCGAGATTGTCTGCAAAGCAGAAAGGAACATGATGATCTGGATACCAGATGCAATCGCGATATCATAAACTTTGTTGATGATATCAAATACATATTGGAACATCTTCGACATCGGGCTGCTGTCTGATGTTACCAGAATACTCTCCAGCACCCCGGTAACACTGGCATCATTGGATGTCTCAGAAATCATATCTTTCATATCGTTCAGCAACTCATTGTTGTATTCAATACCTACAATTACACCGGATGAAAGAATAACCGGAAGGAAGAATATCGCACGGACAAATCCTCTTCCTTTGAAATTCTGGTTCAACAGCAATGCAATAAAGAAACTGAAGATCAATGTTGCTGGTGTATTTACTACCATTCGGAGCAACTCACTCAGTAAGTAAGGTACAAAATCCGGGTCAACGGTAAAAGCATCTTTGTAATTCTTGATACCAACCCAGGTCATTTTTACACCTTCACCGGCAACAGGAGTTACATCATTAAATGTCATTCGCAAAGAACTAATCAACGGAACAACCATGAACAGAATAAAACCAAGGATAAATGGTAAAATAAACAAGTATCCTGCTACTGCATTCTTAAATGCAAGAGTTTTTTTCTTCTTCTGACGTTTCATTTATTTTCCACCTCCTGTTGTGATAAAGTCTCTCTGAGGAACTTTTGTTCCATTGTAATCATAATCTGCATAATTGTAGTTTACAATGACAGACTTACCATTTTCATAAGTTGTCTTATAAACACCATTTGCAAGTTTTTCATGTCCTGTAATGAACTGACTGTAAGTATCACCAAGATTGTTATTAAATTTCTTATACAATTCAATAGTTGTATCTTTCCAGTCTGTGAAGTTACATGCATAATACTGCGTATAATCTGTATCCTGCAATACACTTGTCGGCTGATCCATAAATGTGAAGTACAGTCCGGCACCTGTCTCTGCAGATTTCAAGATCATATCCGTCTCATCCTCGGAGAGGTTGATTGCGCTTCCGGAATAATTTACAAGACCATGAAGTGCGATCTGATAAAATGGAACCGATTCATCGATGATATTAACGGCTTTGCTGTCAATATCCATATCTGTTACATAGTCAGAATACGGAACTGCATACTGGTTACCGGTTGTTGTCATTACAAGACTTCCGGATTCCTTCAATGCTTTCATCTTATCAACCTGCATGTTCATTGAAGCTTCACGAGATACACGATCCTTTGGATTGTAGTCTCCGGCAAGAGTGTTTCCAATATCTTCAAATCCAACATTCTTAACTCCATAAGAGGAAGAAATTGTATTTACATATTTGTCAATGTTCGCAATTGTATAGGATGGTTTTACCAGATAGTAACGATCACAGTTTTCGTAATCTTCATTTGTCTGGTAAATGATTGGATCCAGTGTATACAATTCTGCGATCTCACGGCTTACAAATTTTGCCGCATCGCGGTTTACTCCAAATCCATCACCTAATTTGTCTTTCATTACATAAGTGAATTTTGCATTCATGAACAGATCAAGACCTTCTGTCGCATTTGCATAAGTTGCAAGACTTGATAAATCACTCTTGCTGCCCAAACGTCCAACCAATTTTACCTTTGCGGCAGATTTCTGCTTCACACCGGTATTAAACCAGCCGGTATATTTGGCTTTGATATTTTCTACGCCGGCACCTTTCAATTGCTTCAAAATATCCTGAGCCTGTGAATACGTAGTCAATGCAAGGGAACGGGTAACCGGATAACCGAGAACATGTTCGATATTATCTACGGCTCCAAGAAGTTCAACTGCCATTGGCACGGTTGTATCTTCTTTCTTAACCAGTTCCGGATAACGATTTGTCAAATAATCACGATATGTTCCCGCTGCACTTACATAATCTGTTTTATCAGAGAAAATATAGCGCTGTGTCAACGTTTCTTTCGGAAGACTTGCTTCGTAAGAACGAACCGTTGTATCGGATTTTGAAGAAATGTCCATGTTTTCACCATGAATCATCTTGTAAACAAAACGTCCATAGTTATAACCATTTTCTTTTCCAGCGACATCCGCTTTTACACTAGAGTAAGCACTTCCCTCTTCGGATACGCAGATAAAGGAACTTGTATTTGTCGTATTGGATACTACAAATGCCGGATAGGTTGCTCTTGTCTCATCGACAACCATATCTCTGCTTGTACCGTAGTCCCATCCATACATATCCGCAAGATACGTCTGCTGTGTTGTCTTTCCGTTGTTGAAGTTGATAATTCCACCACTTCCGTCCGGAACAAGAACATAACCACTTTCATCTGTGTTTCCGGCTCCCATGTAAGGAAGAACAGAAAGTTCAACGATTGGATAATCTGTATTATATTCAATCTGTTCCATCGGTACTTTTACAACCAGTTGGTCACCATCCAGTATATACTGTACGGTAACATCAAAAATCGGCTTTCCGGCATTACGGGAAACATTGTATCCCTCGCTGTCTTTGTTACGCTGTTCTTCAGTATAACCAACCTTAGTAAACATTTCTTCCAACTGTTTTGCTTTGGAATCTGTGATCTTTTCAGATAAGTAATAAACCGGCTCATCTTTAAGATCAGGGAATTTTTCCAATGCCTGCTGAAGTTCTGTGTCGTCATCTGACTCACTCAGTTCTTCATAATCATAATGAACATAGTTACGTGTCACACGGCTCTGATCAGATTTTGACATCTGCTCCAAAAGTTTCTTCATAGAAGATTCTTTAATAACCAATGGACATACATACAATTTCTCGATATCACCAATGGTGTAATGAACCGCTACTGTGTCATCGCTTACTTTTTCAATCTTATAGTTGCCATCCAAAATGGACTGGCTGTAATTGTTGATATCCTTCTGTGTATCCGTTTTATTGGAATACTTCACAAGAAGGGTTGCATTCAACATTTCTTTTAACTGTCCTTTGGCATTTGCATACTTTTCGATATCTTCGGAAGAAGGGTTGGAACGGTATTCCTTACCATTCTTCTTATCTTTTAATACAAATGTTGTCGTATCTTTATCAACGGTAAGTTCCAAAGAACTATTGCTAATGGTAACTTCCTGACTATCTTCGTTTGTATAAGATGTCAATTCTTTATAACTCGAGGATGAATCACCACAACCTACTAAAGCGAAGGAAGCCAGCGCAGCAACTAAAAGCAAACCAAATTTCTTTTTCATTCTTAACATTGCCCTCCTTCCAATTAATAGAATCTGTAAATGATTTCTTTATAAATCGAGTAGAAATATGAGAAACCATCACTTATCAAACTAAAGAAGAGAACCAGCAGGAATACGATAACCAACATACCGACTCCTGTGAAAACGAGTGATGCAAACGCTTTTCCCAAAAGGAAGTCGTGAATCATCATGACAGATGCCATAATCAAAAGTCCACACCATACCATGGAGAAATATCCAAAATAGGTGTAAAATGCACCCTCTTCTTCTGTTACTACGTTACTTAATACGATCAAAGGAAGCTGAATCAATACATATGGTGTCATCGCATAAGCGGTTCCCATATAAATATCTTTCAATGTACCTTTTCCTTCAAACAAAGTTGTCAGACACCAGTTTGCTACACAATAGACTACAAATGGAAGCAAAAATGTCATAATCTCTAAAAGAAGGTTAACTTCATTCCAATTGACTGGTTGGAAAATAAAACTGGTAAAACCGAGTTTTAAAAGATTTGTAAGCAGCACCAAAATAACGATTGTATTAGCTGCTCCTACAGATCCTCTCTTTTCATGAGTCAAATCCCAAAAGCCGTCAAAAGGACGAACACAACAGTGTAATGCATAACGAAGTGATCCAAGATAAGCACTCCAGCTTTCTTTATTGAAAACACGTTGTCTTATACTCATCCTTTCTCTACCTCCTTTCTAGCCTTCTTCACAAATCCAACGCCGAAGCATACAACGATCAATACTGCAAGCAGGATCAAAATGATCGTAATGTTGTTTTCGAACCATTCCTTACGATACAATTTGTATGCTTTCGAATAGTTTGTTGAATCCAGTTTCAATTCAAAGTAATCCATGGCTTCCTGATAACTTTCCTGACGGAGGAGAGAACGGCCAATACCAATGTACGCCTGATCATAGTTACCATTCAGTTTTAATACTTTCTGCCATGTAGCAGCAGAAGCATCATAGTCACCAATTTTATACTCACTCAATCCCTGATTGATATATTTACCATATTCTGTCAAAGTGAACTGAGTGATCGTTCCTAATGTAGAATCCATAACGAGCAATGTATCGCCAAGATCCTCAATTGCCATTGGATTAATGAAGTATCCTGCTTTGTATCCATGACCACCAAATGCATACAGCATATTTCCCTGGAAGTCATAAGCAAAAACACGACCTCTGGTATTATCAAGTGCATAATATACATCGTTGTCCAAACAAGCAATGTCTACGAATTTAGAAGCACCTTTCATTTCTCCGGACTCGGTCCAGCGAAGATCTCCATAAGGCTCTTCGTATCCGTTACGAACCAAGATATCGGTTCCTTTGGCATTCAATTTACGGATTGGCTGTGAATTCTGAGGAGCAACATCTTCACCGGTCTTACCGATTGTTGCATAGATAAATCCCTCGGAATCAAGGCAGAGGTTACTGTACTCTGTTGGAACGAAGAGTTCCATCTGGCTTCTCTGCTCTTTACTTGCAACCATCTTCCATATATACTGAAGAATATTATAAGTTACTTTACTTGCTCCAACGTATCCGGTAAAAGATCCGTCGCTTGCAAATTCCATAAAACCTTTATTTACGTTCTGTACCTGTGTAAAGATACGTTTTGAACTATCTACTACTAACTTCTGTGGAAGGAAGTCCGTAGTCTGGTCAAAAGTTTCATCATCCGGTTTTGTAATGATCTTAATGACATTATTATCTTTGTCCAAATGAACGATACGTTTATTTCCTGTATCGGCAATATACATATCTCCTTCATCACTTACGAAGACATCCTGTGGGCCACTCAAAGTGTCTTTCTTATCTCCGTTATTAAACTCTGTCACAAGACCTGTCTGTGTGATCGTATCATTAAGATAAGACATTTTTACGATACGATTGTTTCCTGTATCTGCTATGTAAAGATCCGTACCATTTACATACATTCCCTGAGGCTCTTTGAAGTTACCGCACTGATAATCCGAACCCGTAATGATACGTGTTACAGAATAAGCATCCGGCGACTCGCGGTCATAACCCCAGCAGTCATAAATATATGTATAATGATTTCCATCTGAACTTGTTGCAGCACTAGCTCCTGTCACACCGATAAGGAGAGACAAGATCAGTACAAGAGCAAACACGGATGTTACTTTCTTACATACTTTCATTTTTATCCTCCTTTATCAGTCTTTAATACCTGAACTAGCCATTGTTTCCAAAATGTTACTCTGGGCTGCTACGAATATGATGATCGGAACCATCATAACTACCATCGTTGCCGCGGAACCTACACCCGCACGGGCAACACCGGCAGACATGATCTGCTGCAGCGCATAGGGAAGCATTTTGAACTCCTCAGAGTAGATATAAATCTGTCCTTTCATATTCCAAAGGTTCTGTACTGAGAAGATTGTAACTGTCAGCCAAGCCGGTTTTACGTTTGGCATAACGATCTGAAGGAAGATTCTTCCTTCTTTCGCACCGTCAATCTTTGCTGCTTCGATCAGCGCATCCGGAATCTGCTCCATGAACTGCTTCATCAGGAACAATCCCATAGGAAGTGCAAACGCAGGTACGATCAGTGCGGCATAAGTATCTACCCATCCAAGTTTTGACATGATCAAATAGGTAGGAATCTGGAGAACATACGCATTAAACATGATCGCGGTTACACAAAGATTGAAGAATCCCTTGCTTCCCGGAAAATTATATTTAGCCAACACATACGCTGCCATTGATCCAAAGATCAAATGTCCTACTGTACCTACTAACGTGGTAAATACAGTATTGAAAATGTATCTTGTAAAAGGTACGTAAGAACTTGACATAACAACCAGCATATCCTGGAAGTTATTGAATGTCGGGTTCTTTACAAAAAAACTTGGTGGATAAAGATAAATCTCATCCAATGGTTTAAACGCACTACAAATGGTATACACAAGGGGCATAACAAAGAATATACCAAACAGAATCAACATAATGTAAATTCCGATGTCTCCACCAACGGATCGATTTGGTTTTCTCCTTTTGATTTTGATTAATTTCATCGTTGTTATACCTCCTATCAAGTTCCAACTTTGCTAAGCAAGGCTTGAATCGCCTTATTACACAAAATCATAACTACGAACAATACCGTTGCTATCGCGGATGCGTAACCCATCTCAAATCGCGTGGTACCATAGTCGACCAAGTGAGTTACGACGGTTCGTGCCGCGTAATCGGTACTTGGGTATCCACAAAGTGCCATGGTAACGTCAGCTACACCAAAAGACTGTGTAATCGCCATAACGGCACCAAACAAAAGCATTGGTTTCATATTAGGAAGGGTAATGTACCACAATTCCTGCCAACGGTTTTTTACACCGTCCACATATCCGGCTTCAAACTGCGAAGCATCGATACCCTGCAGACCGGCTACGAAAGAAAGGAATCCGGTACCAAGACTCATCCAAAGTACTACTATAATAACTACATTCATCATGTACTTGGTATCCGTCAGCCATAGGATTGGCTCGTTGATAATACCAAATTTCAATAAAAATCCGTTTACATATCCGTAAGCATCTCCACTGAACAGGATAGACCAGATCAGGTATGCCTGACCGGAAATCGTCGGTGCATAGAATACCATAACGGCAAATGCACGAACGAAACGCGGCAGTTCGTTGATAAACCAGGCAAACAAGAATGCCATGATATATCCAAGCGGACCAGTGATCGCCGCCAATAAGAATGTATTCTTAACTGCAATCAGGAACACATCATCATTGAGGAGCAGATCGATATAGTTTTCAACGCCGATAAATTTCGCTGGTTCCAATACGTTGTAGTATGTAAAGCTATAAAATACAGACATACATACAGGCAACACATAGAACACTGTAAACAGAATAAAATATGGCAACAAGAACAGATAACAGGTTTTAGACATCTTTGCCTTTTTCCAGGCAATCCCGATATCACGTTTCTTAATTTGCATATACTTTCCAAGAAACTTCATTCTATACTCTCCTCTCTCGATTATTTCTTAGTGTCTTTTATTGGCAGACCAAATTCTTCACGTTTATTTGTAAGCTCATCGTTGATCGTGATGACATAGTCAAGAAGTGTCTCTCTTGGGTCTTCATTCTCATTCATAACCTTACGAATTGCGTTTGTGATATGTCTTGCTGTGTAATATCCACCGGCAACTTCCGGAAGTCCAAATGCGGATTTCCACTGCTCTTTCAAAGCGGCTGACTCATCGCTGCTCCAGGAAAGAGTTTCAAATGTGTTGCGGTTTGCTGTAGCATAACGAGCAGCAGCACCCATAACAGCTTCCAACTCACTTGCGTAATTGCTCTGTACTTCAGAACTTTCCCACCATTTAAGGAACTGCCAGGCAATTTCTTTCTTACCACGTTCTTCTGCACCACGAAGCATCATAGATGCAGTACCCCATGACTGAACAGAACGGTCAATACTTCCATCTTCCTTCTTCATACCCGGAATCAAACCAAAGTTCCAAAGACCCTTGATCTCAGGAGCAAATACCGCCAACGTGTTAAAGTTACTATAATCCGCACATCCGATTGGCATCTCACCACTACGGAAACGGTTATTAAAATCATACTGTTTATCCAGCTTATAGTTGGTAAAGAGTTTGGTATAGAATTCAAATGCCTCGATACCTTCCTGCGATGCAATCGTTGTCTCCATTGCGTCAGCATCGTACAAAGTACCACCACGCTGATATAACTGAGCATAATAGTTTGCAAGGTCAGGGTTTGTAACGTTATTGATCTTACGCTCTACAGAAGGGATTGCAAAGGACATGCTGTTCTTCTGCAAAATTGGAAGTGTTTTCAATACATCTTCCCATGTATTTACATCTTTTTCCGCATCAATTCCGAGTTCTTCCATAATATCTGTACGGTAGAACAATACGTTGTAGTTCTGTGTCTCAGGCAATCCGTAAAGACCACCGTTAAATTTGTAAGACTCATACGAACTTGGATAATATTCAGAAAGAACATCATCCACTTCACTGCCAAATTGCGACAAGTCAACAACCGCACTACGAAGTGCATAGTTAACAGGCTCTGTCTGTGAGATGCAAAGTGCAACGTCAGGTCCGAATCCGGAGATAACGGCCGGGAGCATCGCATTTACGGCACCGTTTGCGGATGTCGCTGTATTTGCGGATGCCGCTGCATCGATCAGTTTGACATTTACTTTAATTCCGGTCTCCGGTGTGAACATCTGGTCTACCATGTTTTTCAAGATAGTACTCTGGTCACGTCCGGCTGTGATCCACACATCCAATACGTCCGGATCATCGGAATCGTATACATTACCAAGAGCAGAAGAGTCACTGCGGAAAGAATTGATAAACAATTTGCACTCATGTGCCATTTTATCAAAACGAGTTTCGTTTACTTCCGGAATATTTTCTTTTGCATTTGCAAGCACAATGTAATCAATATCCATTGCTGCTGCACTCAGGTTGTTAATAGAAGTTCCGAGAGAACTGATATTTTCTTTAAAGTTTGAAAGTGTACCAGGAATCTTGTCCGGACGTTTTACAAACTTCTCCATCTGAGCGGCAAGAGTCTGTGCTACAGAAATCTCTCCACCTTTTTCTCCGGTATATGCAACAACTTCATCTACCAGTTTGTAAAGACGTTTAGATTCAAAATCCATCGCTTCGATAACTTCCGGATATACTTTTTCAATCTGATAGTCACGGTATTCATCCGGTTCTGTACCTGTCAATACGAGAATCTGACGATACATCTGGTTCATGTTGAATACACTGTCTGACAATTCAGACAAATATTCACCAAGATCACCCAGTGTGTTTTTCAGACGAATCGTATGCTTTCCTTTTGTCAAATGGAATTTGTAAGCATTTCCATCCGCATCCTGTAAGCAGACCATCTGCCAAACATTACTATAAGTAAACTGAATTTCTTTTACTTCTTCAAATGGAACTTCGCCATCGATGTATAAAGAACGGTTTGCAATGTATCCACGGGTATATCCCTGACGTCCCTTGATTCCGATAACATAGTCACCTTCTTCAGGAACTTCCATATCCCATTCGATCCAATCGTTTGGAACTTTCCACTGAGTACCACCGGTCATATCAAGAACCTGGCGGTCGGTAATACCCTGCTCCGTTTTACCATCTTTGTCTTCGTACTCCGTATCACTTGAAGTTCTGTCATATGTAGCATAGAGAGAAGGAGAAGAACGGCGCACTGCCTTTTCGCCCTGAATTTTTTGAATGTATCCCTGCTCCGTGTTATTCGTAGCATTTGCATTCTTTTTGCTATACTCTTCATATGTAGGAGTTGTCTCCTTGTTCTGCACTGCCAATTTACGGATTACAAATTTTTCATTGACACCCGTCAATCGGATCGTGTTCTCTCCGGCATTCAAATAGAAACGAAGTGGTTCCATTTCGTAACCGGTAGAATCTTCAAAGTAAGTAGAGATCCAACCACGGTTTTCATCCTGCACCTGTTTGGCACGGATTTCATTTCCCTGGTTATCCTGCGTCACTTCGCCTGCGTCTGTGTAGACACGTCCGAATGCAATCGCATCTGCTCCACTAAACGGAACGGCACCGTTAATCTGAATTTCAGTTTCGATGTCAATTCCTCGGTCATCCTCATCTGTCGTAGGATAGTAATCAGCTAGCAAGTTGTAGTATCCGGCGGTTTTTACATTTACTTTAAATTCTGCATAACCTTTTTCCGGAATCTGCAATGCCGTTGATTTGTCGTTGGAAGGACCCACATCTGTACGGGTGGAAGTTCCCTGGCTGTCTGTAGGTTTTAATACATTCAGCTCGTAGGTGTTTTCCTCGCCCTCAGGTCTCGTATCTTCGTGCTGTGTTACATATTTTGCATATGTATCTTCACGTCCATACGAGTCACTGTTTGCGGTCAGATCCACGTCCTTGTACTTGTCGGAGTTGTCGCTTGTTGAAGTTCCCTTAATCTGGAAGAATACTACTACTGCTACCAGTATTAATACTACAACCAGGAACTTAATCAAGCCTTTTTTCTTCATCAACTTTGACATGGCTGTTGCAATCTCCTTTCGCCCTTTCTCTTTTTTATGCGTTTCGCACAAAAAAACTGCGGCAGCAAAACGCATTTTGGAATTCTTTGTATATTTTGCATACAGTTTGTATTTAAGTATATCATCATTTTTGTGACATGTCTATAGTTTTGAACATTTTTTTTATGAATTTTTACTAAATTTTGAACAATTTTTGATAATTTTATGTTTTCCATTTACTTTATTTCTATCCTATACTAAAATAAATTTGTAGAATTTCACTACAATTCATACATAATAAGGAGACAAATTATGAACAAAAATGTAACATATTCCAACCCGATCCTTCCGGGCTTCTATCCGGATCCATCGATCTGCCGAGTTGATGATGACTATTATTTGGTAACATCCACATTTGCCTATTTCCCCGGTGTTCCGATCTTTCATAGTAAAGATTTGATCCATTGGGAACAGATTGGCAACATTCTTGAACGCGAAAGCCAGCTGCCTCTTGGCAAATCCGGTGTCAGTGAAGGTATCTTTGCTCCGACCCTCCGCTATCACAACGGTACCTTCTATATGATCACAACCCACGTCAGCAATTCTTTGGGAAACTTTATCGTTACTGCCGAAGATCCCGCAGGCCCATGGTCAGATCCGTACCCGCTCGGTTCTTCCGGCATCGACCCTTCCCTGTTCTTTGATGATGACGGCAAATGCTACTACTGTGGTACGCAGCCACGCCGGGAAGGTTCCCGTTATTTTGGCGACAATGAAATTTACATTCAGGAACTTGACTTGAATACAATGAAATTAACCGGCGAAAGTTACCCGGCATGGCACGGTGCTCTTCGTCATGTAGAATGGCCGGAAGGTCCACATATATATAAGAAGGATGGCTATTATTATCTGATGATCTCCGAAGCCGGAACCGGCCATCACCACGCCATCTCGATTGCACGAAGCAAAAGCCTGTTTGAACCTTTTGAGGGCTGTCCTTACAATCCGATCATGACACACCGTCATCTCGGATGGAATTATCCGATCGTCAACGTAGGACATCCGGATATCGTAGAGACACAAAACGGCGAATGGTGGATGGTTCTTCTCGCTTCACGGCCTTACGGTGATGGTTACTACCGCAATCTCGGCCGCGAAACATTCCTCACTCCGATGACTTGGGAAAATGGATGGCCGATTATCAACCCGGGCAAAGGTATCGTTGAAGATTATGTAAAAGCACCGGATCTTCCGACATTCTTTGCTAAAAAAGAAGCCTGCCGCGAAGATTTTGATCATATTGCACAAAACGGACTGCCAAAGCACTTTATGTATCTCAGAAATCCAATCGAGGAAAACTATGATTTCTCGAAAAACGGTGTTCTGTCTCTCCGTTGCGGAAAAGATCTTCTTGCTTCCGACGGACGTCCAAGTTACGTATGTATCCGCCAGAAAGACAGTTCTTTTGCTTTTGAAACAGCACTTCATTTGGAGGGAAAAGAAAACGAGCAGGCCGGAATCGCCTTGTTCCAGAGTACAGACTATCAGTACCAGTATCTTGCCGGCACAAATGGCAATGCTACGACGCTTCAGATCATTAAAGTAGAAAAAGGAGAATCGACGGTTGTATGCGAAAAGACACTGGATGCCCGGTATCCGGATCTGATTCTTCGTTTGGAAGCAGACCAGCAAAACCTCCGTTTCGTATATTCTACACCTGAAGAATCCTCGTTTACAGAAGTTGCTTCCGGTTTGTCCGCTCACATTCTGTGTACAGACATCGCCGGTGGTTTCGTCGGAAATACAATGGGTGTATATGCGACAGCAAATGGCAGCGATAGTGATACATTTGCTTCCTTTGATTACATGGAATACATTCCATGCGGCGAATTAAATTTAAAATAAGAACTTTACATCGTCTAAAAAAGGAATCCGGAAATAAACCGGATTCCTTTCTTTGTTCGCTCCTTAACTACAATACGTAGTATAAGAAAAATGCTTGAAAGAAACGTGTATTTCCTGTGTTTACTTTGTGTCCTTGTCCAATTCCTTTTCAAATGTTTTGAAAAAGCGCTGTAATAATTCAAGCATCCGGATCATATCTTCACGCCCCATCGCTTCCATCGTGCGCTCACCGACGTTACGCATACGTTCGGCACACGATTCATACAATGCCTCTCCTTCCGGCGAAAGCGAGACATACGAAATTCTCCGGTCTTTTTCACTTGGACTCTTGACAATGTATTTTTTATCTTCCAGCGTCTTTATCATTCTGGAAACCGCCGGCGATGATACTTCCAAAAAGGCAGCCAGTTCACTCAAAGTCAGTTTTCCTCTCTCATCCTTTTTGTTATGGATCATATGAAGCATCGCAAATTCGCTGCGAGACACCCCTTCAAATTGTATGCGGTCACATACTTTTTGAAACATCGCAACATTTTTCAAGATGATATCCTGTACCTCTTCTGCTCCTTTTCCTGCTTCTGTCATTTTCTCATCTCCATGTTTTTTCCAATTTCTGTCTTTTATGCGTGGCAGCGTTCCAAAAGTTCTTCCCAGCGGCGATCAACTTCTGCCTGGAATGCCACGATCAGTTCTTCATTGCCCGGTTTAAACAAATGTTTAAATCTTCCCTGGCGTTTTAAGAAATCTTCGATCGGAAGTTTTTTCTTTGGTTCATAATTCAAGATCCATTTTCCATCGATTACTTCAAAAAGCGGCCAATAACAGGTTTCTACCGCCGACTTACAAACATCGATGATATCCGGTGCATCATAACGCCATCCACGCGGGCAAGGCGCCATTACATTCAAAAATGCGGCTCCCTCTGTATAAATCGCACGCTCCGATTTTGTATATAAATCTTTCATATTCCCAATAAATGTCGTCTGTCCGACATATGGAATGTTGTGCGCTGCCAGAATGGCTGCGAGGTCTTTTCTCGTCTGTGGCTTACCCTGGGAAACTTTTCCAGCCGGTGTCGTCGTTGTATCGGCATACATCGGTGTCGCTGAAGAACGCTGGATTCCTGTATTCATGTAAGCACCATTATCATAACAGACATAAACCATGTCATGTCCACGCTCCATTGCACCGGAAAGGGACTGGAAGCCGATATCATAGGTTCCACCGTCTCCACCAAAGGTAATGAATTTATAATCTTCTTTTAATTTGCCTTTTTTCTTCATAAAGCGGTACGCCGTCTCAACACCGCTCAGTGTCGCCCCTGCATTTTCAAACGCATTGTGGATATAACTGTCTTCATAGGCTGTGTAAGGATACATGAAAGTGGATACTTCCAGACATCCTGTTGCATTACCGATTACCGCTTTATCTCCCGGATGAAGGGCTTTTAAAACATTCCTTACGGCAATGGTTCCACCACATCCGGCGCACATACGATGTCCCGGTGCCAGGCGGTCTTCTCTTTCCTGTATTTCTTTAAAATTAAATTTTGTTTCCATCTGTTTAATCCTCCATCTTGTCCCGAAGTCCGATATAACGGTATGCATTTCCTGCCGTTCCCTCTTCTGCTGTCTGCATCAGTTCGTCAAATGTTTCCTCTACCTGTTCTACCGTAAGGTCACGGCCGGACAATCCGTAGATGTAATTTACAGTCTCTGCCTGGTTCTTATTGCGGTACATCGCTGCCATAAGTTCGGCTCCCAGAGGACCGCCATTGGCACTGTAGCTCTCACAACGATCAAAGATTCCTACTACTTTGCAATCTTTCAGGGCTTCTGCCATTTCCTTGCCCGGAAACGGACGGAACACACGAACTTTCAATAATCCGACTTTTTTGCCCTCGCTGCGCATCTTGTCTACGGCATCTTTGATCGTACCACAAGCAGATCCGATCGCTACGATGGCATATTCTGCATCATCCAGGTAATATTCTTCAAATAAACCAAATCCACGGCCTGTCAATCCACGGAATTCATCTGCCACGTCTAAAATGACCTGTTTTGCATTCATCATTGCCTGTGCCTGCGCACGTTTTGCTTCCATACAATAATTGGAAACAGCATATGGGCCGACTGCCATTGGCTCTTCCGGATTCAAAAGAAAATGTTCCGGTTCATATGTCCCTACAAATTTCTTTACATCTTCGGTTTCCATCAAAGTAATATTTTCCACTGCATGGCTTGTGATAAATCCATCCTGGCAGATCATGATCGGAAGCATAACATCTTTGTGCTCCGAAATACGGTATGCCTGAATAAAGTTATCATAGGCTTCCTGATTGTTTTCTGCATAAATCTGAATCCATCCGGAATCTCTTGCCCCCATACTGTCAGAGTGCTCGCTGTTGATATTCAGCGGACCGGACAACGCACGATTGACTACTGCCATGCAAAGAGGCAGACGATTGGAAGCGGCCACATAAAGCACTTCCCACATCAAAGCAAGTCCACAGGAGGAAGTTGCTGTCAAAGCACGCGCTCCTGCTGCCGATGCACCGATCGCAGCACTCATGGAACTATGTTCACTTTCTACCGGAATAAATTCCGTATCAATCTCGCCATTGGCGATAAAATTGGATACAAACTGTGGAAGTTCCGTTGAAGGAGTGATTGGGAATGCCGGCATGACATCCGGCTCCACCTGTTTAATTGCATGTGCTACGGCTTCATTACCGGACATACGCTCTAAAATACTCTTTACCATTTTATTTGCCCTCCTTCATCGTAATTGCGTCAAATGGGCATGCTTTCACGCAGATTCCGCATCCCTTGCAGTGTTTCAGATCAAATTCGCCGCGTTCTCCGCCGGAAACCGGAATGGCACTATCCGGGCAGTATGGCACACACAACAGGCATTGTTTACATTTTACCGCATCAAATACCGGGGTATTGACTCTCCATTCACCCGTTTCAAACTCCTTGGATGTCGCAGATTCATAAATCTGGAGTCCCGGCGTAAGATCCTGCCACGCAGCACCTTCATGTATTTCTTTTGCATGTATTATATTACTCATCTCCACGTACCTCCTGCATTGCCAGACGAAGGGCCTGCATATTTCCTTCAAGCACTTCCGGTTTTTTTGCAAATTTATGACTCAAAGAAGCTTCCATTTCTTGAATAAATTTCTCTTCTTCCATAATCTTGGATATCTTAACAATCGCAGCTAACATCGGAGTATTCGGAAAATATTTACCAAGTGTTTTCATGCATACCTCTCTGGCATCAATCGTATAAACACGTCCCTTGTATCCACCAAGCAGCGGACGGATCTCGTCACTTGTCTTTGCCGTATTCACCAAAATTGCGCCATCCTCTTTCAATCCCTCCGTCACATGAACCGAATGAAGCAGTGTCTCATCGACAACAACCACATAATCCGGATCATAAATGTTGGAATGTACACGAATCTCTGTATCGCTGATACGGTCATATGCCGTGATGGGCGCACCCATCCGCTCCGGACCATATTCCGGAAATCCCTGTACATGTTTTCCTGTCTTAAACGCAACATCAGCAAGTAGAAGAGCTGCGGTCTTAGCACCCTGTCCACCTCTTCCATGCCAGCGAAATTCTGTTAGCTCACTCATGGTTAGTTCTCACTTTCTTTTTAATTCTATATGTACGAATGCCAGAGGCATCATAAAATAATAGTGCCATCTTATTGATAAAATGACACTATTAAAAATTATAATATGAAATTCTATTCTTGTAAAGTATTTTTTGGAAATATCACGGTAATCGTGGTACCTTTTCCCAGTTCACTGGAAAGATCAATCTTCGCATTATGCTTTGCTACGATATGTTTTACGATGGCAAGTCCCAGTCCGGTTCCACCGGTCTGCTTTGAACGGCTCTTATCTACGCGATAAAACCGTTCAAACACTCGATCCGTACTTTTCTGCGGAATTCCGATACCGGTATCTTTTACCTGTAGTTTTACGCAATCTTCCTCGTTTTTCAAAATCACCTTTACGCTGCCGTCTACTTTATTGTAACGAATCGCATTGTCGCAAAGATTGTATAACAACTCTTCCATCATTCCCTTATTGGCGCACACATGGCAGGAGCTTCCAAAAAGAGAAAGAAATACCTGATGTTTTTCGGCATTGATCTGAAGCATGCTGACACAGTTTTCCGCCAGTTCATACAGATCAATATCTTCAAATTCAATCGTTTTCTCTGTCATATCCAGCTCGGACAAACGTATTGTATCATTGATCAATGTCAACAGACGCTTAGAATTGCGGTGAATCTCTTTGGCAAACCGTCTTACATCATCATCTGCCGCCATCCCGTTTTCAATCAATTCCGCATAACCGGAGATGGACGTCAGCGGCGTTTTTAATTCATGTGACACATTGGCCGTAAATACCTGCCGCATTTTCGCACTCTTCATAATGTCTTCGTGCTGTGTTTTTATTTTTCGGATAAACGGAACAAGTTCTTTGTAACCATTTTCTTCCTCAATAGAATCCATATCCTCCGCCATCCGCTGAATCGGCTTAATAATACTTTTTGCAAAGAGAAGTGTCATGATCCAGCTCACAACAAAAATCAGCGCAATGATGGCAATAATCTCCGGCAGGATTTCAAGCAGAATGCTGTAAATACTTTCCGATTCTTTTCCTACACGCAAAACCGTACCATCCGGTCTCCGCAGCGCATAATAAAACGTATTTTTCGCCAATGTATCGGAATGCCTTACGCATCTTCCCTCTCCCGTTTCCAGTGCATCGTCAATCTCCGGGCGGTCCTTGTGGTTATCCATCTGTTTTGTGTCTGCGAAATTGTCAAATAACACCTTTCCTTCTTTGTCTACAATCGTCACTCGAAGATTTTCAAAATTCATCTTCTTTACCATTTCAGATTCATTATCCGATGTCTCAAGTGCATTTTCCAGAATGACCGCGTTATTTTGCAGACTTTCGTTTACTTCCTCACATAACAGCTGATAAAAAATAAAACTAAACAGTACAACCATCAATGTGATGATAATGGTCGACACAAGCAAAAAGGTATGATTTAATCGTTTTTTCATTCGAGAACATACCCCACATTCCGGACAGTTTTGATCCGAGTTCCCTCTTCGCCCAGTTTTTTCCGAAGGGTTTTAATGTGCATATCCAGTGTTCTGGATTCTCCTTCATAATCGGTTCCCCAGACGCGGTCCATAATGCGGTCACGTGTCAAAACGATACCGACATTCTGCAGCATCATCTTGAGAAGTTCAAACTCTTTGTAAGTCAATTCGCATAACCGGTTTCCGACATATACGCAGTGCTTTTCATTGTCAATCTGAATCTCCCCAAGTGTCAGCGTCTTTTCTTCGCTTGCTGCATTGCTCCTTCGAAGCAGGGCTTTCACACGGGAGATCAGCTCCATCACGCCAAACGGTTTTGCAAGATAATCATCCGCTCCCATGTCAAGCCCTTTCACTTTATCAATTTCCGATGTCTTTGCCGATACAAAGATCACAGGTATTTTTTTCGTATCCGGAACGGTCCGCACCTTTTTTAAGATTGACAATCCATCCAAATCCGGAAGCATCACATCAAGAAGGATCAAATCCGGCGTCTTTTCCGACAATTTAGCAAAAAAGTCCTTCGCATTTCCAAACCCTTCCACTCTGTATCCGCTGTTCTTAAGGGCAAACATCTCAATTTCCTGAATATTTACGTCATCTTCGACTACATAGATCAGTGCCATCTTTGGTCATCTCCTTTTCCTTGTGTTACTATAGCATTCTTTTGTAAAACAAGTTAGAAACCCATGTAAAATCCATGTAAAATATTTTAAAGAGTGACTCCAAATCCAAGGATCGTAAAGGCTTTTTCCTCATCGCCCGGATGCATCACAATTTTTACAACGTGTTTTGCCGACTCCGTTTCATTCAAAATGATCTGCGGATTGCAATGATTCCATCCATTCACAAGCGGATCTGCCGTAAGAGCCAGTTTGTCGTCCACATAAATATCCGCTTTTCCAAATTTTGGTGTCCCGGAATCTTTCGACACAAGCACGATATTTCTCGCCGTAATCTCCATAACAAATTCCGCATCCGTCGTCTCATAGGCCTTCGCCCAGCCATTTTCCAGCACCGGAGAAGCCTGGCTGCTCATATTTCTTTCTACGTACTGGATTTCGGTATCTTTATGATCAAATCCCTTATGGGAAACCGTTCCATACTGTTCAATATTGGTTGAATCTACCAGTATGATATTTTCAAATTCCGCGCCTTTTACCGGCTTCACCGTGAAATCGCTGTCGTTTTCCGGCATCGGGGCTTTTGCTGCCTGCTCAAACAGACCGATCAGGCAGTCTGCCATAATACGGTGTCCGTCATTAGTCGGATGGAAAATATCATAAAAATACTGTCTCTTTGTCACAACCGTATTTTCAGAAAACTGTGGTACGACAGCCGCTTTTACACTCACCATTGGAAGGTCATAATTCTTTCCGATCGGTACAAGACGGTCTTCCAGGTTCCATTCACTCATAAACACCGCAAAGTTAAGGATAACGGCTGGTTTATTATCCGCATTGGCAATCTTGCGCACAAGGCTTTCAAAACTTACCCCCTCGGTCTCATCCCCTTCATCGTTTACGGCAAATTCCACAATGACAACATCCGGTTTGATTTTTCCATAATCTGTCACTTCTTTTTCATAACGAATCATACCGAGTTCGGACGGAGTTCCTCCGACACCGGCCTTTACAAATGTCACATGTGCGCCGTCATCCGGTGTAAAACGCTCGCAGAAGCCGCGGTAAGACAAGTACGCATACGATTTACTCTCGATCGGTTTGGCTCCGGCTCCCTGTGTGATCGAACCGCCGATATAAGCAATCGTCACATCTTCTCCGCGCTGTGCCTTTTCAATCGCTGTCTTCAGCCGTTTTACATTTCCAAGATTCAACAATGATTTCTCAATCATTTTCCGATAGGCTTCGGAGGCAAAATCAATCGGTGGATCCACCTGGATCTCCGGCACCTGATAGCCGTCATTCAAATAGAATTTGAGTGTTACACTGGCACTCTTACAGTCCTTCGGAAAATCAAAATCGAATTCTCCGATGATGTCATCCATTTCATTGACCGGCACCTGCGCGAGTTCGATCAGAACCTCTTCGCCGTTGCACGGACATTTTACCGTGATATTGCTTCCTGTAACATATTTATCCTCTTTTCCATAACAATTGATCGTAAAATCGATAAAACTGCTTTTTTCTGCTTCTTCATGCGCGGTAATGCTCACTCCGATACTATGTACAAGTTTACGGATTCCCTCAAAAGATTCTAACAGTTTCAGAATATCTTCGTCCACATCTCCGCAGATTCCTTTTACCTGCTCTACCAGTCTGCCCTCCATATAGTTGGTATCCCGGCAGCTGCCATCCCTTCCCGGCAGTCCCGCAATATCCTTATCTAACATCAGATACAGGCTTGGTCTTTTTTTGGTTGGGTCTTTTGGTGCTTTTGGTCCTCTCATTTTTAATCTCCTTTAATTTTCATTACTATTTTTTGCAGTTTCCTGCTTTACTGTCACATCCAATTGATTAAACGGAATCTCAATTCCTTCTTGATCAAATCTGAGTTTGATCTGCTCCAGCATCCGCCAGCGCACCGGCCAGTAATTTTCCTTTTTTACCCAGACATGCACTGCCATATCGACAGAGCTGCTGTTAAGCGCACCAACGACAACATCTACCGGCTCCCCGGTAAGGATCTCTTCCTGGTCTTTGATAATCTCCTGCAGTACACGGCGTACCTGCTGCAGATCCGCATCATAACTGACTCCGATCTCCAGATCGATCCGTCGTTTATCCTGATTCGTCACATTAATAATGTTTGAATCCGCTAACTTTCCGTTGGGAAGAACTACGGTCTTATTGTCAACCATCTGTAATTTTGTGTATACAATATCAATTCCAATGACCGTTCCTTCAAGATCTCCGACAACGATATAATCCCCGACCACAAATGGTTTCATCATCAGGATCAATACCCCGCCGGCAAAATTTGCCAAGCTTCCTTGAAGAGCAAGTCCCACGGCAAGTCCTGCAGAGCCTAACAGTGCAATGATCGAACTTGTGGCAAATCCAAGGAACTGACACAAAATCAGAATCAATACCGCATACAATGCAAATTTGATAATGGACAGCAGAAAATGAGCAACGCCCTCTTCCATGCTGCTTTTATCAAATGAAGCACGAAGCAGCTTTAATAACAGTTTGACAATTTTTTTCCCGATGACAAATAAGATGAGCGCAATAATAATATGCAGTGCCGCATCCGCAACGGCCGGTATTTTATCTGTAAAATAAGAAAGTGTCATTTGGTCTCCTTCTTTCTATTTGTGATAGGGTTCTTTTTTTATGATACGGTATGCTCGGTAAATCTGCTCCAATAAGATCACACGCATGAGCTGATGGGGAAATGTCATTTTGGAAAAACTAAGTTTCCGATCTGCCCTCTGTAATACTTCTTCCGAAAGTCCGAGCGATCCTCCGATCACAAATACAACATTTCCTTTCCCCGTAATGCCATACTGGTCAATCTGCACAGCAAACTGCTCTGACGTCTTCTGCTCTCCCTCGATGGCAAGAGCGATCACTTCATCATCCGGACGAATCTTGTCTAACAGCCTTCTGCCTTCTTTTTCTTTAATCTGCATTTCCAATTTTTCCGAAGCCCCATCCGGTGTCTTTTCATCCGGAACTTCTATGATCTGCATTTTCACATATCTGCCAAGACGCTTTTCGTATTCTGCCACAGCCTGCTGCATAAATTTCTCTTTGCATTTCCCCACACAAAGTATGGTTATCTTCATAGTTCTTTTTCCTTTTCTTTCGGATGATATTGAAACGGCCGTTTATAATCCGGAATCTCATACAGATACAAAATTCCGTTTTTTACTCTGCGTACCTCTTTTCCGACAAACCCCAGCCGGAACAGTTCATATATAAAGTTAAAAATCAAAAATCCGTGCGAAACGATTAAAATATTATCCTGTGACCAGTCAATCTGACGAAAGAACTTACGTACTCGCCGTCTCGTGCCTTTAATATCCTCCGGCTGGCTCTTGGATTTAAAAAACCATGCGAGTCTTCCGCAAAAATGCCAGATTGGAAATGGCAGTTTCAAATGATCGGTATTGATAAACGGAGCATTGTCTACTTCACGCAGAAGTTTATCCACATAAATATTACCGCTGTACACTTCTTTTGCTGTCTCGACAGCACGTTCCAGATCACTGCAGTAACAAATGTCCCAATGAATCCCTGACATATTTACTTTTTTCTTCAATATCCTTGCATGTTCATATTTTTCTGACCACTCTCTAAATTCTTTGGATGTCATCATCACTTTATGAGGGCAGTCTACTTTAAAATGTCGTACTAATCCAATCTTCATTGGTTGCCTCCAAATCCTCCAAATTGATTTTATCTTTTCTACTAATAGTATAACAACAAGGACCCTGACAATGCAATAGCAATTTGAGAAAAATATCGTTTTGAAAAAAAATTTAACTTTTTTTCAAAAAAATATATTCTGACATATTTTTGACACATCTGTTTAGTATCTTAATACTCGGAAAGTATAAACTTTCTACTCCCACCCTATTATACGCTTAGGTACCATATGGTACCACAAAAAACACCTCCTCCCAGAGGTGTTTTTTGTTTGTTCTTTTTCTTGACCGCAAGTACCCGAAATTTGGTCGTTTTTTCTTATGTACGCAGTGCCAGGCTCACTTCCAACCCCTGATTGATTCGTCTCATAACACTCTCATCCAGATGACAAACTTTCTCCCGCAGTCGTGATTTATCAATTGTTCTCACTTGTTCCAGCAAAATTACAGAATCTTTTACGATGCCATACTCTTCCGAATTCAGTGCAATGTGTGTTGGAAGCTTCGCCTTATTCATTTTTGATGTAATCGCCGCGCAGATCACCGTCGGACTATATCGGTTTCCCATATCATTTTGTATAATTAAAACCGGTCGTACGCCACCTTGTTCGGAGCCCACAACCGGTCTTAAATCTGCATAATAAATGTCGCCTCGTTTAACCACCATGGTACATACCCCTCGTTATTTTCTATTTCCCTATGTAATACAGGACAATTTTTTAATTCTTTATACCACGAATTTCTGTGGTATACTCCTATTATTACCAATATACGTGAGTTTATACCATATGTTAGTTATTTATTATAGTAACATGTGGGGGAGGGGCGTCCTGAATAGTTACGTAGTAACTATTATATATATTTTCTCGGTACACGTTCTGTAATGCTGCATATATATTCATAATTGAACGAATGCGCCAGAGCTGCCACTTCCTCCACGCTGATACGCCGGGAGCCGTCCTGACCGATCAGTGTTACCGTATCACCTACCTTAACCTCCGGAATGTCTGTCACATCGATCATAAACTGATCCATACAGATTCGCCCAACGATTGGCGCATAACATCCTCTGACAATCACTCTTCCCTTTCCAGACAGATCTCTTTTCACTCCATCCGCATAGCCTACCGGAATCGTAGCGATCACACTTTCGCGCTCGGCGGTAAAGGTTCCTCCATAACTGATACTTGTTCCCGCATGAACTGTTTTGACGTGAACTACTTCCGTTTTCCAGGAAAGTGCCGGACGAAGTGATACATTTTTCTTCACTTCATCGGAAGGGAACAGACCATACGTCGTTATGCCGGAACGCACCATGTCCAAATATGTAGATGGCAGTCTCAAAATTGACGCACTGTTTGCCACATGTGCAAGCGGGATTTCTACGCCTCTCTTTTGAAGTTCGTGACGAAAGATCTGAAATTTTTCAAATGGCTCTTTCGTCCATTCTGTCGATACCTCATCCGCTCTGGCAAAGTGCGTAAAGATTCCCTCAATCTCGATGCCCGGAAGTCTGGAAATCGCATAAATAACCTCAATATTATCTTTTACAGGCTGAAATCCAATGCGCCCCATTCCGGTATCGACTTTAATATGAATCTTCGCCTTCTTTCCAAGACGCATTGCCTCTTCACTGAGAATTTTTGCCATTTCATAACTGTATACTGCCTGAGAAATATCATTTTTAATCAGATCCTCATACCAGATTTTTCCGGTGTGTCCCAAAATCAAAATCATCTTAGCAACTCCGGCTTTCCGAAGTTTCAATGCCTCTTCAATAATAGCCACACCATATGCATCCACTTCGTCTTTTAATGCCTCTGCGACTTCAATATCGCCATGACCGTAAGCATTTGCTTTGATGATTGCCATAATTTTTACCTTATCTCCCACTTTTTCCCGTTCACACCGGATATTATGCTTGATTGCGTCGAGATCAATCTCCACATACGTTCTGTCATATTTTTTCTTTTCCAATAATTCGTCCATCTCATTCTCCATTCTGGTGGATTTTCTGCAGGGAATCGATTAAGTCTCTTGCCATCATTCCATGCTCACCATATTTCTCTTTGTATCTGTCTCCTGCCAGCCCATGCAGGTAAACGGCTGCTTTTGCCGCTTCAAAGCAGGACATCCCCTGCGCGACAAGGCCGCCGATCGTTCCGGCAAGCACATCACCGCTTCCGCCGGTCGCCATTCCGCTGTTTCCGGAAATATTGACATAGCACTCATTTCCGTCACTCACACAGGTTCGGGCATCCTTTCCGACGACAATGCCGCCCTGCTCCTCTGCAAACTGTTTTACCTTCTGTAAAAACTCTTCTTTTAATTCAGCCATCGTCCAGCCGGAAATCACACAAAATTCCTTGGGATGCGGTGTCAGAATCCAAGCGGCTTTCGTCTTTTGCAGCTGCTCACGGCTGCACATTGTGATACCGTCTCCATCCAGCACAATAGGTTTGTCAGAATTTTCCAGTGCGTGTGCAATTATCTTTTTCGTATCCTCTCCGGTTCCAAGTCCCGGTCCCAGTACGATCACATCCGCAAAAGCCAATCCTTTAGCAAGCACTTCCTCTTCTTCGTACGAATCCACCAGGGCTTCCGGAAGCATCGTAAGGATCGTCTGGCAGTTTTCCTTTGCCGACAGAACCTTTACCAGACCTGCCCCCATCCGATATGCCGCCTTCGCTGCAAAAACAGCCGCGCCGCACATATTTTTACTGCCTCCGATCACAAGAACGTGGCCAAATGTCCCTTTATGGCCGTCCGGTCTTCTTTTCGGCAGACAATGTTCCAAATCTCTTTTATCATAATAATACGCCGGATTCTCTATCGCCTCATAACTGCAGTCCGGATATCCGATGTCTCCGATCACTACGTTTCCGGCGTACCGGCATCCGGGATAAAGAACCAATCCCAGTTTATTTACTCCAAAAGTAACCGTCGTTTCTGCTTTTACCGCCGTTCCAAGAACTTTTCCGGTATCCCCATGAATGCCCGACGGGATATCAATTGCAAAAATGCGTTTCTGTGACCGGTTCATCTGCTCGACCATTGCCTGATAGACGCCTTCCACCGGCCGGTTTAATCCCACGCCAAAAAGTCCATCCACAAGGATTGGATATTCTACAGAATCTACTTCTGCTGCCGTAACCGCATCAACATCGCATGCTGCAGCCAGCCGCAATTGCAAAAACAGATCTTCTGACATACGAGAAGTCTCTCCTACCAGCACAATCGCCGTATGGTATCCCTGCTGTTTCAATATTCTTGCCGCCGCAACCGCATCTCCGCCGTTATTGCCACATCCGCAGACAAATAAAATTCCTTCGTCTTTGCGAATCGACTGTTCGATCACCGAACTTAATACCGTCGCCGCTTTTTCCATCAGAACCGCGCCGGGAAATCCCACTTCCTGTATGGCGTGTTCATCCAGCTGTTTTGCCTGTTTTGCCGTAAATAAATATCGCATATGCACCTCACTTATTCATCATAAAGGGGCTGTAATGCTGCCTCTTTTTCATCTGTCGCCACGACAAACGCCGTAACTTCGTTCTTTGTATTGGTAATACTGATATGTATCTGAGTAATTCCCAGTCGTTTTGCTATCTTTTTTGCCTTTCCATACAGCCGCACATACGGTTCCTCCAGTTCTCCCCGGAGCACCTCGATCTCTCTCGGCTCACACTGGTAAAACCCTGTACGAAACGCTTTCGCCACCGCTTCTTTGGCAGCAAAATCCGATGCCTTCCGCACTTTATGCTCTGCAAATTGTGCCATTTCTTTCGTTGTAAACGTTCTTTCCACAAAATGGCTGCTCCGCTCACACGCACGCAGCACCCTCGCGATCTCTATTGTATCGATTCCAATCCCCAGAATCATAACATACCTCTTTTCTATCACTTATAATGATCAAATACATTCATTACTTCTCGCCCAAGTAACGCATGCATCAATCCATATGTCTGATCCACACTCTCCTCTAATTCCACTTTATCTGCCACTTTCTGCTTAATCTCTGCACGCTGTACCTCGATGTCCTGCGTCAGTTCCTGCAGATATTCTTCTCTCTCTTTGAGTTTGTCATAACAATACGTAATGGACACGACGAGAAGTTCCTCATTGGTTTTCCGGATTTCATAAGGCACTTCCATAAGACGATCACTTTCTTCTTCAATCTTCTGCTTTGTCTCAATCAGCAGTTTTTTCTGTTTCTCTTTTTTTCGGTCATTTTCTGCCTCATTCATCCCGGACACGATCGCGTCCATCAGTTTTTTCTTGCCTCTTCGCAGATCCTTGATCTCATTGACCAGTTTTCCTTGTTCTTTCAGGAGTTCATTGCACTTTTTTTCCAAAGTTTTCACTTCTTCCGGTTTCACTCCACCGGGAAATAATTTGTACCAGCGCTCATCCAAGACAAGGATGGGAAGTTTTTTCCCATGCACCAGCTGCTGCAATGGTGGCAATTGGTCTCTAGTTCCTTTTGGCATACACACCGCCCCTTTCCTTTTACTTATCTTTTTCTGACAGACGATAAGAAAGACGCATCAAACTCTCTGCCAGATGAACATTTTCTACCACAACATGTGAGGGCACTTTCAGATCGGTAGACGCGAAATTCCAAAACGCCTCCACTCCGACTTCCGCCAGTCTCCCGGCGATCTTCGACGCCTGATCTTTTGGAACCGTAAGGGCTGCTATGTGAACCGGGTGCTCTTTTACAAACACTTCAATATCTTCAATCGAATAAACCGGAATGTCGTTGATCTTTTTTCCGATTTTTTCCTTGTCGACATCAAAAATACCAGCCATCTGAAATCCCCGCTTCGTAAATCCTCCATAATTTGCCAATGCACGTCCCAGATTTCCGGCTCCGATAATAATTACATTATAATTATGTTCGAGTCCCAATATTTTCCCAATTTCATCATGAAGATACCCTACATTATATCCATATCCCTGCTGTCCAAACCCACCAAAATTATTAAAATCCTGCCGGATCTGGGAAGCCGTTACATTCATTTTTTTGCTCAACTCATGCGACGAAATCCGATCAATCCCTTTTTCGAGCAATTCACTCAGATATCTATAATATCTTGGAAGACGCTTGATTACTGCAGATGATATTTTCTTTTCTTCCAATGTGCCAACCTCCGTTACGTCCGTAACGATTCAGGGTCCCACCCAAATAACACCGCCCCTGAATAGTTACGTTTTTATATATTATACTACATTTTCTTTTATAAAAAAAGATGTAAAAATCAACTTTTTATGCTATACTGTCTTTAGCAAATATTTTGATTGGAGAATGTTATGATATTAGCTTGTAACCATATAGAAAAAAAGTTTAATGACGAAGCGCTCTTTTCCGACGTTTCTTTTCATATCAATGAACACGAATGTACTGCTCTTGTGGGCGTAAACGGCACCGGAAAAACCACCCTTTTGCGAATTATCGTCGGAGAACTTCCGGCAGATAACGGCGATGTCATTCTGGCAAAGGATACTTCTGTTGGCTATCTTCCGCAGCAGCAGGGATATCATTCGGACAAAAGTATCTACGATGAATTGTGGGAAGTGAAAAAGGACATTGTCGCTCTCGAACGTGAGATCCGCACGATGGAAGAAACGATGCAGACCGCTTCCGGGGAAGAATTAAATCCCCTTTTGGAACGCTATCACCGCATGCAGACTGAATTTGAGGCAAAAGACGGCTACGCCTGCAAAAGCCAGATTATGGGAATCATCAACGGACTTGGATTTGTCGGAAATGATATTGACAAATCGATCAATACTCTTTCCGGCGGACAGAAAACCCGTGTGGCACTCGGAAAACTCCTTCTCCTTGAGCCGGATCTACTGATCCTCGACGAGCCGACCAACCACCTTGACCTCGCTTCAATCCAATGGCTGGAAACGTATCTTTCCAACTACAAGGGAAGTGTCCTGATCGTATCGCATGACCGCTATTTTCTTGACCGTATCGCCGACAAAGTGGTCGAACTTGACCACGGAAAAGCAACTGTTTTCAAAGGAAATTACAGCGATTATGCGCAGAAAAAAGAACTTTTACGCCGGGATGCGATCAAACAATACGAAAATTATCAGCAGACCGTGCGCCACCAGGAACAGGTCATTGAAAAACTGCGTTCTTTCAACCGTGAAAAATCAATCAAACGGGCAGAAAGCCGCGAAAAAATGTTGGAAAAAATGACACCTGTGGACAAGCCGGTAACAGAACAGAAATCCATGCACTTTTCCCTTGTTCCGGAAAAAGAAAGCGGAAAAGATGTTTTGCGTGTGGAAAATTTCGGAAAGTCTTTTGGTGACTTACACCTTTTTCAGGGTGTTTCCTTTGAATTGTTCCGCGGAGAACGTGTTGCTTTGATCGGGAAAAACGGAACCGGTAAAACCACTCTTCTCAAAATGCTCTGCGAACTAGAATCTCCGGATCAGGGTACTGCCGTCTTTGGCACGAACGTGGAACTTGGCTATTACGACCAGGAGCACAATGTACTGCACGAGGAAAAAACGATTTTTGATGAAATCCACGATGACTACCCGGATCTTAACAATACGAAGATCCGCAATGTCCTCGCTGCTTTTCTCTTTACCGGGGAGGATGTCTATAAAAAGATTTCACTTCTTTCCGGTGGAGAAAAGGGACGTGTCTCCCTGGCAAAACTTATGCTTTCCAAAGCCAATCTCCTGCTTCTCGACGAGCCGACCAACCACCTGGATATTGACTCCAAAGAGATTCTGGAAGATGCTTTGAATCATTATACCGGAACGGTCTTATACGTATCGCACGACCGCTATTTTATCCAGAAAACCGCTACCCGGATCCTGGATCTGACCAATGAACATATCCTTTCATACGATGGAAATTATGACTATTATCTGGCGAAGAAGGATCTTGTCGAAAGCCGCTATCTCGGCAACACGACAGAATCTGCGCCAAAAACGGAGGCTCCGTCTACTGCCAAACTCGACTGGAAGGAACAGAAAGAACGGGAAGCCAAAAAAAGAAAGATTGAAGCTGCGTATGAAAAAGCAGAAAACGAAATCCAAAAACTGGAAGAACTTATCGAAGAAACCGATGCGCAGATTGCCCTTCCGGAATACGCTTCCGACGTTGCCAAATTGACCGAATTGTCAAAGCAGAAGGAACAGTATGAGGCAGAACTGGAAACCGCGATGGAGGAATGGGAAAAAGCAGCGCAGGCGTTGGAAGAATTGGAATAAGACAAGAAATCCCCCGAGTAAAAAGCGGACAAGCTTCACCCGGGGGATTATTATTCATTAAAATCCACCATTTTGATATGCTCTGGCAATGACATACGATGGTTCATAGAATGCACTGCAATTGTAATTATCAATAACTTCACAAAGTTCGTCATTATAAACCCGAATGATTGCCTCTACATAATTTTCTTTGGAAGACATCGTATCTCTTACCAATCTTTGATATACTGCCCCCATATCCAACGCAGAGGGGATAATTTCTGCGAGTTCCCTGTCAACGGCTGTAATATCAAAATTCCCTTCCTTTAAGTCATATTCTTTAATCCAATCATTCTCGACTTGAAGTGGATTTTCGCAATGCAATACATTGGCACAACTCAGCAAATGATATAATTCCTCTTTTCCAATTGCATTTACAACATATTTGTTTTTCTGCTTAATGTGACGTGCTACCCTTTCGATCATATAACAGATAAAATAAACGTCATCTAACTGTATCTCTTCCTCCGGAAAATACTTATTTTTCATAGTGTATCACTTCCTTCAAATGTCAATGTTTTCAATGCCTCTTCGGTGCAAAACACAATCTGATGCGTAGGATAATTAAACTTTGCAATTTCCCAAAATGCTTTTCGAGGAATTCTTCCATCTATAAAGGCTTCCACATAATTCCAAATCTGATCGTCTGCCATTGGTCCCTCAATAATATCATAACCATGTTCTATACCTCTGCGGCAGTTCACAACAAAATCCAGCCATTCATCTGTCATCTCATCGAATTTTAAGACTTTTAACCCCGAATCCTGCACATACTTATAGCGATTAATAACTGAATTTCCCTTTTTGGTCATTGCCCACCGTTTCGCCTGTTTAAACAAGTTCGTACAATAAAAACCATATCCGAAATCTTTATAAAAACCATTCTGAAGCACCCGCGGAACCGGTACTTCTACATTACTTCCATGGTATACAATATTCTGCATAGAATTCCCCCTGATAATTTTAGTAGAAAGGTGCCGCCACAATACATGCAACGGCACCTTTTTTCATTTATGCCGAACTCCTATCAAATCTCGACATCCTCACTATAATCTACATTCTCATAGCCAAAACCGAACATATGATAAAACTCATCCCAGTATTCTTTGATATCACCGAGAGTCTCGATGGATTCCGAATCTACTTTGTCCCATACTTCGGAGATCTTGTCCTGTACTTCCGGACGCATCTCATAGTCATCAAGGCGGATTCTTCCTTCCTCATCGGTTTCCGGGCCGTTTGGCAGTTTTTCCATAAACAGGCGGTCCATCTGCTCGATACAGCCTTCATGCAGCCCTGCGTCTTTCATCACACGATAAAGCAGGGAGATGTAAAGCGGAACAATCGGAATCGCTGCGCTGGACTGCGTTACAAGTGCTTTGTTTACGGATATGTATGCTTTTAATCCAAGGTTTGCAAAGTCCTCATTCATCTTCACGGAAGTCTGATACAGATGCTTTTTCGCCTGTCCAATGCTTCCCTCTTTATAGATCGGATGCGTAACTTCCGGTCCGATATAAGAATACGCAAGCGTTACAGCATTTTCTGCTACGACACCGGCATCGGCAAGTGCCTGAATCCAGTCATACCAGTCTTCGCCGCCCATAACCTGGATCGTCGCCTGAATTTCTTCTTCTGTGGCAACCGGAACGGTCACCTCTTTGATCTCATTCGTGCGAAGATCAATGGTTTTATTGGTAAAAGGCTCGCCGACGGTCTTCAGTACAGAAGAAACAGTTGTTCCATCCGGCAAGGTTCTGCGTGGTGCTGCCATACTGTAAACGATCATATCAACTTTTCCAAAATTTTCCTTTATGCAGGCAATGACATCTTCTTTCATTTCTTTTGAAAAACCATCTCCGTTAAAGGATTTTGCATAATAGCCATCCTCTGCTGCAATCTTTTCAAAAGCCTGCGTATTGTAATAACCCGCGGTCGCTGTACGTTTGCCCTTGGCTTCACGCTCAAATGCCACACCGATCGTATCTGCTCCATATCCATACGTTACAGCGATACGGGATGCCAGACCGTAACCGGTGGAAGAACCGATCACTAACACTTTCTTAGGTCCTTCTACCTGTTTTTTTTGTTTTGTATACTCAATCTGTCTGCGCACGCTCTCCTCGCATCCTTTCGGATGAGCTGTCGTACATATAAATCCTTTTACCTTTGGCTCAACTACCATTTTAATCCTCCAATCTTTATCTCATGATTACATAAAATAATATCATAAAGAAGTGCAGTACACTTCCTGCGATAACAAATAAATGAAAGATCGAATGCATATAACGCTTCGTCTTTCCGACGCCATACAATACGGCTCCGATCGTATACGCGATTCCACCGCTGACGAGGTATACCATTCCGCCAAAACCAAGCAGTTCTATCGTCGGTTTGATAAACAAAATGATACACCATCCCATGCCAAGATAACAGATCATCGCCATTTTCTTATATTTTTCAAGGTCAATTGCGGTAAATGTCGCCGCACCAAGACAGCACGCCCACACGATACCAAAGATCACAAATGCGATGACCGGATGATTGACACGGATGCCCGCCAGTGTGATCGCAGTATAAGTACCTGCGATCAAAAAATAGATCGTGCAGTGGTCAATGACCTGAAACACTTTTTTTGCCCTTTCGGCTGTCAGCCCATGATAAATGCTTGACATCGCATATAAAGCAACCATTGTACCGCCGTAAACTGCCGATGCCACAACCGCCCAGGGATCGCCTTTTAATGCTGAAAAAATGACACAAAGTACCAAAGCAGCGATTGCCAGCGCACCTCCGACAATATGGGAAACCATATTAAAAATTTCCTCGCCTCTCGTATAATCCGGAAGTGTTCGATCTTTTAATTTTGTTCTCTTTTTCTTTTCCATCTTCTTACCCTCCGTGTCTGCATATTAGATTCCCATTGCATTACATAGTCCCATGGATAACACAAGGCTCATGCCGATCAATACTACATTTTTGCATTTTGCCTTTTTGAGTAAAAAAAGATTCAATCCATAAATGGCAAAGATCATGATCAGTATGGTAAACCATGGATATTCTTTATTTTGCGCCAATGTCATACTGGATTGTATCAATCCTGACATGACGGTCAATAAAAGTCCTGATACGATCACTTTAATGGATTTCTTTATATTAATAAATACCTCAATATTTTCCAAATATTCATAAAGGTGATAAACCACATCAAATACGACCGCCGAAGCCATCACACTCATCGCAAACCCGGCAAGTGCCATCCACATGCCGCCTGCTGTCGTTCCTGCCAGTCCATATCCATAAGAATAGCCGATTCCCGACAACGTCTTACATAAGATGGATCCCGGCAGAATATTTACAATAAGTATCAGATAATTATAAAAAGAGTTTTCACTGATATAATCCGGCACAAACAGCCCATCTGCGATTGTCAGATAAGCATCGCCGCCTCCAAATGAAATCAGGGAAGACGCAATTCCTTTTACAAAAAACGGTAAACACTGTTCAGCAAAATAAAACATTGCCGGCAGACTGAGAAAAACCGCCGCAGCTATCCATACTGCACTTTCTATCACCAGTGGTTTTAGTACCTTTTTTCGTTTCTTTTTCTTTTTGACCGAACTTTTCTTAAAACTGTATACCGCCAGAACAATCATAACAACACGCACCGTCCACGTCACGATATCATTATCTATGATCTTCGCTTTTCCAACACACAAAAGGTAAATGCCCGCCACGATACCGGCCGGTACCATCGTCTGCCATTGAAATTTACAATCTGTGACTAATATGGCAAAAAACGCAATTGCCAGCATTTCAATCGTAGAAATACTAAATAACGGCGTCTTATCAATCTGAAAGATACGAAACAGATTGCGCCCGGCTGTCAGTATAAATACACCGACGCACACGCCAATTGCCTTTCCACGGTGCTTTTTTACCACACAGTCCTGAAAGGCATTGTGAATATATTCCGTTAAAAGGCACATGATAAAGGCGGTGATCCCAATCGATGCATACTGAATCTGGGTCAGCACTTTCGGATTCAATCCGTCCATTCCTGCCATCAGAAGTACCGTCATCAGGGCGCCGGGAAATGCCATCGCGATCGCCGCAAGAATCATTCCTTTTTTCCCGGAAACCGCTTTTCCTACACCTGTTGCAATCTCTACCGGAAGTGCTCCCGGAGTCAGTGCAGCCGCCACAATATCTTTTTCGTACTCTTCTCCCGTGATAAACCCCTTTTCTTCTACGACTTCCTGTTGAATCACTGGAATCAGTGCATTTCCGCCTCCAAACCCGATCATTCCGATCTTATTCATGGAGACAAGCATTTGTACTAACTTTTTCACGTCTTTTCCTCATTTGACAAAAGATGAAACAACGCTGCTTTGTAGATCAAAACAAGCCGTACATCTTTGTCGCAATATCGATTCTTCAAAAATTCTATTGTTTTATATCCATATACCAAAACCAGTATACTTAAAGCCACAAGTTTTATTTCCGGAAGAAGAGGCATACAGATCAGAAAAAGAACGGCCGCCGTAAATCCGGCGCTGATCACCCCAAACAAACGGCTGATCGTTACCGACAAGCGCACGGTCTGCAACAGATTCAGCAGCCGTCTGTCAAGATGTTCTTCCTTATTTTCTATTAAGACAAAATAGATATCACAAAAAATATCCATACATTCTTTTTCTTTTAATTTTGCACAATACTCTCTATAACGTTTTCTTCCAAACTCTTTCTGCATTAATCTGCCTAATACACTAACCAATTTTTTTCTCCTTCGGTTTCTGCCTTATCTCTATAGTATTCGGCAATACCTTGTTTGGTTATACGTAAAAGATCAGCAAAATTTATAAATTGTCGTTGATGTAAATGTGTCACCTGCTTTCAAAAGACAGGATTCAAACGACGGAATATTGATGGAGTTTGGAAAATACTGGGTTTCAAAGCAGACACCATTTCTCTTTGTGTACTCTGCCCCTTCTTTCCCTTCTTCTTTCACAATAAAGTTTCCGGTATACAACTGCATTCCCGGAAGATCGGTATATACTTCCATCGTTCTGCCACTTGTGCTTTCCGAAACTTCTGCCACTTTTTCAACACCCTTTGTCTTCTTATCCAAAGCAAAGTTGTGGTCATATCCGCCGGCAAGGATCAATGGTTCATAATCTGCTCCGATATCTTTGCCGATGGCTTTCTTGGTTCTGAAATCCATCGGTGTACCGGTTACATCGATAATCTTTCCGGTCGGGATCAGATCATCTGTCGTCTCGGTAAATCCGTTTGCCTGAATCCAAACTTCATGATCTGTGATGTCGCCGCCATTGTGTCCTTTCAGGTTGAAATAAGAATGATTTGTTACATTACACAATGTATCTTTGTCGGATTTTGCTTTATAATCCAGTTTCAATTCATTGTCATCTGTCAATGTATAGGTTACGGAAATCTCCAGATTTCCCGGATAGCCCTGTTCCATATCCGGACTTACACGGGAAAATGTCACACTGTTTTCTCCGGTTTCTGCCTGATACATTACCTTATTGTATCCCGGCGTGCCACCGTGAAGATTGTTCTTTCCGTCATTTTTCTCCAATTCATATGTTGTACCATTCAGTTCGAATTTAGCATCTCCGATACGGTTTCCATGACGTCCGATAAAGGAACCAAAGAAACATCCATTGACTTCATACGCTGCTACATTATCGAAACCAAGGACAACATCGGCAAGTTTGCCGTCTTTGTCCGGTACAAACAACGATACCAGATTGGCACCATAATCAATAAACTGCGCTTTCATGCCATTTTTGTTTTCCAATGTGTACATGGAAACTTCTTCACCGGCACTTGTTTTTCCAAAATTTGTCTTTTCTACACTCATTCTTTTACCTCTTTTCTGATCTCAATACCTAATTCTTCCAGCTGCTTTTCATCTACAATATTTGGTGCATCTGTCAAAAGACAGGAAGCATCTTTTACTTTCGGGAAGGCGATCACTTCACGGATGCTGTCTTCTTTTGCCATCAGCATGACGAGACGATCCAATCCGTAAGCCAGTCCTGCGTGAGGTGGTACTCCGTACTTAAATGCATTCAACAGGAAACCGAACTGCTCATGTGCCGCTTCCTTTGTAAACCCAAGGCACTCAAACATTTTTTCCTGAATGTCATTCTGATGAATACGGACAGATCCTCCACCGATCTCTGTACCATTTAATACAATATCATAGGCTTTTGCACGTACTTTGCCGGGCTCCGTGTCGATCAGATCAAGATCTTCTTCCATCGGCATCGTAAACGGATGGTGCATTGCCTGATAACGTCCCAGTTCTTCGTTGTACTCAAGCAGTGGGAATTCCGTTACCCACAGGAAATTGTACACGTTCTTGTCAAGAAGATCCATTCTTCTTGCCAGTTCCAGACGAAGATTGCCGAGAACATCGTATACTACTTTATTTTTATCTGCGGCGAACAAAAGAAGGTCACCCGGCTCTCCTTCCATCGCTTTTACAAGGGCATCCAGTTCTTCCTCTGTCATAAATTTGGCAAACGAAGATTTGTAGGTGCCATCCTCATTGATGCAAAGATAAGCCAATCCTTTTGCGCCGTACTCTTTGGCAAAATCCACCAATGAATCAATCTTTTTACGTGGCATTGCGCCCTGTCCTTTGGCATTGATACCACGGACGGAACCGCCGTTTTCGATTGCACCGGTGAACACACCGAAACCACAGCCTTTGACAACTTCTGTCACATCCTGAAGTTCCATGCCAAAACGGGTATCCGGCTTGTCCGAACCAAAACGGTCCATCGCTTCCTGCCATGTCATTCGCTGGATCGGGAGCTGTACGTCTACGCCGATCGTCTCTTTAAACAATTTCTTCAACAGTCTTTCATTGACATCGATAACATCGTCTACATCGACAAAAGAAAGTTCCATATCGATCTGTGTAAATTCCGGCTGACGGTCGGCACGAAGGTCCTCGTCACGGAAACATTTTACAATCTGGAAATAACGGTCGTAACCGGAACACATGAGCAGCTGTTTGAACAGCTGCGGGGACTGTGGCAAGGCATAAAAATTGCCCGGATGTACACGGCTTGGTACCAGATAATCTCTTGCGCCTTCCGGTGTACTCTTTGTAAGCATCGGTGTCTCGATCTCCAAGAATCCCTCTTCTGCCAAAAATTGTCTGGTAAGTGTCGCCACTTTGCTTCGCATGATCAGATTTCTCTGAAGATCCGGACGACGCAGATCAAGGAAACGGTAACGAAGACGAAGTTCGTCTTTTGTCTTACTGTTTTCTTCGATTGGGAAAGGCGGTGTCTCAGACTCTGACAAGATGCGGATGTCCTTTGCACGTACTTCGATCGCACCGGTTTTCAAGCTTTCGTTTACCGCACCGGAACGATTCTCTACGACACCGGTTACTGCGACAACAAATTCCGCACGAAGTTTCGTCGCTTTTTCAAATCCTTCGGCTCCGGTATCGCTCTCTTCAAAGATCAACTGTATGATTCCAGAGCGGTCACGCAAATCTACAAAAATGATGCCGCCCTTATTTCTGCTTTTCTGTACCCAGCCCATCACTGTGACGGTCTGTCCAACATTTTCTGTCGTAAGCTCTGCGCATCGGCATGTGCGGCGCAGGCCTTTCATTGATTCTGCCATTTTTTTACATTCCTTTCTGATGTACAACTCTAATCTGCAAAAAATTCCCGGATCTCTTCGTATCCGTCTTTTGCCAATAATTCCTTCTGGAATTTCTTATTTTTCTTCATTACATTGATACTGATCTTGTATCCGTTTTTACGTTCTTCATTTGCCTGAGAAATGACTTTCTTCATCAATTCCGGCGTTGCTTTTTTATCGATCAAATATGCCTTTTTCTTTGAACTTGACGGTACTTTGAAATCACGCTCAAGAAGAAGCATGACAATACGTTCAAATCCGATGGAAAATCCACAGGCACACGTATCATTTCCGGTAAATTTACCGATCATTTCGTCGTAGCGTCCACCGCCTCCGACAGATCCACCAAATTCATCCATCGAGATCTCAAAGATCGGACCGGTATAATAACTCATGCCACGCACAAGTGTCGGATCAAAGGCAATCTTAAAGTCTGCGGATTTTGTCTCTTCCACGGTAGAAATGATCGTCTCAAGATCTTCTGCCGTGCCTGCCTCCAGACAATCGCCCAGTTTTTCTTTCAGATAGTTTACTCCGGCGATATCATTTGTCACCGTTTCAAACAATTCTTTACACATATCGACGGATTTCCGGTCATAACCGGCTTCAAGGAGTTCTGCAGTCACACCGTCCATACCGATCTTATCCATCTTATCCAGAATGATAAATACCGAATCGTATTCTGCTTCCGGGAATCCGCAGTATGCTGCCATTGCTTTCAAAATCTTACGGTTGTTGATACGAATGGTGAAATTTGTAAAATCCAATTTGCCAAGCAATGTCGTCGTTGCCAAGATCAATTCAATCTCTGCCAGGATCGAAGGTTCTCCAAGGATATCGATATCACACTGCATAAACTGGCGGAAACGACCTCGCTGTGGGCGGTCGGCACGCCATACATTTCCCATCTGAAGGGCTTTAAACGGTGCACTTAACTCGTTTGCATGATTGGCATAATATCTTGACAGGGGAACGGTTAAGTCATAACGCAGTCCGCTGTCCACCAGATCGGCTTCGCATTCTGACGTATCCAGTTTCAATTTTTCTCCTCTTTTTAAAATCTTGAAGATCAATTTTTCATTTTCGCCGCCCTGCTTACTGCAAAGACTTTCGATATGCTCTACACAAGGAGTCTCAATCGACGAAAATCCAAAGGTTCCATAAGTTTCTTTGATGAGTCCGATCACATAATCTCGGATTTCCATTTCCTTTGGCAAAATATCTTTCATACCCGTTACCGGTTTCTTCTTTAATGCCATCACGCATTACCTCCAACTTTCCTTTTTTCTTCTTATCATCTCGTCAATTCTACCAATGTAGTCATCAACGCTTTTTACATTTTCTACTCGTTCCATCCGGTTTTCCTCCGGAAATACGATCTTGGACGAACCTCCGCTGCCAAGTGCCAGGATCGACTGCAGTTCCTCCATAATAAATATGTTATACAAACATTCTTTTCCCGGTTTTGCATAAGCCACATTTTCCTGATTGGTATTTCTCGTCGTATGTGCCTTATTTTTCTGGCGGTACATATAATACGGCTCATATCCGTGTACCCGGCAAAACTGCTCTGCCTCTTTTTGCATCGGTTCGATGCAGGCATCTTCCTCACGCATCTCACCGCCCTGCTCCAGCTGCTCTTTCCGCAGTCTGGATGCCCGTTTGATCACCAATGTGTGAACGGTGATACTGTCCGGTTTCAATGCTTCGACTTCCCGCAGTGTCTCTTTAAAATCTTCCAATGTTTCCTCCGGAAGTCCTGCGATCAGATCCATATTGATATTATCAAATCCCAATGTTCTCGCAAGCATAAATTTCTCACGTATTTCCTCTACCGTGTGCTTACGCCCCAAAAGTTCCAGCGTATGCTCTTTCATGCTCTGCGGGTTAATGGAAATTCTTGTCACTCCATGGGCTTTCATGCTCCGCAGTTTGCCCTCAGTAATGCTGTCCGGGCGCCCTGCCTCAACGGTAAATTCCTTCGACTGTTCCATCGAAAGATATTTTTCAATCATCGCCATCAAACGCTCAAACTGCTCTTCCGATAACGATGTCGGGGTGCCGCCGCCCACATACACACTGACCATCTGCTTGCCGGCCAGCCATTCTTTGCACTGCGTCATCTCTTTTTCCAAGGCATCCAGGTAGGCATCCATCTTATCTCGATACCTCCCTGCCGGAAAAGAGGAAAAGGAACAATAGGCACAGATTGTCGGACAAAAGGGGATGCCGATGTACACATTCGCACACCTTTCATGCTGCATGCCCTGTGTCAGGGAAAATTCTTTTTTTGCAACATCCATCGCCAGTTTCACTTTGTCATCCCGGCAGAAATATCCTTCTTTTAAAATATCCCGGATCGCTGCCTCTTCTTGTCCCTGCATCATCAGCCGGAGTGGAATCTTCGCAGGCCGGATCCCGGTAAGAATCCCCCACGGAAGTTCTTTTCCCGACTGCGTTTTCAAATATTCATAAACTTCTTTTTTAATCTGGTTTTTCGTGTATGGATTCGGAAAAAGTTTTTCCCATTTTTTTCCATCCATCTGCCATTTTATCGAATAGCCGTCTTCCGTAGAAACTTCCGGATGTTCGACTACTCTGCACTCTTTTTCCGGATAAAACACCATCGCCAGAGCTTTCATATCATACGAAAACTCCGTTCCGGAAATGTCAACTTCTATCATGAGAATTTCCTCTCTTAAGCATACGGATTATTCGCCTGTTCATACTCAATACTTGTCGCCGGGCCATGTCCGGAAAACACTTTGGTTTCACTCGGCAGGGTCAATACTTTTTCCCGTACCGACTGCATCAGATCTTTTTCATTTCCGGTCGGCAGATCCGCTCTTCCGACGGATTCCATAAACAGCGTATCTCCACTGAAAAGCACTTTCTGCTCTTCCAGAAAATAACAGCAGCTTCCTTTTGTATGTCCCGGTGTGTGGATCACTTTCATCGCAATCCCGGCACTCTCAAACTGCTGTCCGTCGTGAAGCCATATGTCTGCTTCCAGTTCTTCCGGTCTTCCGGTCATTGCTGACACATTCATGCGGGCATCCGAAAGCAGTTCTTTCTCGACATCCAGCGCACAGATTTCGCATCGTATCGCATTTTTCAGATCTCTTACTCCCTGAATATGGTCAAAATGCCCATGGGTAAGCAAGATATGATCTAAGATCATTTTCTGATCGCGGATATAATTTGCAATCTTATCTCCGCTGTCGCCCGGATCTACCACAAAGCAATGTTCGGAATCCTTTTTATGCACAATATAACAGTTGGTTCCTACACTGCCCACGACGACAGATTCTATGATCAAACCATTGATTTCCATAATCTATCCTTTCTTTTTCCATCGATCAGCCGTTGGAACGTCTCTCGATGTCAATAACACTTTCTACATTTCGAAGTTTTTTTACTAATTTATTGAGCTGTTCCACGCCCCGGGTCTCAAAACCGACCACGATCGTAGCTTTATCCTGCTTGGAAGTCCGGACATTCATGGACTTCACGTCGATTTCATTCTCGGTAAAGATCTTCGATACATCAAACAATACACCACTTCGGTTGTACGAATAAATGACGATCTCGACCGGATAATAATCTTCGTTCTTCTTCGCCTGTGCGCTCCATTCTGCTTCGATCAGACGATTTCTCTCTTCTACCGGCAGATGGATCATATTGACGCAGTCCGTACGATGAATCGAGATACCACGGCCTCTCGTGACAAATCCGACGATTTCATCTCCCGGCACCGGGTTACAGCATCTTGAGAAACGAACCGCAAGATCATCCAGTCCCATAACGACGATTCCACTCTTTTTGCCGCCACTCTTTGTCGAAGAGGATTCACTTCCCTCTTTTATGCCTTTCGCCTCTTTTGCATTTTCTATCGCCTCTTTCACCTGCTCGTCCGAGACAACACGTTTATTCTTCTTCTCATATTCATAAATGAGTTTATTGATAACTTGGCCTTCCTTCAAGCCACCATGTCCGATGGCCGCGCAGACGGAATCCCAATCCTTAAATCCATATTTACGTTTGCAGGCTTCTGTATATTCGGGCTTTACATATTTATACAGATCAATGCTTTTTGTTTTTGCATATTGCGCCAGAAGTTCTTTTCCACGCACGATGTTTTCTTCTTTAAACTCGGTACGGAACCACTGATTGATCTTGTTTTTCGCCTGCGTACTCTTGACGATCAACAGCCAGTCACGGCTCGGTCCCTTACTGTTCTGGGAGGTGATGATATCGATCTGGTCTCCATTTTGAATCTGGTAATCCAGTTTAACGATATTTCCATTCACTCTGGCACCTACCATTTTATTCCCGACAGCGGTATGTATCGCATAGGCAAAATCGATCGGTGTCGAACCTGCCGGAAGGGTCTTTACATCTCCATTTGGTGTAAAGCAGTATACACTGTCTGAGAACAGATTCAGATCGCTTTTGATGACACTCAAAAATTCTTTATTGTCCGACATATCCCGCTGCCATTCCAAAATCTGGCGCAGCCATGCCATCTTGGCCTCATCATTTTTAACCTTGGCCTCGCTTCCCTTTGTCTCCTTATATTTCCAATGTGCCGCAATACCATATTCTGCTGTTTTATGCATCTCATATGTGCGAATCTGAATTTCAAATGGCTGTCCGTTTGGTCCGATCAATGTCGTATGCAATGACTGGTAATGATTTGGTTTCGGCATCGCAATATAATCTTTAAAACGTCCCGGAATCGGCTTATACATCTCGTGAATGATTCCAAGAGCCGTATAACACTGCTGCTCTGTATCTACAATAATTCGTATCGCAAACAAGTCATAAATCTGATCCAATGTCTTATTCTGATTTACCATTTTTCGGTAAATACTGAACAGATGCTTCACACGTCCGTCGATTGTTGCCTTGATCTTGGCCTCATCGAGATGTTCTTTGACATCTTCCATGATATCCTTAACAAACGTTTCCTTCTGCACACGCAGATGATTAAATTTGTCATTCAATTCCTTGTAAGCTTCCGGCTCCAAATATTGTAAAGAAAGATCATCCAATTCTACCTTTACTTTGGAAATACCAAGACGATGTGCGATCGGCGCGTAAATGTCCATCGTCTCTCTGGCTTTTTCTTTCTGCTTTTCCGGTTTCATAAATTGCAGTGTACGCATATTATGAAGACGGTCCGCCAATTTTATAATGATAACACGGATATCTTTTGCCATCGCCAAAAACATTTTACGAAGATTTTCCGCCTGCACATCCAGTTTGTCCGCGGAATAGTTCAGCTGGGTCAATTTCGTAACACCATCGACCAAAAGCGCAATCTCCGCACTAAACATCTGAGTAATATCTTCCACAGTATACGGTGTGTCCTCAATGACATCATGAAGAAGTCCGCCGACAATCGTCTCCTTGTCCATATCCAGCTGTGTCAAAATGATTGCCACACAGACCGGGTGAATCAGATATGGTTCCCCGGATTTTCTTTTTTGATCCTTATGTGCTTCTTTGGCAAGTTCATATGCTTTTCGTATAATCCCCATCTCATCCTGCCTGTTTTCCGCTGTCAACAGCTTTGTCAGCACCTCAAATAACACATCAGGATCTGTAAAATTAGGTGGGATGATGTCCTTCGACAGTTCTCCCGTATCAAATTTTTCAATTAAATCACTACGTTTGTCCTGTTCCATATCTCATCCTGCCTTTCTTTTCTCTATCTGTTTTTGGGCGACCCTAACGTTATTATATAAAAAAATGTCACAAAATGCAACTGTGATTTCATGTTCCAAACTGTTAAGTGCGAAAAAAGGAACGCTTTGAAGCGTTCCTCTCTTTCCATTATTAATATGACTTGCGCATTTTCTGCTCCAGTCGTATTTTATCTGCAATTAAAGCTACAAATTCGGAATTGGTGGGTTTTCCTTTTCCATTACTGACGGTGTAACCAAATAATTCATCAATCGTATCCACTTTTCCTCTAGTCCATGCCACTTCTATCGCATGACGAATCGCCCTCTCAACTCGGCTTGGTGTCGTCTTATGCTGCTTGGCAATGGATGGATACAAAATTTTTGTGATTGAATTCAGCATCTCACCATCATCTACAGACATCATGATCGCATCTCTTAAGTACTGATAGCCCTTTATGTGCGCAGGCACACCAATCTCGTGAATGATCTGTGTTACATCCATTTCCAGATTGTAGCCCTTTTTGTCTGATTCTCGTGATTGATAGTTCATGACAATCGGCAATGCCCCCGGTTTTAATTGCTGTATTTTCGCCTGAATCGTTTCCTTTTCAAATGGCTTTAATACATAGTATGCAGCACCGTATTGAAAAGCGGTCTGCATTACATTTTCTTGAGTAACAGCTGTCACGACAATGAATTTCGGGCGTTTCTCGATTCCCGGTAATCCTTGGCATACTTTCTCCAAAACCAGAAGTCCGTCCATCTTTGGCATGATCAAATCCAAAAATACAACATCCGGTTTGGTTTCGCGGATCATTTCAATAGCCTCCACGCCATTTTCTGCCTGCCCAACAATCTCCACCTCAGTATCTTCCGATAAACTATCTTTGATCAAAGAAATTGTTCTGGCACTGTCGTCTACGATTAGAACCCTAAGCTTGTTCACTCTTTTTACCTCCCATATTAGTGTAGAACAGCAACGTATCATAATTTATTTACGTGCTCCTTTTGCATTATAAATGTTTTTTCCACATTTTGCAATACCAATATATGGAATTTTTCCAATTTCTTTATTTTTTTTCAACATTTTTTCTATATATTTGACAAATTCAGACAAAATCCGACAAAATTCGCATTTTCAAGATCATTTATACGGACGGTAAATCATGTAACCGCCGCCATAATAACCGTCCGGTCTCGCTCCCCATGTCTCATACAAAACCGGTTTCCCATCGCTGCCATAATAAGCAACAACATATCCGGTAAACATTTCTACATGGTAGATTCCCAGATAACGTCCATTATCAGCCCCCGTCTCAAACATCAGATCGCCCGGATTTAACTTCATCTTCTGAATATGGTTTCTTGTATAGGAATTCGTAATCTTCTTCCCATTTGCTTTACACCATTTTGCAAGGTCAGCCGCCACCGGTGCATAATTTCCTCCAATCTTTTTCCCCATCTTGCAATAGGCTTTCCAAACAAGAGAACTACAGTCATAATACCCTTTCTGCATTCTCTTTGGCTGACTGTATTTCCATTTTGTTCCAATCATTTTCGCATAGCGGATCGTTTTTACTTTCTTCGCCGACACAACCGAAACCGCACATCCTACTTTGGCTTCTCCAAAAGAAGCTGTGATCACTGCATTTCCTTTTTTCTTACAGGAAACAAGACCATTTTTTGTAACCTTCGCCACTTTTGGATTCGAGGAACTCCAAACCGGTTTCTCCGAAGTTCCTTTGATTTTCAGTTGAACTTTTTTCCCCTTTGCCTGCACCATTCCCTGCTTCGAAATGGTAACATTCTGAATATTCACTTCCAGTTTGAATTCTTTTCCATTGATGGTCAACGTCAATGTTGTCTTTCCGTAATTATAAAAACTGAGTTTGATCCGGTTCTCTTCCAAAGTGCAATTTACATCAACACCGGCATTACTGGATTGAACGGAAAAATTTGAATTATCCTCTGACAATACGATGCCTGCCGGCACATTTTGCAATGCTACCGAAGTTTCAAAATTAACATAACCGGAATAGATTCCTTTGACCGAATTTTTTTCCAGTGTCACATTAGTCATATCCACCACAACCGTAACATCGCATCGACCGGAAAAATACATATTGTAGGTTCCATACGTTCCCTGAATGTAAACCGTCGCCTCTCCCGGTGCAGCCGCCGTAAAGGAACCGTCTGCATTCATCTGAAGAACTTCACTGTTACTCGTGCTTATTGAGGTTACCTGAAGCGTGGTAACGGCACTGCCATCCATCGGATCTGTCAATCCCGTGAGATCATAGGTAAATGTTCCCTGTTTTCCAACGGTCATCGTCGTCTCTGCATACTCTCCATTCTGAATCCGGTAAATACTCTTCCCATCTGCCCGATCTTCTGTCGTCATCGCCTGTGCCGGGGTGTGAACAACCAGGATACAAAGGATTGCCGCTGCTATCGCCCACATTACTTTTTGCATCGTATTTTTCATTTTCGTTCTCTCCATTTCATTGTAATTTTCTTTATCTTATCAGATTTTCTGGGAAATATCAAATTAGGATGTTTTTTACAGGTGTACTTATCAGAAAATACTTATGTTCTAACAATCGTCAGAAACGAGAGTTAGAACATAAGTCCATAGTATCAAAAATCAGTTATGCAATTTTTAGAATATAAACCTACACTATCAAAAATGAATTACATATCTTTGATATACCATTTTTTATAGTTTTCTTCTTTAGATAAAATAAGCCCCTGTTTTTATATGAGGGATTTAGAACACCGTCGGTACATAGAGGGCGTAGTTTGCCTTCATGTACCGCTACGAGTATTCTTCTAAGCGGAAGCGGTCCCGAATGGAAAAATAGAAGCTTATTTTTCTAATAAAAGCAAAACTATAAAAATTTTTGTTGACATGCTATTGATATTTTGTTATCATTAACCTACCCGTGAGGGAGTAGTTTGCACGAGCTTAATTTGTGTGATATGTCAACATACTGTCCGCTTTGTGGTCTGGCATATCTTAATGAACGAGACTCATGTATGGCATGCCATACTTGTGTCTTTTTTTATTTTCAAGGTAACTATTCAGGACCAATGTTTGACATGGATGGATCGTCGTGCTTGCACGTAAGAGACATTCATTGGTAAACATTGGGTCGAATAGGGCTCCCCACTCCTATATGAGCATTTTTAGCCTTGACAAAGGCGAAAAAGAACACGCAGTGTTCGTAAATGCGAATAGAGGGTGGGGATGCCTGAATAGTTACTTCCAAACTGGTAACTATTCAGGACCAATGTTTGACATGGATGGATTGTCGTGCTTGCACGTAAGAGACATTCATTGGCAAACATTGGGTCGAATAGGGCTCAAAATTCTTAACAAGTAGGAGAAAAAATATGGATTTATTAACAATTTTAGTCCTTGGCATCGGGTTGTCCATGGATGCCTTTGCCGTATCAATCTGCAAGGGGTTATCCCTTTCCAAACATACCGCTTCCAAATGCCTTATCGTCGGCACCTGGTTTGGTGTTTTTCAGGGGATTATGCCACTGACCGGTTATTTACTGGGAAGTCGTTTTGAACATTATGTAGATACGTTTTCTGCGTGGATTGCCTTTTTCCTTTTGGTGCTGATCGGTGCCAATATGATTCGTGAATCACTTTCCGAAGAGGAAAATACTTCCAATGCCGAATTTGGATTTAAAACCATGTTTTTTCTGGCAGTAGCTACCAGCATTGACGCACTGGCGATTGGCATTACCTTTTCCTGTATTCCGGTTGTCATCACAAGGACTTTAAGCCGCACTGCCAATACTCTTCTCGCATGTCTTTTGATCGCGTGCACGACATTTCTCATTTCCGTCGGCGGCGTAAAGATTGGAAATGTATTTGGGACACGCTATCAAAAAAAAGCAGAAATTACCGGAGGTATCATCTTAATCTGCCTCGGTATTAAAATACTGATTGAACATTTTTAATGATATCCCATGGCTAGAACCGTAAAGTCTTTTTTGCGGTTCCCTTTTGCCATCCGAATTTCAATCGTATGTACCTTTTTTGCTTCTTCATTTATGGCAAGTACAATCCTTGCATTGTTCCACCCATCTTTATCATAGCCATTGACCGTTTTGATTTTCTTTCCGTCCACGAAAATATCCGCTTTCCCGGTATGACTGTTTTTCGATAACTTGTACACCACCAAAAATTTATTGCAACTTACTTTGATTTTCAACGGCTTCTTGGAATTTTTCTTTGTGTGTTTCCAATTATAAGGAAATTTATCCTTGCCATTAAAACGAAAGATTCCGGTTCTTTCATCTTTTGTCTTAAACCCGCCTGCGCTGACTTTTTTAATCTCCTGCTTTTTCCCTTTTTTGCTTTTTTTCACACTATGTGTGGTAAGCATTTTCAATGTCTCAAAACCATCTGTCTTATACGGTTTTACTTTTGAAACGTCCTCAATCTTGTCCTTTTGCGGCATCTGACAGTCCACTTTTTCAAACAGATTGGCGATACAGTCTGCCATAAATGCGTGGCCTTGATTGGTTGGATGCCAGTAGTCATGAAAAAACCAATCTGAAAAATCCGGATTCGAAAACTGACTTTTTACGCCGTTTTTAATACTGATCATCGGTAGTCCATAATATTTTCCATAAGGTATGTAAGTATCCTGCATATTAAAATTATCGCGAAATACAGAGAAAATCAAAACCACAGCGCTTCCGGATTTCATGGCGCGCCGGATCAAGCCCTCGTAGGCGCCGCCTTTCGTGCACTCTTCGCGGTCATTGACGGCAAATTCCAAAAATAAAATGTCCGGTCCTTTTCCCGTTTTTATTTTCGACTCAACATCTCTATGATAACGAATCGCCCCCAGCGAAGATGGCGTTCCACTCATTCCTGCATTGATAAATTCTGCATTGTGAAACAGACTGTATTTATCTGTAAATTTTTTCCAGGATTTTTCTGCATAACATTTCGTATTCGAACCGGCTCCTACCCCTTCCGTGATCGAGCCGCCAAGATATGCAATCGTCACTTTTTTGCCGGCGCGGGCTTTTTCAAGCACGTTCTTTAGACGGGCATTATTTCCCGTCGAAACCAAGGAGTCCAAAACCATCGTCTCATACTCCTGCTTACTAATATTTAATGTATAAGCTTCTGCCTGCTTTGGTGTACTGCACAGCCAAACGCATATGAGCACCCAAAGACACAGCAGACCTTCCTTTTTTACTATATTCATCCTTGTTTCCCCGTTTTCTTCGTTCGTATCCACCATCTTACTCTTTTCAAAAACGAATGTCAATACATTCTCATTTTGTATCCTGTAATCCGCAAAAACCGCTCTTTTGACCTAAATAGCGTTTTTTCCCTTTAGACCATACGCCCGCGACAATTCTTTTGACCCAAAGTGGCGTTTTTCCCTTTTAGACCATACGCCCGCGACAATTCTTTTGACCTAAATGCCGATTTTCCCTCTTTAGACCATACGCTCGCGACGACAATAAAAAAGCCGGATCTAAATTGAGGGACATTCTCATTTTGTATCCTGTAATCCGCAAAAACTATCGATCGGATCTTTTCCGACAAAGGCATCCGCTCCGCTCGAAAGCGCCTCGATCAGTTTTTCCAATGTAGTCTCTTTGGCATCATAGATATTAATATACGTACGCACTTGCGGGATGTCCGAAAGCATCGTCGGTTGTCCGCATCCGACTGCGATCACGGGCACCTCAAATACATACCACGGAATTTCACCGCCGCCTTTCGACATTCCGAAACTTGGCCTGCCCGCCATCACATCGCAAAGCGTGATCACAAGATCTGCCTGTTCACGAAATTCTGAGATGGCATTCTTTCCGGCAAAATAAATATTCAGATCCGGCTTTTCGCCTTTCAAAGCCTTCTGTTTCATCTGGTCAAGCGGACTTTCGTAAACATACGCATCGTATCCGCGTTCGCATAATTTTTGTTTGACTGTCTCTGCCGGATTTTTTCCTTCCATTCCGCACAATTTCAGGAGTTCCACCATCCCTGTCTCATGTCCTTTAATGTGCACGATCATAACTTTTTTATATTTTTCCGGCGAAATCGGCAGCACATCTTTGTCCTTATATTTCACAAGGGTAAGGCTTTTTTCGCTGATCTCACTCTGCTTTTTCTTAAATTCCTCATTTCCGAGTACCCTGTCCAGTGTATCTTTCTCCGGGACCATTTCTGCCGCACTTTTTTTATGAAGCTGCAGGCGAGCCTTAATTCCGAGGATCCTTGTCAGGGCTTCCGTCATCCGTTCTTCAGAGATCACTCCTCTTTGATAAGCGGTAAGCATCGTCTGATAATCTTCCTGTGGATCATTGAAAAACAGGAACATATCACAGCCGGCGTTGATGGCACGCGGAAGCATCTCTTTTCGCGTCATCTGGTTTGTCATCGCCACCATATGGGAAGCATCAGTCACTACGACCCCCTGAAATCCCAGTTTATCACGCAAAAGCGTCGTCATCAATGTTTTGTTCAATGTCGCAGGCATCCACACTTCCTCTTCCGGCAGTTCCGGGGCAAGTTCGCGTACATATTCGGGAAGCATGATATGGCCGCCCATAATCCCTTCGACCCCATTTTCGATCAATTCTTTGTAAACCATACCATACGTCTCATCCCAGTGTTTTGGCGAGAAATCATTGACATGATTGGACAGATGGGCATCGCGGTAATCCACACCATTTCCCGGAAAATGTTTCGCCACACAGGCAAAATCCGTATTCTGGTGCGCACCCCTCACATATTCGACACTGCATTTTTTTACCATTTCCGGATCATTGGAAAAAGCTCTTGTCGAAATTTCGGTATTCATCGGATTGTAATAGATATCGCAGACTGGCGCAAATGCCATATTACACCCGATTACCGCCGCTTCTGCATTTCCCATGCGCCCCATGTCTTCCGCGTAATCAGGGTTTCCTGTCGCTCCAATCTTCATGCCATTGCCGATATACGTGCCATCCGTGCATGCACCATCGCCGCCGGATTCCGTATTGCAGGCGATAAACAACGGAATCTTGCTGTTTTCCTGCAAAATGCGGTTCTGCTTCCATACCTCCCGCGCCGATGCCGGATTGTAGCGACAGCCTCCGAGATGATACGTCTGTATCAATTCGATCAGATCCTCTTCTTTTTGTGAAGATGTCAATTGGAAAAATAATTGTCCTACTTTTTCTTCGTCGCTCATCGCGGCAATCGTCTCGTGAACCCAGTCACAATCTTCTTCTGTCAGAAAAAATGGATTTGCTCTCAGATCAATATTCATTTTCTTTCATCCCTTTCTAAATTTTGATAAAACTGTCTTTCATATTTCTGCTGCATCTCTTTTGTATAATTTCCATTCAGCCACGCCGGAAATGCACTTTCTCTTCCTTCCTGCCATGACTCCTCTTCTTTTCCGGCAAGAATTGGGAAAAATGGAATTCCCGCAGCATCGGCACTTTTCTTATCGCCCAAGGCATCTCCGACCATCAAAACATGAGATGATTCGTATCCCAATGCACAGACTTTTTTGAGGCACTCGCACTTTGTTCCCTTCTCTTGTGTCATGCACTCTGTAACATAGTTTAATACACTTGCCTCTTCCCATTCACGGCATACCGCCTCCCGATTTGCTGACGAAATGATATAAATATCTGTTTCTTTACATATTCTGGAAATGATATCTTTTGCCCCGGTAAATACCCTTGTCTTCTCTTTGGGAATCTGATTGATCGATTCATTTACTTTATCCGACCAGTCGAGTACCTGCTGTAATAATTTTGAACCGGTCTTTTTCACTTCTTCAGCAAGTGCTCGTTCCGAATATTCTCCCGTCGTCTGCAGCCAATGTTCCAGCCGGGGAAGTTCGTCCGCCTCACTAATCTTGTCTCTGAACTCATACAAAAAACGATAAATTCCTTGAAAACGATTGATTCCCCTTGTTTTCTGCCAAAGATTGATCTCTTCCCAGCGTTTTTCGGCTTCTTTTTCCCATGGCAGGAGATTCCACATTTTTATCGCTTCCGGGCCAAAACAAAACCGGTGTTTCGGTGTCATCGTATCCATGACACAACCGTCAGAATCCACACAAAAAGCATAATTTTTCATCTCGCCTCATTCTCCTTTTCTGCCAAAATCCGTGCATTTTCCTGCACCTTTTTTCGATCCAGCGGATACAAAAATGCCAACGACAGGGCAAGAAGTACAAAACCGACTGCAGGTGCCAGGCAGGTAATATGGTAGATTCCATTGACGACGGATGGTTCAAATGCTGTCGCCTGACTATATCCGATGATGCTTAATAGAAGTCCCGCCACACCGGAAGACGCCGCCTGTCCTACCTTTCTGGCAAAAGAATACACCGAATAAATCGTTCCATCGGCTCTCCTTCCGTCATGAACCTGCGCGTCGTCAATCACATCCGTGATCATCGCCCACGTAATCAGCGAAAAGATTGCGATGCCGACATACGCAAAGGTATAAAACACGACAAACACATACGCATTCTGCAATTTTAAAAAGTTTGTCACAAATAGCACTGCTGCCCCAAATAAGGCGGCGGCGATACCCAGCTCCTTTCTTCCCAGTTTTGCCGAAAGCGGCACCGTAAAGGAAGCACAGATCAGTGTAATAACCGTTCCTGCCAGTCCCGATAATGACTGCGCCCGGATGTTACCGTAAAAATTGGGGAAAAGATACGTTGTCATATTCGTAAGTGTCATTTGTGCCAGAATCATACAGATCGAGCTGACGATAATCCCAATCAGGGCACGGTTATGCACGATTCCCGAGAGCAATTCCGAAACACGGAACTGACTCGTCGTCTGCTCCACCTTTACTCGCTCCGTCGTCATAGCATAACAGATCAGATAACAGATCACAGCTCCGATCGAGCACACCAGCGCGGCAATCATCATGCGTGTTCCGGAAAGCACATTATTTCCGTTTTCATCCTGATAATATACGACAAGCGGCATCACGACTCCGATTACGGTTCCTGCCAGCGACGCACCGATCGTTCTCCAGTTTGACAGTTGTGCGCGGTCCGATGGATTTCCGGAAATTGCCGATGCCATCGAACCATACGGAATATTGATCCCGGTATAACACACACTCCCCCACAAAATATACGTAAAAAACATCCAGAATATCTTAAATCCAAGCGGCATATGCGCAAACCAGCTTGCGTACATCAAAAAAGATGCCACAGCGACCGGACCGCACATTCTCCGAATCCAGATCACAAATTTTCCGCGTTCTGTCGGTTTCGTACGATCCACGATCTGTCCCATCGCCACGTCGGTAACGGCATCCACTACGCGGGCTGCCATCATCATAATACCAACCACTCCGGCGGGAACTCCCATGACATCTGTATAAAATTTCAATAAAAACATGCTTGACAAAATAAAGGTAAAATCGTTACCAAAGTCGCCAAACATATAACCTGCTTTATCCCTTAATCCAAAAGGGCGTACATTCTGCTCCATAAGTTCCTCCATTCCAATTTTTGTCATTCAATGACTGCTGTTTGAAATGTAGTATGTGCAAAAATACGTCTATTATTCTTATTCTTTCATGCAATCCGTCTTCTTTCGAATCCTCTTTAAAAATACATATCCCACGAGACAGGCTATGAACTCAGTGATCGGGAATGCCCACCAGATCAGTGAAACTCCCATCTGTCCGTTTCTGACAAAAACAGAAAATATTCCTGCCAGCGGTAAGATGATAATTAACTGTCTGAGCAGCGAGATTACAAGCGACTCCATTCCCCCATCCAAAGCCTGATAAATCCCCTGATACGCAATATTGATTCCCGCAAAAAGGAAACTGATAGAAATAATCCGCATGGCACTGATAAAATATTCTCTGGACTGTCCTGCATTAAATAAAGAGGCAAACGCACCCGGAAAAATCTCTGTAATCATTACGCCCATAATCATAAGTATAATTGTATACATTAATCCATATTTTATTCCATCCTGAATTCGCTTTTTGTTTTGCATACCGTAAGAAAAAGCGATAATCGGTGTAATGGCATCGCGCAGTCCAAACGCTAAGAACAATACAAACTGCTGCACTTTATAAAACAGTCCGTATGCGGTCTGTGCAGAAGCACTGAACTTCAAAATCAAATTTATAACATAAACCATGATCGACATAAGTGCCTGCGCAATGATTGCCGGAAGTCCGATCACATAAATTCCTTTGATAATTCCACGATCCGGCTTCATATACTTTGCGTCATGTTCAAATTCTTTATTTAATTTTATATGAAAAACAAACAAAAGCACCGCAGACGCAACCTGTCCGATCACCGTTGCATAGGCAGCTCCTTCTACGCCCATTTCCGGCACCGGACCGATTCCATAGATCATAATCGGATCAAGAATAATATTTACTACCGCTCCCACAACCTGACCTATGGTAGAATACAGGGAACGCCCCGTCGCCTGCAATAATTTTTCAAACAAAGAAAAGAAAATGATTCCAAACGAAATGACGCAGCATATTCTAAGATAACCGGTTCCCATCGCGATCACTTCCGGATCCACGGTCTGCGAAGAAATGTATGCTTTTACACCAAAAATTCCAAACAACAGACATACCACATATATGACTGCTCCTAAAAACAGGCTGTTTCCTGCCACTTTCGCCGCCTTTTTACGATTTCCCTCTCCAAGCGTTCTTGCTAAAAGCGCATTGGTTCCCACACCGGTTCCGATTCCAATTGCCACCATCAGCATCTGAACCGGAAATACGAGCGTAAGTGCATTCAATGCCGCTTCACTTCCCACTTTCATATTTCCCACAAAGGCACTATCCACAATATTGTAGACTGCCTGCAATGCCATCGATAAGATCATCGGTATTCCCATCTGAAGCATGAGTTTATTGACCGGCATCTCCCTCATCTTATTACTTTCCGCCATTTTTAAATCCTCCTATCTAATATGTATGTGTTGCCTCCTTGCAACACAAAAAAACGAGCAGTCAAACTGGATTTACGCTAGTTTGCTACTCGTTCAAAAAGTATTATATGGGTCTTTTTTCAAAAAGTCAAGAAAAAAATAATTTTCTATATACTCCAGTATTTTTTTATACTGTTCCGGAGCCTGCAAATGCTCTGACGAGATTCCAAGTCCCACTTTGCCAAGAAATACAACCGCCTCTGCCTGAGACTGATCCAACTCTCTGATAGGAGCTTCCATATCCTGTGAATCTACTATTTTCAATGGCGCATCCATCCATACAATACGACTCGCCGGAGACCGTTCTAACGTGACAGTATCTAATGGCATATCCAATGCTCTTAAATACCGGATGGTATTAAGCACCTCAAATTGTTCTGTTCCATAATAACGATATCCGGTGTCCGGTGATGTATATTCCGGATGAAGCAGTCCGTCCTGCACAGCGATGGGAATACCAATGGATAGTATTTTTCCCATTACCGGTCGATGAGGTCTGAAATCTGTCTTAGCAAGAACAATACTCTTTCTTTTTATAATAACAATCAAAGATACCAGTACGCTGATTGCCTGGGAAATCGTTGTTCCCAGCGCAGCCCCCGCGGGTCCAAGTTTCAAAGCCCCCATAAAAAGGTAATCCAATACAATATTGGCAGCACATGCCACTGCAATGTCATTCCAATGACAGCCACTCCCATAAACAGAATAACCGTATTCCCAACCGCTTTCGATACCCGTTTTTTGTCGTTTGCTCCAATTGCCTGCGCAATACTGACCGTTGTACCCATCGCAAGGCCTACAATGATAACCGTTATCATATGCATGATCTGTGAACCGATAGATACCGCCGTGGTACTCGCTACTCCATCGTATTGTCCAATAATAAACAAATCCGCCATTCCATAGAGTGTCTGCAAAAAATAGGAAAGCAGATACGGCAAAGAAAACAAAATTAAGTTTTTAAATACACTGCCCGTTGTAAGATTTTTTTCCATGGTAAATTCCTCGCTTTTTTTGATATAATCGTATTATAAACTCTACAACGGTTATAAAGTCAAGTTTCCTTAGAATAATGTTTTTTCTGCCTTACTTTTACATATTTTTCAAGTATCGAAAAACATACCTCTATTTCATCCTCTGTACATAATTCTTCGAGCATCCGCAAAGTTTCTCCAAACACTTTTGTATCATACTTCTCATGATATCTGCACAATTCCTGTCCTTTTTCAGTAACAAAGAAGCACTGTTTCCTAAAATTATCCGCTGGATTCTTTTTGTAAATGAGTTCTCTTTTCTCCATCTTTTTTAGCATTTGCGAGATAGCCGCCTTGGATTTATCCCATTCCACAGATAATTGTGTAACATTTTTCCCCGGATAATTTTGGATATATTTCAGCATATGAACTTCAACCGGAGTATACATTTCCCCTGTTCCGTAATCAATCGGAATATTCGATGCCATATATAGGGATGAAGCCCTGTGCATGATATCTGCTTTTTCAGAAATGGTATGTTTTTCTATCTTTGATGACATTGTCTTTTCCTTCCCATTAAGTTATAACTTTACTTTATATCATAACAAATAATCTTTTAAAATACTACTCATTTTTCATCTGTTTCCGCTATAAGTATTGACACCGGTATATTATTCCGCTAAAATAATGTTAAGTAAATTAACATTATTTATTGATACAGAAAGACGAGGATATAAAATGGATAACAATATAATGAAAAAAGCATCTGAATCCTGTGTGGAACAGGTCTATCAGATTCGTCCCGAACATCTGAACGGAGCTGGACGCCTTTTTGGTGGCAGACTCATGGAGTGGATTGATGAAGTTGCCGGACTTGTCGGTATACGCCACTCTCACTGTAATGTCATTACCGCATCTGTGGATAACCTAAAATTCATTCGTGGTGTATTCCAAAACGATCTTGTTGTGTTAATTGGAAATGTAACCTATGTTGGAAATACATCTATGGAAATACGTGTAGATACTTATGTAGAAAAACTTGATGGTACCCGCTATCCTGTAAATCGTGCATACCTTACTCTTGTTGCTGTGGATGAAAATGGACAACCAACTAAAGTGCCGGGGCTGCTTATTGAATCAATCGGTCAGCAGGCAGAATGGGAAGCCGGTCAAAAACGTAAGCAGCTTCGCATACAACGAAAAGTAGAAGGATTTTAACGGAGGATTTTATCGTGATCGTAAAAAACATTTATGCTGTATATTTCAGTCCGACAGGTGGTACACAAAAAATTGCTGAAGTTCTGTCAAATGACCTGTCACAGCTTTTACATATCCCCTTCCAAAAGATTGATCTTACGATTTTAACAAACAGGCAAATAAGATTCGACTTCGATTCCAATTCGCTTGTCATATTGGCGGTTCCGGTATATGCAGGTCGCATACCGAACAAGTTGCTGCCGGATTTAGAAAGAAGTTTAAATGGAAGTGGAAAAACCGCAATCATCCCTGTCTGTGTTTATGGTAATCGAAACTATGATGAGGCTCTACGAGAAATGCTTATACTTACAGAAAAAAACGGATTTATTCCCATAGGTGCAGCAGCCATGATAAGCCAGCATGCTTTTTCCTCTCTTATTGCAAAAGATCGTCCGGATTTTTCGGATTTTGAGGAACTGACAGATTTTTCCAACAAAATAGCCAAAAAAATTTTAAATAATCATGAATTAACCAGCATCACATACGACCGTGATATCCCGATTGGTCCTTACTATACTCCCCTCAAGTCAGATCATACACCTGCCAAATTTCTAAAGGCAAAGCCGGTTACTGATATGGATAAATGTAACAATTGTGGCATTTGTGTCAGAAGATGTCCGATGGGAAGTATATCTGCTGATAATGTGGCAGATGTTTTTGGTATCTGCATAAAATGTCAGGCGTGTGTCAAATTTTGCCCGACACATGCCAAATATTTTACAGATATCGATTTTCTCTCCCATGTAGAAATGTTGGAAAATACATACACAGATCGCAAAGAAGCGAAATTTTTATTTTAGGAGCAATATGGAAAGTTAATTATGGAATTATTATTACTTGGAATTTTTTCAGCAATTCTTCTGACATGTATATTTACCAGAGTTTCTGTTATTTATGCAATGTTTTTTGGGCTCGCAGTGTTTTTGGGATATGGATTGATAAAAAAGAAAACCTGGAAACAAATGTTTATTTTTTCCTGGCAAGGAATGAAAACGGCGAAAAATGTTTTACTGACATTTATGTTGATTGGAATGATGACTGCAATTTGGCGGGCAAGTGGTTCCATTGCATTTATCGTTTACTATGCATCTGAGATATGTATTCCATCACTCATGCTATTAGCCGCTTTTCTTCTATGCTCTATAACATCTTTTCTGACAGGAACGTCATTCGGAACTGCCGCTACTATAGGCGTAATCTGTATGAAAATCTGAAAGCGATGGCAAGGACTGCGATAATGCCGTTTACTGTATCCTGCGCTACCTACTGGATTCTGGGCGTACAGACACATACTGGTAAAGCAGAAGAAAATATCCACTTTCTGAGCTATCCTCCCTGTGTATTTTCGGTTATCACTGCGGCAATATCCTGCAACCAGACATTGTCAATTATGCTGACAAATCAACTCTGTAGAGAAAACAATGCAGATAATAAAAAGCTTGCACTTTCACTGGAAAATTCAGCTGTTATCGTGGCACCTCTAATCCCGTGGTCAATTGCATCAGAAGTCCCACTTACATTTATTGATACTCCAACTCAGAGTATATGTACAGCAATTTATTTGTACCTTCTTCCAATTTGTTATTCCATTGATAGTAAAAAAATAACAGAACTATGCCGGATATATGATTCTTGAAATTCAGGAAATCTCTCCACAAATTTCGATTGAGATTTATCTTTAGAAATCATACCATCAATCACGCCAATCTGCATCAGATTCCCATTGACATTCCGTAATCTTCATATTTGAAAATGTTGCCTTATATGAGCCTTCTGTCGGACTGCATGCATATATTCCATAACTAATTTTTTCTGCACCTTCCCACATATGGAAAATGCGCATTTGTCTGAAATTTATGCCATCCTCACTGCATTCAATACAGTAGTCACTGT
>ERZ779880.197-NODE-197-length-90462-cov-7.862942_pt1 | contig 90462 bp, 83 predicted proteins | sample MGYA00511555_ERZ779880 | MGnify/ENA primary metagenome ERZ779880 (study PRJEB29588, sample SAMEA2145815) | human gut metagenome | biome: human gut; feature: human-associated habitat; material: faeces | place: Denmark | collected 2008/2010 ... | reverse complement strand
ATAAAATCGATTATACTGTTATACATAAGGCAGTTCTCCTTTGCGTTTTTTGTTTTGGCACTTAAAACTTTATACAAAGGAACTGCCTTTTTCAATATTTATTTTTCCGAAAGTTTTTTTACGCTAACATAGTGCAGCACGATCATTTTGCACCAGATATATCAATTTATTGACAAAATAACACAATGCATTTTGGAAAGAAATGATGTAAAATTAAAATAATTTTAAATCGCTGAAAAAGCAGAAGGAGGACACCATGAATCAATCAAAGAAGAAAGTGCTTGCAGTTCTGATGGTAGCTTCAATGGCGATTCCTACGGGGATGGCTTCTGTATCAGATGCGGCAAAAAAAGTCAAATTTAACAAAACCAATATTACAGTTAAAGTTGGCAAAAAAGCAAAAGTCACATTGAAAAATGCGGCAAAAAAAGCAAAGGTAACTTGGAAGATCTCCAATAAGAAAGTTATCAAACTTACCAAAAAGAGCAAAAAATATGCGGTAGTGAAAGGCGTAAAAAAAGGAACAGCAACGCTGAAAGCGACGTATAAAAAAGGGAAGGTGAAGAAAATTTTAAAATGCAAAGTTAAAGTGGAAAAAGACGCAGCGAAAACGACAGCTTCAGTGGCTCCGGGAACATCAGCGCCAACACAGTCTGCAACACCAGCAACATCTGCAACGCCAACGCAGTCTGCAGCAGTACCAACGCAGTCTGCAGCAGCACCAACACCGTCTGCAGCAGCATCAACAGAAATGCCAACAACGGTGCCTACAACAGCACCATCATTGATAAAAGTTGCTCCAAAAGTGGACAGTAAAGAAGCATACAGTTACTTCAATGACTATACCCTTGGTTATGATACCAAAGAAGAGAAAGTCGTTGCTTACAAAAATGGTGTGCAGATGTCCTTGGAAGAGGCAGGTGCCAAAGTATATGACAATTTTGGTGACAATGTATTTGAACAGCAGACCGCTTCCAATAATTGGGATACGCCGGCGATCAAATTGACAGCGCCATTGCAGTATACAACAGCAGACGGAACAGTACATGATATTGACAGTATGCTGACAAACTTTGATTTCATCGCTGATCCAACGGCATTGGATAACTCAGATGTTGATGGAAAATTATATGTATATGGAACCAATGAAGGATTTGATTATGCAGATGGAAAATTGGCAGCAAACTCTTACAGTAATCATTCCTTGAGCATTCTTTCCACATCCGATATGGTAAACTGGACTGATGAAGGTCTTATGGATAATGGAAACCTTACGAATCTTCCGGATTCTGCACTTGCGAAGAACAAAGTGACAAATAAATGGACAACAAAGGCATGGGCACCATCCGCATTGAAGATTGATGGTGACGGTGACGGCGAGGATGAATATTACGTATTTTATACCGATGGTGGTGGCGTTGGGTATGTACGTGGAGACTCACCGGTTGGACCATGGTATGATGATCTTGGAAAGAAATTATTTACTTCCCAGTCTGAGGGATGCAGCGGCGTAAAATGGTGCTTTGACCCGGCAGTTCTTGCGGATGACAAAGGCAACGCTTATGTATACTTTGGCGGTGGAAATGATGAAGAAAAATACGTTCAGACCGGACGTGTATGTAAATTGAAATTCGAAAAGGGTACCGGAAAAGTATCACCGGATGGTGTGCCACAGATTCTGGACACATTCTGCTTCTTTGAAGACGGAGAGATCAACCAGATTGACGGCAAATATATCTATTCTTATTGTACAAACTGGGATGTAAAGAAAGATACACCATATGTAGGTGCAGTACAGATTGCAGCATATATTTCTTCCGATCCGATGAACATTGCGTTCTTCCCGGATAAAGTAGGACAGACCAAATATACAGATGACAAGGGAGTCGCTCATAACTTCCTTGGAACAATTCTTGATAACCCAAGTAAACTGTATGGTGAGACATATAACAACCATCATCATATGCAGAACTTTAAGGGACACAACTACATCTTCTATCACTCAACAGCGTTGAGCAATACGTTGTATCGTGACAGCAAGCAGTATCGTAACCTTCATGTCAACGAGATTGATATTGACATGGATAAAGAGACTATCAATATTGAGCCTTCTTACCAGGGCGCAAAACAGCTTGAAAACTTCAATCCATACACCAATCAGGATGGAAGTGTAAGATATGTTAATGCAACAACAGCTTCTAAGAGTGCCGGTGTGAAATCACTGCGTGATGACCGCACAGTAATGCAGTCTTACAATGGTTCACCGATGGTATTGGATCAGATCAATACCGGTGACTGGACAAAGATCAGTGGAGTAGACTTTGGCGCAAACGGACTTAAGAGCATTAGTGCAGAAATTGCAGCAGCAAATGACGAAGGACAGATTGAAGTTTATCTTGATGATCCAACCGTACCTGCAAACCGCATTGCGCGCATTGGCCTTCTTGATACCAAGAAACTTTATGCATTCAGTACAGCAGATGTTGAAAAAGAAGTAACAGGTGTACATGACGTATACTTTGTATTCCGTGGTACTGGTTATAACGTAGCATCTTGGGCATTCTCTGAAAAAGACACACCAGAGCTTCCGGACCTTTCAGCAAGACCAACTGTTGCTCCAATTCCAACAATGAATCCAAACCTTGTGACAGGATGGAATGCAGACAAAACGGAATACGCTATTCCAATCACAGAAGAAAATGTTGAGACAGAAGGGGGAGCAAGTGCAGAAGTAGATATGTATAACGGACAGGCAACCCTTACTTACAACGGACAGTATCCGGGCGTGTGGTTCAAACTCCCACAGGATGTAAAAGACAATAATTTCCAGACGGTAGAGATTACCTATGAGACAGAGTGCGATGACACAATGTTTGGTTCCGCAATTCGATACTCTTCTTCAAAAGGGGATGAGGATATTTCCTGGTCCAAAGATGCGCCATTTGTTTCTGGTAAACAGACAAAGACGCTGGAATTGAACTTTGCAAAGAATTTTAATAAGATTAAGATTTTTACACGTGAAAATCCAACCGATGCCAAGATGGTTGTTAAATCTATCGTGCTTAAGAGGGAGGCAGGTGCGGCAATTCCAACGGCAACACCGAAACCAACACCGCTTCCTATGACAGAGACTTTGGATGTAACATACGGCTGGAATGAAGCGAATACAGAGTACACACTGCCACTCAATGAAAAGACAGTGACGAATGACACAGGATGTACCATCAAATTTAATGAAGAAGCAAAGACTGCCACTCTTACTTATGATGGTGCTTATCCGGGAGTGTTCTTCAATATGCCGGAAGAATTGACAGATACAAAATTTTCGTCGATTGAGATCAAATACGATCGTCTTGGCGCGGAAGATAAATTTGGATGCGCTTCACGATACAAAGATGCTCAGGATAAGGATGTTGAAATAAAGTGGGCAGGAACAGATGCACCATTTAATCCGTTAGAACATTCAAAAGTGATTGAGTTGAATAAAGAGAAAGAATTATATCGGTTCAAAATCTTTGGTGATGGTGCCGATGAGGCAGGATTTATTATCAAAGCAGTTATTTTGAAACGATAAACGAAATATGGTTTAGAAGATCATGGTACTATTGTAAAACAAGAGCCGCCGCACGGGTGTTACCCGGTGTAGCGGCTTTTAAAATGGTGCGCCCGGCGGCGCACATTTCGTTATATATAATGTTTATAATTCTTTGCTTTAAGGTGTCAAACTTTTCGAAAATAAGCGGGATTGTCAAGAAGCAGCATTGGTGGTATAATACAATAAGTAAGTAGGCATGCAAAGTTATGGAAATGGAGGAAAATATATGAGTAAATTTGGACTACGTAAACTGGGATTTGGAATATTGTTATTTGGCATGGCGGTGTGTTGCTATACGGCTTCGCCTGTAAAGGCGGCAGAAACGGATGTGCCGATCGATAATATGACATTTCCGGATGCCACATTTTTGAAATATGTTGGTAGATTTGATAAAAGCGGCGATGGAAAATTGTCGGAAAGTGAGAGAAACGCAGTAAAGAAAATCGTTGTAAATTTTGATTCTTTAAACAGTCAAACTAAAATCACCTCTCTTGCAGGAATCGAGTATTTTCCGAATTTAACGGTATTAGAATGCGAAAAGAACAGTCTGGCAAGTTTAGATGTGACGAAAAATAAAAAGCTGCAGGAATTGAATTGTGATAAGAATAACTTGCAAAGTTTAGATGTAAGTCAGAATACGGAATTAATCAAGTTACAGTGCAGGTATAATCAATTGCCGGGTCTGGATGTGACAAAGAATACAAACCTGCAGAAATTATGGATTTATGAAAATCAAATCTCAAGTATTGATTTGAGTAAGAATACAGAATTGGTGGAGCTGGCATGTGGAAACAATCCGCTGACGAGTTTAGATGTAAGTCAGAATACGAAATTAGAAGGTTTGCTATGATAATAATAACCTGACGAGCTTAAATATAAGCGGAGATACCGCATTAAAAAGTTTGAGTTGTTATAAGAATAACTTGCAAAGTCTGAATACGAGTGACAGTCCGGCATTAACTGAATTAGACTGTAAAGAAAATGGAATCACAGAACTGGATCTGAGTCGAAATACGCAGCTGCAGAACTTGTATTGCGCAAATAATAGTTTAACGACTCTGGATGTCAGCAATAATCCGGATATAACGAGTTTGGATTGTGGAAATAACAAGTTGACAACACTGGAGATAAAAGCGAATACAAAACTTGAATATTTGCGTTGTGTATATAATAAATTGACAAGTCTGGATGTCAGTGCCAATACTGCCTTGCAGTCTTTATATATTTCGCACAATTCAAACCTCAAGAGCCTTGATGTGAGTAAGAATCCGAACTTGATAAATTTGGTCTGTGTAAATAATGGATTGACAAGTCTGGATGTCAGTGCTAATACAAGCTTGTATATGCTGCAATGTGCTAGTAATCATTTGAAAAGTATTGATGTGAGTAAGAATCTGTATCTTAGCACGTTGCAGTGTAACGATAATGAGATTGATGGTCTGGATATCAGACAAAATACAAACTTGTCTACCATGGATTTTTACAATAATCCGATCAAGGTATTAAAAGTAACAGACAAGTATTCGGATAGAAATTTGGAAGCCAGTATTATGATGTACGATACCGTTGAGAACGATATGGGACAGATTTCCGGCTGGGACGCAGGCAGCATATCAAATATAACCGGCGCAACATTAGCAGGCAATGTTTTGGTATTTGATCCGATGGCAGAAGAAGTTACTTACACTTATGACTGCGGATACAATTGTATCATGACTGTACATTTATATATTAGATTGAATCAGTATCAGATAACCTATGAGTTAGATGGCGGAACCAATGCGGCAGCAAACCCGGCATCCTATTATCCGCTTCCGACAGCGACGGCATTGCAGGATCCGGTAAAAGCGGGTTATACCTTTGATGGCTGGTATAAGGATGCGGCATTTACATCAAAGATAACCGAGATACCGAAGGGGCATGTTGGAAATATGACACTCTATGCAAAATGGACAAATGTGGCGAAACCGAGTCCAAGTCCGACACCGACAACCCCGGCAGTGCCAAGTCCGACGCCGACAACCCCGGCAGCGCCAAGTCCGACACCGACAACTCCGGCGGCACCAAGTCCGACGCCGACAACCCCGGCAGCACCAAGTCCGACACCGACAACTCCGACACAGAGTGCAACGCCTGCCCCAACACAGCAGCCGACCGCACAACCGACGGAAGCACCGGCAGAGGAAGGGAAAGAAACTCTTCTGAAAGACAGTCAGGGAGCGACTTTCAAGGTAATGAATGCGGATTCGGAAAATCCGGAAGTGCAGTATGAGGCACCGGCAAAAAATGCCAAAGGAAAAGTAAAAGTTCCGGCATTTGTAAAAGTGAATGGAGTGACCTACCAAGTGACATCTGTTTCCGGCAAAGCATTTAAGGGAAATAGTAAAGTTACTAAGATCATAATCGGAAAGAATGTTACAAAAATTGGGAAAAAGGCGTTTTCCAAATGTAAGAAGCTGAAATTGCTTGTTATTAAGTCCCGGAAGCTGAAGGCAAAGAATGTTGCGAAGAACGCATTTAAGGGCATCACAAAGAAAACGACCGTGAAAGTGCCAAAATCGAAGATTAAGGCATACCGCAAACTGCTGCGGAAAAAAGGACTCAGCAGTAAAGTGAAAGCCATAAAACGAGTTTATAGTTCGCAGGAAGTATAAAACTCGATATTTATAAATCACACTGCTTCGCAGTGAGGGGCTGTCGCACTAAGTGATTAGTGTGGCAGCCCCTTCTAATGCCAACTGCGTCCTGCCGCCGAGGCGAAGCCGAGGAGGCGCTGCCTTGTCAAGGGGGCACTGCCTTGTCGAGGGGGCGTTGCCTTGTCAAGGGGGCGTTGCTTTGTCAAGGGAGCACTGCCTTTCTGGCATTACGGTCAAATCCTAGGTTTTTCTTCTAGTTGTACCGTAATTTCCTCCTCTTTTTTACCATTTTTTTACAATTTTTGCTTTTTTACGGTATTTTGCCTTGTTTCACGCAGAATAATACCGCAATAATTTCCACTTTTTTACAACTGTTTCCTATTATTTACAAATTTTACGGTAAAACCGCGTTCTTTAAAAAACTTTTTACCGTAATTCTTTTTGAGCGACTTCCCCCCCACGCAGACAGTTGTGCAATTGCGACTTATTTTTTTCCTAAAAATATCGATTTATAACGTTTGATAGCAGGTTTCTGTCACTTATTAGATTACAAGCGTATACTTTGCCATACAAATTTTCTAATATATTATGTTTTTACACCTTTGTTTTATAGAAAAAATAAATCTCTGCTTTTTCTATGAGGGATTTAGAACACCGTCGGTACATAGAGGGCGTAGTTTGCCCTCATGTACCGCTACGAGTGTTCTTCTAAGCGGAAGCGGTCCCGAATGGAAAAGCAGGGACTTATTATTCTATACAACAAACTTGTAAAATTTTATTAAAGATGTAAAGAAAAACTCTTGACATCCACCGCCAAATACGTTATACTCTGTAAAGGAAATTACTTAACAGGGTGATTTCGTAAAAGCAGGCAGGAGATGAGAAGATGACAAAGACCAGTGTAAATGATTTGGATGAGATTGTGCGTTTGTCTTACTTGTACGATTTTTATGGTCCCCTGCTCAAAGAAAAACAGCGGCAGATTTTTGAAAATTATGTGCTGGATGATTATTCCCTAAGTGAGATCGCCGGTGAATACGGCATGACGAGGCAGGGGGTTCACGATATCGTAAAGCGAAGCAGTGAAAAATTGGAAGAATATGAATCAAAATTGAAATTATATAGAAGATTCCGGGGTGCCAGAGAGCGGCTGGAAAAAGTAGAAGAACTGGTCGGAGACGAAAATCTGCAGAATGCAGAAAAGATTCGTTCTTTGACACATGAAGTATATGAAATGTTATAAAAAAGATCTGACAGGAGGTGACCGGAGTGGCATTTGACAGCCTGAGTGAAAAGTTACAAAATGTTTTTAAGGGATTACGAAGCAAAGGACGTCTTACGGAAGCTGATGTTAAGACGGCATTAAAAGAAGTAAAGATGGCTTTGCTGGAAGCCGATGTCAATTTTAAAGTAGTAAAGAATTTTGTGAAGGCAGTACAGGAAAAGGCAACCGGCGAGGATGTGTTAAACAGCCTGACACCGGGGCAGACCGTTATCAAATATGTAAATGAAGAACTGGTTTCCATGATGGGAGGCACGACAACAGAGATTTCCCTGCTTCCCGGCAATGAAATCACCGTCATTATGATGTGCGGTCTTCAGGGAGCCGGTAAAACGACGACGGTAGCCAAACTCGCTGCCAAGTTTAAGGAAAAAGGGAAAAAGCCGTTATTGGCGGCCTGTGACATTTACCGACCGGCAGCGATCGAACAGCTGCAGACCAATGGTGAAAAAGTAGGTGTACCGGTATTTTCGATGGGAACCGGACATAATCCGGTTGATATCGCCAAAGCGGCGGTAGAACACGCAAAAGCAAATCAGTACAACCTTGTATTTTTAGATACCGCCGGTCGACTTCACATTGATGAAGAATTGATGAATGAGTTGAAAAATATCAAGGCAGAGGTGGATGTCCACCAGACGATTTTGACAGTAGACTCCATGACCGGTCAGGATGCGGTCAATGTTGCTTCGACATTTGATGAAGCATTGAATATAGATGGTGTCATCTTAACGAAGTTAGATGGTGATACACGTGGTGGTGCGGCGCTTTCCATCCGCGCAGTCACGGGAAAACCGATTTTCTATGTCGGTATGGGAGAAAAACTTTCGGATTTGGAGCAGTTTTATCCGGATCGTATGGCATCCCGTATTCTCGGCATGGGAGACGTTATGACGCTGATTGAAAAAGCAGAAGCCCAGATTGATCAGGAAAAGGCGGCAGAACTCGGAAAGAAATTCAAAAACAATGAATTGGATTTTAATGATTTCTTAGAGCAGATGCAGCAAATGAAGAAAATGGGCGGTCTTACAAGCATTTTGAGCATGCTTCCGGGCATGGGACTGCCGGCAGATCTCGATATTGACGATGATGCGCTGAAAGGAACAGAGGCCATTATCTATTCGATGACCAAAGAAGAGAGAACCAAGCCTTCCATCATCAATCCATCGCGCAAACGCCGTATTGCGGCAGGTGCCGGAGTGGATATCAGCGAAGTAAACAGACTCATCAAACAGTTTGAACAGAGCAAAAAGATGATGAAGCAGATGTCCGGCATGATGTCAGGCAAGAAGATGAAACGCGGAAAATTCAAATTTCCGTTTGGAGGAATGTGATTCAAATAGTTGTTATACTTTTTGAATAGATGAAATTACGTTAAAGGAGGTGAAACGACGTGGTAAAGATCAGATTGAAAAGATTAGGTCAGAAAAAGGCTCCATTTTATAGAATTGTAGTAGCTGATGAAAGATCTCCTAGAAATGGTAGAAACATCGACGAGATCGGTACTTACGACCCAAATCAGGAACCTGCTGTAGTAAAAGTTGACGAAGAGGCAGCTAAGAAGTGGATTGCCAATGGTGCAAAACCAACCGATACAGTAGCTCGTTTGTTCAAAGAGGCAGGTATTGTAAAATAATGCGGTCCTAAGGGAGGTTAGCAGTATGAAAGAATTAGTTGAAATGATTGCTAGTGCATTAGTAGACAATCCCGACGAAGTTGTCGTAACGGAGACAGAGACAGAAAACGAGATTGTATTGAAACTGAGCGTGGCTCCTGCCGACATGGGCAAAGTTATTGGCAAGCAGGGAAAGATTGCGAAAGCGATCCGAACTGTAGTGCGTGCTTCGGCATTCAAGAGCGACAAAAAAATACTGGTAGACATTCAGTAATGACAAGTGATATGTGCCTGCGAAAGTGCCATAAGGTATCGCAGGCATATTTTTTATCAAAGGGTACATTCGGCAGCGAATAGGCAGAAAAGGAGAACAACGATGGAACAGCTTTTACGCGTGGGAGTTATAACGACAACACATGGGATCCGGGGAGAAGTCAAAGTATTTCCGACGACAGACGACATTCACCGCTTTGATGACCTGGAAGAAGTGATTTTGCAGAATAAAAAAGAACAGCTTACACTGCATATTGAACATGTAAAATATTTTAAAAACATTGTAATTGTAAAATTTAAGGAATATAATAATATTAATGACGTCGAATTGTTCCGCAAATGCGATCTTCTCGTGACGAGAGAGCATGCGGTACCATTGGAAGAAGGAGAATATTTTATCTGCGACGTGATTGGGGCAAAGGTCATTAACGAGGAAGATGGCAGTGTGATCGGAACGGTAAAAGAGATTTTGGAGACAGGGGCAAACAATGTCTTTCAGATTGAGACAGAAGAGGGGAAAGAACTGCTTTTCCCATCCATTCCTGAATGCATAAAAAAAGTGGATGTCGAAAAAGGTGAAGTGACGGCACACATTATGCCCGGCCTTTTGGATCTTGCAAAGTAAAAAGAAAATGAGGAAATAACGATGCATTTTTATATTATGACTTTGTTTCCGGAAATGTTTCCGGGAATTATGGATGCCAGTATACTGGGGCGTGCAAAAACACAGGGGCTTCTTGATTGGGAAGCGGTCAATATCCGTGACTATACCTTGGACAAACATATGAAAGTAGACGATTATCCGTATGGCGGTGGTGCCGGAATGGTGATGCAGGCAGAACCGATTTACCGCTGTTATGAGGCACTGCAGCAGAAAATGAAACCGGAACCAAAGAAAAAACGGGTGATTTATGTCACGCCGCAGGGACATGTCTTTGACCAGAAAATGGCAGAAGATTTTGCCAAAGAAGAGGAACTTGTCTTTTTATGCGGGCATTACGAGGGCGTGGACGAACGCGTACTGGACGAAATTGTAACAGACTATGTTTCTATCGGTGATTATGTGCTTACCGGAGGAGAACTGCCGGCGATGGTTATGATGGATACGATTTCCCGTCTTGTACCGGGAGTGCTGCATAACAAAGATTCGGCAGAGACAGAGAGCTTTGCAGACGGACTTCTGGAATACCCGCAGTACACGAGACCCGAAGAATATCATGGAAAAAAAGTGCCGGAAGTGCTCTTGTCCGGACATCATAAAAACATTGAGGCGTGGCGGCTGGAGCGGTCATTGGAACGTACTAAAAAGTACCGTCCGGACTTGTATGAAGAATATTTGCAAAGATAAAAGAGAAAGTTTATGACTTTCTCTTGCATTATATATAAAAAAATGATAAAATAAAAAAGAATATTTAGACATACTTTACAATTTGCAAGGAGGACATCACTGTGGGAAGACGTGCATGCTGCAAACGTGAGACAAAAGAAACGCAGATCGAGATTACTTTGGATATCGATGGAACCGGAAAATATAATGTTCATACGGGAATCGGTTTTTTTGATCATATGCTGGAGGGATTTTCCAGACATGGTCTGTTTGATCTGGACATTCAGGTTCATGGAGATATCGAAGTGGACGCACATCACACAGTGGAAGATACCGGAATTGTGCTTGGTCAGGCATTTAAAGAGGCACTGGGAAACAAAGAAGGTATTGCCCGCTTTGGATATTTTATCCTTCCGATGGACGATGCGCTTGTGCTGGCGTCATTGGATATATCCGGACGGATGTATTTTGACTTTGAAGCGGAACTTCCGGCAGAACGCCTTGGAACGATGGAAACAGAGACAGTACGGGAATTTTTTATGGGATTTGCTTCCGGACTGGGAATGAACTTACATATCCGCCAGATGGCAGGCATGAATACACATCATATTGTGGAGGCCATGTTTAAGGCGGTTGCGAAAGCCATGGATCAGGCAGTTCGTGTGGACGAACGCATTCAGGGCGTATTGTCTACCAAAGGAACACTGTAAAGGAGGGGGTACTCATGAGTTACAAAAAAATAATTCCTTATATCAATGGTGAAAATGAGCTTGCCGCCAATGTTGTCATGCAGGCAGAGCAGTATTGTTTTGCAGGTGCGGATGCATTGTTTTTATATAATTATTCGAAGATAGAAGCAGAGCGGGAAGAGTTTCTTGCCACCTTAAAAGAAGTGGCAGAGAAGATCGACATTCCTTTTATGGCAGGGATGTATATGGGACGCTTTGAAGATGCAAAAAAAGTGTTTTATACCGGAGCGGAAAAAATTGTTGTAAAATATGACCTTGTAAAGGACGAAAGCCTTTTAAAAGAGATGATTGCCCGCTTTGGGTCCGATAAGATTTTGGTTGAAGTGGATGCAGATATTGATTTTGACAAGATCCCGTTTCATGTAGATACCCTTCTTGTTAAACATGTGGATATTGATGCGGAATTTGAACGTAAGATGACGCGCGCCGGAAAACGGATTATTGTTCGTGACAGCCTGCTTCGCAACGATTTGGAAAATTTACTTAAATTGGAAAAAGTAGAAGGGGTATCCACAAATTATTATTTAGGAAAAGAGTTATTTAAGATAAAGAAAACGATGAAAGAAGCAGGAATCAATGTAAATACATTTGAATCTGCGATTGACTTTTCTGAGTTTAAACTGGACGACCATGGTTTAATCCCTTGTATCGCTCAGGATTACAAGACCGGAGAAGTTTTGATGCTTGCCTATATGAATGAGCAGTCCTTTGCAGCAACTTGTGCGACGGGACGCATGACGTATTTTAGCAGAAGCCGTCAGGAACTGTGGTGCAAAGGAGATACTTCCGGACATTATCAATATGTCAAGGAGCTCCGGCTGGACTGTGATCATGACACCCTTTTGGCAAAAGTGCATCAGGTAGGAGCAGCCTGTCATACGGGAGCGCGCAGTTGTTTCTTTAATGAATTGGCAAAAAAAGAATACAATTCGAGCAATCCGTTAATGATATTAAATGATGTTTTTGAAACGATTGCAGATCGGAAAAAGCATCCAAAAGAAGGATCTTATACCAATTATTTATTTGATAAAGGAATCGATAAGATACTGAAAAAATGCGGAGAAGAAGCTACAGAAATTGTGATTGCGGCAAAAAATCCGGATTCTGAAGAATTAAAATATGAAATTTCCGACTTTTTATATCATATGATGGTTTTGATGGCCCAATGCGGACTGGATTGGGATGATGTGATCAAAGAGTTGGCAAATAGGCACTAGGAGGCGTATTGTTATGACATTATTGCAGGCATTTGTATATTATATCGTACGTTTGGTTTTGTACGCAGCCGTTGCAGCAGGCGGAATCACTGTTGGAATCCGCTGGCGCAGACATAAAAATGCAAAGACGAACGAAGAATAGGTGATAAAGTATGGCAGTTAGAACTCGTAAGAGATTAGGAGATATTTTAACAGAGGCAAATGTCATCACACAGGAACAGCTGATGCAGGCATTGGCCAAACAAAAAGAGATAGGAAAACGACTCGGTGAGACACTGATCGAGATGAAACTGACCGATGAGATGGAGATTGCAGAAGCCATCGGTGAGCAGATGAAATTAAAAATTGCAAAAATCCGTGAAGCCAAATTAGCACCGGAAGTCATTGCACTTTTGCCGGAAAACATTGTGCGTAAACACAATGCCGTTCCGTTTGAAGTGGACGAAGATAATCCTAATATCCTGCGCGTGGCGATGGCGGATCCTCTTGATATCATCGCGGTGGATGACCTTTCTATCATTACCAACATGCAGATAGAACCGATGGTTGCGACACCGTCTGATATCATGTATGCGATTGAAAAGTACTATGGAAATGAGCAGTCAGCAAAACTGGCAGAAAGTTATTCTCAGGAGCGTGCCGAGAAGAGTCAGAAATTAAAAGGAAATAAAGAGGACGAGGGAAATGATGAAGTAGATAATTCTCCAATCGTACTTCTTGTTAATAAGATCATTGAGCAGGCAGTCAACGAGCGTGCCAGTGATATACATATTGAGGCATTGGAAGATCAAGTACGTGTGCGTTTCCGAATCGACGGATCGATGCAGGAAGTAATGCGGTATCCGAAAGAACTTCAGGATGCGATCGTAGCGCGTATCAAGATCGTCAGCGGAATGAACATTTCCGAAAAGCGTGCGCCACAGGATGGACGTATGACATTGATATTTAACCGGGTTGAGTATGACCTCCGTGTATCGTCTCTTCCGACGACGTTTGGCGAGAAGGTTGTTATGCGTATCGCTTCCAAATCCGGATTGAATAAAGAAAAGAGTGAACTTGGTTTCCAGGAAGAAGAATTGAAACGATTTGATAATATTCTGAAAAATCCGCATGGAATCATTTTGGTAACCGGACCTACAGGTAGTGGTAAATCTACGACACTGTATACGGTTTTGAATGAATTAAATGGCGGTGATGTTAATATTATCACAGTAGAAGACCCTGTCGAGGCCGATGTGGATGGTATCAATCAGGTACAGGTTAATGAAAAAGCGGGACTTACGTTTGCTTCCGCCCTTCGTTCTATCCTCCGTCAGGACCCTGACATTATTATGATTGGAGAGATTCGAGACGAGGAAACCGCAAGTATCGCCGTTAAAGCGGCTATCACAGGACACTTGGTTGTAAGTACCCTTCATACCAATAGTGCCGCATCGACGGTAACCCGTCTGGAAGACATGGGAATTGAACCTTACATGGTTGCGGATTCTGTCGTAGGTATTATCGCGCAGCGACTGGTTAAACGAATCTGTCCAAAATGCCATGTTCAAAAGCAGATGACCGACACCGACAAATTCCGTCTTCGCCTGCGCGGAGATTCGAATCCTGTCATTTATGAACCAAATCCTGGTGGATGTGCATATTGCAACAATACCGGATATCGTGGACGTATCGGTGTATATGAGATTATGCCGATCACACCGGCGCTTCGTGAGGTGATCAGCCGGGGAGGCGGAGCAGAAGAAATCCAGAAAGTGGCACTCAAAGAAGGTCTTACGACGCTTCGTCTTGGAGCAGCCAAACTGGTATTAAAAGGAGTAACATCCATTTCCGAAGTAGAGAGAATTGCAGCAGAATAACCGCTGTAACGATAAAGTAAAATGAGAAAAGTAAAATAATAAAGTAAGGAGGAAGGGGTATGACACTCGATGATATTTTGTTACAGGCACGTAAAGTTGGCGCGTCTGACGTACATGTATCGGTAGGTATACCTATCAAATGCAGAATCCATGGTACTTTACAGGATCTGACAAGTGCACCATTGAACGGAGAGGACACAAAGACGTTAATTCAGCAGATGATTCCAAAGCGTCTGGTAGCGTCCTTTAATGAGACAGGAGAGGCGGATTTCTCGTATGCAATCCCGGGACATGGACGATTCCGTGTAAACGTATTTAAACAGAAAGGCTCTATGGCTTTCGTAATCCGTCTGATCAATACGGAAATTCCGGAACCGGAAAGTTTGGGATTGACACCATCCGTTATTGACCTGGTAAATAAAAAGAGAGGACTGATCCTGGTAACAGGACCGACAGGTAGTGGTAAATCTACAACACTGGCTTCTCTGATCAATAAAATTAATGAAAATTACAGTCATCATATCATTACCTTGGAGGACCCGATCGAGTACCTGCATCAGCACAAGAAATCGATCGTCAACCAGCGTGAAATTGGTATGGATACAGATAGTTATGCCAACGCACTTCGTGCCGCACTTCGTGAAGACCCGGACGTTATCCTCGTAGGAGAGATGCGTGACCTTGATACGATTGCCACAGCCGTAACCGCAGCCGAGACAGGTCACCTTGTATTTTCCACGTTGCATACCATCGGTGCTGCAGCAACTATCGACCGTATTATCGACGTTTTCCCACCGCATCAGCAGCCACAGATTCGTCTGCAGCTGGCAACCTTGCTGGAATCCATTATTTCTCAGCAGCTGATGAAAACGGCAGATGGAAAAGGTCGTGTCGCAGCATTTGAGATTCTTCATGCGAACAGCGCGATTCGTTCCCTGATCCGTGAAGGAAAGAGCCACCAGATTCCATCTATTGTACAGACGAGTCGTAAAAGCGGCATGATCACAATGGATGATTCCATTTATGAATTGTACCAGGCTGGAAAAGTAACAAAGGATGAAGCGATTACCTTTGCTCAGGATAAAGTGGCACTGGAGAAACGATTGTTCTAATCGTATCGGAAGGAGGAAAGTAATATGGCTACTTATAAGTACCGTATCACGGACAAATTTGGTCGTGATAAAAAGGGAACCTTAGAGGCCGGTTCCCCGGAGGCAGCAACCGCCAAATTGAAAGGCGAAGGAGCTGTCGTACATTCAGTCGAAGAGACTACGAGTGTAGAAGATGCCTCTTGGAACATAACGATCGGTAACCCGGTCAAATTGAAAGACATTACCTTGTTCTGCCGTCAGTTCAACAGTATATTGAATGCCGGTGTAACGGTTATCGAAGGACTTAAGATGATGCAGGAATCCATCGAAAATAAGGTTCTGCGTAAGTCCATCTACAATGTACAGGTAAACGTAGAAAAAGGTGAGACACTCGCTAACGCCATGGCATTGGAAGGAAAAGTATTCCCTGATCTTTTGATCAACATGGTTGCTGCCGGTGAGGCAACCGGTAACTTAAGTATCGCGTTTGAACGTATCTGTACACAGTTTGAAAAAGATATGAAATTGAAATCCATGATTACCTCTGCAATGATCTATCCGGTTGTTGTATTGGTTGTTGCCGTGGTTGTTGTTATCATTTTGATGGCGAAGGTTATCCCGAGTTTCCAGGAAATCTTTGATATGATCGAAGGGGAGCTGCCATTGCCGACACGTATTGTAATCGCAGTCAGCGATTTTGTGGTTGCTAATCTTGTATGGGTAATTGGCGGTATCATTGCATTGATTGCATTGATTGCATATGCAAAAAATACGGAATCCGGAAAGCAGATTACAAGTAAGTTGTGCTTAAAAATTCCAATTATCAAAGATTTTTCTATTAAAAATGCGTCGGCAAAATTCAGTATGACAATGTCTACACTGGTTATGTCCGGTGTACCGCTGGTAGAAGCACTGGGAATCGTGGCGAATGTCGTGGAAAATCGTGTGGTTCGAAAAGTGCTGAATGATGCACGAGAAGATGTTATGCAGGGTATTCCAATGTCGGAACCAATCGAAGCATCCGGAGTATTTCCGATGATGGTTCATCATATGCTTCGCATCGGAGAAGAAACCGGTAATACAGAACAGATGCTTGACAAAGTAGCAGAGTATTATGAAGATGAAGTGGAAGTAGCTACGAAGAACCTCACAACAGCGATGGAGCCGGCGGTTATCTGTCTGCTTGCGGTAGTTGTAGGTGGTATTGTAGGTGCTATCGTAATGCCGATGATGCAGATTTATCAGATGGCAGGATGATGGAAAACTAGCGAAAATTATAATGTAAGGCAGGCAGAAATGTCTGTCTTATGTTTTATAGTAGAGTGATTTTGGAAAAGAGGGGATAAGTATATGCCGGATAATATTCGAGACATCGCATGTAGTTTTGCAAAACAGGTCAGAGAAGTGTACGGAAGTTCGTTAAAGCGGGTGCTTGTGTATGGTTCTTATGCCAGAGGAGATTATAAAAAAAATTCGGATATTGATATTATGATTTTGGTGGATGCGGAAAATGCTGAAATAAAGAAGAATTTTAATACTGTGTGCGACTTAGCTTTTGATTTCGAAATGGATTATGGGGTAGTTATTTCACCGCTGGTTAAAAATGAAAAGCAATTTCTTAGATGGTCAGAAACACTGCCGTTTTATAAGAATGTTAAAAAGGAGGGAGTTGATATAGATGAAATATAGTGAAATTACATTGGAATTATGTAAATATAGGATGGAAATGGCGGAAAACACATATCGGATGGCGAAGCTATGCTATGATAACGATGGCTATCGCGATGCGGTTAATCGGTCTTATTACGCGAGCTTTTATGCTTTACGAGCAGTCTTGGCGCTTGAAGAGGTGGATTTTAAACGACACAAAGATGTAGTAGCATATTTTAATCAACATTATGTAGCTACAGGAAAATTCAAAAGGGAGGTTGGAAAACGGATTGGAAGATTAAAGACGATGAGAGAAGATTGCGATTATGATGATTTTTATGTAATTGAGAAAGATGAAGTTAAAGTACAATTAGATACTGCCCAGATGATAATAAATGAGGTTGAAAAGTATTTGCAGGAGAATGATGCTACTTCGCAAGATGGGAACAGATGAATGACAAATGTGAAGTTTTTATAAATATTACGTAAATATTAAGTTGATATATTTTGAAAAAATACTTGCGGTTTTACTACTTATGTGGTAGAATATAGAAAACGGCAACAGAGAGTTTGCCAAAAAAATAAAACAAAAAGGAGAATGGAATTATGAAGAAAAGAATTCAAAAGTATCTTAGCGGTTCAAATGAAGGTTTCTCTCTTGTAGAGTTGATCATCGTTATCGCTATCATGGCAATCTTAGTAGGAGTAGTAGCATTGGCGGTTATCCCTAACCTTGAAAGATCTAGAGAATCAAAAGACCTTTCTACACTTGACAGTGCATGCTCAGGACTTTCAGTAGCTGTTGCAAATGCAGGGGCAGATGCTGGTGATGGTGAAATTAGTATTCCAGCTGATGGAAAAACTGCTGCTTCTGTAACAAACGGAGATACAAAAGGAAAAGTCCTTGCAGCATTAGAAGAACAGATTGATACTAAATCAATTAAATTGGGTTCTTCAGCAGCAAGTGGAAAAGCAATTAAACTTACTTGGAAAACCAGCAATGGTTCTAATCAGGTAATTGCTGAAGTGGATGGAGATCCTGAATTGAAATATGCTTCTAATGACAAAGATGGTGATGACACTAAGGAATTACTTAAAGTAATTGCAAGTGATAAGGACAAATCAGGTAACTAATTAATAAAGAATTATTTGGATGATTCTAAGGAGAACCCACTATGACATTACCAACATTTATTATTTACATATTTGTCTTTTTATACGGAATCGTAATCGGCAGTTTCTTGAATGTCTGCATTTATCGTATTCCGAAAAAAGAAAGTATTGTCACGGTGGGTTCTCATTGTATGAAATGTGGACACCAGTTAAAATGGTACGATTTGTTCCCTCTTTTTAGTTTTCTTTTCTTGAAAGGAAAATGCAGATATTGCGGAACGAAATTATCCATGCAGTACCCGGTAATTGAATTTACGAACGGACTTTTATATATTATCTTATTTGCAGTAAACGGTATAAACGTGGAAAGCGTGTTATACTGCTTTTTCGTATCTGCGTTGCTGGTTATCAGCGTAATTGATTTTCGAACCATGGAAATTCCGGTGGGTATCAATGCTTTTATTTTATGCCTTGGTGTAGTTCATACGATTTATGATTATAAAAATTGGGTTCATTATATTATCGGCTTCTTTACAGCAAGCCTTTTTCTGCTATTATGTTTGATTATTACACGCGGGAAAGGGATTGGTGGCGGCGATATTAAATTGATGGCAGTAGCAGGGATGATGATAGGCTGGCAGAATATCATGCTGGCGCTGGTGATAGGATGTGTAATTGGATCTGTGATTCAATGCATTATCATTGCTGTTACAAAAAAGAAAGATCGATTTGCAATGGGACCGTATCTTTCGATTGGTATTTTTATTACTATGTTATGGGGAAATGTCTTTTTGGACTGGTATATAGGCTTAATGTAACAGGGGTCTTTTTGTGGTTTATGGATTCCAGTGCTTTTTCCTTCAAATGGATGTTGAAAGAAAGAGGAGAAAGTAGTGTAATCCATAGATGTTGATGGTGAGAATTCACCAGCATATCAAAATATGGGAAAAGTAATAAAGACAGTATGGAAGTGAGAAAACCATACTGCTTGCGGCGTTTCTGCCGTAGGATAAAGGAGGTTATTATGGCTAAGAAGGTAGTAGTGGTTCGTGTAGGAACTGAGACGATTCGAATTGTACATATGGATAATACACCAGATAACCCTACTGTATATGGCTGTGTTCGTGTGCCGACTCCGCAGGGAGCAGTAGAAGATGGTGAAGTAAAAAACATCATGGACGTCAGTCGTCGTATCAAGCAAGCGTGTCAGGAAAAAGGAATTACAACCAAAGATGTAATCTTCTCGCTGGCATCATCTAAGATCGCAAACCGTGAGACAACCATTCCGCTTGTAAAAGACAGCAAGATTCAAGGAATCGTTGATGCGAAAGTTGGGGATCTTTTCCCGATGGACAAAGATCGTTATATCTTCTCTTATGTTAAGCAGGGCGGAGGCCGTACGGCAGAAGAGGGCGAAAAGGTAACGGATGGTTCGGAAAAAGAACAGGAGAAAGAGGAAGAACCGGAAATTACAGACGATACCAAGAAAAAGAAGAAAAAACATGAACTTAAACTTAACTTTAATATAGGTAAGAAGAAAGAAGGAGAAGAAGGGAAAGAAGAGGCTCCGCAGGATGTACTCGACCTTCTTGTTTATGCTGCTCCGATTGATTTGGTTCGTTCCTATTATGCATTGGCTGAAGGCTGTGACTTTAATGTAATGGCAATCGAAGTTGATGGTAACGGTATTTTCCAGATCATGAAACGTCAGGTCAATGAAGGCGTAGAGATGGCGGTTCAGATTAACCGCGATGCTACCTTGATCAATATCATGAGCAAGGATAAACTTCTTCTTCAGAGAACCATTCCGTATGGTGCTGCTACAATTGTAGAAGCAGTTATGAATGAGCCGGCATTCCAGGCTCCGGAATATGACAAAGCATTTAAGATCATTACGACACAGAGAGTACTTTTATATAACTTAAATGCGTCAAATCCTCAGAATGATCTGTCTATGCAGAAACGTATTGAATTGACTCAGAGTGCCTCTTCTTTGATCGGAAACATCTATCGAGTTATTGAATATTATAATTCAAGATATCGTGAAGAGCCGGTAAAAGGTATTATTGTAACCGGTGATGGTGCAAAGATTGCGGGTATTCACGAACTGATGGCAAATGAACTTGGTATTCCTACACGTACACCAAGTGAATTGCAGGGTGTTCAGTTCAACCGTCAGATTGAAGTAAATGTAAATATTCTTCAGTATGTTGGATGTTTTGGTGCGGTATACAGTCCGGTAAACTTTATTCCGGAAGATATTAAGAACAAGACAGCAACCAGAGAGTCTATCAAAGGTATTGCTGCTGTATTTGCTGCTTCTATTTTAGTTTGCATTGTAATGATCGTAGTTTCTATGATCTCACTTGGGGCTGCGAAGAGTTCTTATGAATCGACAGCACAGAAAGAACGTTCACTGCAGCCGGTACAGGCACAGTATGACAGCTTACAGAACGACATGAAACGTATCCTTACCTATATGAAGATGGAAGGTATCACGGATACGAACAACAATAAACTTCATGCAATCCTGGAGCAGGTAAAAGAAACTTGTCCGAAGGATTTTGTGATTAGTGCAGTAAACACTTCAAATTCAGGCGGTACGATCAGTTGTGTATCAACAGATAAAAAACTTTCATCGGTATCCGCCCTGGTAATTCGTTTGAACTTGATCACGAGCATCAAGAATGTTAAGATTTCAAGTTCTATCGTAAAGGATGAGGATGGAGTTACCAAGAAACAGCAGTACAAATATACCATTTCCTTTGATTATCTGTCATTCCGTGAATCACGTGATTCGAATGAAATTGATTTCTTTGGTGATGAATTGACATTAGGCGATGAGGAGGCGAAATAACATGGGCGGTAAACTTACTTTAACTCAAATGCGTGTAATTTTGTTGGCAGGTGCAGTGCTGCTTTTGGTTTTGGCGTACTTCCTCGGATTTCAGCCAAATATGGATTCTGCTTCCGAATATCAGGTGAAGACAGAGACAGCAGAAAAGCATATCAAAGAATTGGAATCATTGAAGAGCGATGTTAAGAACTTAGAGATTTTTACATCCTTGTATAATGATGATATTAAGGATTATATTAATTCTTTTCCGGTTAAGATGACACAGCAGAAATCGGTATATCTTTTGTACCGTATGATGATCAATACCGAAGTTGATGTTACAAGCATCACACCGGGAACCGAATCTCCTTTCTATTATAAAGGAAATGTGCTTACTTCGGATGGAGATAAAGCACAGGCACAGGCAGATTCAGAAAAGGATACGATGTCAGAGATCACGGTTGTAGACATGGAGCAGATGGTAGGAAGTGTAGTTTCTTATACGGTTGAACTGTCCGGTACAACAAAACAGATTTATGACTGTCTTGACTGGATCACAGAAAATGATGAAAAAATGTCTGTTGGAGATGTAAATATTCAGTTTGATAAGAGCACAGGAAAATTGTCAGGTACAATCGTTGTAAACTTCTATGCGATGCTTGGTAATGGTGTTGCTTACAAAGAGCCGGATACGACAGGGTTCGCTTATGGTGTAAACAACGTATTTGGTGCGGTTAAATAAGAAGAAAAAGAAAGGTGGTGTTATTATGTGCTTACATGAGTTACGACAGAATGATCAAGGTTTCTCTTTGATTGAGGTAATATTGGCAGTGGCAATACTGGCACTGGTAACACTGCCTATTATTAATTATTTTACCTATTCCGGACTGCGTACAGCCGATGGACGTGACAAGCAGTCAGCGACGGTTGTGGCGGAAAATGTGTTGGATGAATTAAATTCTTATGACAATTTTGAACAGATCGAGAATATCGCCAGCAGTGGGGCAGTAGATGCAGCGAGCTGGACCGTTGTTCCGGATCCGTCCAATCCGACCAAGTTTACGTATACGGATTTGACGAAAAAAGTTCAATTGAATGGATTTGATTATGAAGCGAAAGTTCATATTACCTATACGAACCATACGACGACAGATGGAAAAACGTATGATACAGGATATGATTCCAATACGGTAACGAAAGATACAAATGAGGCAATTACTTCCGAGTTTAATGATTATGAGATCCCGGATCCCAACCGGATTTACGGAAAAGAAAGTGTTGTTGCAAAAGAAGAGGATCAGTTGGATCAGGCAATCAGTTATTTCCTGACGAATGAGGCGACGGATTCTAACACATTTTTCACGAAATATAATCTGATCAAAGATAAATTAAATCGAAAACTTGCGATTCATCTTGAATATAAAGATGGAAATCCGGATGTATACCGGGTAAAAGTGTCCTACCTTTATGAATTAAATGGTGCGAACATATCTCCTGGTATCAAAAATGGTGTATGCGAGGTTCCGATAGAAACTTCAGAAGTAAAAAAAGAAACATTAAAAAATATTTATGTATTCTATAATTTAAGGGATGGCCATGATAATGACAAATTAAAAGTTACGTTTGGCACGGGAATGGCAGAAGATGATATTAAAGATATCCGATTTTATCTTTGCGGACTGACGACGACAGAATGTCCGCAGCGCGTAAACAATTATAAGTTTTCACTGACATCGGATTCAGATTCACTTGCATTAAAGTGTAAATATTTCTTTAATGGAAATACAGACACAACATTGACGGCAAAAAAAGACGATGGAACCGATGAAGAATTTGTCAGGAGAGATACGAAAAAACGAATTGGAGCCATTGAAGTCAGTGTGTATGAAAAAGGAAGTAATGAGCCACTTGCCGTTATGAATACGACAATTAGCGAGTAAATGATTGGAGGTTTTTCATATGATAAAGAAATGGATAAAGAAATTCAATGAAAAACTGCATAAGGCGAATGAAGATGACAGAGGTTCTGCATTTGTAATGGTTGTTATCGGCGTTATGGCTACGGCAATCATTGGTGCGACAGTATTATCTCTGGCTACAAATTATTTTGTATCGGTTGTTGTCGATCAGCAGGGTACGGATAATTATTATGAAACAGAGGCAATCGTTGCAGAAATTCGAAGCGGTATTGAAGAGATTGCCGGTGTAAGTAATGAGGTTGCTTACATGGAAACCTTGGATAGCTATAATGCAGCCAGCGGAGAATTGCAGGATGTTTACTCAAAATTGTATTTATCCGGTATTGTATATGGAATTAAAAACCGTAATAATTTTACCAAAGATAATTACAAGACATATATCGATAACACATATAAAAAAGATTCAAAACTTGATTTTACGTTAATACCAACGGAATATAATTCGGATTCCTTGGATCAAACAGGAGATCCTTTTGTATCAAACGGATCTAACAACTATTTTTCAGCAAGTTTACTGCAGTCGATGATTACCCGGAAAAATACGGTGGTCACGAGTGATATTATCAACTATTTCTTTTATCGTGATAAAAGTTCTGGAAAGCGCTGGCTTACGTTAAAAGGGGTTAAAGTATCCTACAAAGATGATCAGGGATATCAGACCGATATTCAGACGGATATCGTTATCAATGTGCCGGATTACCGTTTTGAAGGAGAAGATACTTACGATCAGCTGAAAAATTATATTTCCATCAGCGATGATCAGTTGACGATTGAAGGCCAGGCAAAAGTTGGCTTTACCGGAAATGTCTATGCCGGTGGTTCACAGACCGATTATAACTATGATGAAGGAATTGTGGCTGGTGCACAGTCAACGGCTTCTTTTGACAGTGATAAGGTAATTACCAGAGGAGCAATGAATCTTTTGACAGGAGCAAGTGTTACTGTGAATGGAGCGGATTTCTGGACCAAAAATATTTTGTTAAATCCATTTGGAAGTTCAGCTTCTACAAACAGTTCAACCTTGAACTTAAATTGCAACTCTTATGTATTGGATGACTTGAGCATCAATGATAATAATGCAAATGTAACATTAGGCGGAACCTATTATGGTTACAGTTACAGTGAAGATAACTCCGCCGGAAGCGGTGTAAAACAGCTGGCTGATTACAGTAGTGCGATTCTTGTAAACGGTAAAAACACACTGTTAGATGCTTCTTCTAATTTGGCAAAACTCGTTCTTGCAGGTCGTGCGTTTGTACAGAGAAATGATGCAACCGGTACAAAGTATGCGTCCAATGTAGAAGATATTGCGATGGGTGAGTCGGCTTCTATCAAGAGTAACCAGGTGGCGTATTTGCTGCCACAGGAATACATCGTAAAGGGACATAACCCATTATTGACAGCGACAGAATTTGATGCTGATCATATTGAAGCGAATTATAACAAAGATATCCTCATTCAGGATTTAGGACAATATTTGGATAACACAAATCCGGTTACTTTAAACTATAATAATGCAGGTGGTTATGTATATCTGTATTTGAACTTTAAAGATTATGAAAGTGCAAATAAATATTTTGCCAATTACTATTCTACAAGTAATCTGGATAATGTAGACATGATCAATGAACGTGCACAGACATATATTACATCTAATCTGGCTGTGTCACCTACAGATGGTATTCGTATCAGTCCGACATTATATCTTCTTGCAGGTAATGTGATCAAGAGTTATTATGATGGCGCTGACGGATCCAATAAAATGGAAAGCAATTATTTTGCCAATGGTGACGCATCTGCTACACTTTTGGCAGATGGATATAAGAAGATGGTTCAATATATGAGTCTTCAGTTATCTTTGGTAGGTGGAAGTTATGCTTCGACATCGGGAGCATCGCCGCGAATGGAATTGTATTACGCCGCCGCGACATCCGATGAAAAGGACAAGATAGACCTGGTAAAAGACAGAATTGTTGATTTCAGTGCAGTTCCATCTTTGGGAGAAAGACATACCTTTGATGAGGGAACAGCTTATATTACACCGGGAACGATTTCCAGTTTGAAAGATACTGGTGTATCGAAAGGATTGGTTGTAGCCGGCGGTGATGTGGTGATTGACTGTAATTTTGAAGGATTGATCATATCCGGTGGAAGAGCAACCGTAAAACTCGGTGGTACATATAAGGAAGTTGCCAATACCAGTATGTTGGTAGAAATTCTTGATTGGATCAAAAAAGATGACACATGGAAAGAGTTTTTCTATGCGACAAAAGATAAAAATAAAAAAGAAGAAAATGTTGCTGAATGTATCGGTTATGAGAACTGGACAAAGAATTAATTAACAGGGTAAGAAAGAAGGTGATTTCGTGAAATCAAACAATAAAGGGTTTTCGTTGATCGAGTTGATTATTTGCATTACTATCTTGGCACTGTTTAGTACTTTAGTCGTGGTAGGACTTGGTTATATGGATCTTGCAAATTCAAAAAAATGTGTATCTAAGATTGATTCGGGTTTGATGACTTTGAAATCACGGAATATGGCAGACAGTAAGCGTACGTATCTGCATATTTACCGGTATACGGATGGTAATTACTATCTGACATATACAGAGGCAGATAACTACACAGATGCATCGCATTTTACGCCGGATGGTTCCGGAGAACAGATTGCAAACCGAAAATTGACGATCAGTTATAATGGAACAGAAATTGGAGTAAATGACTGCGTTCATATCGGTATCAATAAAAAAGATGGATCCTTTGATGAAGAGCCGCATCATGAGACGATGAGTACCATATCGGTAACGGGTACTTCGACACAGACTTTGAAACTTGTGACGGCGACTGGAAAATATTTTAAAGAATAGGAACTGAGGTGAATTTTTATGAAATTAAATAATAAAGGTTTTTCCTTAGTGGAAGTTTTGATCGCAGTTGCTGTTTCTACAATTGTATTTGGTGCAATTACGGCGTTGATCGTATTTGCGTCCAACAGCAGCCGGCAGACAAATGCAAGAATCACCTTGCAGAATGAAGCCAAGGATGCAGTAAATCATATGGAGGCCTATATCATAGAAGCGCAGTCTGTCGTATGGGACAGCACGAGCGATGCATTGGTATTGGTGAAAGATTCGGTAGATGCCAAAGAAGTGAAAACCTCCAATGATACACTTTCTAATGTAGGTCCGAAAGTAAGTGTTTTTAATACTGCGAAAAAGACATTTGTTTACTGGTATGATAAAACGGCAAAGAAATTGTTTTTTGGAGAATGTCGTACGATGGCATCGGATCAGACCAATACAGTGGATCTGACCGGATCTTTGCCGACAGATGATATGTATCTTTTGGCAGATAATGTAGAGGATTTCACTTGTAAATTAGTGAAGAATAAAAAATCCGATAAGTATACAGTTAACTTCAGTGTAAAGTTTAAAGATAGTGTATCAGAGTATTCGCTTGACAAATGTGTTTACTTGAGAAATCAGTAGAAGGGAGCGATAATATGAAAAGGAGTCAGATCAAAACAAAAAAATGGAAGAAAATAGTTAGCTGTACAGCAATTACACTGGTTCTTGCCTGTGTTTTTGTTGTGGGCTTTTTTGCCATTAAAACCGGAAGCATTTTTGGTATGTTTTCTTACGGGAAGCCTTATGTAGAGACTAAGGGTGATGGCACAGCAGATGTTGTCACGATTCCGGATGATAAATTGAAAGTAACCGGTCAGGAAGACTATAGTAGTGTTTTGACATCCTCCTCGACAGAATATACAGGAATAAATTCGCTTCCTGAGATTCCGGAAGCAAATTCCGCATATGACAAGGGGACGGAACAGAATCCGCTGGTTATCTTAGAGGTTGTTCCGGAATTGTCACAGCAGTCAATAAGTTATTTTGCTACATCGAAAGAAGATGGGCTTCCTTTTGATCCGCTTGAAATGAGTATGAGGATGTCAAAAGATCAGAAACAGTCCTATATTCATTCTTCCATGCAGCAGACATTTATGTTAAATAACAAACATATTAAAAGTGGAAACTGGAAAGCACAGGGATTAAAAAGTGCAAACTTATCCTGGCTGACTCAGGTTGGTGGTATTTTCTCCGGAAACAATTTTGATAACTTGTATCAGATATACGATTATGACCATACGGTTACCGATAGTTCACGTAAAACGAATGGAGAAGATTATGACTTTTCAAATGCTCCGCTTTTAAAGGTGGATTCCTATTATACGGTTGAGATGAAAAAGGGAAGTACCTTTGTAGAAGGGTTGAGCCAGGAAAGCAACGGTGGATCTTATCCGACGATTGCGTCATTGTATGATGGAAATGCAGCTTTTAAAGAAGCTTTTGTAGATAAAGATGGTCAGGAGATTCCACGCGAAGTTATTGATGATGATCGAAATTGGGCATGGAATATAGAAGCGGATTCAGATAATAATAAGCAATTTACTATTTCGGTGACAGAACCGACGGCTGAATTTGAATCGGATTATGCAGAATTAAAATCCGGTGCACTGGATCAAAAAGTTTTTTTAGAAAGATATAAAGATGTTCTTTCTACGACAGATGCAGGAACAAAAGTGTCGGATGATGAATTTGCCAGAACCGAAGCCTGGTCATTTAATGATGCGGAAGGAAAGTATAAAGGATACTTTGTTTATGTAGGGAAAGGGAATGGAAAATTTAACTTGGATGTGGATAATGCAGTTCAGGCATGGAGTAATGATAACTTGGCATGGATTTATGTGGAAGATCAATCTCAATTGCCTTCGAATGGAGTAGATATCTGGCCGGAAGGCAAGCGGCCGTATGAAGTCAGTGATGCAATTAACAATGCTTCTGTTGGACAGTATTTTAAGGCCGAGCGTTTTGCTCAGCTTAATAGCAATGACAAATTTACGGAGCCTGAAAAGACAAAAACATATAAGATTAACTATAAGTATGAAGGTTATAAATTAAAATTCCAGTATATAGGTATCAGATGGAATGATGTATTGAAACGAATGCTTATCAATTTTAAAGATGAAACTGATTCGGATGGAAAAGTAACACAGACCGCGGATCAGCAATACGATAATTATCACATTAAGATTGTTACGGTAACACCGGCGATGATCAACGAGATGGATAAGAATGATACCGAAGATACATTGGATTATATCGAGCGTGCAGATATGTTCTATATCAGTTCCTATTATGGAGGTAAGAATGGAACAAATGCAGATCAGGTAAAAAATCTGCGAAACTTTTTCTGGAAATATGTTGATCCGGACAAAGAGACAGCACTTCAGGCAAATAAAGACGATGTAAGCCAATTGGTTTCCTTTGAGGAAAATGACCTTGAATGGAGCGACTGTATGAAGATTATCAAACGTCTGAGCGGTGATGCCGGACTGGCGATGATGTTTTCCAAGCAGATGGGATTTTATCTGGATGACGGAACGGATAAAGTTTGTAACTTGATTTATGATTCGACTTACAAACATGATCAAAAAGCAAGTTTGTGTAATCTGGCGAAGCTGTATTTGGTTTCTACAATGTTTGATCTTTCCGCATCTACGTTGTCAGATAAATCACAGAACCTGCTTTGGACATTTATGGATAATGTTTATGGCAATATTAAGCAGGTAAAATTGTCAAGTTCTGCCAAGGCACCGGACAATACTGCTCAGTATACCGGATATTATAAAGAAGATGAAGAAGGTGTGAATGCTGCCTGTGGTTCACATGATACAGATTCGAAATACACATATTTATGGAATTTGTATAGTTTTATACCATATGTAACGACAGCAAGCGAAGATGCTTTGTATAGTCCTGATGGTACGGCGGACATGGATGCCTTTGTGGAAAAATATGGATTTTTGAGTTCGTCCCTTCGAGGAACGTATCCGGAGAGCACGTATGGTCATGTGGATGGTAATATTTCGGATAAAGGATATCGTTGTGGACTGACATCAAATAATAATTATACTTATACAAGCATTACAGGTACTCGAGATCCGTTAGAAGATTTTCAGAATGTAACGATTGTTATGCCGGGTGATATGGAGATTGTAACCTGGCAGATGGGCAAAAACAATGAAGGTGTACCTGGGACATTCTTATATGGTCAAAAAGGAAATTATAATGCAAAAGAAAACCTTGACAATAAGAACTTTACAATCATAGATAAAGGTGTTATGTCACGAATTGCCGTGGTATTGTTTAATATTTTACAGAATGCAAAAGCACCTGCTCCGACGATGAAGTTTAATGTGGATTCGAATGAGGATTCGAAGAAATATTACCAAAAGATGAGTAATTCCAGTGTGCTGATCGACTTTAATCCGTCTGCTTCTTATAATGAGAACCGTAGCAAAGAGAAGAATGTTTTGAAGTTGTTCTGTAGATTAAATAACTCAGCAAATAGAGAAAATTCGATTATCACATCGATTAAGATGGTAGATCCGAATGATTCGTCAAAACCGGCGATTCCAATCAATACCATTTACAATTATGATGGTGACGTGATTTTGAGAGAGGCAAGCATTGGATTTTCGCAGAGTCTGCCTACTCCGAAAAAATATTCGGTTGAATTTATTACTGGTTACAAAGTGACAAGTAATAATGCAAAATACAGTTTTGTGGTTCCGTTTAAACTGTCAGACTGGCAGAAGGGTTATACGCAGATTCGAATTGACTGGGTAGCTAGATCCAGCCGAAAGGTAAAAGGAGAATTTATTCCATACCAGAATCCGTCGGATCCTTCGGATAAAGACATCGTAGAGGCAGCAAAGCAGTATGCGGAAGTAGATATCGGAGAGCGTGAACTGTTTGACCTTGAGTAGGCTGAATAGTTACAAAAAAACAAATACCTGTGTACAACGATTGTGCACAGGTATTTTTCGGAAAAGAGGTAACTATGTCAAAAAAAATAGTCGATATAAAAAGTGAATTCGAAAATGCAGCCAGAGAAGAGTGGCAGACATTATTTGAAGAATATGCTTCAGATGAGCGGAGTGGTGTAAAAAATCTGATCCTTTCTTATCAGAAAAAGCAGATTGCCTATGAAAAGGAACTTCTTCGTCTGGAGACGATGCTTGCGTTTGAAAAGAAATATGGAGACGAATACGAGTGCATCTGTGGAATTGACGAGGCAGGGCGCGGACCATTGGCCGGACCGGTTGTCGCCGGAGCGGTTGTCCTCCCAAAAAATTGTAAAATATTGTATCTCAATGATTCGAAGAAACTGAGTGCTAAGCGCAGAGATGAATTGTTTGACGAGATCAGAGAAAAAGCGATTTCTTATGGAATCGGGATGAGTTCGCCGGCACAGATTGATTCCATCAATATATTGCAGGCGACGTATGAGGCGATGCGGCTTGCGATCGAGGATTTGGAGGTTGTGCCGGATCTTCTTTTAAACGATGCGGTGACGATACCGAAAGTTCCGATTAAACAGATTGGAATTATTAAAGGTGATGCGAAAAGTTTGTCGATCGCGGCAGCGAGTGTGATGGCAAAAGTTTCCAGGGACCGCTTGATGGTACAGTATGCAGAGATGTATCCGGAGTACGGGTTTGAAGGTCATAAGGGATATGGTTCGGCAGCACACATCGAGGCCATCAAGAAATACGGACCATGTCCGATTCACCGGCTGACATTTATCAAAAACTTTATGTAAAAGCTACAAGGAGTGTGATGTAGATGTTACAGGACAATTTAAAAAAGACGGCAGTAGCGCTGGAATATGAAAAGGGCGATATGGCGCCTAAAGTCATTGCGTCCGGGTGCGGCTACATCGCAGATCGTATTATAAAGACGGCGGAAGAGAGTGCGGTTCCGGTTCATAAGGATGAAAAACTGGCGAAAAGTTTGTCGCTGTTAGATGTGGGGGAGTATATCCCGCAGGAATTGTACAGTGTCGTAGCGGAAGTGTTGGTCTATGTCGATGATATGGAAAAGATACAGAGCAAATTAGGACGATAACATTTGACAAATCCTATATTTTATGATAAACTGACAAAAGATTGAGGATATCTCATGAAGGGGTACACCACCGCGGGTGTAGTTTTCAGGTGATATCCTTTTTTATTGCAATAGAAGCCTTGGAGGTGAAAAGATGGTTCAGATCAATGGGTATGCCAAAGAGCAGTACGATGGAAAGACATTGGAAGATGTGTTAGCCGGTGAAGGCTATGAAAAAAGCCGGATTGCCATGGAAGTAAACGAAGAGATCATTCCCAAAGCAAAGTATGGGGAAGTGACTTTGAAAGATGGTGATGTGGTAGAGATAGTAAGTTTCGTTGGCGGTGGATGCTGACAAGCGATAAATGAAATAACGACAGAAAAGAAAGAGAGGACATAGATCATGGAAAAAGATACATTGGTTTTAGGCGGACAGGAATTTACTTCAAGATTTATTCTTGGTTCCGGAAAATATTCATTGGATTTGATCAAGGCATCGGTAGAAAATGCAGGTGCGCAGATCATTACGCTGGCACTTCGCCGCGCAAATGTCGGAGGTACAGCAAATATACTTGATTACATTCCGGAGGGCGTTACCCTTCTTCCCAATACTTCCGGTGCGAGAAATGCAGACGAGGCAGTCCGTATTGCAAGACTTTCCCGGGAAGTCGGCTGCGGAAATTTTGTAAAGATTGAAATTATGCGGGACAGCAAATATCTGCTCCCGGATAATCAGGAGACGATTAAGGCGACAGAAATCCTTGCCAAAGAGGGATTTGTCGTAATGCCATATATGTACCCGGATCTGAATGTAGCAAGAGACCTGTACAATGCCGGTGCGGCTTCCATCATGCCGCTGGCTGCTCCGATTGGTTCCAATAAAGGACTTTGCACGAAAGAATTTATCCGGATCCTGATTGATGAGATCGATCTGCCGATCATCGTAGATGCAGGAATCGGTTCTCCTTCCCAGGCGTGTGAAGCGATGGAAATGGGCGCTGCCGCTGTGATGGCAAATACTGCAATTGCTACGGCCGGTGATATTCCGGCGATGGCAGAGGCCTTTAAGAAAGCCATCGAAGCAGGAAGGACGGCTTATCTATCCGGTCTTGGAAGAGTTCTTGACAAAGGGGGAAGTGCTTCTTCTCCATTGACAGGGTATATTCAGGATGGAAGCAATCGCTAGATTTGGAGGAAGATCATGCAGGAAAAAGTAAACGAAAGCATCTTAAATGATGAGATCAAAGAACATTTAAAAGAAAACAGGATCGACCATATGACCTATCTTGAGGGAATGGAAGTATTGGATTCGGATATTGATAAACGAGTGATAGAGGCAGCAAAAGCATATGACAGCGACAAATATACGGCAAAAGACGTACGTCGTGCCTTGCTTCATACGAATAAAACTCCGGAAGATTTTGGAGCCCTTTTATCACCGGCAGCGATGCCATTTTTGGAAGAGATCGCCCAGCAGGCACAGCAGGAGACGAGAAAACATTTTGGTAATTCCATCTATATGTTTACTCCGATTTATATTGCCAATTATTGTGAAAATTACTGCATTTACTGCGGATTTAACTGCCACAATAAGATTCGTCGTGCCAAATTAAATGCCGATGAGATTGAAAGGGAAATGCAGGAAATCGCAAAGACCGGTTTGCAGGAAGTGTTGATTCTGACCGGAGAGAGCCCGAAAATGTCTGATATTCATTATATCGGAGAGGCTTGTAAGATTGCGAGAAAATATTTTAAAGTGATCGGTTTGGAAATTTATCCGACAAACTCGGAAAATTATGCGTATCTGCATGAGTGTGGCGCGGATTATGTAACGGTATTTCAGGAGACTTATAATTCGGATAAATACGAGACACTTCATCTCGCCGGAAATAAACGTATTTTCCCATATCGTATCAATGCGCAGGAGCGTGCCTTGAAAGGCGGTATGCGAGGAGTCGGTTTTGCCGCTCTTCTGGGACTGGATGATTTCCGAAGAGATGCCTTTGCTACCGGAATGCATGCATATTTTATGCAACGTAAATATCCGCAGGCAGAGATCGCATTTTCCTGTCCACGTCTTCGTCCGATCATTAACAATGATAAGATCAATCCGATGGACGTGCATGAAGCACAGCTGCTGCAGGTTGTCTGCGCGTATCGTCTGTTTATGCCATTTTCCAGTATCACCATTTCGACGCGTGAGTGCGAGAGAGTGCGTAACAGCTTGATCAAGATCGCAGCGACAAAGATTTCAGCCGGTGTCAATGTAGGAATCGGCGGTCACAGCGGCGAAGAAAAAGGTGACGAACAGTTCGAAATCGATGATACGAGAAGTGTAGACGAAGTGTATCAGGCAATTATCGACGAAGGTTTGCAGCCGGTTATGAACGACTACATTTATGTGTAAATAGGAGTATACAATGGCGATACGTGCAGGAAAGCAGAATATTCCCTGTATTTGCGTGACAAATCGAACATTGTGCAGAGATGACTTTCTGACACGCATTGATCATATTGCAAAAAAAGGCGTGGCAGATGCCATTCTTCTACGAGAAAAGGATCTTACCGAAAGGGAGTATTTGGAACTGGCGGAAAAGGTCCTTTCGATTTGTAAGGCGCATAACAGACGGTGTATTCTGCATACTTATTATAAAGCAGCAAAAGAGCTTGGGTGTAAAGAAATTCATCTGCCGCTTCCCCTTTTGCAGAAAATGCGGGAAGAGGGAGAGAAGGAATGGTTTACCACGGTGGGAACGTCGGTTCATTCGTTAAAACAGGCAAATTTAGCGATGCATCTGCAGGCGGATTATATGACGGCCGGTCACATTTTTGAGACGGACTGCAAAAAGGGACTTCCGGGAAGAGGACTTTCCTTTTTGAGAAAAGTTGTCCGCGAATCGGAGGTTCCAGTCTATGGAATCGGCGGAATTTCGGCAGATAATGCCGAACAGGTCATGGAGACCGGAGCGGCTGGTGTCTGTATAATGTCTGGTTTTATGCTTGAAAGTATGAATTGATTGTGGTAGACTACCTATATGCAGCAAATGTTAGGAGTTGATCAATATGCCGATTAAGATTCCCAATTCACTTCCGGCGACGGAAATATTGGAAAATGAAAATATATTTGTAATGACGGAGCATCGTGCGATGCATCAGGACATTCGTCCACTTCGTGTGCTGATCTTAAATCTGATGCCTACGAAGATTGTGACAGAGACGCAGCTTCTTCGTAAGTTGTCAAACACGCCGCTTCAGATCGAAGTGGAGTTTTTAAAGACAGCAAGTTATATTCCGCAGCATACGGATCCGACACATTTGGATACGTTTTATACTACGTTTGATGAGATCAAAGAGCGGCGTTATGACGGAATGATCATTACCGGAGCACCGCTTGATTATATTGAGTTTGAAGATGTGACGTATTGGAATGAAGTATGTCGGATCATGGACTGGTGTAAGTCACATGTACATTGTACGCTTCATCTTTGTTGGGGGGCATTTGCGGGGCTTCATTATTATTATGGTATCCCGAAAGTGGACTATGAGAAGAAATTGTCCGGTGTATATGAACACACTGTGGTGAAAAAAAATTCACCCTTTTTCCGTGGCTTTGATGATGTTTTTTATGCACCACAGTCCCGTGCTATGGGGATGCGCCGCGAGGATATAGAGGCCATTGACGAACTGGAACTGATGGCGATATCGGAAGAAGCCGGAGTGACAATCGTTAAGACGAAAGACAGCCATCATTTCTTTATGACCTGTCATCCGGAATACGATGCGGATACATTGGCAAAAGAGTATTTCCGCGATCTGGATAAGGGAATGAATCCGCAGATGCCATGCAATTATTTTCCGGACGATGATCCGAGCAAAGCACCGATCGTGCGCTGGCGTTCCGCGGGGCAGTTATTGTTTTCTAACTGGTTAAACTACTATGTATACCAGAGTACACCGTACGAACTTTGATTTTTAAGAGAGGTATTTTTGATGAAAAAACAAGCATTTAATCCATATCTTCCTTCTTGGGAATATGTTCCGGACGGAGAGCCGTATGTGTTTGGCGACCGGGTATATGTATATGGTTCACATGACTTTTATAATGGGTATGTATTTTGTATGGGAGATTATGTTGGATGGTCTGCTCCTGTCGATGATCTTGGAAACTGGCGGTATGAAGGCGTGATATATGAAAAGACCGCAGATCCGTTGAATAAAGATGGAAAAATGTGTTTGTATGCACCGGATATTACGATGGGACCAGATGGAAGATATTATCTGTATTATGTATTAGATAAAGTATCGCTGGTGTCTGTGGCAGTTAGTGACAGTCCGGCCGGTCCGTTTTCTTTTTATGGTTATGTAAAAGATAGCGAGGGAGTGCGACTGGGTGACCGGCCGCAGGATGAACCACAATTTGATCCGGGAGTTCTTACAGAAAATGGAAAGACATATCTATATACCGGTTTTTGTGGGGCTGGCGATAAAAGCCGTTCCGGTGCGTGGGTGTGCGTGTTAGGCGAGGATATGCTGACGATGGAAGAGGAACCGGTTTGCGTTGTACCCGGATGTGAGTATAGTGCAGGAACTTCTTTTGCAGGACATGCTTTTTTTGAAGCATCTTCCATCCGGAAAGCAGGGGATACGTATTACTTTGTTTATTCGTCTGAAGTGATGCATGAACTCTGTTATGCAACAAGTAAATCGCCATTGGGAGATTTTGTATATGGCGGGGTGATCGTAAGTAATTGTGATCTGCATATTGATACCTATAAACCGGCGGATATGCCAATGGCTTATGGGGCGAATAATCATGGAAGTATTGTGCAGATTAAGGATCAATGGTATATTTTTTATCATCGTCATACGAATGGAAACTGGTATAGCAGACAAGGATGTGCTGAGCCGATTTCGATTGCGGAAGATGGCAGCATCGAGCAGGTGGAAATTACTTCGTGCGGGTTAAATGGCGGTCCGCTCGCCGGACAGGGAGAATATCCGGCGTATCTAGCCTGTCATTTATTTACGGACGAACCATCCATGTATGTTGGTGGAGATGCTTTTCCGAAAGTAATGCAGGATGGAAAAGATGGAGATGAGGAAATTGGCTACGTTGGAAATGTTCAAAATTCGGCTACGATAGGATTTAAGTATTTTGATATGAAGAATGTGAAAAAAATCCGAGTGACGATGCGTGGCTATATTAGTGGGAACATAGAAGTAAGACTAACCTGGGATGGTGACGTTCTTGCGAGTCTGCCAATTGAATTTTCAAATGTTTGGGAAATGTATGAAAGTGAAATTGAGATTCCGGATGGAATCTATTCTTTGTATTTCACATTTCGCGGAGATGGAAATGGAGCATTGAAAAGTTTTGAACTGCTGGTATAATATAGAAAGGTATACAATACGATGAAATTAAACGAAATGATACAGGTATTTCCGGAAGAAACCAATATAATTATATTGGAGGAAAAAACACATAAGCAGCTTGGACTTTATATGAAAAAGTCGGACATTCCCTTAATCATTGCAGAGAAAAAGGTTTTGTCTGTGACACTCAACTGGGATGCCAAATTAATGCAGATTACGGTAGATATGATGAGTTGACATTGTGAGAGAAAAGGAGGCGCATGTGTTTTGCAGACACATCAGATTAAAAATCATATGATGTCACTGACGGTGGCAGAACATGGAGCAGAGATCACGTCGATCCAATTAGAAGGGATAGAGAGAATGTGGGATGCTGATCCGGCGTTCTGGGGACGGACCGCACCGGTTCTTTTTCCCATCGTCGGAGCGTTGAAAGACAATTCGTATCGTTACGAAGGGCAGACCTATTCGATGGGACAGCATGGCTTTGCCCGAGATATGGATTTTGCTTTGACAGATCAGACAGAAGATAAATTGGAATTTACATTATCTGACAACGAAGAAACGTATGAAAAATATCCGTTTCATTTTCAGTTGCAGATTATTTACGAGATTTTTCAAAATCAGTGCCGTGTCACCTGGAAGGTGAAAAATATGGATGACAAGACAATGTATTTTCAGATTGGCGGACATCCGGCCTTTGCCTGTCCGTGTGAGGGCGGAATGATCCGGGATGATTACAGTGTCCGCGCCGGAGAATCTCCGTTTTTGGAAGTGGCATTTTTGGAAAATGGACTTCTTAGCAACGAAAAAGAACTTCATTCCAATGAATTTGTATTGGAAGAGGATACCTTTGCACGTGATGCGTTTATTTTGCAGAATGAGACGATCGGACATCTGGAACTTGTCAATCATCTGTCCAATCAGGTGAAAGTTCGTGTGAGTGCCGATGTGCCCGCTTGGGGAATCTGGAGTACGGCAGATAAAAAGGCTCCGTTTGTGTGCCTTGAGCCGTGGTACGGCCGCTGTGATAAAGAGGATTTTGAGGGCGAGCTGTCCGAAAGAGAATATATGCAGTCTCTGGAGTCCGGCGAAGAGTTTACCGGCGGTTATCTGATGGAACTGTTATGATAAGAAAAATGCTCCACTCTGGAATACGGTGTCCGGGGTGGAGCATTTTATAGTGGTGCAAACTTTATTATACCAATTGTGAAAATACCTTTCCAATCGCATCATTGATAACAAGGTTTGCGTGTGCATCGCGGCTTGTTTCACTTTTGTTGATGAGAACCAGTTTGCTTCCACGGTAATAGTCAATCAAACCAGCTGCCGGATAGACAGCAAGAGAGGTACCGCCGATAATCAGTATATCGGCATTTTTTATGTAATTTACTGCTTTTTCCAAAACATAGGAATCCAGTCCTTCTTCGTACAATACAACATCCGGTTTAATGATTCCACCGCAGGAGCATTTCGGAACCCCTTCCTGAGAAATGGTGTCCTGCAGATTATAAAATTTCCCACATTTCATACAGTAATTTCGAAGAACCGAGCCGTGAAGTTCCAATACTTCCGTGCTGCCGGCTTTTTGGTGCAGTCCATCGATATTTTGTGTGATGACTGCTTTTAATTTTCCTTGTTTTTCCAGTTTTGCCAAAGCAAGGTGTGCTTTGTTTGGTTCGGCATCCGGAAAGATCATTTTATTGCGGTAAAAACGGTAAAATTCCGGGGTGTTCCGCATAAAAAAGGTATGACTGAGAATCGTTTCCGGAGGATAGTCATATTCTTGATTGTATAAGCCGTCGACACTTCGAAAATCCGGGATATTGCTTTCGGTAGAAACACCTGCACCACCAAAGAAAACAATGTTGTCGCTGTCGTGGATCCACTCACGCAATTGTTTAATTTCATTCATATTAAAAACCTCCTTTTATAAAGAAAAAGTTAAAAAAAACTCCTACAATGAATGCAGGAGAAAAAGATTATGAAAAAGTAGTCCGTAGGGGAATCGAACCCCTGTTTCTGCCGTGAGAGGGCAGCGTCTTAGCCGCTTGACCAACGGACCATCAACAAGACATATATTACTATAAAATAGAAATAATGTCAAGAAAAAAATAAAAAAATTTTGACATTTCTCGTACAAATGTGATAAGATAAATTTCGAACGGCGAAAAAACGGAGGAATCAGAAAAATGGAAGAGAAAAAAAGTTATTTTAAATGGGGTGAATTTTTAAGCTATTATAAGCCATTTCGAGGAATTTTTGCGGCAGATATGTTTTTTGCTTTTTTAGGAGCGCTTACCACGTTAGTCATTCCATTGATTGTGAGATATATTACGGGAACTGTTGTTTATCTGCCTAAAGGCGAGATTTTGTCAAAGATTCTTTTTTTGGGAGGAGTTATGGTCATTCTTGTGGCAGTTCAGTGCTTTAGCAATTATTTTATCGGAAATTATGGGCATGTCATGGGGGCAAAGATTGAGTATAATATGAGAAAGGAGATCTTTGAGCATTATCAGAAGCTGTCGTTTTCTTTTTATGACAATCAAAAAGTAGGACAGCTCATGTCCCGTATCACGAACGATCTGTTTGATATCACGGAATTGCTTCACCACGGCCCGGAGGATGTGGTTATTTCGTTTATTAAATTTGCCGGAACCCTTTCTATCCTTGCGTGGATGAATTGGTGCTTGGCACTTGCTGCTTTTGTTCTGATCCCGGTTATGTTTGTGTATGCATATATATTAAATAAGAAGATGAAGCGGGCATTTAAGACAAACCGCGAGAAAGTGGCAGATATCAATGCGCGCATTGAGGATAATCTGTCTGGGATCCGAGTGGTCAAATCTTTCGCCAATGAAGAGATTGAGCGGAAAAAATTTATGGAGGGCAACCAGGGATTTTTAGACAGCAAGAAAAACAGTTATTTTTATATGGGACAATATCATGCCGGTCTGACTGCCTTTATTACGATGATTACCGTGGTTGTGATCGTTGTGGGAGCGGTCCTGTTGTCGAGTGGTACGATGAATGCACCGGATCTTATCACTTTTTTACTTTATATCAGTAACTTTACGGAGCCGGTACAAAAACTCATCAACTTTACAGAGCAGTTTCAAAACGGAATTACCGGATATGAACGATTTCGTGAAATACTGTCGATTGATCCGGAGATCAAAGAATGTGAAAATCCGGTGGAAGCAAAAGATATCCGAGGAGAAGTGGTGTTTGATGATGTGGGATTCCGCTATGAAGAAGGACAGGAAAAAGTGCTCAGTCATGTCAGTCTGAAAGTAAATGCCGGAGAATATGTCGCGCTGGTTGGAACGTCCGGTGCAGGAAAAACTACACTTTGCAGTTTGATCCCACGATTTTATGAGGTGACTTTCGGAACCATTCTCTTAGACGGAATCGATGTGCGGAAATATACGCTTTCCAGCCTGCGGAAGAGTATCGGTGTCGTTCAGCAAGATGTCTATCTGTTTGCGGGGACGGTGCTTGATAACATCCGATACGGAAAAGTGGAGGCGACCAGAGAAGAGGTCATTCAGGCGGCTAAAGATGCCAATGCCCATGAGTTTATCATGGGACTTCCGCAAGGGTACGATACGAATATCGGCCAGCGTGGAGTAAAACTTTCCGGAGGGCAGAAGCAGCGGCTTTCTATCGCCAGAGTGTTTTTGAAAAATCCGCCGGTTCTGATTTTTGATGAGGCGACATCGGCACTGGACAATGAGAGCGAAAAGGTCGTTCAGGAGTCTCTTGAGAAATTGGCAAAGAACCGTACGACATTTGTTATCGCCCACCGGCTTTCTACGATCCGCAATGCACAGAGGATCCTTGTTCTGACGGAAGAAGGGATCAGCGAGGAAGGAAGTCATGAGGAATTGATGAAAAAACATGGTGTATATTACAATTTATACACATTATCGGGCAATGAAGCATAAAAAAGTGCTTGCATTTGGAAAAAATATGTGATATACTGAAAATGTTGTTATTGGATTAAGATGAGTGGACGCAAGTCCACTCATTGTTGTTATGAGGAAAAGAGGTATGTTTTTTGGGTAAACATCAGATGTATGAAAAGCGTACAGAAGAATTGATTTCGCCGATTTTGGAAGAAAATCATTTTGAACTGGTTGATGTGGAATTTGTCAAAGAAGCCGGTTCCTGGCATCTTCGTGCCTACATTGACAAGGAAGGCGGCATTACGATCGATGACCTGACGCTTGTCAATCACGCATTGAGTGACAAGATGGATGCGGAAGATTTTATCGACGAATCGTATATATTGGAAGTGAGTTCTCCGGGACTGCTCCGTCCATTTAAAAAACCAAAAGATTATCAAAGAAATCTGGGAGAAGATGTGGAAGTAAAACTTTTTGCTCCGATCACATTTGAGCAGAAAGGAAAAAAATATACAGATAAAGAATTTATCGGCATTTTGAAATCCTACGAAGCACCGCAGGAAGATTCTGTGAATGGTGGAAAAATCGTACTGGGATTTGATGGCGAGGAAATATTGGAACTTGAAATTAAAGATATTGCGTTGATCCGAAAATCAATCGACTTTTAAACAATATGGAGGTAAAGAAAAAAATGAGAGCGAAAAACAGTAAAACAACAAACGGAAATCCGGAATTGATCGAGGCATTGGAAGCCATTGCCAGAGAAAAGGATATCAGCAAGGAGGTATTATTGGAAGCCATCCAGAATTCTCTTTTGGCAGCTTGCAAAGACCAGTTTGGTAAATCGGATAACATTCGTGTGGTTTTAGATGAGACAACAGGAGAATTTCATGTATACCAGGATAAGATCGTTGTCGAGGAAGTTCTTGATGATACACTTGAGATCGCTTTGGCAGAAGCAGAAGCGAGACACGGTGTGACAGAACTGGGAGCGACCGTAAGCATCGAAGTGACACCAAAGAACTTCGGACGTATTTCCGCGCAGAAGGCAAAACAGGTTGTTGTACAGAAAATTCGCGAAGAAGAAAGAAAAGTTTTGTATGATCAATATTATACAAAAGAAAAAGATATTATTACAGGAACGGTTCAGCGTTATTCCAATGGAAATTACACGGTAAATATTGGAAAAATCGATACGGTTTTGACAGAACAGGAACAGGTAAAAACAGAACGTTTCCGTTCTCATGAAAAGATTCGTGTTTATGTTACGGAAGTAAAAGACACACCGAGAGGACCAAGAATTGTGATCAGCCGTACGCATCCGGAACTCGTAAAACGTCTGTTTGAGGCAGAAGTTGCAGAGATCCAGAGCGGTGTTGTGGAGATTAAGAGTGTATCCCGTGAAGCCGGTTCCCGTTCCAAGATCGCAGTGTATAGCAGAAACCCGGATGTCGACGCAGTAGGTGCCTGCGTAGGTATGAATGGGGCACGTGTCAATGCTGTAGTGAATGAACTCCGCGGTGAAAAGATTGACATTGTAGAGTGGAATGAAAATCCGGCAATCTTTATTGAGCATGCTCTCAGTCCATCCCGCGTCGTATCGGTTACTGTGGATATTGAGGAAAAGAGCGCGCTGGTAGTTGTTCCGGATTATCAGTTGTCACTGGCAATCGGTAAAGAAGGACAGAATGCAAGACTGGCAGCAAAACTGACCGGTTATAAAATAGATATTAAGAGTGAGACACAGAACCAGGAAGGATAAGAGGTGGTTTTGTTGAAAGAAAAGAAGATTCCAATGAGACAATGTGTCGGCTGCCGCGAAAGCAAAGAAAAAAAGCAGCTGATCCGCATTGTAAAAAATGATCAGGAAATCACAATTGACCGCACCGGGAAAAAAAATGGACGTGGTGCATATCTTTGTGACAACTTGGAATGTTTGGTAAAAGCAAGGAAAAATCGCGGTTTGAACCGGGCATTTCGAATGGAAGTTGACGAATCAGTATATGAAGAATTAGAAAGGCAGTTGTTGAATGAGTCAAAATAGAAGCAAAAGTTTGGGAACTCTGGGATTAGCGATGAAATCCGGAAATGTAGTAAGTGGAGAATTTCTTACGGAGCAGGCGATTCGTGCCGGTACGGCGCGGCTTGTGATCGTAGCGGAAGATGCATCCGATAATACGAAAAAGAAATTTTGTAATTCCTGTTCATATTATCAGGTCCCTTTGGCGATCAAATTTGACAAGGATACTCTTGGAAATGCGATTGGTAAAGAGTTTCGCGCTTCACTCGCAGTTCTTGATCAGGGATTTGCGTCAGCAATTAGTAAAAATTTAGAATTGGAGGAAATGTAATATGGCAAAAATGAGGATATTCGAAATTGCAAGAAGTATTCAGGCAAAAAATAAAGAAATAAAAAGTGGCGATCTGGTAAGACTTTTAAATGAAAATGGGTTTGATGTCAAAGGGGCAAACAGCAATATTGAAGATAAAGAAATTGCTTTTTTGTTACAGACATTCAATGATCCGAAAAAAGTGGAAAAGATATTAGCATCGCATAATACGGAAGAGGTCAAAGAGGAAAAGAAATCCGAGAAGAAAGAACCTGTAAAAGAACAAAAAACGGCAGAACCGGTAAAAGAGAAAACAGAAGAAAAAAAATTGGAAGAAAAGCAGGCAGAAGAGCTTGTAAAGAAACCGGTTCCGGAAGAAAAAAAGAAAGAGAAAAAAGAGGAGAACAAAAAGAAAGTGCCTGAAAGAGAACAAAAGAAAGAAATGCCAGAAAAGAAGAACGGAAATAATCAATCCAATTCCAATTCTAATGACCGTCGCCGCGATAATAACCGTGACAACAATAACCGTGGTGGAAATGATCACAGAAATAACCGTAATAATAACAACCGTGATAACAATCGCGGGGGAAACAATGACCGCAATGCAAATAACCGCGGCGACCGACGACCAAATAACAATAACCGCAATGACCGAAACAATGACCGCAATGCAAATAACCGCGGTGACCGCAACAATGACCGTAATGCAAATAACCGCGGTGACCGACGTCCGAATAATAATGATTATCGTGGTGGAAATAATAATCATGGTAATAACAACGGACGCGGTGGAAATAATAATCGTAACGGAGAAAAGGTTCTGGAGCGCTTTGAAAAGGCCCAGAGTGGATTTGATGGAATCAAACAGGAACAGAAAAATTCCAGAAAACGTAATAAAAAGCCTGCGGATAAGGGCACATATAAGAAATCAACAAAAGAAGAAATGAGCCGTATTCGGAGCAAAAAGGATCCAAACCGTAAAGGTGCGTTTATTAAGCCGGAACCTGTTGTTAAAGAGCCGGAAGAGACAATTAAGCAGATTACGATTCCGGAAAGTTTGACAATTCGTGAATTGGCAGATAAGATGAAGATGCCGGCGGCAGCTCTTGTAAAGAAACTGTTTCTGCAAGGGCAAGTCGTATCCTTGAATCAGGATATTACGTTTGAAGAGGCAGAAGAAATTGCCCTTGAATTTGATATTATTGCTGAAAAAGAAGAGAAAGTTGATATGGTGGCTGAACTTCTGAAAGAGGACGAAGAAGATGAGGCAGATCTTGTAAAACGTCCACCGGTTGTCTGTGTAATGGGACACGTAGACCACGGTAAAACATCTCTTCTGGATGCCATCCGCGAAGCAAATGTTACTTCCCACGAGGCAGGCGGTATCACACAGCACATCGGTGCTTATGTTGTTGAGATCAATGGAGAAAAGATCACATTCCTGGATACACCGGGACATGAGGCATTTACTTCCATGCGTATGCGTGGAGCCCAGTCTACCGATATTGCCATCCTTGTAGTAGCTGCAGACGATGGTGTTATGCCACAGACTGTCGAAGCCATCAATCATGCGAAAGCAGCCGGCGTAGAGATCATTGTTGCCATCAATAAGATTGACAAAGAGGGCGCCAATGTGGAACGTGTAAAACAGGAATTGGCAGAATATGAACTGATTCCGGAAGACTGGGGCGGAAGCACAGTGTTTGTACCGGTTTCTGCTCATACGAAAGAAGGTATCGAACAGCTTCTTGAGATGATCGTGCTTACTTCGGAAGTGCTGGAATTAAAAGCAAATCCAAACCGTAAAGCACGTGGTATCGTGATTGAGGCTCGTTTGGATAAGGGACGCGGACCGGTTGCTACCGTATTGGTACAGAAAGGTACACTTCACATCGGTGATCATGTGGCAGTCGGACCTGCTCACGGAAAAGTTCGTGCGATGATCGATCATAAGGGAGACCGTGTAAAAGTGGCAGCGCCTTCTACTCCTGTAGAAATTCTGGGATTGAATGGTGCACCGGATGCCGGAGAAATCTTTGTTGCTACCGAGAGTGATAAAGAAGCAAAACAGATCTCACAGGCATACATTGATCAGAGTAAGGATAAACTTTTGGAAGAGACAAAATCCAAGAAACTTTCTCTCGATGGTCTGTTTAACCAGATTCAGGCAGGTAATGTCAAAGACCTGAATCTTATTATCAAAGCAGACGTTCAGGGATCTGTGGAAGCCGTAAAACAGAGTTTGTTAAAACTTGGAAATGAAGAAGTCGCAGTCCGCGTGATCCACGGTGGTGTTGGTGCCATCACAGAATCGGATGTATCGTTAGCAAGTGCATCCAATGCGATCATCATCGGATTTAATATCCGTCCGGACAATACTGCGAAAGAAGTGGCAGAGCGTGAAAATGTCGATGTACGTTTGTACCGTGTCATTTACGATGCGATTGAAGATATCGAAAATGCGTTGAAAGGTATGCTTGAGCCGATCTATGAAGAGAAAGTTATCGGTCACGTGGAAGTACGCCAGACATTCAAGGCTTCCGGAGTTGGTACGATCGCCGGTTCATATGTACTCGATGGTAAAGTACAGCGTGGATGCCGCTGCCGTGTATACCGTGGCGACGATATGATCTTTGAAGGTGATCTTGCTTCTTTGAAACGATTCAAAGACGATGTCAAAGAGGTGGCAGCCGGATACGAATGCGGACTTGTATTTAGCAACTTCAATGATATTCAGATGGAAGACCGTGTAGAATGTTATATCATGGTAGAAGTTCCAAGATAGTTTGTAAATAGATAGTAGAAAATCCGAAAGTAACTGCGGAAACGCAGTTGCTTTCGTGCTAAAGGAGAAAAGACATGAAAAAAAACAGTGTTAAAAATATCCGTATTAACAGCGAAGTGCAGCGTGAGATGAGCCAGATCATCCGCGAGGATATTAAAGATCCGCGAGTGCATCCACTCACTTCGGTTATGGCAGTGGAGGTTACTCCGGATTTAAAATTTGCCAAAATTTTTATCAGTGTATTTGGAAATGAGGAAGAGAAAGAAAAGACGATGGAAGGCTTGAAAAAGAGTGCAGCATTTGCCCGCATGCATCTGGCAAAACGTATGAATCTTCGAAATACACCGGAATTGACATTTATATTGGACGAATCCATTGAATATGGTGTCAATATGTCGAAAAAAATTGATGAAGTAAATCATAAGGAGTCAAAATGAAATTCATAGAAAAGATAGAAGGTGCGGATACGATCGCCATTGGCGGTCATGTACGCCCGGATGGCGATTGTGTAGGATCGTGTATGGGACTTTTTGGGTATCTTGCGGACCATTATCCGGAAAAGAAAGTCTGTGTGTATCTGGAGGAAATTCCGGAGGCATTTGATTATTTGAAAATCGACGAGGCAATGTCAGAAAAAGCAGACAAGTATGATCTGTTTATTGCACTCGACTGTGGTTCTATCGACCGTTTGGGTGAAGCACAGGAGATCTTTGAAAAAGCTGTAGATACAGTCTGCGTGGATCATCATATCAGCAATACGAATTTTGCAAAGGAAAATATTGTAAAAGCAAATGCTTCTTCCACCTGTGAAATCCTGTGTGAACTTTTACCGATGGATAAAATCGGAACATTTAGTGCGACTGCATTTTATACCGGGATCATTCACGATACCGGTGTGTTTAAACATTCGAATACTTCGAAGAAAACGATGGAGACTGCGGGATATCTGGTGGAAAAGGGAATCCCCTTTGGAAAGATCATTGATGAAAGTTTTTATATGAAAACTTACCGTCAGCTGCAGATCATGGGACGCTGCCTGTTAGAGAGCATCCGAGTGATGGATGGCAGGTGTATTGTATCGGTGGTTACTAAGCAGATGATGGATTTTTATGAAGCAAAATCCTCCGATCTTGATGGAATCATCGATGAACTGCGTACGACGCAGGGAGTCGAAGTGGCTGTTTTGCTGTCGGAAAAGGAACCTTTGGAGTTTAAAGTGAGCATGCGGTCCAATCAGATCGTGGACGTAAGTAAGATCGCGGTCTTTTTTGGCGGCGGCGGGCATGTAAGAGCTGCCGGCTGTACGATCAAAGGCTCATCCTATGATGTGATCAATAACCTGACAGAACATATTGAAAAACAGTTGAATCAGGGAAAATAACGGAGGCAGATGCGTGGACGGAATTATCAATGTATATAAAGAAAAAGGCTATACATCCCACGATGTAGTAGCAAAACTTCGCGGCATTCTGCACCAGAAAAAGATTGGACATACGGGAACTCTGGATCCGGATGCGACCGGGGTACTGCCGGTTTGTCTGGGGAAGGCGACCAAAGTGTGTGAACTGTTGACCGATAAGAAAAAAACATATCTCGCTGTCGTGCGCCTTGGCGTGCAGACGGACACGCAGGATCTGACAGGAACGATTCTGGAAGAAAAGGAAGTGCAGGTAACCGAAGAACAGATTCGGGAGACTACGGCTTCTTTTTTGGGGGACTATGAGCAGATTCCACCAATGTACTCGGCTGTAAAAGTTAATGGAAAACGGTTATATGAACTGGCAAGACAGGGCAAAGAGGTCGAACGGAAGGCAAGAAGGGTACACATTTACACTTGCGATATCCGTGACATTGCTCTTGCAAAGAACGAATTTTCTATGGAAGTAACCTGTTCAAAAGGAACCTATATCCGCACATTGTGTCAGGATATCGGAGAAAAATTAGGCTGTGGTGCGGCAATGGCATCTCTGGTACGCACTCAGGTTGACCGGTTTCAGCTTGAGGATGCGCTGACGTTAGAACGCATCGAGGCATTGCAAAAGGAAAATGAACTGGAACCGTTTATCCTGCCGGTGGATCAGTTATTTGAATACTATGACAAGATCGTTGTGGCAGATAAAGCAATCTGTTATCTGCAAAACGGCAACAAAGTAAATGCCGGATTCTGCCAGGGAAATATTCCCGGAGAAGATGGAAAAAAGGTGCGTATGTACGATACGAAAGATCGTTTTTATGCCATTTACCGATGGGATGCCGGGCAGAATGTATTTGTGAATGATAAAATGTTTTTCCCTCATACGGAAGCATGACGGGAAGGAGAAAGAATCATGATAGTAATTAACAAAAGACCTTATCAGCTGAAAAACAGTGCCGTCTGTATCGGCAAATTTGACGGCCTTCACCGGGGACATCAAAGCCTGATCGAAGAGATCTCGCGGTTTTCTGACTGTAATAAAGTGCTTTTTACCTTTGCTTTTTCCAAGGCACCGTATATCTTATCGCCGGAAGAAAAACGAACAAAAGCTGAAAAACTGGGGATTGATACTTATGTTGAGTGCCCTTTTGATGAGACGTTAAAGGCGATGACACCCAAAGAATTTTTTGAGGAGATACTGGTTCGGCAGTGTGATGCCAGAGTTATCTGCGTCGGGGATGATTTCCATTTTGGAAAGGACCGCGCCGGGGATATAGATGTTTTACAGAAATTAGCAGAAGAAGCAGGGATTACCTGTATCGTTGTAAAAAAGAAAAAAATGTACAATGAGATCATAAGCAGTACCCGGATCCGTGAGGCACTGGCAAAGGGAAATCTGACGCTTGCCAATGAACTTCTGGGAATGCCATACATGGTGCAGGGAGAAGTGATCCATGGCAATGAGATCGGTCGTACCTTGGATATGCCGACGGCAAATCAGATTCCGGATGCCAGAAAAATACTTCCGCCGTTTGGCGTGTATGCTTCGAAGGTATCGGTGGATGGAATGGAATATTACGGCGTTACGAATCTTGGCGTAAAACCTACGATACCGGGAGAAAACCAAGTTGGAGTGGAGACTTGTCTGCTGCAGTTTGATGGTGACTTGTATGGAAAAATAATACAAGTGGAGTTTTGTAGTTTTCTGCGTGGGGAGCGTAAATTTGCCGGTCTGGAACAATTGATGCACCAAATGGAGGCGGATAAAAAGAATGCTGGTCTTTTCTTTGGACAATGAATCGGGAAAACCGTTATACCAACAAATATATGAATATATAAAAGAAGAAATCATGCAGGGACGTCTTTCTTACCGGGAAAAATTACCTTCGGCAAGAGAATTGGCGGCCTCGCTTCTTGTGAGCAGAAATCCGGTGGACACTGCATATGAGCAGCTTGTCGCGGAAGGATATGTCTATGCTGTCGCTCAGAAAGGGTATTATGTTAATGAAATCACTTATATCCGGGAGTATAGTGGACAGAAAGAAGACAGTCCGGCTCCGGAAGAAGAACAAACACCGGTTTGCCGGAAATATAATTTTAATCCGGATGAAGTGGACAGCAGTCATTTCCCTTATGCGGTATTTCGTTCTATCGCCAGAAATGTGATGGACCGGGAAGATTTTTTGTCTTCCGGAAATGCGCAGGGAGACAGGCAGTTTCGCAGTCAGGTGGCAAAATACCTTTACCGGTCGCGCGGGGTGCAATGCGAACTTTCGCAGATTGTGATCGGAGCGGGAATCGGTTATCTTTTGCAGCTTCTTTCGGTATTGTTTCGTAAAAACGGAAAGATTGCTTTTGAAGAGCCGGGGTATGTCCGGGCGAAGGAGATTTTTGCTTCGTATGGATTTGATGTTGTGAATGTGGAGATTGCGGAGAAAACGGTTACGCCGGAAGAACTTGACCGGGCGCAGACCAGCCTCTGTTATCTGACACCTTCTCATCAATTTCCGCTTGGCACGGTAATGCCGGCACCGGAGAGACAACGTCTTTTAAAATGGGCAAGAGAAAAAGAGGGACGGTATCTGATCGAAGACGACCACGACAGTGAGTACCGTTATAAAGGAAAACCGATTCCGGCGATGCAGAGTCTTGATCCGGAAGGAAAAGTGATCTATATCGGTACTTTTTCCAAAGTGATCACACCGGCACTGCGTCTTGGGTACATGGTGCTGCCAAAAGAACTTGTTTCGCTCTTTCACCGGGAATGTGGTGCGTATAACTGCCCGGTTTCCCGACTCGATCAACAGATCGTGACAGCATTTATGTCGGAAGGCCATTTTGATAAACATTTGAACCGGATGAGAAAGATTTACCGGGAAAAGCACGATGTCATGCTGTCGGAATTGCAGAAATATCCGGAAAAAGTTAAAGTGCACGGTGATTATGCCGGTCTTTATGTCATAGCAGAAGTGCTGACCGGAAAAAAGGAAGAGCAGATGATACGGGAAGCAGAAAAAAAAGAAATTTATCTGCGACCGTTATCAGTGTATTACAAGAACGCAGAAGAGGTAGGAAAACCTGCGTTTTTACTTGGGTTTGCAGTACCTGATACAGAGACGATAAAGAGGGGGATTTCCCTCTTGTGTAAAGAAATATTTTAAAAAAATCTTGTATTTGTACCAAAATTATATTAAAGTAGAAATATACGACGTTAAAAAATGATGAAATTCAGAAAAGAGGAAAACGATGGAATTAATATTGTCTATTTTAGCCGGTGTTGGTTTGTTTTTATATGGAATGAATCTTATGAGCGATGGTTTGCAGAAAGTAGCCGGCCAGAAGATGAGAGATGTACTTGAAAAGTTGACAAAAAGTTCGATTATGGGACTTCTTCTTGGTATTATATTTACCGGTATCATCCAGTCTTCTAACGCGACGACCGTTTTGGTAGTCAGTTTTGTAAATAGTGGTATTATGAAATTATCACAGTCTGTCGGTGTGATCATGGGTGCCAATATTGGTACGACTGTGACGGGACAGCTGATTTCGTTTAAGTTAGATGCGATTGCACCATTTTTTATCATTGCCGGTGTGATCTTAGTCATGTTTATCAAAAAGCCGATGGCAAAGCGGATCGGTGAAGTAGTACTGGGCTTTGGTATTTTATTCTTCGGAATGTCCACCCTTTCTTCATCGGTAAAACATTTGAACCAGTTTGCGGCAGTAAAAACATTGTTTGGAAGTGTTACCAATCCGTTTTTGGCTGTTCTCATCGGATTTGTACTGACATCGATCTTACAGAGTGCTTCTGCATCGGTAGGTATTTTGATCGTGTTGGCATCTTCCGGACTGATTCATCCTGACATTTGTTATTACATCATCATGGGATGCGACATCGGTGCGTGTGGGTCTGCCGTTTTGTCAAGTCTTGGTGGTAACAAAGATGCAAAACGTGCCGCCTTGATCCATTTGTCATTTAATGTGATCGGGACCGTGATCGTTATGATCCTTTTGGCAGTGGCAGGAAATCCAATCCGCAGTGCCATCCACGGTCTGACCGCATCCATCGCGGATACCGGACTTCGTGCGGGGCGTGACGTGGCAAATATTAACTCCATATTGAAAGTTTCCCAGGTGATCATTCTGTTCCCATTCAGCAAGTATCTGATCAAGCTGACCAGATGGCTTGTAAAGGGCGAGGACGAAGAAGTACATGGCCTGGAACTTAAATATATCGGCAATCATTCGATCTTTAATGTAACGACAGCTCTTCCGCAGGCGATTCACGAGACGGAGCGTATGGGAACGATGGCAGTCAATAATTTAAAACGTTCGATGAAAGCCTTGATGGAAAAAGATGAGGAAGCATTGGAAGAAGTGTATAAGAAAGAAGAAGTAATTGACTTCTTAAATACAGAAATTTCCAATTATCTTGTTCGTGCAAACCAGTTATCCCTTCCGATTCAGGACCGGAAAGAACTGGGAGCTATGTTCCATGTGGTCAACGATATCGAGAGAATCGGCGACCATGCAGAAAATATCGCGGATTTTGCAAAGACGATGCGCAAAGCAGATCTGCAATTTAGTAAAAAAGCAACCAATGAATTGATGGAATTATACGAAAAGGTATGTACATTATTGGAATTTTCAATCAAGAAATTTGTTTCCGGAGATGAGACGCATGCCATTGAGATCATGCAATTGGAAGATGAGATTGATAAAATGGAAAAGAAATTTCAGAAGAAGCATGTAAACCGTTTGGCAAACAATAAATGTGAACCACATGCCGCCATGATCTTTTCGGATCTTTTGAGTAATCTGGAACGTGTGGCAGATCATGGTGTTAATATCGCATTTGCCGAGCAGGATGAAGAAGAAGTATAAACAGAGAGAGGGGCAGTTTTGGTAGGATATGTGCTTGCAGCGGGAATCCCGGTACTTTTAATTGGATTATTTGTATATGGATATCTTGCAAATTTTGAAATGAATGCAAAATGCCGCAGTGAATACGAAGTGATTCTGCCGGAATCGGCTTGCAAAGAGCCGGTGCGGCTGGTTTTTCTGACGGATCTGCATGGCTGGATTTACGGAAAAGAAAATGAGAAACTTCTGAGACAGGTGGCACAGGGCAAACCGGATGTCATCTGTATCGGAGGAGACATGACAGTAAAGGAAGGAGAGGGATGCAAGTCCGCTCTTTCTTTATGTGGCAGACTAATGGAAATGGCACCGGTATATTATGCGATGGGCAATCATGAGATCCGTATGCCGGAGTACGAACAATACGTGGAAGAATTGGAAAAAATTGGGGTTGTTGTGCTGCGAAACCAATCTGCTTTATGGCAGAAAAATTCCACAAAGCTTCGGATTTATGGCTTGGATCTTCCGCCGGAATGTTATCACCGGGGAAGGGAAAAGAAAATTCCGACATCGGAGCAGGTTGGAACTCTGCTTGGAAATCCCATGAAAAAGGAAGACGAAGTGACAATTCTGCTTGCGCATAATCCGACGTATTTTTCAAAATATCATAATGGAAATGCGGATCTGGTGCTTTCCGGGCATCTGCACGGCGGTATTATGATCCTGCCGTTTCTCGGTGGTGTGATCGGACCGGATTTCCGATTGTTTCCCCTATATTATGAGGGCGTTTTTAAGGAAAATGAAACATTTATGATCGTGAGCCGCGGACTGGGAACCCACCACTTGCCGTTTCGGTTTTTTAATCGGCCGGAAGTGACGGTGATTGAAGTCCGTCCGGGCAAAAATAAATCGGTAGAGAGGAAGTGAAAACATGGGAATACCTGTTAAATTAGAGGCCTTTGAGGGACCATTGGATCTGTTGCTGCATCTGATTGAAAAAAATAAGGTGGATATTTATGATATTCCTATCGTTTTAATCACGGAGCAGTATCTTGACTATGTCAGTAAGATGGATACGAAGGATATGGATGTGATGAGTGAGTTTCTCGTAATGGCAGCGACACTCGTGCGCATCAAGTCGAAAATGCTTCTTCCGGTAGAGGAAGAAGAGGAGGAAGAATTTGAGGATCCAAGACAGGAACTCGTCGAGAGAATCTTGGAATATAAAATGTATAAATATGCTTCTTACGAATTGAAAGACCGCCAGGTGGATGCCGGCAGAATGGTATTTAAGGAGCCGAGCATACCGGAGGAGATTCAGGATTTCAAAGAAGATGTCGCGATCGAAGATCTGCTCAGCGATGTCACACTGGCAAAACTGCAGGGAATCTTTAATTCGGTGATGAAAAAACAGGTGGACAAGATCGACCCGATTCGAAGCAAATTCGGAGAGATTGAAAAAGAAGAGATCAGTCTGGAAGATCATATCGTATTTTTGGATTCCTATGCGAAAGAACATAAGACGTTCAGCTTTCGGAAATTATTGGAAAATGGTTCCGGAAAAACTTATGTCATAGTTACCTTTTTAGGAATATTGGAAATGATGAAGATGGGAAAACTTACGATCGTGCAGGAAAATATTTTTGATGATATTTTGATTACCTATCGGGAAAAAGAGGACAAGCGGAAGGAAAGAGAGGAATAAAAAGTGAGTATAAAAGAATTAGAGGCAGTGATCGAGGCCATTTTATTTACAATGGGCGAAGCGGTTGAAGTGGAACGAATCGCAGCTGCCGTAGAACATGATGAAGATACGATACGTCGTCTGATTCGTAATATGATGACACGATACGAGGAAGAGGACCGGGGAATCCGTATCATTGAATTGGATGGATCCTTTCAGCTCTGCACGAAGCCGGAAATGTATGAATATCTGATCAAAGTGGCACATGTGCCGAAAAAACATGTGTTGACAGATGTTATGCTGGAGACACTTTCCATCATTGCATATAAACAACCGATCACTCGTATCGAGATTGAAAAAATCAGAGGAGTCAAATGTGATCATGCGGTTAATAAATTGATCGAGTACAATCTGATCTGCGAGGCCGGCAGACTGGATGCGCCGGGACGCCCAATCTTGTTTGCTACGACGGAAGAGTTCCTGCGGTATTTTGGAATCGAATCGCTGGAAGAACTGCCGATCCTCAATCAGGAAACCATTGACAATTTTAAGGAAGAGGCAGAGCGTGAAGTAATGCGTGAGATGGCTGCCGGAGAATTGTCAGGGGGAGAACTTCCGGAAGAAATATTACCGGAAGAGGAAGAAGAACCTTTGATGAATTGGATGGAAAAAAGTGAAGAATAAATAAAAGAAGCCGGATTTGACATTTTCTGTCAGTCCGGCTTCTTAAATGGTGCATTTGGCATACCTGCTTTTTATTTGTAATCTACCAATTCTACATAGAAATTGCGGTAATCCTTTCTTTTTTCCTTCGTAGCCGCAATCGCAGTACGTGGATGCTGATTCAGCTGTCCGGTCAAAAGATAAGGGATGTTATAACCCCATACGACACCCTGCTCCTTGAGTGGCTCAATTTCTTTTTCCAAAATATCCAGAATCGGAAGGATATTGTATTTTGGATTTTTCAGGAAGCCAAGAAGCATCTCGCTGGCACAGTTTCCAGCTCCACGGCCCATGCCGCTTACGGTAACGTCAAGATAGCTGACTCCTCGAGTCAATGCCTCGATTGTATTGGCAAATGCAAGCTGCTGGTTATTATGTGCATGGATTCCGATGAATTTATTATATTTCTCACCAAACGCAAGATACTTGTTAGCAAGTTTACGCATCTGCTCCGGATAAATCGCACCATAACTGTCTACGATATAGATCCCGTCTACCGGACTCTGACCGAAAAGTTCAAGTGCTTCGTCGATGTCGGCATCGTTGTCATTGGAGATGGCCATAATATTGATCGTCGTTTCATAGCCTTTTTCATGACAATATTCGATCATTTCAATCGCTGCCGGAATCGTATTGATATAAGTAGCGATTCGGATCAGGTCGATCACACTGTCACTCTTATCAATGATATCGCGGCGGAAATCAGTCCTTCCTACATCTGCCATCACGGCAATCTTCATGTCGGAATCGTTGTCGCCGACGATATGGCGAATATCTTCTTCGTTACAGAATTTCCATGGTCCAAAATCTTTTTCGTCAAAAATATCTTTGGATGCTTTGTAGCCGAACTCCATATAGTCAACCCCGGCTTTGATGTTAGCCTGGTATAGATTTTTCACAAATTCATCGGTAAAACGAAAATCGTTTACCAGTCCACCATCGCGAATTGTCGCATCTACCACCCGGATATCCGGACGATAGGATAAAATTGTTCCTTTGTTTTCCATTTTTTCTTTTCCTTTCAAAGAACGTATTTTTTTTATTAAATGTAACTATTCAGGATTTAATGTACGGAAATCAATGAATCGTCGTGCTTGCACGTAAGAGGCTTTGATTTCCATTAGATCCTGAATAGTTACTATAAAACCAATTCTAATTGTAACAGAAATAGAAGAAAAATGCAAAAGAAAATGAAACAAACTTTTGACCGACGCTCAGTTCTATGCTATAATAAAAGTAATTTTGATGCGTAAACCGCAAATACTAATACAATGCGCAGTATTTTCGCGCGAGAAGGAGTTAAAAATGGATTACAAGAAAGCAGGCGTAGATATTGAAGCAGGATACAAAGCAGTTTCTTTGATGAAAGAACACATCGCTTCGACCATGAGACCGGAAGTATTGACAGATATCGGTGGATTTTCCGGGGCATTTTCCATGAAAAAATTTATGGGAATGGAAGAACCTACATTGGTTTCCGGTACAGATGGTGTCGGAACAAAATTGAAGATCGCATTTCTTCTGGACAAGCATGATACCATTGGAGTCGATTGTGTGGCAATGTGTGTAAACGATATTGCCTGTGCAGGCGGTGAACCATTATTTTTCCTTGATTATATTGCATGCGGAAAAAATGAACCGGAAAAGATCGCAAAGATCGTAAGTGGAGTAGCAGAAGGATGCCGTCAGTCAGAAGCTGCATTGATCGGTGGAGAGACTGCCGAAATGCCGGGATTTTATCCGGTAGACGAATATGATCTGGCTGGATTTTCTGTCGGTGTGGTAGACCGCAAAGACATGATTACCGGAAAAGAATTAAAAGCAGGGGATGTCCTTGTAGGTATGGCATCTTCCGGTATTCACAGTAACGGATATTCTTTGGTACGCCAGGTGTTTTCAATGAATACAGAGGCTCTTAATCGTCACTATGAATCCCTTTCCGGTACTCTCGGAGAGACTCTTTTGACACCAACGAAAATTTACGTAAAAGCTTTGAAAGCAATAAAAGAAGCCGGCGTTAAAATCAAAGCATGCAGCCATATCACAGGCGGTGGATTTTACGAAAATATTCCTCGTATGCTGATTGATGGAACTCATGCAAACATTAAAAAAGACAGTTTTGTCATTCCGCCGATTTTTGAGATGTTGGCAAAAGATGGAAATGTCGAAGAGGCAGCAATGTTCAATACCTATAACATGGGTGTAGGAATGCTTACAGCCGTAGATAAAAACGATGTAGATAAGACGGTAGAAGCCATTCGTGCAGCAGGCGAAGTTCCATATATCATGGGCGAGATCGTAGCTGGCGAAAAAGGCATCACATTGTTATAATTGAGGTGATGGCATGAAGATAGCAGTTTTGGTATCCGGTGGAGGAACGAATCTCCAGGCGATCATCGACAGTCTTTCGGCAGGAAAGATCACCAATACGACATTGGAACTTGTCGTGAGCAATAAACCGGGAGCCTATGCTCTTGAGCGTGCGGCGAAAAACGGTATTCCGAGTGAATGTGTGATTCCAAAAGATTATTCTACAAGAGAAGAATACGGGGAAGCGATGATCTCCCTTTTGGAAAAACATGAGATTGAGCTGGTGGTGCTGGCAGGATTTTTGGTTATCTTGCCGGAAAATCTTGTATCTCATTATGCCGGACGGATGATCAACATTCATCCATCCCTGATCCCGGCACACTGCGGTCCGGGATACTATGGACTGAAAGTGCATGAAAGTGTACTTTCCAGAGGGAACAAAGTGACGGGAGCAACCGTTCATTTTGTCAATGAGATTGCCGACGGCGGTCCGATCATTATTCAGAAAGCAGTGGAAGTGCAGGATGATGACACGCCGGAAATTCTTCAAAAGAGAGTGATGGAGCAGGCAGAATGGAACATTTTGCCGCAGGCGATTGACGATATTGCCAATGACCGGATTGAAATTGTAGATGGAATAGTAAAACACAGATAGGAAAGTGAGGACTTTTCAATGAAAGTACTGATTGTAGGAAGCGGTGGACGTGAACATGCGATCGCAGCAAGCGCAGCGAAGAGCAAACAGGTAGATGAGATTTATTGTGCCCCGGGAAATGCGGGAATTGCCGGACTGGCAACCTGTGTGGACATTGGTGCGATGGAATTTGATAAATTGGCAGATTTTGCAGAAGAAAAAGGAATTGACCTTACCATTATCGGTATGGACGATCCATTGGTTGGTGGTGTCGTAGATGTATTTGAAAAACGCGGTCTGCGTGTCTTTGGACCGAGAAAAAATGCAGCGATCATCGAGGGAAGCAAGGCATTTTCCAAAGATTTGATGAAAAAATACGGCATTCCGACGGCAGCTTATGAAAATTTTGATTCTCCGGAAGCAGCACTTGCTTATCTGGAGACGGCAAAGATGCCGATCGTATTGAAGGCAGACGGTCTTGCACTTGGAAAAGGCGTGTTGATCTGCAATACATTGGAAGAAGCCAAAGAAGGCGTAAAAACATTGATGCTTGACAAACAGTTTGGCGATGCCGGAAATCAGATCGTGATCGAAGAATTTATGACCGGACGTGAAGTGTCCGTATTGTGTTACTGTGACGGTACACATATCAAACCGATGACAAGTGCACAGGATCACAAACGTGCGAAAGACAATGATGAAGGACTTAATACCGGTGGTATGGGAACCTTCTCCCCAAGTCCGTTTTATAATGAAGAAGTACAGCATTTCTGCGAAGAAAAGGTATACCAGCCGACGATGGATGCCATGAAGGCAGAAGGAAGAGATTTTGTCGGAATCCTGTTTGTCGGCTTGATGCTGACAGAAGATGGCCCGAAAGTGCTTGAATACAATGCGCGTTTTGGTGATCCGGAAGCACAGGTCGTTCTTCCACGTATGAAAAATGATATCGTGGATGTTATGAATGCCTGCATCGATGGCCGTTTGGATGAGATTGATCTGCAGTTTGAGGACAACGCGGCTGTTTGTGTCGTTTTGGCTTCCGATGGTTATCCATTGCAGTACGAGAAGGGGAAAGTAATCACAGGATTTGAGAACTTTGAAGGAAAAGACGGATATTATGTCTTCCACGCCGGCACAAAATTTGATGCGGATGGAAATATTGTTACCAATGGTGGACGTGTTCTCGGCGTGACTGCCAAAGGAAAAGATTTGAAAGAGGCACGCAAAAATGCGTATGCAGCGACAGAATGGATTTCCTTTGAGAACAAATATATGAGACACGATATCGGAAAAGCAATTGATGAGGCTTAAGTGCATGATCGAGTGTATTTTACACTTGCAGCACTTTTTATAAAAACAAAAAAGGAGAGTAAGAGATGTATTCATTTGAAGAAGTAGTAAAAGCGGATCCGGAACTTGCCAAAGCGATGGAACTTGAGACGAATCGTCAAAATGATCATATCGAATTGATCGCTTCGGAAAACTTTGTAAGCAAAGCGGTTATGGCAGCGATGGGAAGCACTTGTACCAACAAGTACGCAGAGGGGTATCCGGGAAAACGTTATTATGGCGGATGCCAGTATGTAGACATGATCGAAGATCTGGCCAGAGAGCGTGCGAAAAAACTGTTTGGCTGTACGTATGTCAATGTTCAGCCACACTCCGGAGCACAGGCAAATATGGCAGTATTTTTTGCCCTTGTGAAACCGGGCGAGACGGTAATGGGTATGAACCTCGATCACGGTGGACATTTGTCACATGGAAGCCCTGCGAACATTTCAGGAACGTATTATCATATCGTACCTTATGGAGTAAATGACGCAGGATTTATCGATTATGATGAAGTTGAGCGCATCGCGAAAGAGTGTAAACCGAAAATGATCATCGCAGGAGCAAGTGCTTACTGCCGTAAGATTGATTTCAAACGTTTCCGTGAGATCGCAGATGAAGTAGGAGCTTTCTTGATGGTAGATATGGCACATATCGCAGGTCTGGTAGCTGCCGGTGTTCACGAGAGCCCGATCCCATACGCTCATGTAACGACAACGACAACACATAAGACACTTCGTGGACCTCGTGGAGGTATGATTCTTTCCAGTGAAGAGTTTGCGACAGAGCACAAATTGAATAAAGCAATCTTTCCGGGAATCCAGGGAGGACCTTTGATGCATGTGATCGCAGCAAAAGCAGTCTGCTTCAAAGAAGCATTGGATCCAAGTTTCAAAGAATACGGTAAAAATATCGTAGCTAATGCGCAGGCACTTTGCAAAGGATTGATGTCTCGTGGTATTGATATCGTATCCGGTGGTACGGATAACCACTTGATGCTCGTTGACCTTGTAAATAAAGGATTGACCGGTAAAGAAGTAGAGGCATGGCTGGATGAAGCGAATATCACAGCCAATAAAAATACCATTCCAAATGACCCCCAGAGTCCATTTGTAACAAGTGGTGTACGCCTTGGTACTGCTGCTGTGACGACACGCGGCTTTAACACCGAGGATATGGATCAGGTGGCAGAGGCAATTGCTATGCTGATTGATGATGTCAATGCAAACAAAGCGAAAGCGATGGAAATCGTTAAAACATTGACAGACAAATATCCATTGTACTAAAAAATAGTAACTATTCATGATCCAATGTATGGAAATTAATGAATCGTCGTGCTTGCACGTAAGAGACTTTGATTTCCATACATTGAGATCCTAATAGGGCTCCCCCTCCACATATGAGCATTTTTAGCCTTGTCAAAGGCGAGAAAAGAACACGAAGTGTTCGAAATGCGAATGTGGAGGAGGGGCGTCCTGAATAGTTACAGTATAACACATCTGTAGCATTCTCTCAATGCTTAAAATACCAGCATCGCTTCCGGCCTTTTTTGGATTCAGCAAACAACGCACCTTTCTGTGCTGTATTCCAATTTTGGCAGGAAACCGCCTCCAGCCGCTGCAACGTCTCTTTCGCAGGGTGTCCATAGCGGTTGTTTCGTCCTGCAGAGATAAAACCATAGCGTGGTCGGCATTTTTGCAAAAATTCTTCCGTAGAAGAATTTTTCGAGCCGTGATGTCCCACTTTCAATATGTCATACCCTTTTCTCGAAAACGTCATATTTTCCTCGCCATGCATCCCCAGATCTCCTGTTGTCAAAACAGACAGATTCTCATAGGAAAGATCAAAAACCAGTGAACAGTCATTGGCATCTTCCCATTCGTATTCTGAAGAAGGATGAAGACATTGCAATTGCAGTTTCCCGCTTATAATCTGCTGTCCCTTATGTATCGCAGCGACCGGTATCTTTTTATCGCTTACCGTCTGTATAAACTTCTGCAGTCCTTCTTCTTTTTCCTGAAGATCCGGAACAAGGATCCGGCGAATCTTAATCCCTTCTTTTTCCTGCCGCTCTGCCAATTCTTCAATCCCATTCACATGGTCTTCATCGCCGTGGGTAACAAAAACAGCATCAATATCATTTCGCCCGTAATACTTCAGCATCTTAGCGATACGGTATTTTCCGATTTCTTTTTCCGATGTACTTCCCCCATCGATCAGATATGTTTTTTCATTTTGAAACAGACAGGCACAGTCGCCCTGCCCCACATCCATCTGAATGTAAAGAAATTCAAATGCCGGACGAAAAGAGCCAAGAACAAAACAGAGTGCTGCCATACAAAAGCCTGCCTTTCTCTTATCTCTATACTGAGCCAGCATATACACTGATAGAAGTAAAAATATATAGTAAACGATCACTTTCCAAAGTTCCGGCCGTCCCATAACCCATGTACTGCCCGGAAGTGCCTGAATTCCTTTGCAGACAAATTCATAAAAGGCAAGGATCCAATGTGCTGTCGCAAGGATAAAACCGCCCGCAAGCGGAGACAGAAAACAGAGCACACAGCCCAAAATCCCAATCCCCAGAAGAACCGATAACAATGGCAGTAAAATAAGATTGGCAATGACTGCATACGGGCATGTTTCATAAAAATACCAGAACATAACCGGAAGCGTCAGGAAAAATGTCCAAATCGTAGAAAGGAGCGTTTTCTGCCATTCTTTCATCCGTTTCTGCCTCTTTTTTGTCATCTCCTGATAGATCAGAATCCCGCCGGCAGCGACAAAAGACAAAACAAATCCGCATTGGAATAACTGCAAGGGATTTTGCAATAAGATCACACTTCCACTGACCGCCAGTGCTGTTAATCCATCGTATGGTTTTCCGATATATCTTGCCACAAGACGGATACACAGCATCCAGACCGCTCGGGATGTCGCCACCGGGAATCCGGTAAACTGTCCATACAAAAGTAAAAGAACCAGGGAAACAATTGCTGCCATTTTCATCGGGAGAAGGTATTTGCGTAACCAGTCAAACAAAACCATCCCCAAAAGAGAAATATGCAATCCGGATATAGCGAGCATATGAGCCACTCCGGTCTGCTGATACAATTCCTTCACCTCACTGTCAAGCTGAGCTTTGTCTCCAAGAATCATTGCTCCAAGCAGTCCCGCATCTCGTTCTCCCATTGCCGCAGTCAGTTGCTGCATCGCCTTCGTCCGCCACTCGTACAGCAATTGTTTTACCGGGTTGTAAGAAACGTTCAGAATCTGAATATGTGACACAAATACGCGTGCATCTACCTGTACTGCCTCATAATATGAACGGGCATCAAACTGTCCCGGATTTCCCGCCTGTTCAAAACTCTCTGCCTCTCCTGTTACCTGGATTTCATTTCCGATCTGGATTTGGGAAAATAAATTTTGTTTTGATGTTTGATCTGATTTTTCATAAAGAAGTATTTTTCTCAAAGAATTCTTTTTATCTGTTCCGGTACTTTGCGGTTTTACCTGAGATAACGTTAGCATTTTGCTTCCCGAAGCCGACATTTGAATCGTTTCGACAATTCCGCTGCATGTAAATGATTTCTCTTCCCAGTTTTCCCGGGAATTGTCACGAAATTGATTCCAGATCACAATTCCCAGCATCACAAGGAAAAAGAACATCACCAATGGTCGATTTGTTCTTATTTCTTTCATCCCCTTTTTCAACCTTTACTGGCATCCTGAACCATATCCAAATTTCGTTCAAACGAACCTGTAAAGTTCTTAATATCCCCGTATATCTCCTGCTGTTCTCCGTCAATCGTAAACTGCACTTTGTTTACATCGGACAACTCACATAATGTATTTACAATACTATATACCACTACACCACTGCTGACATCCGCCTGCATATTCATAAACTCCTTACTGAAATCCACATAACACACGTGATCACGGATTGTCAAAGAATTTAACTTTGTTCCTGCCGGAATCGTATCTCTTACATCCGAAGTATTGGCATCCGAAATCTCATTCGGACCTTTCAGCAGCTGCTCGATCAACAGACGTGCCAGCGGCACTGTCATGTCATGTGTCAATTTGGTAGTAATTTCCTGCATCTTCGTTCCATCATTGGAAGAAAAATACAATGTTACATATTTTTCCTGTGTATATCCTTCTCCACCGACGGAATCAAGAAATGACAATTTACTCATAATTCCTACGGTTTCTCCGTCGATCATAAGAGGATTGTCGCCCACATAAAATTCTACGTATTCCACACTACTCAACTGACAGAGCGTCTTTACGATAGCGGCACGATTCAACACTTCGTCAATTTTATCCTGATTATAATAAGAAGACAGGAATGTAATCGTTAATTGTTTTTCCTTTAATTGGAAATCATCTATTGCCACACACTTTTTAAAGCAGTCTAACAATTCCTGAATAACGGCTACATTATCTTCCTGATCTGCCTGAATTTCATATTTGCTTGACTGCAGTTTCGAACCATCGTCTGCCATCTGATACAAGGTAATATTTCCCTGTTGTTCCGGATTTACCGTCCTTTGGCACCCACAGCACAATACAAGGACAATCATTAACACACTCAAAAAACGAATCGGTTTCATCATGAATTCCCTCCTTGTGCCTGATAGATCAATGGGATTCTCACCGCAAACGTCGTACCCTGTTTTTCCACACTATGCACTTTGATGGAACCACGGTGCAACAATATCGCATTTCTCGTAATGGCAAGTCCCAATCCATTTCCACCGGTTTCCCGGGATCTCGCCTTATCCACGCGGTAAAAGCGCTCAAAGATATGATCCTGAAGTTCCTCCGGTATTCCTACGCCGGAATCCGCTACGCGTAGGTAGAAAAACTTGTGGTCTGCGTTTAACGTAACTTTTACCCAGCCATTATCAAAATTGTATTTCACCGCATTTTCAATAATATTGGTAAATGCCATTCCGAGTTTTACACTGTCAATCTGGGCACTTACCGGGCGCACACTTTCAAAGATAATCTCAATATTGTGCTTTGAGGCGATCGGCGTGATTCCTTTTAGAATCCCCTCGATAAATTCATTGATATTTACTTCTTCAATTGACATCTGAACCGCGGATTTGTCCATTTTCACGAGAGACAGCAGGTCATTGACAATCTTATTCATGCGGTCAAGTTCCTGATTGATATCTCCCATAAATTCCCGGTACAATTCGACCGGAACATCTTCCTGCATTGTCAAAGATTCTGCTAAAACTTTGATTGACGTAATCGGCGTTTTTAATTCATGTGATACGTTAGAAACGAATTCCTGCCGCGAGTCTTCCAGATTCTGCACTTTCGTAAGCATGGAATTGATAGCATCCGAAATCTGCTCTACCTCAATATTATCCCGCACTTCCATCTGTTCGCTAAAATCACCGGATTCAATATGTCCGATCGCACGTACCACACTTTTCAGTGGTTTTACGACATGTCCGGAGTAAAGCCAGGAAATCACGATAATGTTCACTGCAAGAAGTAAAATAATGGAAATACTCACCGTGCGGATATTGTCATACAATGTCTGAATCGACTGAAACGAAAAATTCATAACAATCACACCATAAACGGATTTATGGTCTGCGCTGTCGACGGGGAGATAGATCTCTACATTATCTTTATGCTGATTTACAATCTTTGTCGCCTCCCCGCGGAAACATTGAATCACTTCCGGAAGTACGACGATTCCGTCTTCTTCCAGTCCATATGTATCACGTACCACTTTCAGTCTCGAATCGATGATAAGGATTCTCCCATCATACATATCCGAGACCTGTGATAATTCGGTATCTACTTTTTCACTTGGTTCTCCTGCCGCCAGATAACCGGAACCTACAATGAGATTGGAAATAACATTTCCACGCACTTGAATCTCCGATACCCGCTGACTGATACTTCGCGAACGAAATACATTCAAAAAAACAACAGAAAAGATAATCAGAGGAATGATCCCAATAATTACCAGCACACCAAGACTTTGAACACGCGTACTTTTAAATTGATGAAAAAAGTTTTTAAGCTTGGAAATAATAGCCAACACCCCATTTTGTATGTATAAATTTAGGCTCACTCGGTATCTTTTCTATCTTTTCACGAAGCCGCCTTACATGAACGTCTACCGTTCTGACATCTCCGAGATATTCGTATCCCCAGACGTCATTGAGCAGTTTTTCTCTGCTGTAAACTTTATTTGGATTATTCATAAGGAGTTCGAGAAGGTCAAACTCTTTTACGGTCAAATTTACTTCTTTTTCATCAATAAATACTCGTCTGCTGTCAATGTCTACTTTCATATCTCCAAACATGCGGATAGACGAATTTTCCTGTTCTTTTGCTTCGCGTTTGGAACTGCGGCGCATGATCGCTTTGATACGCGCCTTTACTTCAAGAATATTGAAAGGCTTGGTAATATAATCGTCCGCACCATACTCCAATCCAAGAATTTTGTCCATATCCTCGCCTTTGGCAGTAAGCATAATAATCGGCACATCCGAAAACTCCCGAACCTGCTGGCATACATCAAAGCCGGAAAATTTTGGAAGCATCACATCCAATAAGACCACATCATATGTATTCTGCTTGATTGCCGTCAATGCTTCTTCTCCATCGTACGCACAATCCACATCCATGCCATCCTGTTCAAGACTAAAACGCAGTCCCTTGACGATCATTTTCTCGTCATCTACCACCAAAACTTTCTTTGCCATTTACTCTCTTCCTTTCCAATCTTCTCTATTCCTATTTTTATACGCATATCTGGGATTTAATCTTGTCAAAAACGCCTTCTTTGATCCCCGGTATATTCATCAGATCTTCCGGTTTTTGAAATTTCCCCTTTTCTTCCCGATATGCTATGATCGCAATTGCTTTTGCTTCGCCAATTCCTGTCAATGTCATCAATTGTTCTTTGGCCGCCGTATTCAGATTTACTTTCCCTGTCTCCGTCTGTTCTGCCTGCTGTCCGTCTTTTTCTTTAAAATCCTTCTGCGAGGCAATCGCAAGCTGAGTACCATCTTCCACAAGTTCTGCCTGATTGATCTCAGCAGTAACCGCATCTTTTGTAAAACCGCCGGCTTTCTCAACCACTTCGATCACACGTGGCTTTTTCTGAAAGGTATACACACCGGGCTTTTTTACGGCCCCTACTATATGGATATAAATCTGACCATCCTCTGGCTCTGCCGTTTGCAGCGTCAAACTATCGTTCATCCCTTCTGACACAATCGTCTCCGCAGGCTGCACCTGTTTCCCCTGACACAACCAGATGCCGCCGCAAACACAGATTCCGACCACTGCAAGTAACACTATTATCGTATTTTGTTTCATATATTTGCTCTCCTGTCTCCAGGAACAACAATCAAAAATGCACATCTTTATTGTAATACTGAAATGATTTTTTTACAACAAAAACTTTTAGTTTTTTCTTATTTCCATTTAAAGGTTATGATTCCTGCGATCATCACGATCAAGCCTATGATCTTACGCCATTCAAACGGCTGCTTATCAACGCCGAACAATCCCATCAATTCAATCAGATAGGCAACGATCAACTGGGCAGCAACAATAAACATAACAGCTCTTGCCGGTCCGCATTGATTCATCGCCTGAATTACCGTGTATGTGATAAAAGCCCCGATCGCACCGCCTAAAAGCATGTATTTCGGCTGTACCTGAAACAAGCCGGATATCGTCCCCTCTTTCCCGGTAATAAACCACGCCAGAACGCACACCACAAATGCCGTGATCTGCACAAATGCTGCTGAAAGCCAGATACTGCTTTGTTTTGTTACTTCCGCATTAAATACCCCCTGGATACTCATCAATGCCCCGGATATCAATCCAATAATAATTCCCCACATAAAAAACAGCCATCCTTCCTTTTTTCGATAGTATGGCTGTTTTTCTTATTTTTATTCAATACACTTCCGGGGAGTTATTTTCCGGTCTTTACCAGCTAAGCGTACGGTATTCACTCACACGATCACGCATAAGAAGTTCTTTTAATGCCTGCTTGGTCGTCTTGCCCTCAAACAAAACTGCATTGATCTGTTCTACGATCGGCATCGATACATGATAACGGTTTGCCAGTGCCATCGCCGCCTGCGCACAGTTCACACCTTCCACAACCTGCTTAATCTCTGCTTTTGCCTCTTCCAGCGTCTTACCTTTTCCCAGAAGATAACCACAGTTATGATTGCGGCTATGCTTGCTTGTACATGTTACGATAAGATCTCCGATTCCGGATAAGCCAAAAAACGTCTCCATCTTACCGCCAAGTTCTACTCCAAGACGGCTGATCTCCAAAATACCACGGGTCATAAGTGCCGCTTTGGTATTGTCACCAAGTTCCATACCGTCCAGCATACCGGCAGCCAGCGCGATTACATTTTTCAAAGAACCGCCGAGTTCAATGCCGATCATATCCGGGCTGATGTATACACGGAAACATTCGCTCATAAACACATCCTGAATAAATACACCGGTTTTCTCAGATTTTGCTCCGACTACAACTGTAGTAGGTACGCCTTTGGAAACCTCTTCCGCATGACTCGGTCCGGAAAGTACGGCGATATCTGCCATCGGAAGTACATCCGAAAGCACTTCGCAAAGTGTCATCAACGTCTTGTCCTCGATACCTTTTCCGACATTGACAATAATCTGTCCATCGCGGATAAATGGTTTTGCCAGTTCTGCTGTCGAACGGACAAACGGCGAAGCCACCGAAAATACAATAATATCCTGTCCTGTGCAGGCTTTTTCAAGGTCATCTTCAATCTCGATACTGTCCGGAAGTTTTACTCCCGGAAGACGGTCTACATGCTCTCTCTTTTCCCGAAGCATATCCGTCTCGGATTTGATCTTTGACCAGATTGTTACCTTATGTCCATTATTCGCACATAAGATTGCTAACGCCGTTCCCCAGCTTCCTGCACCCAAAAAACTAATTTTCTTCACTCTTCTTCTCCTTTTTTTCACCTAACTTATTTTCTGTACCATGAATCAAACGTATAATGTTTGCTTTATGCTTTATGTAAGCTAAAATCGTAAACAATAAACTTACGATTAAAATCACCGGAAAAAGGTCACTTTCCCGATAATATAATAAAGTAAAGATCGGAATATACCATACAACGATCAATGATCCCAGTGAAACATATCTCGTCACTGCCACAACAAGAATGAAAACAGCAAGACCGACTCCGATAAACACCGGATGAAGGTTTGATACTACGATAACTGCCGCGGACACAGCGATTCCTTTTCCCCCTTTGAAATGCAGATAAAACGGGAAATTATGCCCCATCACGACACCAAGTCCTGCCAAAAGAGTAAATAAATAAGTAATATCATCCGCGTATCCCATCGCCGGACAAAAGACAAATTTTACCACAAGTGTCGGGATAAATGCTTTGAGCAGATCCCCTAAAAAGGTAATTGCCCCGGCTTTCGCACCTAACGAGCGCAAGGCATTCGTCGTACCGATATTTCCACTTCCGGTCGAACGAATATCCAGTCCGTTTTTCTTTCCCACAAAATAGCCGGTAGAAAAACATCCAAACGCATATCCTATGATTAAAATAATAACACCTGTTATAATATAATTCACGATTATTTCTCCTTCCGTTCACGAATGAACATTCGTATCGGTGTACCGATGAAGCCAAACGTATCACGTATACGGTTTTCGATATAACGCTGATACGAAAAATGCATCAATTCTTTGCTGTTTACAAACAGTACAAAGGTAGGCGGCTTCGTAGACACCTGCGTCATGTAAAACAATTTCAAACGTTTTCCCTTGTCTGACGGCGGCTGCTGCATCGCTACCGCTTCCATCAGGATCTCATTCAGCACGCCCGTCTGAATACGCATGGAATGAAATTGAATTACTTTTTCAATGTATTCAAATAATTTATTCGTTCTCTGACCGGTCAATGCAGAAATAAATACAATCTCCGCATATGGTACGAACGAAAGTACTTCTCTTACTTTATTGGTATATTCTTTTACCGTATGATTGTCTTTTTCCACGGCATCCCATTTGTTGACGGCGATGATCAATCCCTTGCCGCGTTCATGTGCGATACCGGCAATTTTCGCATCCTGCTCCGTCACGCCTTCCACCGCATCAATCATCAATATGACGACATCCGATCGTTCGATCGCTGCTACCGTACGGATGATACTGTAACGCTCCAAGTCCTCTTTGATCTTATTTTTCCGTCGAAGCCCCGCAGTATCGATAAAGATATATTCTTTTCCGTCACGCACCACCTCGGTATCAATGGCATCTCTCGTCGTACCGGCGATATCCGACACAATTACGCGGTCTTTTCCGATCAATTTGTTGATCAAAGACGATTTCCCGGCATTCGGTTTTCCAACGATGGCTATCTTTGGACGGTCGTCTTCCTCTTCTTCAAATTTTTCAGCATCCACAAGTTCCCACACGGCATCTAACATATCACCAAGCCCCAGTTTGGACGAAGCTGATACCGGATGTGGTTCTCCGATGCCAAGATTATAAAACTCATACACATCCGGCATGAATTTGTCAAAATTATCCACTTTATTCACCACTAAGATAACCGGTTTTCCCGATTTGCGAAGCATATCTGCCACCTTAAAGTCTGCATCGACAAGTCCTTGTCTGACATCCGTGACAAACATTATGACATCTGCTGTCTCTATGGCGATATTTGCCTGTTCTCTCATATGAGAAAGCATCGCATCTTTGCTATCCATCTCAATACCACCGGTATCAATCAACGAAAGGCTGTGATCCAGCCAGGTGATATCTGCATAAATTCGATCTCGTGTCACTCCCGGGTAATCTTTTACAATCGATATTTTTTCTCCGGCAAGTGTATTAAATAAGGTTGACTTTCCTACGTTTGGGCGGCCAACAATTGCTACAATTGGTTTACTCATTTCAATTCCTCCATCCGTATATTTTACTAAATATTCCGAATAAAATCAAGTACTAGTATGTCTCAAACGCATTTTTGATATGCATGATCTCCTCTCCATCGATGGCAAGCACATCAAACCGCATCGGGTGGTCAAGAGGAATGTTGTGTCTTGCTATAAAGTGTCTTGCGGCATAAGAGATCTTCTGTTGTTTGGCACGGGAAACCGCATATAAGCTTCCCCCGCATTGTTTGTTCTTACGATATTTTACTTCAATAAAAATCAAATATTCCTCTTTTTTTGCAATAATATCAATTTCTGCCTGCCGGCAGCGGTAATTGCAGGTAACGATCTCATATCCGCGTTTCTGCAAATACTCTGCCGCAAGCTTTTCTTTTTCACTGCCCAGCTGTCGTTTATTCAATCCTATCCCTCATTTTTACATATTCATAAGAATTTCGCGGATTTCCTCTTCCGCTACCGGTCTCGCATACACATCTTCCCCAAATGTCATAACTTTGCCGATGCCCTTCTGGAAGACAAAGCGGAGTTTGCCATCCCGTACTTTCTTATCGGTATACAATTTCTTTACCAGTGCCTCCCGGTCGATATAATCCGGAATTTCTACCGGCAGACCCACTTTTTTCTGCAATGCGATCACGCGGTCTCTCTCTTCTTCCGTCAAGAATCCAAGTTTGCATCCCAGTGTCACCTGTGCCACCATTCCGATGGAAAGCGCCTCTCCATGAAGCAGTTTGTAATCGCTTACCGTCTCAATGGCACGTCCTACCGTATGTCCGAGATTCAAAATCTCACGCAGGCTCTTCTCCTTTTCATCCTTCATAACCACCTGATATTTTACATTGCAGTTTCTCTCTGAAATATATTCACACGCTTCCGGATCGCACCGTAAGATTTTGTCAATGTTTTCCTCAATATATTCAAATAATTCAAAATCCGCCAGACACGCATGTTTGATCGTCTCTGCCATTCCGTTGACCAGGTGGTTTTTCGGAAGTGTTTTCCACGTATCAATGTCCACATAAACCTTTTTCGGCTGATAGATCAGACCGATCAGATTGGTCGCAAGATCTGTATCTACGGCAGTCTTCCCCCCGATAGAAGCATCCGCTGCCGCAAGAAGTGTCGTCGCATAATTTACAAACGGCACTCCTCTGCCAAACGTACCAGCCACAAAGCCGGCGAGATCCGAAACTACACCACCGCCAACGGCCGCAACACAGCAGTCTCTCCGGAATCCTTTTGCCAGCATGGCGTCCTCCAACATTTCCTTTGTCTTTCTTACCTTGCTTTTTTCTCCCGCAGGGAACACAAACAACTCTGCCTGCGCACCCGCCTCGTTTAATCTGTCACAGATCTGTCTGCCATACAATGGCTCCACGGTAGAATCCGTGATCACTGCAAATTTATGTATAGTTCCTGCCAGTCCTCCGGTTAAATCTTTCACCAGTTCCGAGATCAGATTTTTCCCGATCTGCACCTCATAGGAATCGTCCACTACTTTTTTCAATTCTACTTTAAAATTACTCATCTGTCGTCCTCCTGCTCATAGTATTTTTATTTTATCATATTTTTTGCACTCTTACAATTGCTTTCTTTCGTGCTTCTTGACTTTTTTATCTCAGCATGTATGCTATCATGTAATCATTTTAAGATAAAAAAGGAACTCTCTGTCACACGTTGCAAAGAGTTCCTTTCTTTTTATTCCTGCATTTCTTTTAGTTTTTGTTCAATCGCATCTACTACCGTTTTCAACACCTTGATCCGGGCATAATATTTACTGTTTCCTTCTACCACGATCCACGGTGCAGACTCCGTCGAAGTTCGTAAGATCATCTCATCTACGGCTTTTTCATAGTCGTCCCATCTTGCGCGGTTTCTCCAGTCCTCGTCTGTAATCTTCCACTGTTTTTCCGGGATCTGCTCTCTCTCATGAAAACGTCGTTCCTGCTCATCTTTATCAATATGCATCCAGAATTTCAGCAAAATTCCTCCCGCATTGGTAATCTGCTCTTCCATGTCGTTGATCTCGCGATAAGCCCGTTTCCACTCACTTTCTGTCGCAAAACCTTCGACACGTTCGACCAGCACTCTTCCATACCAGGTACGGTCAAAAATCGCCATATGTCCTGCTTTTGGAAATTTTTCCCAGAATCTCCACAGATAATGATGGGCTTTTTCAACATCATTTGGGGACGCTGTCGGAACCACTTCATAACCACGCGGATCCATGGCCTGCGTAAGACGTTTGATCGCGCCTCCTTTTCCTCCGGCATCCCAGCCTTCGAATGCAAGAACCACCGGCAGACGTTTCAGATACATCTGATTGTGAAGGGAGCGCAGTTTTTTCTGCAATTTTTTCTTTTCTACCTGATACTCTTCTTTTGTCATTGACTTTGACAGATCAATGCCATGAAGCACACCATTGCGGAAACATTCTTCCGTCTCCGGCAGTTTTGGCGTTTCCTGCTGAGGTGTCCGGCTTGCCTGAAGTGCTTCTTCCATACGGCTTACCAGAGTGGATACGATCTTGCACGCGGCATACAGTTTATCCGTGCCTTCTACAATTACCCACGGAGACTCTGCAATATCGGTGTGTACCAATATCGAATCCTGCTTTTTCAAGCACTCCGCATAATTTTTATTATTTTCCTTTTCCTGTTTACACACACGCCATCTGGTGTCTTCATCTTTTTCCATCTTTTCCAGACGTTTTTTCTGCTCTTTCGCCGAGATCAGCAGGAAGAATTTTACAATCAATGTACCGTCCTGTATGAGCATTTTTTCAAACTCTGTAACATCTTTTTCCCCAATTTCTCCTTCGTACACCCCACGATACCAGCTTTGGTCAAAGATATGCATCCTTCCTTTTTCCGGAGTTTTTGTAAAAAACCGCCAAAAATATGGGCGCATTTTCTCTTCCTCTCCGGCTTTTCCGGTTGTAAAGACCCGGTAGCCGCGGGGATCTAAAAATTGAATCACACGATTGATCATCGTGCCTTTTCCTGCGGCGTCCACTCCGTCAAACGTTACCATAACCGGGATCTTCTGCTCCTTGCATTTTCGCTGCAGTTCCCCGAGTCTGGTAGAAAGAGACTCCATCTTTTTCTCATATTCGTCTTTTGACATCTTTTTGTCTACATCCACTTGTTCCAGCATACGCAATACCTCCTATTTTCCGGTAGATCCAAAACCACCTTCCCCACGTACCGTTTCATCCAGTTCGTTTACTTCTTCATAAACGGCATAAAGATACGGAGCAATGACCATTTGCGCTACCCGTTCTTCATTTTCAACGACGATATCCTGAGTAGAATGATTATGTAACGCTACCATAATTTCTCCACGATAATCGGAATCAATAACACCTACTTTATTGGCCGGTGCCAGTCCTTTCTTACATGCCATGCCGCTTCTTGCATAAATAAGTCCTACAAGACCTTCCGGAATTGACATTGCGATTCCGGTCGGAATAAATTCTGTCGTTCCCGCAGTCACACAAACCGGCTGTTCCAGGCACGCATAAAGGTCTGCTCCTGCGGCATATTCTGTCCCATAAGTTGGAATATGCGCATTTTTATGTAATTTTTTAAAATCAATTTTCGTTTTCTGCACGTTTTTTTCCTCGCTTATTCTTATTTTTCTTCCCAGAGAATGATCTCTCCGGCTTCCATCGTCTTTTTGACGTCAATAATCCGCTGGTTATCGGAACCTCGAAATCGTATTTTCAAATTTTTGCGTTCTTCGATAAACGGTCCATCGATCAAAACATCGATGTATGACAAGAGTTCCTTGGTTTCCGGCACTTGATCCATCATTTTTCCGCAAATATCCTTATCAAACAGATAGCCGGTATAACACCAGATATTTTTCTCCGGATATGTCTCTTTTACTTTTTTTACCAGTGGCAGCAGTCCTGGCTGGTTTTCCGGTTCAAAGGGTTCTCCCCCCAGCAATGACAGTCCCGATACATACGATGGTTTCAAATATTCCAGGATTTTTTCAATCTCTGCGTCGGTAAAGGGATTTCCAAACCGGAAATCCCAAGTTTCTTTATTAAAGCAGTTTTTACAATGATGCGTACAGCCGCTGACAAACAGGGAAACTCGGATTCCCAAGCCATTTGCCACATCATATTGTTTAATATCTGCATAATTCATAATTTTTATTCCTCACTACTTAGATATGGAGTACACGGGCATTGATTTCTTTTGTCTTTCCGACATTCCAGAAATTCTCTCCCAAATATCCACACGTTCTTCTCGTAACATTCATCTTATTATGGTCTTTATTTCCGCAATTCGGACATTCCCATTCAAGATCCTTATTAATCTTGATCTCGCCGTCAAAACCGCACACATGACAATAATCCGACTTTGTATTAAATTCCGCATACTGAATGTTATCATAAATAAATTTTACAATTTCTTCCAACGCTGGCAGATTGTGCTGCATATTTGGAATTTCCACATAAGAAATCGCACCACCGGAGGAAATCGTCTGGAACTGGCTTTCAAATTCAAATTTATGGAAGGCATCAATCTTTTCACGTACATCCACATGATAGGAATTAGTGTAATATCCTTTATCTGTCACATCTTCGATCGAACCAAAACGTTCTTTATCGATCTCCGCAAATCGATAACACAATGATTCTGCCGGTGTTCCGTACAAACCAAAGCCAAGCCCGGTTTCTTCCTTCCATGTATCGGTCGCCCGGCGCAGACGGTTCATCACCTTCTTAGCAAACTCACTGCCTTTTGGTGTCGTATGGCTTTCGCCAACCATCAATTTCGTTACTTCGTACAAACCGATGTATCCCAATGAAATCGTAGAATAACCGTCGTGAAGCAGTTTGTCAATCTTCTCGCCTTTTTTCAGACGTGCAATCGCACCATACTGCCAATGAATCGGGCTGACATCCGAAGTTACGCCCTCCAATGCATGATGACGGCACATCAAAGCTTCAAAACAGAGTGAAAGTCGTTCTTCTAATAACTGCCAGAAATATTCCATATTTCCTTTGGCCAGAATACCGATCTGCGGAAGATTTAAACTGACAACACCCTGATTAAATCTTCCTTCCCATTTGTAATTTCCGTTTTCATCTTTCCATGGAGACAGGAAACTGCGGCAGCCCATGCAGCTAAATACATTTTCTTCATAATTTTCGCGCATTTTTTTTGCGGATATGTAATCCGGATACAAACGTTTTGCAGAACATTGTACCGCTAATTTCGTAATGTAATCGTATTTTCCGCCTTTGAGACAATTATGCTCATCCAGAACATAGATCAGTTTCGGAAATGCCGGTGTCACATACACACCTTTTTCATTCTTAATTCCCTCCAGGCGCTGACGAAGTATTTCTTCTATGATCATTGCATTTTCTTCTATATACTCATCATCTTTGTCAAGATTCAAGAACAACGTAACAAACGGAGACTGTCCATTGGTCGTCATCAATGTATTGATCTGGTATTGAATGGTCTGTACACCGGAACGAAGTTCATCTTTTACCCGTTCCTCTACCATACGTTCAAGAATCGCCGAATCCACACTTTCACCAAATGTAGAAAGATAACGGTCCCGATATTTATTGGCACTTTTTCTCAAATATTTTCCCAGATGACGTACATCTACCGACTGTCCACCATACTGGCTGCTCGCAACCGCTGAGATGATTTGTGTTACCACAGTACATGCTACCTGAAAACTTTTTGGACTTTCAATCAGTTTTCCGTTCATAACCGTTCCGTTTTCCAGCATATCCCCAATGTTGATCAGGCAGCAGTTAAAAATCGGCTGAATGAAATAATCCATATCATGAAAATGAATCATTCCTTCTTTGTGTGCTTTTACGATTTTTTCCGGCAGAAGCACACGTTTTGTGAGGTCTTTTGACACTTCACCCGCGATCAAATCTCGCTGAGTTGAGGCAATATAGGCATTTTTGTTGGAATTTTCTTCCATAACATCCTTATTGCTGTTGGAAATCAGACTCATGATCGAATCGTCTGTTGTATTTGCTTTACGAACCAATTCACGAGTATAACGGTAAATAATATAAGTCTTCGCCAAAATAAATTTCCCCGCTGCCATCAGTTTCTGTTCGATCATATCCTGAATGTCTTCCACCTGAATGGTTTCCCGGTTTACCCCCTCAACACTAGCGATGATCCCATCAATATCGTCCTCTGATACTCTTTCAAATGGATCCACTTCCGCATTTGCCTTTCGTACAGCAATTAAAATTTTATTACGATTGTAATCCACAACTCTTCCATCACGCTTTACTACTTTCACAATAATTCTCCTTCCTTCTCAATCTTTATTATCATTATCGTTCATAAAAGCCGAAAAGCCGGCTATGAAAAATATTATATCACTATCCGCATTTTCTGTCTACTATATCTTGTGATTTTTTTCTTGTTTTTTTTATGAGGCACAATATATGGTAGTTGTACTAAAGTTGTAGAATTAGGAAATTAGGACATTTGCATATTTTTTTCCTTTTTTTCCTGCAAATTCGACAATATTTCTTGACTTTCGTATTATGTTATGGTAAATTTTTTATAAAGAATTCGTTAAGCATTCTTTGCATATGCTGTATTGTAGCATTCACATGATTAGTCTGTATCTGCGATGCGATACAGACCGTACTCTCAAAACGCATCGTAGAAAAGAGGAAAACAAATGGTAAAAAACAGAAACATTGCACTTTGCATCATTTTAAGCTTAGTCACATGTGGTATTTATGGATTGTATTGGTTTGTCTGCTTAACAGATGATACAAATACAATTTCCGGTGAGCCAGGAACTTCAGGAGTTGTTGCCTTAGTTCTTACCATTGTTACATGTGGTATTTATGGATTCTACTGGGCATATAAATGTGGCGATAAAATTGATGCAGCACATCAAAAAAAGGGCGAGCCATCCAACAATGGTGGTGTACTTTATTTGATTCTGTTCATTTTTGGTGGAATCATCGCCTATGCTCTGATTCAGAATGAACTTAACAAGTTTGCAGATGCATAAAAAAATGAAAACAATTGTTGTTATTACAGCTATTGGATGTATTTATGCAACTATTGTGCGGTATACGACATTTCGTATACCGTGCTTTTTTCATGAAATAACCGGATTAAACTGCCCGGGATGCGGAATCACAAGAATGTTTTACTATTTAAGCATCCTCGACCTTCCCCATGCCAGTCAGGCCAACTACTATTTATTTTGGTCTATCCCCGTGTTATTGGGATTATTGATTATTGATTATTTTCCTTTTTTCAATTTTAAAAAAAGTCCCAGACGAAAGAAATTCGTAAATATTACTGCCCTATGTTATCTGATTGGTCTCTTTGCATGGTTTGTAGTACGAAATATTCTTTCAATATAATCTGTGGCAAAAATCATTTGAGAGGAGTTCAAACTATGAACAGAGTACAGTTAAAAACAATTGCAAAACAACAGCTTCAGGGAAATATTGGTATGCTCTTTGTGTGTTTACTTATTACATGGGTATTATCAAACAGTGTTCCCGGTCTTGCCAGTCTCATTGTAGCGCCACCTTTAACGCTTGGAATAAGCATGATTTTTCTTGGTTTGACGCGTAACGAAAGTCCTGAAATAAACACATTATTCAGTGGTTTTAGTTATATAGGTCCTGCTATTTTGCTCAACATTATGATTGCAATATTTACCTGTTTATGGTCTTTGCTTTTTGTCATTCCGGGAATCATCAAGGCAATCAGTTATTCCATGGCATACTTTGTTTTAGCTGACAATCCTGAACTGTCCGCTAAGGAAGCCTTGGACGAAAGTAAAAGAATCACTTCCGGTCACATTGGAGATTTATTTGTTCTGTATCTTTCATTTATTCCTTGGGTCCTGCTTGGAGCTATCACCTGCGGACTGGCACTCATTTACGTGGTTCCTTACATGCAGACTACTATGGCAAACTATTACTTAGAATTAAAAGATAATTAGAATCACATAACAGCGCCCCCACCACTTAAAATGTACCCAATATTTTAAGTGGTGGGGGCTGTTTTTTTCCTATGAAACTAAACTTTATTTTCCTACATCTCTAACAACTGATGCTTATTATTGACCCAATTATATATCGCATCTACCCAAATTTCAGGATCATCATGCAAAGCTACATAATTGCATTTTTTTATTACATTTTGAAAATCATAGTCCTTTATCGCTTTTTGAGCCTGAAATTCTGACCATCCATATTTTTCCTCAAAAATACTTATCATTGCCATTTTATATTCATAAACTTTATTCATTGTCCATCATCTCCTTTTTTACTTAATTTTATCATACTTTACATATTTTATGCAAGACAAAGATTTTTGCGTGCAAAATACAATTTGCTTTCCATAAGAATTTCCATCTTCTTTCAAAAAATCTTCCATTTTTAATTGATAATCCTGTAGTTTTATTTTCCCATATCTTAATTTGGATGCTACATTAGCTACAACACCATCTGCCGTTCCACCAATAACAATGTCATATCTGCCATCCAAATTTCTGTCTTTCAACCCCAGTTCATCTGCTATCCTCTCCGTAACTCTATTTGCAATGATAAAACATGCCCACTCCATATTCTCAATTTCAAATCTTTTATAATTCAATTTTAAATCTTCTGTATATTCAAACCTCATCACTACCGAAAATGAATCTTTCATTCCTCTCTCTTTTGCCGTTGCTCGAAGAGCTATATTTCGTGCCAAATTCCAATTGGGCGTGACATAAAATCCTCTTCCAAAATCAAGATATAAATTACTTTTATTCAAATTAATTCCATTTTGAATTATGTCCAAAGCATTTCTATATGTTGTACCATGATATACTTCCACTACGCCACCTCCATCTTTTGATTACTTATTATCTGCTACCCTGTATTTATTTTGTTTCTCTGGAATTTAAAGCAAGAATGATATACCAACTTATTTGACTCTTTTACTTATTTTATACTAGACTAAAATCACTTGCTTTGTGAAAGTATAACACAATATACTTTCAAATGCAAGTGATTTTCAGATTTTATTTCCTTATTTTCTTCTCCGTTATAACAAGTGCCGTCGTCAACAGCACAACCGCAAACAATACTTGTATCCCACAATACTGCCATATGTCTGCACAGGCTTTTTTCGATATCTCGGCATCAATCTGTTCGGCAGCGCGGATGTACCAATACGCCGGAAGAAAATGTGCCATTGTCTTCACACCGTCTCCCAGAAACGAAAGCGGTACAAATATACCGCACAAAAAGGACATGGCAAGAGATACTACATTGGAGATCATATTAATGCTTTCAATTTTTGTGGCCAGCTGGCTGATAAAAAATACAAGGCTTAATGTAACGAGCAAAAAGGCAATCTCGTTGACGATATACAATCCACCTTTTGCGGTAAACCAAAGTTCTCTCCTTATGGCAAATACAACGATTAAATGTAGTGCTGTGATCACCAAACCGGCAATGATAAATGAAACATACAGTTCCCGGTATATTTTCATTTTGGGATATGAGGAACATGCCATCCTTTCCGAAATTTCCTTTTTTCGGAAAATCATCAAAATTGGTGTCAGCGTACTGATAAAAATTGCCAGAAAAAGGTAAGGAACATAGGCAAATAAATAATATGCCGCATCGTGTGTCATCCCTCCGTTTTGAGATGTCATCTCCACTTCCGGTTCCTTTTCCACCGACTGCATCGTCTTCTGCAAGGCCTCCGAGGCATTCATTCCACCGATAAGATAACCTCGCAGCAGGGAAACAAATCCCTGGATGCTTTGTTCCATAATTGTTCCATACATTGTACCCGGAATGGTCTTCACCGTAATCTGTTTCTCTCCATCCCCCATCGTTTCACCAAATGCTTTCGGGATACGAACTACACAAGTCAGACTGCGGTTATACATTTTTTCCTGGATAACCTCCTCTTCGTCTTCGACTTCTACCCACTCATTTTCTTTTTTGAGAAAGTCGGTAAGTCCCCTGCTGATCTCGGACCGGTCCTCATCAAATACACAGAACGATATTTTCTGATTTTCATAACTCTTTTCTGAATTTCCTCCCTGCAAAGACATCGCGATTGCAATAGAAAAGAAAATTCCGAGATACATAAAAATATATCCACGTTTCTTTTTTAAAATTTTAAAAAAACAAACCAGTATTCTCATTTTCTCTTTCCCCCTTTGCTAAGCCAAATGCTGATTCCCAGCAACACTACCGACAAAATCAGTAAACTCGCTATATTTTCCCAATATCTGGAAACCAAATCCATGTTTAATGCATAAAACGAATCGACGATCAAACTCGCCGGACTAATCACATTAAAAAACGGAATGTGCTGCTGCATAAATGCCCGGATTCCACTGATCATAAGGTCTGCAAAAAAACACAAACCAAGAGAAACACCAACCAGTGTACCTGTTTTGGCTTCGATTGACAGCCGAGTGGAACCGATACACAATCCCATCGTATTTCCGAAACTGGTTCCGACAAACAAAAGCAAAACAACATATCCATAGTGTCCACCGATATTGATTTTCAAGATTCCAGTCATGTACACAAGAACAAGACATGCCAGGGCAAACTGAATCAATTCCACCGCTGCAAATTCACTTAAAATCTCTACCATTTTAGACACCGGTGCCACCGATTTACGCCTGCCAAGTTCGGAAGTGTAAGGCTGTATATTGTGTATCGTATTACACCCCGAGAAAGATGCAAAAAGGCAGGTCATCGCAAAAATAGCATAAAAATAATTTACGACATTATCCGGATTGGAGCCACCCATTGCCTCTTCTTTGACTGCGCTCTTCTGCGTTTGAATGGTCTGTATTACCACCTGAAGTTTCTCCGGATGCCGGCTTCCTACCTCCATCAGCAATGTCTTATTTTGATCGAATTGCTTTGAGATCATCTGAAGTATCGTCTGCTCCATCCCGGTTTCTTTCACTTTTAACCGCAGCGATGAATCCGTATAATAAATGCCTTTGATATCGCCAGTTTTCAATGCCTTGTCGGCTTCTTTGGCAGTCATTTTCTGAACCTTTAAAAGAGCCTCATCTCCTTTTGATAATTCCCCAAACATCATAGATGCCGCCGCATTTTCCTGTTCTGTCACGATAGCAACCGGGATATTTCCCGCCTTCTCTGTCGTCTCAAAAATATTGCTGAATGCCAGATACATAAACGTACACAAAGCAATTGGGAATAACAGCGTCCAAAAAATCAACTCTTTTACGCGGAAAATAATCTTACATTGATATGTAAATAATCGTAAAAACATGTCCCCACCTCCTAATCGCGCAGTTCTTTTCCGGTAATTTCCAAAAATACATCATTTAATGTCGGCAGTTCACTGTAAATTCTTCCGTATTTCACATGATTTTCCTGTAGGCAGTTTAATACATGGATCAAATTTGCATTTCCTCCATCAAAGCACAATTTAAGAATCGAATCTTCATACGAGTCGTCATATACATATGGAAGCGACGCCAAAATACCTCGCTGTTCCTCATCTAACTTCGGGATTTCAACTTGTACCGTCTCTTTGTTCTGAATCATTGCCTTTAATTCATTAGGGGTTCCGGCGGCAATCGCTTTTCCGTGATCCATAATAACGATCCTCTCACACAGGCTCTCAACTTCTTCCATATAATGGGAAGTATAGACAATCGTTGCTCCGTCTTCATTTAATTTGCGGATTCCCTCTAAAATCTTATTGCGGCTTTGTGGATCTACCGCGACGGTCGGTTCATCGAAAAAGATAAGTTTCGGCTTATGTGCAATCCCACAGGCGATATTCAAGCGGCGAAGCAGACCTCCGGAAAGTTTTTTCGGATAAAATTTCACATAATCTTCCAGCCCTGCGAAGGCAATCGCTTCTTCCACATACTGCTTCCTCGTCTGTTTATCATTGATATAAAGTCCACAAAAATAATCCACATTTTCATACACCGTAAGTTCATCAAAAACAGCGACATTCTGCATTACTACTCCGATATCCTGTTTGATCTCGTAAGCATTGCTCTTCATCTTTTTCCCAAACACCTGAATCTCTCCTTTGTCATAAGAAAGCAAACCCAAAATGCAGTGAATCGTCGTCGTTTTTCCGGAACCGTTTGGACCAAGAAGACCGAAAATCTCCCCTTCTTTGATCGACAATTGAAAATGATCCAATGCGACCAATTCTTTATATCGTTTTACCAGATCTTTTACTTCTACAACTGTTTTCATCGTTTTTCTCTCCCTTTCGTATCATTTTCTTTATCTTACCATATCTCCTTTGGTTGTTCCAGTGAATTTCTTCCTCTTTGAAAATGACAAATGTCACATTTTCGCTTATTTTCGATTTCCCTTTTGACCCCACCTGCCTTTTATGATACTATAATATCAGAAGAACAATCCACGCAGAAAGGAACGGACGATGAATACACTACTTGACCAAATCATAATCTACTTATTGTGTGCCTCCTTCTGGTTTTCCAAACCGGTCTCTTTGGCAACGGTCATTTTATTCCTTTCCGTTTTGTTATGCGGAAATTTGATATTTCTGTCAAATTCTTCCAAATTTAGTTATACCCTTTTTGCCGGACTTATCATTCTTTCCTTTTTGCTGCCGGATCTCTTTTATTTTTATCCTTATATTTTATATGAGATCCAGAGTAAAACCACGCAGAAAAAACAATTATTTGTCCTTGTATCTGCCTGCGCAATGCTTCACTTCTATCTCTTTCCGATTTCCCTGTGGCTGTATTTTCTCTTACTGTTTGTGCTTGCGTCCCAGCTGCAGAACACGACCGAAAAGAAAGAATACTGGGAACAGAAATACCGTCAGACAAGAAATGAAAACTATGAACATTCTTATGATTTAATGGAAAAAAATAAGGCATTGCGGCAAAATCAGGATTATGAAATTCATCTCGCCACATTAAAGGAACGTAACCGCATTGCCCGGGAAATTCACGACAATGTCGGACACCTTCTGAGCCGTTCTCTTTTACAGACCGGAGCTCTGCAGGTTATGAATCACGATAAGGCACTGGATGCACCATTGCTTACCTTAAAAGAATCTCTGGATACAGCTATGACCAGCATCCGAAACAGTGTCCATGACCTTCATGACGAATCCATTCACCTGCAGACCGCCTTATCCGATCTGCAAAAGGAGGCCTCGGATCTCACCGTTTCACTGCACTACAAAATGCAGACTGAACCACCCAAAGAATTTAAGTATGCCATTCTTGCCATTACCAAGGAGGCACTTACCAATACACGGCGTCACAGCAATGCAGAAAGATTTGACATCCATCTCACAGAACATCCTGCCTTTTATCAGCTCATTTTAAAAGACAATGGCACTGTGATTTCAAAGGATTTTTCCGGCGGAATCGGACTCGAAAATATGCGGGAGCGGGTAAAGCAATTAGGCGGTGAATTTCACATTGTTACTACAGACGGCTTTCGCATCCAGATTATTTTATGGAAAGGGGAAACATCATGAAAATATGTATCGTAGACGACGACAAACTGGTCGCCCTGTCATTAAAAACAATTTTAGAAGCAAATGCAGACATTCAAGTCTGTGGACTGGGAGAAAACGGAAAAGATGCGATCGACCTTTACCACCAGCATCAGCCGGATGTTTTGCTGATGGACATTCGTATGAGTGAAATGACAGGCTTAGAGGCCGCAGAACAACTTCTCGCCGAAGATTCTTCCCGAAAAATTCTCCTGCTTACGACTTTTTCCGATGACGAGTATATCATCAAAGCTCTGAATCTTGGCGTAAAAGGCTACATCTTAAAACAGAATTTTGAGAGTATCGTCCCTGCCCTTTCTGCTGTCCACAATGGGCAGACCGTCTTTGGAGATGCCATTACGACAAAACTGCCGGAACTTTTGCGCAGTCAGGATTCCCCCTCTTTTTCCCCTGAATCCTATGATATCACGGAAAAAGAATGGGAAATCATTGTAAAAGTCGCAGACGGCCTTAACAACAAAGAAATTGCCTCGGCTCTGTATTTGAGTGAGGGAACTGTGCGAAATTATCTCAGTGCTATTTTGGAAAAATTGAACCTGCGCGACCGCACACAGCTGGCTGTTTTTTACTACCGGCACATGGTATGAGTCAGGTGTCCAGCATATTTTCCATAAACACCGCATAACCTTTCGTCGGCTCCTCGACAAATACATGCGTTACCGCTCCGATGATCTTGTCATCCTGCAAGATCGGACTGCCGCTCATCCCCTGAACGATGCCGCCCGTCAGTTTCAGCAGTCTCGTATCGGTTACACGGATCACCATTCCTTTATTATCCTTACTCGTCCGGTTAATCTTTTCAATCTGAATCTCATATTTTTGTGGCGTTCCTTCCATATTGGAATAAATCCAGGCTTTTCCTGTTTTAATATCTTGTCTAAGCCCAACTTCATAGTACGTTCTCTGCTGTTTGTCCGGTTCAAAAATGGTGCCGAATATACCAAGGGATGTATTTTTATCTATCTTTCCGATGCATTCTTTTGCCACCATATTGATATAGCCTTCTAATTCTCCCGGAGCCCCTTTTTGTCCTTTTATAATATCCAGTATTTTTGTCTCATACAACTCTCCGCCGCGCAGATCCATCAATGTCCCGGTATCCGCATCCGTTATTCCGTGGCCGAGTGCACCGAATTTTCCGTTTTTTGTAACATACGTCATCGTTCCGATTCCCTGTGTATCTTCCCGAACCCAGATTCCCAGTTTGTTGCTTCCATCTTTTGCCAACACCGAATGCACAGCCACATCCAGATTCTGCTTACCACGTCGTATGTGAAGCGCAATCTTTTCGCCCTTTCTTTTCTGCACCGCCTGGTTAAATTCCTGTATGGTTTTTACCGAAATGCCCTCTACCTTTAATATATAATCTCCGGTCATAACAATGTTCGTCGCCGGTTCATGAATCAAACCATCCTGTCCCTCGACACTGGTTGTAGACAGCACAAGCAGCCCCTTTGTCTCGACATAAATTCCGACCGGTTCTCCGGACGGTGCCACTTCAATCGGCTCTATCGCCTGAACCTGTATACCCTTTACCGGAAGGACCCCAAATAATCTGGCTTTTACCTCATACGTTCCCACTCCTTCCAATACAACTGTCGTTTTATCCGATGTCTGGTTGATGTGAAGGGCTTCGACCGCTTTTTCTTCCTTTTTTGAATATTTTATCAAACTACTGTTTGTCAGCAGTTCCTCTCTTCCGACATAGGTCCATATTTTATCCGGGATTTCCCTTTGCAGCCGGCTCCACGCAAGAATTCCAAGAACCACAAGATCCAGAACTAAAAAAGCAAGCAAACCGTACCGATAAATTTTTTTCCTTTTTGAAACAAACATGGCAATCCTCTCCTCACAAAAAAACTCCTATAAGGAAAGTATTGCCATAATTTCATAATTTATGAATATTGTTTTTGATTTTTTGCCAATTGTTTCATTTCTTTTGCATTTGCAAGCACTGCCTGTGTAATCTCGACTCCGCCTAACATACGAGCCAGTTCCTCGGTGGACTGTTCATCAGACAGCCGGCGTATCCGGGTTTCCGTTTCTTTCGCGGAAGAGATCTTCTCAATGACAAAATGTGTATCTGCCATCGCCGCAATCTGTGGCAAATGGGTAATGCAGATAATCTGATGGTTTTTTCCAAGAATTGACATCTTCTCTGAAACCATCTGCGCAGTTCTTCCACTGATTCCCACATCAATTTCATCAAAGATCAGGGATTCAATCTGATCCACATCTGCAAATACGGTTTTTATCGCCAGCATGATTCGCGATAATTCTCCTCCGGAAGCCACTTTACTCAGCGGATTCAGATCTGCCCCCGGGTTCGTTGCGATAAGAAATTCGACATCCTCTTTTCCTTTTGCCGTAAACTCAGACAATTCTTCCACTTTTACCGCAAATCGGGCATGTTCGAAATTCAGTTCCTGCAATGTCTCGGTAATATTTTTCTCAAGTTTCACCGCTGCTTTCTTTCGAAGCACCGTCAATTTCCCGCACAATTCTTCCAGTGATTTTTCACACTGTTGTTTTTCCGTCTCCAGCTGTAGATGATAGTTTTCAAAATCCTTATAACGGTCAATTTTTTCTATCACTTCCACATAATGCTTCATGGCTTCTTCGTAAGTATTTCCATATTTTGCTTGAATACTTCGGATACGGTCAAGACGTTCTTCTTTCTGACGCAATTCCGCTTCGTCGAAAACAAAATCATCCATATAATCCGATACACTGCGATTAAAATCCGATAACAGATTTTCGATATCCTGTAGTTCCTCCTGCAAAGAAAGAAGTCCTTCATCTAAGCCGGCAACATCCCCGAGATGACGAAGTGCCTGCGAAATCTGACTGGCACATCCCTGGTACGAATCACCGGTACACTCATAAACTTTGCCCATTGATTCCACGATATCCGAAGCATTGGACATTTTCTTTACTTCATCCTCCAGCTTCTCTTCTTCGCCTTCTTTAAGGTTTGCCTCTTCAATCTCTTTTCGTTCATATTCCAAGAAAGAAAGCTCTCTGGCACGCTCTTTTTCCGAGCCTCCATTTTCTTCCATTTTTTGTAATATTTTTCGGTATTCTTCGTACTTTCCCGCAATCTTCTGCTTTAACCCCTGTGCCTCTTCCCCGGCAAAACGGTCTACCACACTGCGGTGATACTCTTTGTGAAGCAGCGACTGATGTTCATGCTGACCATGGATATCAATGCAAAGGGCCGATACTTTCCGGATCACACCTACCGGTACACTTTCGCCGTTAATTTTATTGATACTTCGATTGGCCGTAATCTTACGCGAAATGACGATCTGACCGTCTTCCGGTTCGATATCCATCTCACGTAAGGCCTCAATGGTCTCCGGCTTCTCAATCTGAAATACCAGTTCTACCATCGCATAATCTGCACGTTTTCCAATAATCTCAGGAGAAACTCGAGCTCCCAGTGCGATTCCGATGGAACCCACTAAAATTGATTTTCCGGCTCCGGTCTCTCCCGTCAATATATTCAAATGTTCTCCAAAATCTACATCTACTTCATCAATGATTGCAAAATTCTTCACGTGTAAATTTACTAGCACACAACTCCTCCTGTCCTATCCATTGATATCCGATACCGTTACTTTACACGACAACTTCAAGCCTCTTACTGTCGCATAAATTCTCGTAACACCTCTTCGCCTTCCGACTACTTTTCCGGTAGAATCTACCGAAGCAATCAATGGATTCTGGGAATGCCAGGTTACTCCTGTCGATATCTCATTTACCCGAAGTGTCTCCGTATCATACAGTCGGAGTGGCAGGCTTCTTCGATTCAACGTAACGACGAGGACATCGGCATATCCTACTTGTCCATTGGACGTTTCACCATAAACGGTAGCCTGACCTACGCGATTTGCATAAATCTTTCCACGTTTGTTAATTCTCGCAACTGCCGGATTGTCTGAATAATATTTCATCTTATCCGTTGAATTGGAAGGTGCGATCGTAATACCCGACTGAATCTGACGTCCTTTTGCTACAATCAGATCATTATTTGTCACATCGACTCCGGTCGCCGGAATCGGATCTGAAACCGTGATCAGACATACTGCTGACTTTCCGGAACCGTCTTTCGCTTTAGCACGAATCTTAACCATTCCGGCTGCCAGACCCTGCACTCGCCCGGAAGCATCTACCGTCGCGATGGAATTATCACTTGAACTCCAGGCAACACTCTTAATCGTTGCATTTTTCGGATGTACTTTGGCTTTTAACTTCAAAGTCTTTCCGACCAGCAGTTTTGCTGTATATTTATTTAATGTAATCTTCGTCACTTTTCGTACTACTCGTACTTTACATCTTGCAAAAGCACCGGAGCCGTCTTTGGCAGTTGCCGTTATGTAAGCGGTTCCAATTTTCTTTCCTTTTACAACTCCCTTCGAAGTAACACTGGCAACAGATTTTTTAGAACTTTTCCATTTTACGGACTTATTCGTCGCTGTCGCAGAAGTAACCGTCGCTTTAATCGTAAACCTCTTACCTTTCTGCAAAAACTTCGAGGTCGGATTAACTTCTACAGATGTAGACTTCTCTGTAACCGTCAACAAGCAGCTTACTACAAAGCCACCACTCTTAGCAACACCTTTGATCAACGTAATGCCGCCCTTCAAACCGGTTACTTTCACACTGGATTCCCCTTGGTTCTCCAATTTTGCAATAGAAGGGTCTGCAATGCTCCATTCCATCGACTTATCATAAGCAGCTGCCGGAAGGAAGTCCGGCGTAAGTGTCATGCTTTCTCCTACTTCAATCGTCGCTTTTTCCGGTTTTAAGGTAACTGCTGTTAATGTCTCTTTTACCGTGATCTGAATGACTGCCACTCTTCCGGAAGCCGAAGTCGCCTGAATAAAGGTCACCCCTGTCTTCTTCGCTGTGATCACGCCTTTTTCATCTACATCCGCAACTTCCGGATTGTAAGATACCCAGGTAATGGCATCGGTACTGTCATCCGGTGTCTTAACCAAGTTTGGTGTATATGTCTCTCCCGCGATCATCTCATAGGCATTTGGCGAGAACGCCAAATCATTACATGGCTGCAACACTGTTACCTTTATGGACTTTCTTGTCGCATCGTCTGCGCCTACATTGATGGTCGTTACACCGGCTTTTTTACCGGTAATATTAATGATGCGGTTATTTGGTTTGTATTCATAATCCAATATATTCTCGTCGCCCACTTCAATCGTCAGCTCAGAATTACATCCTTCCGGTGCCAGCGCTACATCTACATACTGTGTATCGCCGACATTCAGGGTCAGTTCATTTGGAGTCAGCGTAATTTCCTCACACTTCGACACAACTGTAACCGTACACTGGGCATATACTTTATTTGGATTGTATTTTGGCGATAACATTACAATCGTCGTACCCGGATTTACCGCAGTCAGATAACCATTTTCATCAACGGTTACGACATTGGTATCCAGTGATGTCCACTCCGGTGTTTTATCTGTTACATTATTCGGTGTATACGTGTATTTTAACTGGTGTGTCGCACCGACTTTCATCGTCAGATTTTCTTCTGTCAGTTTCATCGTCTCATATGGTACAACAATCGTGATCTTACACCTTGGATCGTCTTTCTCATCCGTGTTCGGATTGTTAAATACGACCTCTGTCGTCGAGCCATCCCCCGTCGGTGCTTTTGCTGTAATGGTCGCCGTCTTACCATTGTTATCGAATTCTACATTCACATATCTATTATCATAAGACCACCAAGAAGTCGGAACCTGTGATACATCCGGATTTCCTTTGATCTTGACAACGATACTCTCGCCAACATTTAATTTTGCATTGGCCGGATCGATATCAAACTTATTTGGTGTATCTACGATACGAACCATACAAGTGGCTGTCGGAGATCCAGGTCCATTTTGGTATTTTGCCGTGATAACAACATCATCTGTCGTTACTTTTTTTGCGGTCACTTTACCCGTCTCATCTACCGTCGCATAATCCGGATCACTGGAAGACCATTCAACATCCAAAACCTGTGTATCATTGAAGTAAGCACTTAAATTCGTCTCACTTCCCTTGTATACCGTAATATAGTTCTGATTTAACTTGAATACATCAGCGATGGTGATCTCGATATTAAAATATCCTTTATCCATCACGGTACTGCTCGCAGGAAGAAGTGATCGGATATACGACTCGTATTCCGGTCGAACCGTTACTTCTGCATTTACCTTTGTCGTAACCTTGTTATTCTTTTCCAATGCCGTGATTACACCATCTTTATAAGAAGCATAGTTTTTAAAATCTTTCGGCTGCACTTCAAAATATTTCAAAAATTCTTCCGTCGAAAGGTTGAATGCCTTTGCGATATCATAGGTATCATGAATGGCAATCGTTTCTTTATAATCATTTGGACTTGCATACACATACAAATTCAATACCGTCGGTGCATACACATCTTCATCTATGTACTTCTGCTCGCTCTCATACGCACCATGCGGATAAAAATACACACGGTACAATCCTGCTTTTGCGGTTACTCGAAGCTGATTGGAACGGCTGGATTCCGGACTGATCTCAATCAGATCCGATTTCTTGGTAAGCGAATCTGCGATGACTTCTTCACTTCCACCGCTGTCCCGCTTGATAACCCAGTCCATCTTATTTTTTATGCCTTCGATATTATTCATAAAGTTCGCATCCGTATAAATCGTTCCACCGGTATCCATTTTTATCGTCTTCAGATTTCCGTAATTGGAATCCGTCTCACTGATACTCGGATAAACGTATACATCTATCGTCGTCGAATAGGTAATCTCCGGACTGTCCTTTGGCGTATACGTCGCCGTGATCTTCGTCATACCGGCTCCCTTTGGCGTAACGACACCGGTTGCAGACACATCTGCTACTTCTGAGTTTGCCACCGTCCACTGTGCTTCACTGGAACTACCATAGTTCAATGTAAGCGGTACCGGTTTGTCCGTCGTACGAAGGAAAATCGCCTTATCCTGCGAATCCTCATATGGCTTTTTGAACACATTATCATTTTGTGAAGTATCTACGGCAAATACGACCTGAATCTTACAGGTAACACTACCGATAACCGGTCCCAGACCACTTGCCACTTTATTGTAAACCGTAGCAAGTACAGTTACTTCACCCGGATTTTTTGCCGTTACGATACCATAAATCTGGCTGCTTCCCTGCTGGATTTCTGCGATATCCTTTCCGGTCTCTATCGACCATTTGATCTCATACAGATTCGGATCCGCATAGATCGGCGAATCTTCCGACCCCAGGATCAACGTCGCCTGGCGGTTTTTCATCTGATATGCCGTCTGGGCATTTAACTGATATCCATCACATGTCAGATACAGTCCCTCTGCCGCATCCGATTTATCCC
>ERZ779880.195-NODE-195-length-90722-cov-30.373234_pt1 | contig 90722 bp, 76 predicted proteins | sample MGYA00511555_ERZ779880 | MGnify/ENA primary metagenome ERZ779880 (study PRJEB29588, sample SAMEA2145815) | human gut metagenome | biome: human gut; feature: human-associated habitat; material: faeces | place: Denmark | collected 2008/2010 ... | reverse complement strand
CTTCGTGCCCATACAGCACCTCCGTTCGGTAGTTCTATCATAACACAGGTGCGGCGCTTCTGACCCTATGGGTCAAATGCGTGTCCGCCGAACGGGGCCATGGGTCAAAATCTCGTGTCCATTTTCTTGGGTACAGTTTAGCTCCCGTTGGGGTCAGCGTTTGGGTCAGAAAAAATGGCAAGTAAGTTATTGAACGCAAAAATGCGGAAAAAGTCCTGATTTCGTGAGAAATCAGGACTTTCTGGTTGCGGAGGGAGGACTTGAACCTCCGACCTCCGGGTTATGAGAAATGCACCGCGAATTTCTTGTAGTCCCATAGCGGCGCATATAATCCCAGGAAGTCAGTGTTTTCAAGGGTTTCGAGAAATCTGCATTCCTCTTCTTTCCCATCCCGTACCATGAAATCTTGCAGCGGTTGGTGTCAGCGATGGTGTCAACTCCGAGAGCAGAGCCACGAAATGACCGATTTTGTTGACCTAACCACGTAAGAACCGCACCTTTAGGTTTTTACCTCTAAGGGATTCAGTTCATTAGGATTCGGACAGAACAAGAAACAGACCATCAGGCTTACGAATCGTACCAACATCTAATTAGCGCAATGGCGCAGCATTACCAGCGAAATATCATTCCGCGTCTGGTAATGCTGCGCCGCTTTTGCTCCATGCCAATTATAACACAAGGCTTCCCATTAAGGAAGCACATTTCAGGAGGTTTCCATGTCAGAATATACACTTGAGATCAAACAGATCGTAGACTATCCACGATGCCGGATCTACCGGCAGTTCGTACAAGCCTTGATAGCAGACCGGAGCATTCGCGTGAGCGGAGACTCCGGCCTTTTTTATTTTGTCGTGCTATGCTCCTATGCCAATTTCCGCACTTCATACAAGCGCATTGATGGCATTAGTTACACCATTTACCCCGGCGAATGGATCATGTCCGTGGAGGAGCTGTCCCGGTATTTCCGTACTCGTTTCCGCCGCCAGACCTTGGCTGCACTGGAGGGGCTGCAAAAGAAAGGGCTTATCAGTTTACTCGTTCTCGGACATGGCAAGCTGGTCAAATTCAAGATTTACGGCTGGCGGCGTCACAATACGATCCTCGACTACAATGCGCCATGCCAGAAGGATACCGGCTTTTTCTTCTTCCCTGTCTCCACGGCCACGGAACTGGTCAGCGCTGGTCACTGCTCAGAGATGGACGCTGTGCTGGATCTTTGGCTGAACACCGTCTATAACGATCCGCAAGTCCTCGGCTCAGACGTCGGGCCGGTGGTCTATCTCCGCAACGGCACAGGCTGCCCGCTGGTCAGCTATGCAGAGCTGGCATCCCGCTGGGGTATCTCCAAGGCGACCGCTGGCCGATACCTCAAGCGCATGGCGGAACGCGGTTATCTGCAACTGGCAGCCTTTCCTGGTACACACGGCACCACGATCTATCTCCAGAACTATCTCTCTACCATGTTCCAGATTTCTGACATCGTGGTGGATAAGGAAGAGATCGCCATGAGCCTGGGCATCAAGCTGGAGCTTCAGGAGGAAACTGCCCTGACCACGACTGCATCCAGCGGTTCAAATAAGGCCGGCAGCGTTTCAGAAATGAATCGCCATCGAATCGAGCGAAAGATGCGGGAAATCCTTGTGGCACAAGAACTTCCGTGTGCTTCATGCGCTAAATCCAAATATATGTTATTACCATTATCCGACGACTGCGAGGTTACGATAGAAGGAGTGCCCCCGCTGCGCCAGTGGCTTCAGTTGGTGGTCACCTGCGGTGACGCTCAGGAAGTTTATCACTTTGAACTAAGATTGCACCCGACCGGGATGTGCGGCGATAAGGAGGCCGAACGATGAAAAAGACTGCACAAGAACCAAAAGTGACCGATAATCCCCTGTACCATGACACATGGGTACTGCTGCGTAAGTATCGGGACGTGGTGTGGAGTCTGGAGCTGTCCGTGCAGCAGGTACGCCGGCAGTTCCAGATCGAGTATGGCAGCAGTATTGAAGAGTTCCTGGAATCCCTCTATGTGGCAGGTGTCACCTTTGAGGGTTCAGCGATTGAGGATCATGCCCGCTGCATCGAGCGCAGTTACAAAATGCTGAAGCTTCTGGACACCTCCGTGGAGCTGCTGCGGACAAAGCACAAGTATGGCGAGAGCTATTACTGGTTGCTGTACTACACCTATCTGTCGCCGCAGCAGTTGGCGAACACGCAGGAGATCATCGAAAAGCTGGAGCCGCACATCCGCGACATCAGCTACCGCACCTACTTCCGCAAGCGTCAGATGGCTATTGATGCCCTGAGTTCGGTGCTGTGGGGGTACTCCTCGAAGGAGAGTCTGGCACTGCTGGAAAAATTTGTGCCGGGATAATATATTAAATACCCAAAATTGTTTTCATGAGGGGAAGGTATATTTTTTTAGTGATTGCGAACGATTAGAATAAAAAAGGTAGGCTCGAGAATTTCCCCGTTCCTGCCTTTTCCCACTAAACACGTGTTGTGATAACTAAAGATGGCAGTTTATCAGAGACCTCCTATGTTCGTAAGTGAATTCCCTGGTGTGTTCGTATTGCTTCATGCGACAGAATACGCTATAATATGACAATAGTTCGTGTAATCTAAATGAAGGAGGTTGGCAATATGGCTATCAAAGCAATCGTTTTTCCCAATACTGGAGTACAGGCAACATACGAACTCAATGGCGATGGCAGCGTAAATTTGGTATCCGTCGTTACGAAAGGAAACTATGTTACTAACTACTCCGGTATGCATTTTTCGAACTTAGATGAACTGCAACGCTGGATTAAAGCAAAATATCTTTAAGTTAAATAGCGCAAATATTGGGGGGCAAACGAGGGTTTGCAGTGAGAGGATATGATTAGCACCTTTCTGTCACAACATTGGCACGGTTTTGCGATTTCGGCGCAAATCTGAGTGTGCTATACTAAGCATGCCCAAAACTGTAAAGCCCCCCTTTCGTTACACAAAACACCATCCTTTCGAGGGTGGTGTTTTGTGTTTCCGGGCTATTGGGCAGTTTGCTGGGGACGGCCTTCCGGGCCACCCCCTTCTACATCTTTGTATCACAGGAGGTATCACGAGTGAAAAAACATGACCTGACCAACACACATCTCCACAGGGCGAGCCCCGGCAAGGCACTATATGCGGCTTTCGTGGGGGTGACCATGGCTGCCATGCGCTGCCAACCGGTTTTTGCCGCGACTGTATGGGAGAAGGCCAATGAGATCATGAAGGACGTCTATAACCAAATCCTTCTGATTTCCACCATTGCCGCTATCGTCACCGCGTCGGTGGCCCTGCTGATGATGAACTTCTCCCGCAGCGGACGTACCGTGGATGAAAGCCGCGCATGGCTCAAGCGTATCATCATCACATGGGCGATCCTTAACGGTCTGGGCTTCATCATGGCCTATGTGACGCCCTTCTTCGCAGATGGCAGATGGAACGGATAACGCCAAACTGCCCGGCTGAGAAAGGAGAGGTGCTATGGGCATATTAGATGGCATTGTAGAATGGATCGCGGAGCAGGTCATGTACGGTCTTGACCTTATCAACACCTCCGTGCTGGGGGCTCTGGGCTGCGACATGACCACCTTCCTGCGCTACTTCCCCGCCGCAGAGACGATGTACAATATCTTCGTGGCGCTGGCTATCGGCATGATCCTGCTGAACCTGATCTGGCAGCTATTCAAGAACTACGGCCTTATAGCAGGCGTAGAGGCAGAAGACCCGGTAAAGCTGACGATCCGCTCTGTGCTGTTTATCCTGCTGGCCTATTTCGCAGATGAAATCGTGGAGCTGATACTGAAAATCGGCGGGACACCCTACGCATGGATCATGTCGTCTGAACTGCCCGCACTGAACTTTGCCGACTTCAATTCGGTCATAATTACCATCCTTGGGGTCTGTGCCAACGGCGCGGTGGCTCTAATCGCCCTGATCCTCGTCCTCATATTGGCGTGGAACTATATCAAGCTGCTATTTGAGACGGCGGAGCGTTATGTGCTGCTGGGCGTTCTGGTATTCACGGCGCCGGTGGCTTTTGCTACGGGCGCGGCGCAAAGCACCTCCAACATCTTCAAGGCGTGGTGCCGGATGTTCGGCGGCCAGATATTTCTGCTGCTGATGAACGCGTGGTGCCTGCGCCTGTTCATCACCATGGTGGGAACATTCCTGGCAAATCCCTTATCCCTATAGGAGACGATCATGAATCAAAAAACAAAATACATCACAGGGTTCGTGTTGTCCGTACTGGTTATATGTGCGCTCACGATCCCTGCTTTTGCTCTGACGGAATCGGATGTGCAGTCTCAAGTTTCAGCGTCCGGAAAAGAAGGCGTGGCCGGAAACCTGTTCATCTGGTTCTTGTGCGCGGTAGCTTTCCTGAAAATCTCACAGAAGATCGACAGCTTCATGCAGGGCCTGGGCATCAACGTGGGGCATACAGGCGGCTCTATGCTGGCGGAAGCAATGTTGGCGGCACGGAGCATCGCCGCCGCCCGTGGTGTTGCTGGCCGCGGCCGAGGCGGCAATGCAGGCCGTGGTGGAAGTACCGGTGGCAGCGGCGGCGACAGCAACACCTTCCTGCAAGGCGGTCTGGCCGGTGTTGCCAATCGCAGCTTCTATAACGGCGCATACCGAAACGCCACCGGCACAGGCAGCGGCGGCGTTGGCGGCATGGCGTTCCGTGCCTCTATGACCAAGGGCGGCGATATTGCCAATAACGTTATCAGCCGAATTGCCACCGACGGTGCGGGATCTGGGGATGTCATGTCCGGCAATATGGCGGCGGACGCTCTCAAGTCCTATATGGGCTATACGGCTCTTGGTGAAGGCGCGGCGGATATTCCGAACTTCTCCAATGTGGAGATCGGCGGTGGGCATATCACCGGCACGGAAACCTCTGAGGAAGAACCTGCGGGTCGCTCCTTTGCCATGTACAGCACTGAACAGTATATGGAGCCAAAACGGGAATACACCACCGTCACCACTGTGGATGGCGCAAAATGGTATAGGCAGTACGCACAGGACGTAGTGGAGAAAAAGCCTTATCAGAATCCGGATGGCGGCATTTCCTATCGTGAGAGCCTGATTCGGCGCCTGCCTGACCCGCCTCGCAGAAAGGACAAGACCTGATATGACCCAGCAAGAACGCAGCGGTCTGAACGAAGCCGCTGAGATCAGCGCACACGCTGCCGGCGCTGTGCGCGGCGCCATCAAGACAGGAAAAATGGTAAGCGGCGCGGCAAAAGGTGCTGCTGCCGCAGGCCCTTACGGTGCGGCGGCAGCGGCACTCTGGACACATCGCAAGGCGGTTGCTGCCATCATTGCCGGGGTGCTGGTGCTTCCCGTCTTGTTCATCATGCTGCTGCCTTCCCTGATCTTCGGCGGGTTGACCAAGGCAGGGGTTGAAGGAAGTCCAGACACACCGATCCTCAACGACAACGCCGCCGTTGTGGAGAACATAAATCAGATCTCGCAGGCGATCAGCGACTTGCTGGAGGAAGGGCAGGAGGATGTTCGCGCCCGTATTGACACGGATTTTACCGCTTCCGGTGCCGACCAGAAGGAGATCATCAATCCATACGAAAGCTCCCCGGCCTACAATGCCAACCGCTTCATTGCCATGTACTGTGCCGCCAAAAATCAGGACTACACATCTATCTCCCTCAAGGATATGGAAACGCTGATCCGCAAGGCCAAGGACGCCCTCTATACCTTCACGAGCACGGAGGAGTCTCGCACGACTACGGTAACGGAAACGAATACGGATCCCAAAACCGGTAAGGTCACGGTGACGGAAACGGAAGTAACAGAGATATGGAAGATATATACCATCGTCTACAACGGAGAAGCCTATTTTGAGGATAAGATATTCGCTCTGTCGGATGAACAAAAGGGACTGGCGGAAAACTACGCCCAGAACCTGAGCGTATTCCTGGGAGATGGTATGATGCAGGGCTTGCTGCCTGTCGAGTCCGCCGGCCTCGTATCTCTGGGCGACATTCGTTTCTCGGATGGCGCGACGCAGGTGGTCTACTATAATCAGTTGGACAAGCGGTACGCGAGCAAGCCCTACGGCACCGACGACATCGGCACCTACGGCTGCGGGCCTACCTGTATGGCAATGGTGGTATCTTCTTTGACCAGCGAGACGGTCGATCCCATTGAGATGGCACGTTGGGCCTATGAAAACGGTTACTGGTGCAGTAGAAGCGGTTCCTACCATTCGCTGATCCCCGGTGCTGCCAAAGCGTGGGAGCTTCCGGTACAGGGCTGCGGGAAAACAGAAGGGCAGCGCATTGTGGATGCGCTCTCTCAAGGCAAGCTGGTGGTTGCAATCATGCTGAAAGGTCATTTCACCAGCTCCGGCCACTTCATCGTGCTGCGCGGTGTGGAGAACGGAAAGATACTGGTGGCAGACCCTGCCAACTATACCCGAAGCCAACAGGCATGGGATCTGTCTATCATCCTGAATGAAGCCAGCGGCCGTGCCGGTGCTGGTGGGCCTTTCTGGATCATAGGGTAGGAAGGAGAACTAAATGTGAGTAAACCAAATGAATATGACACCTATATCATCCCGCCCAATTTTATTGAAGGCGGGACTTTTTTCGGCGGACTGCTGAAGCTCCGCAATACAGCCGAGGCACTGGTTATCGTGCTGGCTATCGGCATACCGGTGTTCTCGGTGTCCGCCCTGACATTGACTGCTAAAATCATCATTCTGTGCCTGACCGCGCTGCCTCTTGGCATCATCGCGCTGGTTGGCATCAACGGCGAAAGCCTCTCGTCATTTATCTTTCTTGTTCTGAAATATCTCTGCAACCGCCGTATTATTACACGCAATGAAGAGGGACAGGACAAGCGGAAAAAACGCAAGAAGCGAAAAGCTAAGAGCGGTGACGACGCGCCCAAGTACATCAATCCAGTGGCGGAATACCTGCCTGTGGAGAAGATCGAAAACGGCATCATCTACACACGGGATCACCGTTACCTGAAGATTGTTGAGGTCGTGCCCATCAACTTCCTGCTGCGCAGTGCCAGAGAGCAGCGGAACATCATCTACTCGTTCATCTCGTTTCTCAAGATCAGCCCGGTCAAAATGCAGATCAAGGTCATTGCCAAGCGTGCTGACCTGAACCGGCACAGAGAGATCGTGCAGCAGGAGATGGCGCAGGAAACCGATGAAAACTGTCGCCTGCTGCAGCAGGACTACCTGACGCTCATTGACCGGATCGGTGCACGGGAAGCTACCTCGCGCCGGTTCTTCATGGTATTTGAATATGAGGCATGGGCAGGCCGGAAAAGGGATAACGAGGAAGCGGAGGCCATTGCCTCCCTGCAAACGGCAGCCCGCACCGCAGTCAATTATCTCAAGCAATGCGGCAATGAGGTGCTGATCCCGGAAAACGATGATGAATTTACGGTCGATACCCTCTACCATTTGCTGTGCCGCAACACCACCACGTCGCTGCCGGATCGAGTTCGCCGGATCGTTGCCCAGTATCAGGAGAAAGGGCTGGAATCTGAGATCGACGCCATTCCCTGTACGGAGTTTTTCACCCCTGACAGCATCGACTTTACCAACGGGCGGCATATCTGTATTGACGGACTCTACTACGCCTATCTGCTGGTGCCCTCTACCGGCTATAAGGCGCAGGTGCCGGCCGGCTGGCTGTCTCTCATTGTCAACGCCGGGGATGGCATTGACCTGGATATGTTCATCAGCCGCCAGCCGAAAGCCCGCATGGTACAGCGGCTGGGACAGCAGCTTCGTATCAATCGCAGTAAGATCAAGGACGCCAGCGATACCAACACGGACTTTGATGATCTGGACGGTGCTATCCGAAGCGGCTACTTCCTGAAGGAAGGGCTGGGCAACAACGAGGACTTTTATTACCTGAACCTGCTGATCGCAGTGACAGCTCCCACAGTGGATGAACTGGAATGGAAGGTCAATGAACTGAAAAAACTGCTCGTGTCCCGTGATATGGACGTGTGCAGCTGCGCCTTTCATGAGGAGCAGGCGTTTCTATCGTCGCTGCCGCTGGTCAGCATGGAGAAGCACCTCTTTGAACGCTCCAAGCGCAATGCGCTGACCACCGGCGTGGCAAGCTGCTACCCCTTCACGTCCTATGAGCTGAGTGATGAAAACGGCATCCTGTTCGGTCTGAACAAGTACAACAACTCTCCGGTCATCATCGACATCTTTGACTCCAAGGTCTATAAAAACGCCAATATTGCCGTATGCGGCACCAGCGGCGCAGGAAAGACCTTCCTGATCCTGCTGATGGCCCTCCGTATGCGGCGTAAGGGCATACAGGTTTTCATGCTGGCACCCCTGAAGGGCCACGAGTTCCACCGTGCCTGCATCAACACAGGCGGCGAGTTTATCAGCATCTCCCCCGCCTCCAAAAGCTGCATCAACGTGCTGGAGATACGTAAGATAGACAAGTCCGTGGAGGAAACGCTGGATGGCCCCGGTATCGAACGCTCTGAGCTGGCAGCAAAAATTCAGCGGCTTCATATCTTCTTTGCCCTGCTGATCCCCGATATGTCCTATGAGGAAAAACAGCTTTTGGACGATGCCCTGATTCGTGCCTACGCACGGAAAGGTATCACCCATGATAACGCCTCTCTCAGTGATCCGGATAACCCCAACGTTTACCGCCAGATGCCTGTGCTGGGCGACCTCTACGACGTTCTGCGGGAGGAAAGCGATACCAAACGCCTTTCCAACATCATCAACCGCTTTGTACACGGCTCGGCCAGCACCTTCAACCAGCAGACCAATGTGAATCTGGACAACAAGTTCACGGTGCTGGACATCTCGGAACTCAGCGGCGATCTGCTGCCTATCGGCATGTTCGTAGCTCTGGATTTCGTGTGGGATAAAGCCAAAGCCAACCGCACGGAGGAAAAGGCCATCTTCATCGACGAATGCTGGCAGCTCATCGGCGGCGGCTCCGGCACCTTCGGCGTCGGCAACCGTCTTGCGGCCGAGATGGTGCTGGAGATCTTCAAGACCATCCGCGCCTATTCCGGCAGCGGCATTTGCGCGACGCAGGATCTGAACGACTTCTTCTCCCTGGACAACGGCAAGTACGGCAAGGGGATTATCAACAACTGCCGCACGAAAGTCATCTTGAACCTGGAGGACGAGGAAGCCCAGCGCGTTCAGCAGGTATTGCATCTCTCCGAAGCGGAGGTCATGGAGATCACCCACTTTGAGCGGGGCAATGGCCTGATCAGCAGCAATAACAACAATATCACGGTGGAAATCAAGGCCAGCCCACTGGAACGCGACCTTATCACCACAGACCGCCGTGAGCTGCTTGACCTGCTGCGCCGCATGAAGCGACCGGAAGCCTAATACGGCGTTTATACGGAGATAACACGCATTACAAAATCAATACGCATATAATACGGAGTTAATACGCATTACGGAGGTGGTGCCGCCTATGAGAAACAGAGAGCAGATCTATGGACAGGAGGCCGCAGGGCTGCTGCGGAACATAACCGTCTATCACTGCATACGCCGTGACCAGCTTCTACGCCTGTATCCGGGCAAGGAGGGCGTCATTGAGAACCTGCTGCGCTATCTGGTCAAGCAGCAGCGGATATTTTATAACACTGACCGGGATTGCTACGGAGATGTCCCTGACTGCCGCGAGGACAGAGAACTGACAGCGGCACTATGGGTGCTGCTGGACTTTATCGAAAAGGTGGAGTATCACAGCCCCGACAATATGCCGGCAAAGCTGGTATTCTTCGCCGATGGCGAGGTATATGAGGTCGTCTATGTAACCCCGGGTAAGGAAGCGTTGCTGCAGCACGCACTGGCCGCAGAAGATGATTCCGGGCGACGGCTCGTTATCATTGAGGAAGAAGACCAAATGCAGCACCTGCACATCCCTCATATCGCCGCCTACTGCATGGTGGATGACCAAGGCTGCGTACAGTACTTCAGGAAGGAGGAACCTTGTGGACAGAGCCACCCTCTCGCAGCGGATAGAGAGCATTTTGAATGAGATCACCCGCCTGTCCAACACGCTCTACGCTATGGACAACACGAATATCCAGCGGCATTCAGATAACTATGAAATGCTGTCCACCGAGGCCGCACTGCGGGGTGAGGTCATTGCCTGCCGGCTGCGGCACCTGATCTATGAGACGACCACCATCCGAAAAGCCGAGTATCTGACATCGGCTGGTGTCATGCAGGGCATCTCTGTTATAGAGAAAGATGGCATACTGGAAATCACGCTCCCCTGCCTACTGCCTAAGAAGAGCAAGAAGCATAGCTGTGAGTATCTGACAGACCCCATCTACTACACGCTTAGTAAGTATGCGCAGACACACACGCTGCTCAAGTTCCGGCACTGTGTTGTCTGCTTTTCTCATATCTACAGCCGCGAGCTGTCCCCCAACCGGGTGCGTGACTATGACAATCTGGAGCTCAAGCAGCTTTTGGATGTGATTTCCACCTTCGTTATGGAGGATGATACGGGTCTGCTGTGCGATGCCTATAACACGACGGAGATCGGCGACAGTGACTGTACCCGCGTGTCGGTGATGGATAAGGAGCGTTTTCAGGGCTGGCTTTCGGACCGCGAGAATCGGCTTCGCTCTATATCCGATTTATAGTGTTTTGGCTGTATCAGAAACGGTACACATGACCACGGTACGGCAAAGCCTGTATTTCCGGGCATTTTCACATGACCGGTGCGGGCGAAAAATACCGTGGTCATGGCAGTCTGGGTACTGCACACCAGAAGGAGGTGGTCAGTATGAGTACCCTACCACAGAAAGCTCCCGGTAGCCTATCACAAGCCTATCAGCTATTGGCCCTGGTCGCCCTGTCCGGTGAGCTGCCGGCCAGCCAACTGAGCAGGCTCGCCGGTGGCACCAGCTACAAAGAGAACGTGGTCAAGTCGCTGAAGCGTCAGCGGCTTTTGCTGTCCTACTACAAGAACGGACTGCGTGGATACCGGCTCACCGCCGCGGCGAAAAAGCTGCTGCTGGAGCGTGACCCTGAGCGTTTTTCCTTCTACCTGTCCGGTGCCTGCGCCACCAACCACATCAGGAGCGAGCCGGAGCAGCGGCTTCGACTCCACCGTGTCTCTCAGACATTGATCACCATGCGTAACGCCAATGTTAGTATCTTCCGCGATGAAAAACCCGGCGTATTCCGTCCCGGTGAAACAGCGATTGGTAGCATCTGCACACCTGCCTTCTATTCATCCCGTGAGATCAAGGAGATGGGGACAACCTTTGTTAAAATCCGTGGGGCCCGGTCCGTGGGCGTTTTACTGACACCGCAGCATATCCACGTGGTTTACAACATGGGCAATGCGCTGATGAAATGGAGCTATAAAGCCGAAATGCGGACAAAGGCGCTCATGCAGACGGTGCTGTGCCGTGAACGAATGCCGCACCAGTACCACCCGGATGCGGTGCGGGGGCTTCTGCTGGGTGACAGTATGGAACAGGCCTATGAGCTGCTGACCAACCAGGGCGGCAAGAACTATTTCATTCTGGATGGCAGCTATGAACGGTTCTGCTTCCTGACCAACGACCATCATGGAGAGGTGCTGCTGCGCCTTATCTGCGATGAAGAACTGGACAATGAGCTGCGTGAGCTGCTGCTCCTTGATTTGGAGCCCCAACAGCCGGGTGAAACGGTGGAGAACGACGCCATGACGCCAGAGGGCGCACCGGTGCTGTTCGCCTATGATTGTGACCTGCCGCGGATCAGGCGGTTTGATACGGCGCTACGGCTCCAAGACCGCTATGGCATCCTGATCTGCTTCGATCATCAGGCCGAAGTGCTGCGCCGCTACTGCGGTGACAGGGCCGTTGTGCAGGCCATTGACTTTGATGCGTTTGAAGGGAGGTTTTTGCCGTAGAGAAAAAGAAGCTGCGAAGTCTGCTGTTTTCGCTCCCGCTTTTTCTGGCGGGACTGCTGTTTGGCGGCGGCTATCTGGCGCAATTCGTCCGGAACTATCAGCAGTGGAAGGACGCAGGCGGAACGCCCGGCGACGGAAGCTCACCGGCCACGCCGGTGCTGTCCTTCTCCGCCTGCTGCGAAGCGCTGTTCAGTAAGAGCGGGATCATCGGCGTGGGGCTTTGCCTGTTGCTGCTGGGGCTGCTGATCGTCATGGTGATGCGCATGGGCTATTCCGACGTTGGGGAGTATGATGCGGAGCGTAATCTGACCTACTCCAACAAAGGCACCTACGGCACAGCCGGATTCATGGAGAAAGCGGAGATGAAGGGCGTCCTTGATCTGGTATCCGACATCCGCAAGCACAGCGGCGTCATACTGGGCAAGCTGGACAACCAGGTGGTGTGTATTCCGGAAAACTCCCGGCTCAACGGCAATATTGCCGTGTTCGGCGCCAGCGGCTCCATGAAAACGCGTGCCTACTGCATCAACCGTATCCTGCAAAGCGCGTCCGAGGCCCACAACGGCCACAAGGAGTCTCTGATCATCACCGACCCGAAATCCGAGCTTTACGAAAAGACCAGCGAGTATCTGCGCAGCAAGGGCTATGTGGTGAGGGTGTTCAACCTGATCCAGCCGGAGAACTCCGATTCATGGAACTGTCTGGCGGAGATCGAGGGCGATGAACTGATGGCGCAGATCTTCTGTGACATTATCATCAAGAATACCGGCAGCGAGAAGGGCGACCATTTCTGGAACGCCGCGGAGATGAACCTATTGAAAGCACTGGTGCTGTATGTGGCGCTGGGCTATCCACCAGAGAGCCGGAATATCGGCGAGGTCTATAAGCTGCTGGTGCTGAACGCGGAAAAGGAGCTGGATAACCTCTTTTCCATGCTGCCGGCCAGCCATCCCGCCAGAGCGCCCTATGCGCTGTTCAGCCAATCCTCGGATACGGTGCGCAGCGGCGTTATCATCGGACTGGGCAGCCGCTTGCAGGTATTCCAGAACCGGCCCATCTGCCAGATCACCAGCCATGATGAAATTGATATGGCGCTGCCGGGCAAGCAGCCCTGCGCCTATTTCTGCATTACATCCGATCAGGACAGCACCTTTGATTTCCTCACGTCCCTGTTCCTATCCTTCGCGTTTATCAAGCTGATCCGTTACGCGGATAAGAACTGTGCCGACCGCAGGCTGCCAGTCTCCGTTCATGTGCTGGGCGAAGAGTTGACAGCCTGCGGTGTTATTCCAGACTTGAGCCGAAAGATCAGTGTGATCCGCTCGCGGGGCGTCAGCATGAGCTGCGTGTTTCAGAATCTGGCGGGCTTACAGAACCGGTATCCCTACAACCAATGGCAGGAGATATTGGGCTGCTGCGACTATCAGCTTGCACTGGGCTGCACAGATGAGCTGACTGCCAAATTCCTCAGTGACCGTACAGGAGAGGTCAGCGTCCATGTCTCTAGCAAGGCCAAGCAGTTGGGTACATGGCGTATCAGCAACTACACGCCGGAGTTCCGCGAAACCAGCGGCGTGGGCAAGCGCAAGCTACTGACTATGGATGAGGTGCTGCGCCTGCCGGTAAACCGCGCGCTGGTCATCGCACGCGGCAACAAGGTGCTGCAGGTAGATAAGTACGACTATACCAATCACTACGAGGCAAAGAAGCTGCGGGACTGCAAGGCCTCCGCCCATATCCCGGAATGGCGTAAAAGCCCTGTGTTTTCACCCGCGCCGAAACAAACAGAGCAGCCTATTAAGTCAAAGAAAGTGCCGAGCAGGCGCAGTGAGTTTGTAAAAACCGATAAAGATTCCATCATGTCAACCAAAATGTGAGCTAAGGAGGAAAGTAATATGCCGAGAAAGAAAACAGAAGAACTTGCCGTGATGCCGGAAGCACCGGCACTTCCCATCGTCCCCGAGGATGCGGCAGAACAGCCGGTGACAGAAGAGTGTTTGCCGGAAATCGCAGCCGATCCTGTTGTGGAGGATACTGTACCTACAGAGAGTGTTCTCGCCGAACCTGCGGAAGTGGTGACTGTGCCGGAGGATCCCCAGCCCTCTGAAAAGCCGAAGCGCACCGTCCGCAAACGAACCGCTGCAAAAAAGACGGTAGAGGTGGAGAAGCAGGCTACGCCGCCTACTGAGGATGCTGCCGCCTCTGCTGAACCTGCCCCTGCCGCTGTCCAACAGAGAGATATTTTGACATTGGATGCCCGGGGCGAAGCGGAAACGCAGGCGCAGATGGAGGACATTATCTGGCACGAGATCCACAATGCCTACCGCACCCGGCGCATGCTCTCCGGTATGCTGAGCGGCATTGAAAGAACGGAGGCGGGGAAAACCATTGCCATTGTGGACTACAAGGGATTCCGCATTGTGATCCCCTTGAAGGAGATGGTGCTGGACTTCCCGGCAGATATGTACGGTGCTGACTATAATGAGATGATCCTTCGACACCAGAAGATCCTCAATAAGATGCTGGGCGCAGAGGTGGATCTTATGGTCAAGGGCATCGACGCCAAAAGCCGAACCGTTGTTGCCAGCCGAAAGGACGCCATGCTGAAGAAGCAGCAGATCTACTATTTCGGTAAGGACGGTGACGGACAGTATCGTATTTATGACGGGCGCGTGGTGGAGGCTCGTGTGATCGCTGTGGCGGAGCAGGTCGTCCGGGTCGAAGTGTTTGGCGTGGAGACATCCATCCTGGCTCGCGATCTTTCGTGGGACTGGATCGGCGATGCTCATGACCGCTATGCTGTGGGAGACAAGGCTCTGGTACGCGTGCTGGAGATTGACCGCACAGAGCCGGAGCGCATCAGAATTAAAGCCGACATCAAAAGCGTATCCGGCAACAGCAAGAATGACAATCTCCAGAAATGCCGTATTCAGGGCAAATATGCCGGGAAGGTCACCCATATCCATAAGGGCGTTGTGTATATCCGCCTTAGCAACGGTGCCAATGCCATAGCACATTCCTGCTATGATCGGCGCAGACCCGGACGAAAGGATGATGTCAGCTTTGCCGTTACCCATCTGGATGAGGAACACGGCGTTGCGCTGGGGATCATCACCCGAATTATCAAGCAGCATATTTAGGATGCGCGAAAAGCAGCTGGCCGCAAATGCGACCAGCTGTTTTTTTTGTGAATTATTCAAGCATCATGAACGTATCAGTGTTGTGCCTGTGCTATCAGGCCGGTAGCTGACCGGTGTGCAGGTAACGGAGAAGCTGCTCTTTGTCCAAATGGCCGATGCCGAGATAGTCCAAATCGAAGGGATTGTCTTCAAAGAAGCTGGTTTCGTGCATGGCACCGCCCAGCACGATCATGCTGTCAATGATCGGTGTCGGTACGCCGAACTTTTTGCCTAGGTCGTGGTAGATCTTGCAGCCCACGGGAATGTCCTCGGTGATGTAGCGGTGGTCGATGGAATTTGGCCCCGTATTGCCCTCGTCGCAGGGCTTGTCCAGCGGAAAGATCACATTATCCTCGCCCTCGGAGCCAAGGCCCATGTACTCCTGCGTCAATATGCTGCGGCGGGAGAAGAATGACTCATAGGCATAGTCCGGGATGCGGATGCCGATCGCGTCGGCAATGGCACATTCTTCCTGATAGAACTGATACTGCACTCGGCAGATGGAGGGGCACAGCCCGTGGGAGTACATGGAATAGCTGTCGGGGTCGTTGCCATAGATGGATGACCAGTTTTCCATGCTCGACACGCCCAGCACCGAAGCGGGAACGTGGATCACCGGGTTGACATTGGAAAAGCCAATGTCCAGCACCGTGTCTCCGGCCACAGGGCCATCCCCGTGGGTAACGGCATCCATGCAGGGCAGATATTTGGCGGACTCCAGAAAATCATCGATATCTGTCATGGGCTGCGTCGCGCCGCGAAGGGTAATGGCGCGATATTTCGCGCCTACATGGGGCATTGTAAAGCCGCCGATCTTCTCCAGCCGCGTTCCGTAGGGAGCGGAGCTCCAGCCGCCCACGATGACTTTCTTGGTGCAGCCGGCCTCGCGCATGAAGCGGCGCAGCAGAAGCGTGGCGTAGTTATCAGTAAAGATATGTACGACCTGACCGTCCTCCAGCAGCGGCACCAGGGTGCGCAGGTAGTGTTCCTGGGCGTTGGCGGTAATGCCGATCACGATAAGCCCCGCGCCCTTTACCACCTCGGCCATATCCGTGCTGGCCAGATCCAGAAACGCACGGCCTGACCGCTCAAAGCCGTACAGGTTCCGCTGTACGCCATCCAGCAGGATGCCGGTCTTGTCCAGATTCGCCACGGCCTTGGGGGTGCGGGAATAGAGCCGCACTTCCCGTCCGGCCAGCTTCATATCTGCGGCGCAGGTCTTTCCGACCGCACCACCGCCTAAAACGGCAATGGGCAGATCCTTCAGGTACGACATATCATGCTTCATCAAATATTGCCCTCCTTCTGCTTTTTTGACTTTATCATTATGCACAATACCAGTTTACCATAGAGAACACGAGAATTGCAGTTAAAAAAGTGTAAAATATATGGCACACCAAAGGCCACGTCACTACATCGGCAGAGGATGGCAGCAGATTGGCACTGTTTTGCGATTTCGCCGTAAATCACCATGTGCTATACTTGGTACAGTCAAAATTGTAAAGACCGCCGGGTGGTAACTCGGCGGTCTTTCGCATACAGGAAGAGGGTGTTTTATATGTGGTAGGCAGAGCAGCGTTTCACGCCCGAGCGGCAAATGCAATCGCCGCAAAACCCAAACAACAGTACATAGTGTTGAAAAAGGCGAGGCTCCAGTCGTAAATATCTTCAAAGCACATTAAACAGTGCTGCGATATTTACGTAAAGGAGAGAACGCCCATGAGGAGAAAAAGAATGCGTTTAGTTTCACTTATTTTGAGTGCCGTGTGTCTGTTAGGCTGCGCAGTCCAGCCGGCACCGGTCTCGGATTCGTCTGAGTCCAACACCAAGGTCTCTGCCTATGCAGCAAGTCAGGCCGAGCAGAACGAAGAGGAGCGCACGGAGGCCGAATCCCTGCTGCCGCAAACAGAAGATGGAGGCGATACATCTGAGAGCAGCGTCGCTCCTGAGCGGGCAAATGCATCAGAGAATGCGGATAAAGCCGCAGAAAAGCAGCCTACAGCTGTTGAAACGGCACCGCCCGCTGCACCGAAAGAGCCGGCAATACCCGCGCCTGCGCCGGAGAGCAAACCTGCTCCTACGCCTACGCCGGCACCTACCCCGGCAGAGGAGAAACAGGAGGAAGAACCTGCGCCTACGCCCGAACCTACGCCTGCGCCTAAGCCTGCCGCCAGCGGGAACATCTACTCCATCGCGGAGGCTATCCGGGCGGGCAACGAGTATGCGCGGGCGCAATACGGCGTGACCATCGACACCAGTATGACCGCCGCCGACTCCAGCTTCTTCCCCGGTACAGCGGACAGCGTGGCATGGCTGGCAGAGAATGGCGGACAGGCGGCACTGACCGCCGCCGTAAAGGGCAACGTGGACGCCACCTTCGCCTGCCTCGCCGCCATGGACGGCGCGGAAACGGTCAGCGCGTATGCGCGATTCAACTGCACCGCCCGCTACGATGCAGCATCGGACGAGTACATCGTGGTGGTGCTGTACGGATAAACCAACTGAATACCCGACCGAAAGACCGACAGCGTGAGCTGCCGGTCTTTTGCGTTGGGAGAAAGGACGAGCATGAAGAGAACAATTCCTAAGCTGTTGACGCTGGTATGCCTTTTAGTAGCAATCATGGGTCTGTCCATCGTGACCGCTCACGCTGCCACGGTAACGGGTACGATCAGCGGTGGTAACGAGTACCGTTACCATGAGGACAAAACGCCCGTACCGCAGTGGGGCGCATTTACCAGCACAAAGCTGAAATACTTTACCAGAAATGATACGGGTGTAACGGTGCCTGCCTACTGTATGGAGCCATCCGTTCGCTCTGCCAGCGGCGATCTGAGCTACTCCTCCACCAGTTGGAGCAGCCTGAGCTGGAATCAGCGGTACGCTGTGACGCTGGCACTCTCCTACGGCTACGGCGGCAACTATGATTTTTATGGAATCCATCCCGACTGCGCGCAGCTGGCGACACAGGCGGTGATTTGGGAGTTCGTGTGCGGCTACCGCGGTACGACCTATCCGTACACCCTGTATGATACCACCTGCGCCAACCTGTTCCACTACGCCGGTGACGGCGTGCAGGAGGCGTATGACATCCTTATTGATCGCATCATGGGTCATGGCGTGATTCCCAGCTTTGCTGTGAAGTACCGCAATCAGCTTTTGGACGCCAATGCCATTACGCTGACATGGGACGGCAGTCAGTATGTGGGTACAGCCACCGATAACAATGGTGTGCTGTCGCAGTACTACTTCCGGACCAATATCAGCGGCGTAACCGTCAGCCAGCGGCGTAATGTACTGACCGTGACGGCCACAAAGGACGCTGCAGCGAAGCTGAACGGCTATATCAGCAGCGACTACGGCTACGCACTGGATGTGGAGGGTACGGAGGCTGTGCTGCTGGAGCCCAGCAATGGCAGCAATTATCAGGCTTGCGCCGCGTTGACCTCACTTCCCGACCCCGTGTGGGCGTACATTCATTTTAAGGTCAAAATTGTGGAGGAGAAAGGCAGCCTGACCATCAATAAGGTGGACGCGGAAACCGGCACGGCACTGGCAGGCGTGACATACCGGCTGTACGACAGTGCTGGCAAAAAGGTGGCAGACGCCATCACTGGCGCGGACGGTAAGGCGGGGTTCAAGGATCTTCCACAGGGCAAATACAGCTATCAGGAGATCAGTGCGCCCAGCGGTTATGTAGTGGACAACACCAAATATCAGATCACCATCACAGCCACGGCACTGAACATTACGCAAAAGAGAACCAACACACCGGCCAAGGCCAGCATCGAGATCGTCAAGGTGGACGCTGATCACAAGACACCGCTGCAAGGCGCGGGCTTCCGACTGTATGATACTTCCGGTAAACAGGTCGCGGAGGGCAACACAGACGTCAATGGTAAGCTGACCTTCTCCAACCTGCGGTTGGGCAGCTATACCTACAAGGAATTCAAAGCACCGGACGGATATGTTTTGGATGACACGGCGTACTCCGCTGTGCTGAACCAAAACGGGCAGGTGCTGAAGGTCACTCGCGAGAATATACCGGTCAAAGGCAGTATTGAGGTCTTGAAGGTGGACGCAGAAACCAAGCAGCCGCTGGCCGGTGTGGTGTATTATCTTTTCGACGCCGATGGCAACAAGGTCGCGGATGGCACGACCGATGCCACCGGCAAGGTGACATTCTCCGGCCTGCGACTTGGCAAATACGCCTATCAGGAGATCAGCACCGTGGACGGCTATGTGCTGGACGAGACCAAATACGATTTCAGCATGACCACTGCGAACCTTAATATCAAAGTCACACGCGAGAACGTACTCGCCAAGGGCAGCATCACCGTCCGCAAGGTGGATGCGACGGGCGCACCGCTTGCCGGTGCGGAGCTGCTGTTGGAGACTTCCACAGACGGTAAGACATGGACGGAGGTCGGCAGAGTGACCACCGACAACACAGGCATCGCCAAGTGGAGCGACCTCAAGGTTGGCGCGCAGTATCGTATTACCGAAACCAAAGCTCCCGCAGGGTACACCCTCCTGACCGAGCCGCTGTTCACAGGAACGTTGGACAGCAATAACCGAGACATTACCATCACTGCTTGCAACAATGCGGGATTCGTCCTGCCGTTCACGGGCGGAACGGGATTTACAACCTATTTCCTGTTTGCAGCACTCATGCTTTGCATGGGTGTTTGTTTTTGCAAAAAATCTGATTTTATGAAGGAGACAGCTAAATGAAAAAGATCCATCGCGTGTTGGCACTGCTGTTGGCGGCGCTTATGGCCCTTGGGCTGATGACCACAGCATTTGCCGCAACAGATTCTGCGCCTACCATCGACCCCGGCAAGAAAGCATCCCTTTCCGTCTACAAGTACGACATCACCAAGGCCAGCAACGACGGCGCGTGGGATGCTGAGTCCTACGTTTCCACCGGCCTACATGACGACACGGTTATCGACAAGCTGAGCAAGTACGCCATTCAGGGCGTGGAGTTTACCTACCTCCGCGTCGCTGACATTGCCATGAACAGTGAACTGGTGGATGGCCAGCGTCGGGTGGGTGTGCTGTATGGATTCGACAGTTCCGACCGCAGCACCGCCGTGCTGTCTGCCATCGGTCTGACCGCCGCAGACGCCCACAAGACCGACAACAGTATCAACTACTTCACCAGCGATATGCTCAACAACAAGCTGACCGCTGCGCTGACTGCCAATGCCACCACCGTGAAAAATGCGCTGGAAACGGCTGTGAAGAACGGCGGTGTGGCTATGTCCGAAACGGATGTTACCGGCCACACCTCTGCATCCGACATGGAGCAGGGGCTTTACCTCGTTGTGGAGACTCGCGTCCCTGAAAACGTGACCTCCACCTGCAATCCCTTCTTCGTGTCCCTGCCCATGACCACCATCGACGGCGCGGCGTGGAATTACGATGTGAGCGTGTACCCCAAGAACCAGACTGGCAACCCCAACATCGAAAAGACCGTCCGTGAAAACAAAAACTCCACCGGCAAGCACAACGGCAGCCTGACCGACATCAAGGACAGTTACGCTCACACTGCCACCGCATCCGCGGGCGATGTGGTGGACTACCAGATCATCAGCACCCTGCCCACGATTACCTCCAAGGCATCCAGCCTGAGCGAGTACACCTATGCGGACACTTTGAGCAAGGGCATCAAATACAACAAGAACGATGTGGTCATCGAGTTTTTCCGCGATGCTGGCTGCAATGACAAAATCGCCACCTGGGCCGAGAACTCCGGCAAATTCGCCGTGGCTTACGATGACGCAGCCAACACTATGACCATCCGCATGACCGATACCGGTCTGGCGGAGATCAACGAGGCAACCACCGTTTACACCGACAGCGTGAAGCGCGGCTATTCCGACTGCACCATGCGGATTACCTATGCGGCCACTCTGACCTCCGACGCTCAGATGGGCAACAAGGATAACCCCAACGAAGTCGAGCTGACTTGGAAGCGCACCAACACTACTTATTACGACACTCTGAAGGACTGCTGCCATGTCTACACCTACGGCATTGACGTTCTCAAGCAGTTCTCCGACAACGGCGGCAACCTGCGGAACGTGAAGTTCCGGCTGCACAACGACACCGATGATGTATTCGTGATTGCCGACCTGAAGGATGGCGTGTACTACGCCAAGGGCTTTGCTGCCAAGAAAGCGGACGCCACCACCTTCGTCCCCAACGTGCAGGGTCATGTGGTGGTGAAGGGGCTGGAGGATGACACTTACTCCCTGACTGAGACTGCCACCGACAAGGGCTACATTCTCCTCAAGGAAGCGGTCAAGATCGTCATCATCACTAAGGAAAACGGCGCTTGCGAGCAGTGCGGCGCCAAGCTGCTGACCGCCGCCGGCACCGTCAACGGCAAGGCTGGCAGCATGACGGACGGCAACGCCATCGTCCCCCTGACCGTGGTCAACAACCCCGGCTTTGATTTGCCCAAGACGGGCGGCTACGGCACTTGGATGTTCACCATCGGCGGCGTGGCGCTGCTGGGCGCGGCGGCGTTTATCGTGATCCGCAGCCGTAAGCACAAGAACGAGCGGTGAACCGCTGGCTACTGGCGGCGGCTTGCGGTGCTGTGGCGTTGGGGCTTCTGTTTTACCCATTGGTGGGAGAACTTTTAAGTGAAAAGTACCACTCCGATGTAGAAACCACCTACACTGCGGCCATTGCAGATACCGACGACGCCGAGCTGACTGCCCAGCGTGAAGCCGCAGAGCAGTATAACGCCATGCTGTCCGGCGCAACTATCACTGAGGGAGGGGCATCCGCCCCTCCCTTGGCCTACTCAGATCAGCTCACTGTGGGCGGTGTCATGGTTTACATCGACATCCCTAAGATCAATGTGTACCTCCCTGTGCAGCACGGCACGGACGCGGATACGCTGGAAAACTCAGTTGGCCATGTGGTCGGCACATCTCTGCCGGTGGGTGGAAGCAGCAGCCACGCAGTGCTATCGGCGCACAGTGGTATGGCAAGGTCCAAGCTGTTTTCGGACATTGACCAGCTTGCAGAGGGCGACACGTTTTACATCCACGTGTTGGGCGAGGTGTTGGCCTATAAGGTGGACACCATCAATACGGTGCTGCCCACGGACACGAGCCTGCTCCAAATTGAGGACGGCAAGGATCAGGTCACGCTGGTGACGTGTACCCCGTTTGGGGTCAACACCCACCGGCTGCTGGTGCGAGGCCACCGTGTTCCCTACACCCCCGAACAGGAAGCGACTGCCGCCGCAGAAAAACCTGTGGCATCCTCGTGGACGCAGCATTACCTTACAGGTCTTGGCATCGGCCTTGGCGTGGTGGCAGTGATAGGCGGCGGGTACTTCTTAATAAGGAGAAAACGCCATGCGTAAGACATCCCTTTTACTGGCGGCACTGCTGGCTGTGGCGGGCATCTATGTCATGCTGTGGCCGGTGCTCACGGGACATAGGCTGCAAGCCGACACAGACGCCACCGTGCAGAGCTTCCTCGAAGAACGAAAGCCGGAGCAGCAATACCCCGAACTGCTGGCGGCTCTACAGGAGTACAACCGCCAGCTTTACGCAGAAAAGCAGTGTAATCTCACCGACCTCGAAGCCTGCGAGGAGCCTGCCGCTGACCTGACCACCTACGGCATCGAAGATGAGATCATAGGCGTCTTAGAGATACCCGCTATGGAGCTGACCATGCCGGTCTATCTGGGCGCGTCCGATGCTCACCTTGCCGCAGGCGCGGCGGTGCTGGGCAATACCTCCGCACCCATCGGTGGGGATAACACCAACTGTGTCATCGCCGGCCACCGGGGCTGGCGCGGAGCGGACTACTTTCGGCACATAGATAAGCTGGCTGTAGGGGATACCGTAAGGCTCACCAATCTATGGGAGACGCTGACCTACACCGTGGCAGACATTCAGATCATCCAGCCGCATCAAATCGAAAGAATCAAAATTCAATCAAACCGCGACCTGCTGACGCTGCTGACCTGCCATCCCTACGCCAGCGGTGGGCGACAGCGGTATGTGGTGTACTGCGAAAAACTGCCCACCATGAGCCAATCACGGTGAGCAGTTTTATTTTGAGAGGATTCAGACAAGCGTGTCATCCAGCAGGAAGTCGATGACGCCGATATTGAGAATACCGTTATCATCATACCAACGCTTGCGAATGTCATGACGCACAATGATCTTCGGGAAGGAATCACCGGTCAGCGCGAAAGGCTTATTCTCGGTGATCGCCTTTTCCGCTGTTCCCAATGCGTAGGCAGACTGGATATAGGTCTTCTTGCCACCGGAGGTTGCAATGAAGTCGATTTCCCGCGCGACCGGCACGACCTTTCCTTTGGTATTTTTCTCGTTGCCGTAGACAATGCCGATGTCAACGGCGCATTCACGGATCATCAACTCATTGAAAATGATGTTCTCCATGATGTGCGTCATTTCCTGCTGGCGGAAGCCGATACGGGCATTTCTCAGTCCAATGTCCTCACAGTAGTATTTGTTGGGGTAGTCAAAATAGCTCTTGCCCTTGACATCCCAGCGTTTGCATTCAGTGAAGAGGAAGGAATCCGACAAGTGATCCATATAGGCTTTCACGGTGTTCAAGGCAACGACGTTTTCTCCACTGCGCTTCTGCACGGTGTTGATGGCGGCAGCAACCTTCGTTGGGTTGGTCAGAGAGCCGATAGACGAACACAGCAGATCAAGAATCGCGGACAGCACATCCTCACGCTTGATCTTCTTCCGCTCTACAATGTCCTTCAGATAGACCTCAGAAAACAGCGATTTCAGATAAGCCATTTTCGCGGCATCCGTGGGACGGGACAGGATCAGCGGCATACCGCCGTAGAAGGCATAGTCCTCAAAGGCATCCTGCTTATCACCGCCTACGGCTGAATAGTATTCGGCAAAGGAAAGCGGATGCACACGGATCTCATCGCTCCGTCCCCGGAACTCAGTCAGTATATCGGAGGACAGCATTTTGGAGTTGCTGCCGGTCACATAAATGTCCAAGTTGGACAAGGACTTCAAATCGTTGAGAGCATCGTAGAAGGTGATCTTTTTTCCGTCCGGATTGTAAGGATTCGGAACCTCGTCGGACATCTGAATCTCGTCTACAAAAAGATAATATTGGTCTGCACTGTGTTCTACGATCTCACGGACATGAGCCGAAAGCTCCAGCGGATTGCGATAGCGAATATCACGGGTCAAGTCCAACTCAAAGGACAGAATATGATCTTCGGTAACACCCTCACCGAGAAGGTAACTCTTGAACAGATTGCGAAGCAGATAGGACTTGCCGCATCTGCGGATGCCAGTGATCACCTTCACCTGACCATCCCACATGAAGGAGATGATTTTTTTCAAATAGCGATCTCGTTTTATTTCCATAGCCCAACCTCCATTGAAAACTTGCTGGTATTATCATGCTACATTTCAATAGATAGTATACGACACCGTGAGATAAAAATCAATAGCTCTGATGAAATGTTTCCGGATAAACCCGGTAACATTTCAGCGGGCGGTGATTCAAACCACCGCTCCTGTGAGGTAAAGAAGCCTGAAAGTTGACAAGAACTGCGACGCGGCTGACCTGCCACCCCCACGCCGGCGGCGGGCGGCAGCGGTTTGTGGTCTACTGTGAACGAACTGAAAATTAAGGAGAAATGCACAATGAAAAAAGCAATTTGTATCATTTTAGCTGCGGTAGCTGCCGTGGCAATTATTGTCTCCAGACGCCCCCGACCCCGTGGCCGCAGAGAAATTTGAAAATTTTTTCAAAAAGTGGCGCACTTTTGATTTCGTTTTACGGATAATGATAGTAGAGGGAATTTTATGGACAAGCGTTTTTACCGATTTTTACAGGCAACCTGCTGTAACTGGCGCAACAGCTTCTTCATTGATTGCCAGCGGTGTGACGGATGCTCCGGTTTTCTCCTGTCTGTAAATCACAATGCCGTGCCTTCAATCATCCCTGTGGCGGTATTCGAGGAACTGTCCGGTGAGACCGTGGATAAATATGATTGCGTCGGCATTATGACGCTGGAGGGATTCCAACGCTTCTACACCAGCTGGCTTGTCTGGAACGTAGAAGACCCGAAACGGTGCAGTTTATCCCAATTGTGGGAGATCTGCCAACAATGAACGCACACAAGCCGAAAGAAGGAGGTGAACATTCTGAAAAGAGTCAATATCCATTGCCCTAATTGCGGAGCTAAGGCTACCTTGCATCCTGCCAGCTTTGTATATGGCAACAGTCGTAGTGCAGGAAGCTATCTGTATGTTTGTGACCGTTATCCCGCCTGCAACAGCTATGTGGCTGCCCATCGCGCCACACGGCAGCCCATGGGCTCTCTGGCTGACGGGGAGCTTCGGCATAAGCGTATCCAGGCACACCGGGCTTTTGACCGCCTGTGGCGTTCCGGCTTGATGACCAAGAAAGAGGCGTATCAATGGATGCAGACAGAGTTCGGTCTGCACGAGGAACAGGCGCATATCGCACAATTCGGCGCGTACATGTGTGATCGGTTGATCTGCGCCTGCGATAAGTTTCGTATCCACAGCGCAGAGGTCGCATAGAGAGAACGCCTAAAGCCACAGAGAAAGAGAGGTGAATCTGACGATGAAGAATAGGGATATTGCCCTTACTGATGCCCAGCGCAGTATGGTAGAGGCGAATATGGACGTGGTACGCTGGGCCATCCGTACCAGCATTCAGGTCAATGAGCAGCACTATGGTTTCGGCTATGACGATTTGTTTCAAGAGGGCTGCATTTGGCTTTGCAAGGCCGCAGTGACGTATGACCCGGACGGCGGCGCCAGCTTTCCCACCTATGCTCAGAGGGTCGTTGAGAACGGTCTGCGTACCTATTGCCGGCTGCAGCACAGCAAGGAGCGGCGCAGCTTTCCTGTATCGGAGATTTTTGACACGGAGGCTGACAATCACCGTGCCATGGCCTCCGGCATCCGCAGTCTTCAGGAGCAGCTGGCTGAGGTAGATGCGTTATCGCTTCTGGAAAGCGCGAAGCAGCAATACAACGGTGTCGCACGGCTGGGTATCGAGGCGATGCAGCTGAAATTTATCGGCCTGAGCAATACGGACATTGCTGCCTATTATGGCGTCAAGGCCAACTATTTGGGCGCGGCCGTACATAGAGCCGCCGAGCGGCTGAGGAATAACGCGGAGTTTTTGAATAGCCTTGAATATGAGCCGTTGAAGAAAAGCTCCAAGGCTTCGTGAAAAAATGTGAGGTGAAATTCATGCAGAAATACTATACGGCGGTTGGCCGTTTCGAGCGCAAAGGCCGCATGGGCGATATGACCTGCCCTATGGTCATCATCAACAACCGGGAATATGCATTGGACATCCAGGAGATGATCCTTTGGGCAGCACTGAACTGGCAGATCATGGATGCCGGATCCCTTGAGAATGCTTATTCTGCCAAGCTGAAAGCCAGCGGCATCAAACCCCAGCGCAGTATCTCAGACTGTATGCGCCGACTGATGCAGCGCGGACTGGTGGTGGAGGGCTGCGGCGAAACCGATGAGGATGCACTGTATGCTCTGTTGTCAGGGCTTTACGTGGTGCCGATCTCAGACAGCCTGCTGCTGCGCCTGATCTCGTTTATCAAGCTGACGGTTTTCGGCCATGTCCCTTTTGCGGTTACCAGGAAGCTGTTTCGCAAGGACCGGCGCAGCGCAAACGAACGGCGGGTTTATCGTCTGTCCCGGCAGGCACTCTTATCCACGGCAGAGCTGATCAAGTGTGTGGAGTATGACATCCATACGATCCACTCTGATTCGCAGCTGATGGACGCCCTGTATGCAGACGATACCACCACCAGCGACAATATTGCGGATATGGTCAGGCCCTTCGGCTGCTGCCGCCCCGTGCTGCAGGCTGTGGCAAACCTCTATCTGCGCCGTCAGATCATCTTTGAGAGGCTGTCATGATGGACAAGCTCAGGACAGCGCCGCTGCCCCTGAGAAGAAAGCTGCTCCTCACCGCGTTGGCAGGGGCGGCTTTCTTCCTTGTAGGGCTGGCAGCTATTTTCTTTTCCCTCGATACCGCTACAGCCCTGCTCAGCGGCATCCTCGCCATAGGACTTGCTTTTAAAACGGCAGAACTCTACCGCCTAATTATCGCCGGGCACTACTCGACCGTTGATGGCATCTGCATTGCCATCACACAGACGCCGCTCCGCAAGTACCGCAATATCCGGATCATAGACAGTCAGGAGCGTGAAAGGACACTTGTACTGCCCAGGCAGGACAAGATAGAGGTTGGCCGCCAATATCGTTTCTATTTCAAATCCTCTGCACATAAATCTCCTGCACAGGTACAGACTGGCAGCAGCTTCATAGACGAATCTCTCCCGACCGATGGCTTTCTCGGGCTTGAGGCGGCGTCGGATTATAGCAATGTTGACACAGTGCGTTGATTATAGTATAATTCAAATCAAGAAAAGCATACTATGATTAGAAGGAGGCTGTGATATGACGCTTTTAGATAGACTCACAACGAATTTCGGCTGTAACGAGCCGATCTTACTTGATGAGATTGACTGCGGGGGCTATTCACGCCCGTGGCTCTTCAAAGAACTGAACGAATTGTGTAGGACTGGTAAACTGGCGCGTTTTGACCGGGGCATTTATTATATTCCCACTGAGACAGCATTTGGTGCCAGTCTGCTCGACCCCCGCAAGGTAATCGAGAAAAAGTATGTAAAGGATAGCTCTGGCTGTTATGGCTACTATTCCGGTGCAGCTTTCTTAAACCAACTGGGGCTGTCAACGCAAATGCCAAATACCATTGAAGTCTGTACCAACAACGAAAAGACGCGTTCCCGTGAGATAGCTATCGGGAAGCAGCGTGTTATTTTACGCAGAGCCAGAAGTAAGATCACGGCAAAGAATGTTGCTGTGTTGAGCTTTCTGGAACTTATGAATGAGGTGCCGGCATCTTATTTCTCCGAGGGAAGAAAGAAGCGGACCATAGAGTTTATCACAAAAAACAGCATTACAAGACGCGGCATCACAGAATACGCACCGGCATTTCCTGATAAGGCTATGCGCACTCTGGTGGAAAGTGAGATCATCTATCATGTTGCACAGTAATAGAGAATTGTTTGAGCAGACAGTGCTGCGAACGGCGGATGCAACGGGGATCGCAGCCAGTATCATCGAGAAGGACTACTATATCACAGAATTTTTGAGGAAGCTGACTTCCTACCAGCCGGACATCGTGTTTAAGGGCGGCACTTCACTCTCAAAATGCTATAAGCTGATCCAGCGTTTTTCTGAGGACATTGACCTGAATGTTGAAGACCGTCCCAGCGAAGGACAACGCAAAGCGCTCAAGCGGAATATTGTGGCGGTAATTGATGACTTAGATTTATCTCTGAGCAATGCTGAAGAAATTCGCAGCCGGCGTGACTATAATCGCTATATCATCAATTACCCCGCTTTGCAAGGGGCAGCGTATTTGAAGCAGCAGCTTATCGTTGAAACCGTTGTCTCCATGCGCGCATTCCCGAATCATCCCATGGACGCATCCAGTCTCATTTATGATTTCCTGAAAGATACCGGCAGAGAAGATATTATCCGCGAATACAATCTGCAACCTTTTTCAATCAATGTGCAGGCAGCGGAGCGTACCCTGCTGGATAAGCTGTTTGCACTTGCAGACTACTATCTCAACGGAGCCATCACAGAGCATTCGCGGCACATCTATGACATATATAAGCTGAGTATGATCGTCACGATTGATGATGCTCTGCGGAACTTAGCCCGCGAGGTCATTCTGGAACGCCGCCCGCACAAGACATGCCCGTCTGCACAAGAGGGAGTGGATATGAATGATCTCCTCCGACAGATCATTGACTCCGACGCATATAGAAGTGACTATGATCAGATTACATCCGCACTTCTCTTTGAAGATGTGTCCTACTCTACCGCAATCACTGCGCTGCAGCACATCATTGATTCTCATGTGTTTTAAGAAATATCTATATATAGAACTGCAAACTATTGACAATCACAATAGATAGTGTTACAATGCACTTGTAGTTGTTTTATGTGCATCGCCCGATCAGGGTTTCCGAGCACTTTTCGGATCGCACACGTTTGTTAAGTTTGTAATTTTGTGCCGACATGACAGCTTTGCCTTAATGGGCTGATGCTGTATGCCGGCACTTTTTATATAGATATTTTAGCCGTAAGGCAGAAAGGAGTGTAATGGCAAATATATCCGTCGTCGGCCGTATTGTATCGGATGATATTGAACTGAAGATCAGCGCCAATAATCGGCCCTATCTACGGTTCGACCTTGCGGAGCGTACCGGTAAGGGGGCTTACGCAAGAACGCAGTATTATCAGGTCGTTGCCTTTGGGGCTATTGCCTCACAGTTCGCCAAAAGAGGCTTGTGCCGCGGCGCGCTGATCAGTGTGGAAGGCACACTGGAGCTGGAGGACTATCTGAAACGGGATGGTTGGACGCGGGATAAGCGTCTGAAGGTCATCGCGCTGCGATGGCGGTATCTCCAGCCCCGTGACACGAAAGTGCCTGAACAGGTACCGGAGATCGACGGAGAACGAGAACCCCTGCCCGGATAAAATGCCGGGCATAAGAGGAGCTGTCATGTATCAAAAAAGATGCGTGGCAGCTCCTCTTTTTTGTTTTTATCACAAAAATGAAAGGATGTGCAAAGTATGAATAAGAAGAAGTCCATTTGGTCTGGTGTCTCTGTCCTTATCGCGGCCGTTCTGGCTATCGTTGCGTTTGTACGCAGCGACACGCAGATCTGGCTTCTGACAGCCGCATTTACCATTTGGGCGATTTGGGTCACGGTCGCGTTCGTGTTCCCTTATATTCAGGAACAGGAAACCGAGAAGCGGCGTGCTGCCCGCAGAGCTGCCTATGACGCACAGCGCCAGAGTCTTCGCGCACTGTCCATGGAAGAGGAAGATGGCTTCGGCCCACTGCTGCTTCGCCATGTCAATCACAGGATCTCCGCATATCTGAAAGCGGTGTATCCGGATGCTACATGGGAGTGGCGCAGTCCGGAACCGGAGGAACTGATCCTTCACGGTGGAACAGGCCGTATCACCATCTCCGGTATTCCCGACTATGACCAGGCAGAGGTGACATTTGACCAAAAGGCCAATTTTTCCTGCTCACTGCTGAAAGTCACACCTGTGGTGCAGAGCACAGCGGAGAACGGCGCTTCTGAGAAACTGCCCGCTCCGCCCCGTGAAATCGATCCGCAGGTCTGGTTCGAGCAGCAGGGCCGCAAGGTTCTGGATGATCTGATCTACGACCTTAACTCTCGCGGCTACAGCAGTTTGGTTATCAAGGATAACGGTGACGTCTGCATCCGTCAGGGTGACGTGGAGAAAGCACAGACCTCGTTCAAGAATCTGCCGGAGAAGCATTACTGGCCCCGGCTCCTGAAGGTATTCGAGCGTGAGGGTATCGCCGCCAGCATGACGGATGATGCCATCGCGCTGAACTGGTAAGGAGGGTGCTGCCATGAAAACAGGCTTGACGCTGGAGCAGCTTGCCGCCGAGATCACCCGGCAGCAGAGTGCCAAAGAGGATTATGTAGTCAATACTGGCAATCTTCGTCTGGAAAGCTATGGTCCCGATCTGACACTTCGTGTGCTGGACAGTGACGGCGCAGACCGTATCGAACCGCTGGAGATCGGGGACATCGCCCACCGGCAGATCGGTACGCATCTGAGTATCCCTGCCAAGTACTATGAGCGGATGCGCAGCGAAGACCCCGGACTACTGGCACACAATGTCAACACATGGCTGGAGCGGACACCTGCCCAGCGCATGATCCGTGTGCTGGACGGTAAGGCACGCGCCTACCTCAGCAATCGTTATCTGCGTATGGACAACTACAGTATCGCCTCAGCGGTGCTGCCCATCTTGGCGGAGATCCCCGATGTGCGCATCGAGAGCTGCCAGATCACCGACTCCCGCATGTATATCAAGGCGGTCAATCCCCGCTTACAGGAGGATGTGACGCCGGGTGACACAGTGCAAGCCGGTGTGGTTATCAGCAACAGCGAGGTGGGCTTAGGCTCTGTCAACATCCAGCCCCTGATCTACCGATTGGTATGCAGCAACGGCATGGTGGTCAACGACGCCGCCACGAAGCGCAATCATATCGGCCGGGCGACAGATGCGGAGGAGAACTTCCAGCTCTATTCTGAAAAGACATTGGCTGCGGACGACCAGGCTTTTCTGATGAAGGTACAGGACACTGTCCGTGCCGCCGCAGAGGAGGCGCGGTTCAGTCAGGTGGTGGGCATGATGCGGGAGGCTGCGGCTGTCCCTATGAACACCACGGATGTACCCGGCGTCGTGAAGCTGACTACCCGGCAGTTCGGTCTTACGGACTCGGAGGGTGAGGGTATCCTGCAATATCTGATCGAAGGCCACGACCTGAGCTTGTACGGCCTCTCCAATGCGGTAACACGGTATAGTCAGGACGTAAACAGCTATGACCGTGCCACAGATCTGGAGATCATCGGCTACAACATTCTGGCAATGCCCAGAAGCGTGTGGTCACGGCTGAATCAGGTATCCACAGCGTCCGCAGCGTAATGTGAAAAACAAAATGATTAAATGGAGGATCAGAAAATGAGTTATCCTGAAACTACGACGATGACGACCCCCTACACGTTTAACCTTCCCTCTATGGACGGTCTTGACTTCGGCAACGATGATCTTGCCGATGATATGGAGGGCCTGACGCTCTCCTTCCCCAAGGTCAAGATCCCGGCCGGCGGCTCTCTGCAATTCGAGCTGCCTACCGGCGATCCGGAGAATCCGGAGTATGTCCGCTTTCTGCAGGGTGTCATCCTGTTCCACCACGCCAGCGGCGCCTATTGGCCTGAAGGCATGGAATATGATGATAACACGGTTCCCCTGTGCTCCACTGTGGATGGGAAGCAGGGCTACGGTACGCCTGGCGGCGCCTGTGCTGCCTGCGAGCTGAACCGCTATGGTACGGCAACAGACGGAAAAGGCAAAGCCTGCAAGAATATGCGTATTCTGTATCTCCTGCAGGACGGTGACTATATCCCCGTGCAGCTCTCTCTGCCGCCTACCAGCCTGCGGCCGTTCAATGATTTCATGAACGCCGCATTTGTGACCCGGCGTCGTCCGGCATGGGGCAGCGTGGTGCAGATTGGTCTGAAGCGCGTGGACAATGGCAACACCTATAGTGTTGCTACCTTCCGCAAAATGGCCGACCTTCCTCCTGAAAAGGTGGGCGAGTTCCGCGCCTTTGTGGAATCGTTCCGCCAGCAGGCGAAGGAGATGCTGAAAAGCCGCGCGGAGCTGTCTGCCGCCCGCGAGAACGAGGATGACCAGTATACTGCCGCAAACACGGAGTATACCGTTGCCGACAGCGGCGATCACTTCTGCATTTCCGGTGTTGATGTGATCGACGGTGAACGTGAGGAGCTTCCCCAGTAAATGAATCCGTCAGGCCCTGCACGGGTCTGAATCATGTGAAGAGCCGCAGCCTGAGTTTTGCTCAGGCTGCGGCTCCCGGCATATAGGAGGAACTGTAATGAATGAAAATACCCCCATGACCCCGGCGCAGCAGTTATTTGCGGAGGAGCATCACAATCTGGTCTATGCTTTTCTCAATGAGAAGAAGCTGCCGGAGGATGAGTATTACGATGTGGTGGTCTTTGGCTACTTGCAGGCAGTCATGGACTATACCACGCAGGGTGAGTCCAGCCGTTTCAGCTTCGCCACCATTGCATGGCGCAAGATGGAGAGCCGCCTGGCAGACCACTTCCGCCATCAGGCATCTACCAAGCGTGCAGCACCGACGGTCAGCCTCAATGCTGTTATGGACGATGCCGGCCTGTCTCTGTCCGATATGCTCTCCGCAACGGATGAGAGCTTTCTGGAGATGGAGATCGGCCTGCTGTTCCACGATCTGGGCCGGCATATGCCCCGCCGTGATATGAACGTACTGCGACTCAAGGCAGATGGCTACGGTACGCGGGAGATCGCGCAGAGGGAGAATACCACCGTGCACATGGTGCGGAGTATTCTCAAGTGTGCCTATTAGATCATTCGCAAGCTGTTTTTCGATTCGGATAATGATCGCGCTTTTCACGACCACACAGGTCGAAGGAAGGAGAAAGAAAATGAATAAGAAGCAGGTCATTCTTACCGGCCGGTTGGTCGCACCGCTCTGCGAGGGCAGCCGTGCATGGATACGCCATCATAGCGGTCTGGTCTGCACCTCACGGGTCGTCCGTATCCAATCTCTCACTGACCGAAAGGCCGTTTTTGAGACCATGAACTCCATGTATCATGTGTCCTTGGAAACGTACCCTTTTGTGATGGAGCTGCCGGAAGCGATGTGCGCATAGTATGACGAATGGTATAGGAGGGCGGCAAAAATGCCGTCCTCCTATATCCCCATCTCCCAGTATAATGGGTATAATGGGATCGAAGGAAGCTAACATACCGATTTATGCGACAATAAAGTCCGGTGTAAATCTATGCACCTTCCCCCGATACCAAACGTGTTAATCGAAGCAGCACAATAAGAATAAATGCGGAGAAGCACCGCTGAATTGTTTGACGACAGTTCAGCGGTGCTTTTGTTTTTGTAGGAGGACTTTTAATTATGGGATTACTCGATAAATTGGAGCAAGTTGAGATCAAGGCGGATTCCCGCCTGCCGGAGGATGACCTGATGTTCTGCGAAACCCAGCAACAGGCGTATGATGAATCCTGCCGTGCGCTCCGTGAAATACGCCAACAGTGGAAAAAAGCGATTCAGGCGCAAAGAGACCTGCTCGGCATAGGGCAGGATGGGTCGCTGCCCTACTTTGGAAGCAATTACCGGTTCGGGATAACGGATCTGAACCGAGAACTGGAGAAGTTCCACAGTAGGTTCATCTCTGAGCTCACACAGCATTTCAATGAGAAATATAGCGTAACGATCTCAACGGATGCCATCAAAGAGCATCTGATCCCCGCAGAGCCGGACCCGTATAGGTGCGATATGGATACGAGCAAGGAGTATCATCGCAATCTGCGGGATCTTTCGCTGCACTATGAAGATGTGGTTGACCAGATGTTTATACAGCTGGACGGACTCAGCTTCGTAGAACGTGCTTTTCAGGAGCTGCGTACCAAATGCCATAAGGCGGCATATTGGAGTAATAGCAATGCCGGTTACGATAGAAAAGGAGATACGCTTCGTTTTGGCGGATACTTTTGCAGTTGCGATGAACGATGGGGCCATGAAGAGTGGAGGCTTGCAGAACGTATGCAGGACATTTTTACCGCTGTAGCACACTATGAGACCAATACATTTGGGCGCTTTCCCGCAGGCTTTTCCGAGCTGCTGGGGTACTCTGACGTATCCACATCGCAGTTCCAGTTTCCAACCTGCCAGAAGCTCGTACAACTGCGCATGTTCAAAAACGGGCGCGTGGATCTGAAGTTTAAGACGGCGTCTATTGCAAAGGAGTTTGCCGAAACGTATCTTGACTATTCATGCTGAGGTGTCGTCATGAAGTATACACCCTCGACAGAATCGATCCCCCAGAGCAGTCGCAGAGCAGTTAACGAAAAGCTCCTGTACCTGATCGACAACAACTGCTGCGAAGCGTATGGTATCACGAAGCAGGATATTTTTCAGGGTTATACAGGGGATGGAGGCCTGCACGGGCTTTCCCGGAAGAACTATCGGAGCTACCATACATACAGTGAGGCAAAAAAAGAACTGGAAAACGGCCAGTTCTTTACACCGCCCGCCCTGTGTCAATTCGTAGTTGACTGTCTTCAGCTAGAAAGGGATGATCTGGTGGCGGATCTCACCTGCGGAATGGGGAACTTCTTCAACGTAATGCCGGTGGAAGCCAATGTCTATGGCTGTGAATTGGACACCAAGGCATTCAAGGTGGCGTCATATCTTTATCCGGAGGCCAATCTGGTTAATAAGGATATTCGCAATTATATGCCGCAGGTACGCTTTGATTATGTGGTAGGTAACCCGCCCTTCAACCTGCAATGGATGGCTGAGAATGGAAAGGAGTATCTATCACAGCTCTACTACTGCTTGAAGGCTGCCCAATTCTTGAAGCCGCTGGGAATCCTGGCTTTGATCGTACCCAACTCATTTCTGGCCGACTCGTTTTCGGACAGCTCAATGATTCGGAAGATGGAGGCACAATTCCGGTTTCTTGGTCAGATCCTGTTGCCGGATGATACCTTTGCGCAGATGGGTGTTTCGCACTTCCCAATAAAGCTGCAGTTCTGGCAGAAGAAGGGCGTGGATTCCGAAACACCGGCTCGCTATCACACAGGAATGGATAACGATCTTTCCGGCGGCATCTATGCTGGTGCAGCACAAGCGATCCACATGTCGCTGCTGCAAATGCCAAAGGCTATGCTGAAGGAAAATCGCGCCAAGATCCTGCGGGAACTGGCAAAGGAGCGTCAAACCTCTGCATCGTTTACTTATACGGTAGAGAAGATGCTGTACCAAATCAGGATACATCCGTCTCTGAAAGATCGGTATGCCCAATGCTGCGCGTATCTGCATCGGTTCTATACGGAGACACAGCCGCCAGAGATGCGATATGAGGAATGGTGCAAACGGCGGTTGACCGAGGCGAAGGTACTGCATTATCTTCGTCAGACACTCAGACGTCAGAACCGGCATCCGGAACGTGATGAGATCCACCTTGTCAAGCGGGATTATTCATTCGCCTATAAAGGGTATAGTGCCGCAGTGCGACGCCGCATGAGCGAAGAGCTGCGCCAACCTATCCCGGTCTGTGAAGCAGTGCTGCGCGGTGAAACACTCCCTGGTTACGAACGGCTGCTGCGTAAAAAGCGGCATGAATACCTGATCCAGAGCCAGCCTTTTCAGGAAATGACCCCGGACACGGGAATTGGGAAATGGTTGGATGATTTCTGGTTATGGGATGCCGAGAACGAGGAGGAGATCCTGCTGAACGATACCCAACTCCACGACCTGAATCTTGCTCTGCAAAAGCGCTATACGCTGCTGCAATGGGAACAGGGTTCCGGTAAGACGCTGGCTGGCATTGCCTATGGGAAATACCGCATGGACAGACAAGGGTATCGTAACACCTGGGTCATTTCATCGGCCATCTCTATCCGCAATAACTGGAATGTGGTGCTGCCCAACTATGACGTGTCGTATGTGTTCGTGGAACGGCTGAGGGATCTGGAGCGGATCAAGCCCGGCGACTTTGTGCTGATGACCTTTAATGCGCTGTGCAAGTATCGCAGGCAGATCAAAAAATGGCTGAAGATCCATAGCCGCAAGACCTGTCTTGTACTGGATGAAAGCGATGAGATATGCAATCCGTACAGCAGCCGTGCCAAGGCGGTGCTGTCCTGCTTCAGACGATGCCAATCAAAGCTGCTGACCACAGGAACCAGTACCCGGAACAACATCTCTGAGTTCGCACCGCAGATGGAATTACTTTATAACAATTCCATCAATATGCTATCCTGCTGCCACACCATCTATCACTATGATAAGGACGGCACGGCGACACGAGAGACTAACCCGTGGTACGGTCAACCGATCCCGGCCTATCGTCGTGGGTACACGCTGTTTGCCAATTCACATCTGCCGGAGAAAATCACCGTATTTGGTGTCGGACAGCGCACACAGGACATCTACAATGCAGATATTCTGCGTGATATCCTCGCCAAGACAGTGATCACCCGTACCTTTGAGGAGGTCACCGGGAAGGACATCAAACGTATCCATCAAGAGCTCATTCCGTTTTCAGCGGAGGAGAAGGCCGTATGGGTACAGGCGGTCAAGGAGTTCCATACCATGCGCCAAAAATATTTCACCTCAACGAATAACGCGAGGAAAGACGCCATGCTGCGGATCATCCAACAGATCACGCTTTTGCTGCGGATCAGTGCAGCGCCTAATACGGTTTCGGAGTATAGCGGCGAGCTTCCCGGGAAGCTGCGGAAAACGATCCAGCTTACCGGCAGCTGGGCAGAAGAGATCGTGGCCATAGGCGTCCGCCATACCGTGGTGCTGGACGCCTATGCGGCAGCCCTGCGGGAAGCGTTTCCCAACCGGCCACTTTTCATTGTGACCGGCGCGACGACTACCTTTGCGAAACGCAGGGCATTACGGCAAACGCTCCGCGAGAGCGGAAACGGCATCCTGCTGTGTACGCAGCAGAGCTTGCCCAGTTCAGTCAACTTCGAGTTCGTCAACAAAGTCATCATCCCGGAGCTGCACTATAACAACTCCCGCATGAGCCAGTTTTACATGCGCTTCATCCGCTTTAATTCCGTTGACTGGAAGGACATCTATTTCCTGACCTATGCACAGAGCATTGAGTCCAACCTGATGCAGATGATATTGGCAAAAGAGAAGCTCAATCTCTTCATGAAGGGCGACGAAGCAGATATGGATGATATTTACGAACGATTCGGAGTGGACTACGATCTCACATCGCTGCTGTTATACCGCGACATAGATGAAGACGGCCGTTTCAGCATTCGCTGGGGCGAACAGGAAATTGCGTAAAGGAGGTATCGAGCATTGAGGCAAAGAGAAACCAAGGCGGAGCGGTTCGTGCGTGTGGCTGAACAGCGCACACAACGAGCCGTAGACGCTATCCATTCGCTTTCTAATTGTGCAAGCCGCGTGTGTTACGATTACACGCCGGAACAGGTAGAACAGATCATAGCGGCACTGGAGGTGGAAGTAAGACGCCTGCAAAGTGCATTTACGGGCGAAAACCGCTTTACACTGCGCCCATAAGTCAGAGGCCCCGGATGATTTCCGGGGCCTCAAATATAAGTCAATAAGGAGTATAAACATGAAAAGAGAATCTGCCCCGCAGGAGTATACCTGTCGGAATTGCCCGGAACGGTATTACCATGCGATCCCCGCTCCCCAGAAGTCAAAGGGACTCATGATGCACTTTGGCGAAAGCTATTGCACCCTGCCGAAGAGAGCCAGGCATCTTAAAAGCCGTGATCTGAACAGACGGGCACCATTCCGGTGCCCGAAGCGGAAAGCGCCGAACACGCTGCGGATCTACTATTACCGCAGCCCGGAAACGTATATGTTGGACAACGTGCTGCATCAGGGCTTTGCATTCACACCGCAGCCCACGGCAAGCCGCTATGCAATGGCATATGAGGGAACTTCCACGCTCTCCCCGCGGGAGTTTTGGCTAAAGCTGCTCACACAGAAGGATACGGAGCTGTTAGGCATAGAGGTCAAAGCCAAGTCCGTAGTAGAGATAGACGATGGGCTTGCCCCGTGCTTTTTCTTCAAAACGGAAGAAGGCTATACGCGCTGCCAGTGCTTCGATGCTGATCGCGCACGCACCAACTGCATGGAAGGCTGGGAGGGATATAATCAGGAGGACATAAAATGATCATCAACCAAGAGGGTATGCGCTATACATACAACGGCATGACCTACACTGTCGGTGCCGCTGTCATGGCAACAGAGGCAAGTGAATATCGTGGACTTTATGGCACCATCACGGAGATCCGTGACGGATCTGACCGAGAGACAGAGAATGATACGCCTGACATCTATTGCTGTTTTGAACCACCTCTGTTTCAAGAGGAGATCCGGGAGCTGGAGCGACGCTTCACAGAGCTATATCAAGCTCCTAAGAAGCTCGATGAGATCACGCTGGATATGGTTATCATGGCACCGGAGATGGTTCGGGTGATCTCGGCTGACCCAAAGGAGTGTAAGGCCTGCGAGCTTTACCTGCTTACCACACACTGCACGACGAATCTGGATTCCAGCAGCTTCACTGAGCTATACGCCGACTACGATGCCGGACGTTTTGCCCTACTGCAAAGTGTCCGGGAGGAACAACAGGATGGCTGCGTAAAGGATTGGGCAGATAGGGACGTACTGGAAGAAGAATATGGCATTGACCGCTATGAGGCATGGTATCGTGATGAATACTTCGAGAATCATTTCGTCATATCGCTTGAAAAGCTGTCCCTCATGCTGCCGCCAGATTTTATAGAAGATCTGAAAAGTTATAATTGAAATTATTATAATTTGCGGTATAATACTTTATGGAGGCGGTGAGCTTATGAAGCAATTTGTTGATCGACAGCAGGAGATGGAGACGCTGCAAAGTGAGTATGAGCGGAATGGCAGCGCACTTGTCGTACTGTATGGACGCCGGCGAGTGGGAAAGACTACGCTGATATCCGAGTTTATTCGGGATAAAAACGCCCTGTTTTTCCTTGCAAGTGAAGAGTCCGAAGCACAAAACCGAGCGGCATTCAAAGAGAAAGCGGCAGAATTTATTGATAGCGATCTTCTGCGTAATGCAGATGTCAAAAGCTGGGACGTGATATTCAAAGCAATCATGGATGCCAAGCATGACAGCAAGCCCGTTATCGTACTGGATGAATTTCAGTATCTGGGCAAGGCAGAGCCTGCGTTCCCTTCCATTTTCCAGCGGATATGGGAAGAAATACTAAAGAAGCGGTCTGTTATGGTCATTCTTTGCGGCTCCCTGATCTCCATGATGGAGTCTCAGACATTGGCCTATGGCAGCCCTTTATACGGAAGGCGAACCGCGCAGATCCGGCTCAAGCAGATCCCGTTCGCCTATTACCATGAGTTTTTCCCTGGCAAGACCCGCAGAGAACTCATTGAGCTATACTCTGTTACAGGCGGTGTCCCCAAGTATATCGAGTTATTTTCGGAGAATAGCGATATCTATCGTGCTATCCAGAAATGCGTACTGAACCGCTCCGGCTATCTCTATGATGAACCGCATTTTTTGCTGCAGCAGGAGGTCAGTGAAGTCGGCAGTTACTTTTCCATTATCAAGGCGATTGCGGCTGGAAACCACAAGCTTTCCACGATTGCCGCTGTGTTGGAGGTCAAGTCAACGAACCTGACCAAGTACCTGAAGACCTTGATGGATCTGGATATTCTGGAACGAAGGGTGCCTGTCACAGAGGAAAATCCCGAGAAGAGCAAGCGCGGCCTTTACAAGATCAAGGATAACTATCTGCGGTTTTGGTTCGCATTTATCTATCCCAATATGAGCTTTATCGAAAGCGGGCATAGCGGTATCGTGATGGATAAGATCCGCAAGGGCCTCACTACCAGCCACATTGGCTTCGTATATGAGGACATCTGTGAGGAGCGGATGTGGGAATTGAATGTTAATAACACATGGCCGTTCCAGTTCTCCAAGCTGGGCGGGTATTGGGATGCCAAGAATGAGATCGACATTGCAGCTCTTGATCCGGAGGGCAAGAACCTGATTCTGGGAGAGTGCAAGTACTGGAAAGAGCCAGTTGGTCTTAATGTCCTTCATGCGTTGGAAGCTAAGGTCTGCGATGTCGCATGGGAGCGGGATCGGCGAAAAGTGTGGTACGTCCTGTTCAGCATCTCCGGCTTCTCGGATGAGCTACGCAATCATGCCGCAACACGGGACGATCTTCTTTTGATTGACGATGGAGAAAGATAGCTGATCGACCAGCCGGTTCAATATCTTCAATGCGCTCCAAAATTCTTTGAGGGAATTAAAGAAGTTCTGACAAATATGTATAAAACAGACGTGGAGATTTCCACGTCTGTTTTTTTCCTATCTGTTGCAGTAATGCGTATTAAAGTCGTATAAACACAGTATAAGCACAAAAGAGAAGGAGCTGATCTTATGTTAGTCTGTGTAGACCACGGAAATAAACAAATTAAAACAGCCAGTAGGGTATTTACATCCGGACTGGTAGAGAGCGATACCCGTCCCCCTTTCGGTGACAACATCCTATTTTATCGAGGAAAATACTACACGCTCTCCGACCAGCGTATCCCCTATACCCGGGATAAAACAGAGGACGACCGATTTTTTATCCTGACGTTGTTCGCCATCGCTTACGAGATCAACGCGGCGGGCCAGTATGTCCCGGATCGGCTGATGAACATTCAGCTTGCCGTTGGGCTGCCGCCTGCGCATTATGGAACGCAGTATAAACGCTTTGCCCAGTATTTCCTGAACCGCGGTGTAATCGGGTTTGAATTCAATGGGAGGAAATACTCCATCTGCATCACGGAGGCGGTCTGCTTCCCGCAGGCGCTGGCAGCCACGGCTCCGGTGTTCAAGCGGCTCCAGCTCGGCACGGTTGCCAAGGCCACTGTGATCGACATAGGCGGTTTTACTGCCGATTACCTCTCCCTGCGCTATGGCGCAGCAGACTGGGCTTCCTGCGATTCGCTGGAAAACGGCGTCATTACACTCTATAACCGATTGCTGTCCAAGATTCGTGCCGACCATGATCTGCTGCTGGAGGAAACGGACATTGACTCCATTCTCACAGGCTGCAGTACAGAGTACGGCAGTGAGATCCAAACACTGGTAGAGCGCGGCGCGGAGTCCTTCGTGGCGGACCTTTTCCGTACTCTGCGGGAGCGGAAGATCGAGCTGCGTACCGGCAAGGTTATTTTTGTAGGCGGCGGCTCTCTGCTGCTTCGGAAACAGATCGAAAAGTCCGGTAAGGTCGGTACAGCCATCTTTGTGGAGGAGATCGGCGCCAACGCTGCCGGGTACGGTCTCTTGTATGCGGCTACGAAGACGAGTAGGTGATCCATATGGGCGAAAAGAAGGATTCCTTCAGATTTACCGTCCAATTCAATGCCGGTGACCCAAGCCACCAGCAGGTAGCCGCGATCTTGAACGAGCAGGGTCGGCGCAAGGCACAGTTCCTGGTCAACGCCGTGACCCACTATATGAATTGCCCGGAAACACCGGAGGCCGCGGCTGTGCCAAGGATAGACCGGCAAACAGTGGAGCAACTGGTTCGTGAGATACTGTCCAATATGCACCCGGAACCCGTACCCGCAGTGGGCGAGGATATGCCCTGCGGTGATCCGGCTATTACGGCCTCTGAAGACATCCCCTTCGATGCCGCGGCCATCCTGGGAGAAGATGGTTTCCATTCGCTTATGGACTCATTGGCTGCAATACAGAAGCCGTGAAATCGACAGATGATCATATGGAGCATACTTCGGCATACATAAATTGCCAGGAGCCGGACTGCGTGATACGCGCAGTCCGGCTCCTGACCTGTAAGGAGACAATGGTCGAAAGTAGCCTAAATTGGAAGTAAGATGAAGTCTTTTTATTTGGCGATACGCTCCAGAATTTCGATCAGCAGCTCTGTGGTGATCTTGACGTCCTCAATCTTGCAGACCTCGTTGGGCGTATGCACATCCACCAGCGTCGGCCCAATGGAGATCATATCCAGATGAGGGTTCTTCTCCGCGAAAGCACCGCACTCCACACCGGCATGCACCGGCTCCACGATCATATCCGTGCCGGTCAGGTGCTTGTAGGCCTCGCAAGCGATATGGGTCAGCTTGCTGTTGGGATTGACCGCCCAGCCGGGAACATGACCCTCGCTGTCGAAGGTAAAACCGAAGCTATTGGCCAGTGCGCTGCAGATCACACCGATCTGAGTGGCCTGATAGGCAACGCTGCTGCGGGCAAACACTGTGAAGCGCACCATATCATCGTCAACGGACACAACACCCAGGTTGGCGGAGCTCTCCACCAGCCCGTCGATAAACGGGCTCATGGTGTGGACGTTATTGGGGACGGTGGTCATCAGTCCCACCATACCGTAGCCGATCTCTCCGGTCAGTACGCGGTCAGGCGCGGTGTCACCAAAGGCGGTGGTGAATACCATATCCGGCTCGATGTTGCCGAAAGCCTCCGCAAACTCTCCACGGAAGGTTTCAATGATAGCCTTGGCCCGATCTTCCTCGGCGGCGGAAAGAACGACCGTGGCGGTGCCAAACGCGGGGATGGCGTTCTTCGCCTGACCACCGCTGAAGGAGGCCACACGATAGCTGACGCCGCCCTGCCGCAGCATTGCCAGCAGCGTAGCGATGCTGACCAGCGCATTGGCGTGGCCCTTGTTGATGCCCACGCCAGAGTGGCCGCCCAGCAAGCCGCTGAAGGAAATGGTCAGCGCCTTGCAACCCACAATAGGCTTCTCCCACTCGGCCTTGTGGCTGTAGTTGAAGAAGTCACCGCCAGCGCAGGAGTTACACAGAGAGCCCAGCGTTTCCCAGTCCAGATTGACCAGATAGTCGCCATCCAGATACTTGGGATCAATGTCCATGGAGTCCATACCATCTTCTTCGTTGGTGGTGAAGATGGCGCGGATGGGGCCGTGACGCAGGGTGTCATCCTGCAGCAGATACAGGCACATCGCCACGCCGATACCGTCGTCGGCGCCCAGACTGGTGCCATCTGCGGTCAGAGTCACACCATCGTTGATGACCTTGATAGGGTCGTTCATGGGATCGTAGGTGACACCCTCTTCGCAAACACACACCATATCCATGTGCGCCTGGAAGATCACACGAGGTACATTTTCACAGCCGGGGGATGCGGGCTTGTCAATGATGATCTCATTCATGTTGTCCTTTTCCACGGCCAGACCATGGCGCTTGGCCCACTGGAACAGGTACTCGCTGACGCGCTCCTCGTGATGGGAGGGGCGGGGTACCTTTGCCAGCTCCAGAAACTCGGACAATACAATATCTAACGCTTTGTCTTTACTCATAGCAAACACTCCTTACTGTGCGACGGAGCAGGCTTCTTCGATAGTCATATCGCCGGAGCCGGCCAGCTTGGTATTCTTCAGCAGGGAATAGAGGATCCAATAGGCTGCAAAGGCGATGATCACGCCGTCCAGTGCGGAGGAGAACACTGTCACCACGCCCAGCGTCTCCAGCAGCGCGAAGCCGCCGCCGATGACCCACGCGATGATGCCGATCCAGTTGATACCGCGCACGGGAGACCAGTTCTCCTTCTTGGCCTTGCAGATGACCCAGTAGTCGCAGATAACGACGCCCATGATGGGAGGCACCACCGCGCCCAGAATGCTGATATAGGTGTTCAGGAAATCTGCCAGACCGGCAATCGCCATAATGACGCCCAGTACGCCGCAGATCATGGTGACCAGAGGACGCTTGCTGTCCTTGATGGAGAACATCTTGCAGGCGGCCAGACCGGACATATAGGCGTTGCCGGTGTTGGTCGTCCATGTGGCGAGGATCAGCACCAGCATGGCAACGATAGGCAACCCTAGACCTGCGAACATGGCGGCCACGTCGTAGTTGCCGGTGCCGATGGACATGATGGCACCCACCAGGATCATCAGCAGAGCCGCAGGCATAACGCCGATCAGGGTAGCCTTCACCACGTCACCGCGGGTCTTGCAGTAGCGGGTATAGTCAGAGTTACAGGTAGCGCCCAGCGCGAACAGGCCGATAACGGTGGAGATCGCGGCGGGCAGGGGCATCAGGTTCTCCGAAACGGCAGAGGCGATGTTGCCCCAACCGGCGGTGTTGATGGAATGGATGCCGCCATAGGCGCACAGCAGCACCAGCAGCGGAACGGCGATATAATTCAGAACCGCCATCCACTTCACGCCGTAAACGGCGGTGATGAACATGACGACACCCCAAACGACGCAGCTCAGCCAGAAGGGGAACTCCACGCCCAGATGCAGCATCAGCGTGTTGAAGGCCACGGCGCAGGTGGCGGTCTGCACGGCGAACCAACCTGCCTCACAGATAAAGATAACCAGCGCCATTGTGAAGTTGGCGCCTGTCATACCGAAGGCTCTGGTGGAACACATGGTGGCGTTCAGACCGGTGTCAGAGCCGACAATGCCGCCCAGGATCATCATGGTGCAGCAGATGGCAAACCCGATGAGGGTGGCCCAAAAGATGGAGCTCATCGTCAGCACGCTGCCGAAGATGCCGCCCACCATCAGCATGGGGATGCAGATCATGGTGCCTACCCAGATAAAGGCGATACTCCACCATGAGCGTTTTTCGTTGGGTTGGATCTGGGATAAGCCCTTATCCTCTTGCTTGGTTTCCGTTACATTGGTCTTGTTTTCTTCCATGTTGTTATTCTCCTCTCTCTAAAATGTAGGGACGGGGAATGCTCTCATTAAGACAGAAAGCCGGGAACGGGAACTGTGCCCCGTCCCCGGCTTTTCGTCGATGTAAGGAAGCTCGCTGTTGTCGGGTTCTGCAGGAATGCGCTTACTTGGCGGGATAACGAACGATTCTGCCGGTGTACTCCACGTTCTTGAAGTAGGGAGCCCACACATCGTTGATGGCGGCCTCGCCGTTCTTCCACCAGCGTTCATCCACCTCGATAATACCGATGTCCACATACTGACCCTCCTTGGTATCAGCATTGGTCAGAGGCATACCAGCATTGATCTCGTAGAAGGAGATGATGTCGGGGGCGGTCATGACCACGATGCCATCCTTGTAGATGACCAAGTTCTCGTTCTGGAACAGAACCATATAGGTGGAGCCGTCCTCACCCGCGACAGTGGCGGTGCCATAATCGAAGCCTCCGGCCGTTTTCGTTTCCACCTTGGTGATCTTACCGCGGCAAACGGCCTGGCACTTCAGGCTGGAATGCTTGGCGAGATACGCATAGAAATTCTCGGTGGTGTTCTCGGTCTTATACGTGGCCATCACTTCGCCGACGGTCTTGGCACGGGTAATGGTGCCGTTGCCGATAGCGGCCTCAATCTGCGCCTGATTGACCATCCATCCGGACAGACCGGCCATCATATCAAAGGCCACGCAGATGTTTCTGCCGATGACCTCGGCCTCGTGTGCATCGCGGGGATCGGCCAGCTCAATGGTCAGGCGGTTGTTCTTGTGGTCGGCCATAGCCAAAGGAGAGGTATCCAGGCCGTTGACGTGCAGCAGCAGCGTGTCCAGAGCGGGAACAGCGCGGGCAGCACCGTCTGCATCAATGACGGGGATATCGTTCATCATGGCGATCAGCATGGGAACGAAGGTGTTGAAGCCGCCGATCTCAACGGGAATCGTATAGCTCAGGGTACGACCCATGGTCGCAGCCATATCCACCAGAGCGTTGTAGGCGTTGACGGCGTAGGGCGTAAAGTCAATGTCCTTCAGTGCAACGGGAGAACCCATGCCTGCGGTCACAGCGGCATAGGCGTTGACATTCATCTCACCAGTGGAGATCATGCGGAGCTTCGGATCACCATGTTTCTTGATGTAGTTCTCCAGCATCTCCAAACCGGAGCTGGCAGAACCACCACCGCCGGCACCCAGGACGGTGGCACCATAGATGATGTTGATAATATCCTGACGTGACAAAACAGTAGACATTTCGAGTTCCTCCATATTCTTAATTTTTGTGGCGTTCCCGCCATCTCTACTTAAAAGTATACAGAGTCTCGGTGTATAGGTCATCGGATAGCCAACTAAGGATTTCATCGTTTCATTGGTCGCAGAAACAAAGAGGGACTGTTTTGGCAGCCCCTCTTTGTGCATCTTGCTTTGTTAAGTTGTAAGTATCTCCTAAATCCCTTTCAAAATACGGTAGACCACCGCAGCTTTATATACCGCCAGCGTTGCGGGCATCTGTGCCAGATCACATTTCAAAACGCTCCGGATCTTATTGAGCCGGTAATGCACGGTATTTTTATGAAGATATAGCAAGGTGCCTGTGCTCTGCGTGTTGGATTCCGCATCAAGAAGATAAGTGCATAGCGTCTCAATCAGGATATCACCGTCCGCAGTATCCTTCAGCTTCCTGATGGGCAGCAGACAGTCTGCTACCGCATCTTCCCCCTGCTTCACGGAGTCGATACATGATTGCACATAGCGCACATCACTGTCTGAATAGATCTTGCGCCGCGGATACACAGCGCAGAGCTCTGCAAAGCAGCGTATCATCCGATTATATGCATCGCGGGCCTGCGATGTGTTCTCAAGATCGTCAAAGACACAGCCGCGTGCAGCATATCCCTCTTTTTCAAGCAGGGAGACAAAATCCTCACCCATCTCCCGCGTATTTTCCTCAAGCAGCATCCCGTCGGTTAAGGCGACAATATAGGTGCCGTAGCTATCAACGATGACGATCTTATGGTGCTCCTGCAGGTACACCTTCAGCTTCAGAACAACGTCCAGCTTTTGGCTGGCGGTCAGCTCCTGCCCTGTTCTCAGATCAGAAAGCTGCAAAACCCACATGGTGTTAACGGCACTTATGGAAATGCCCATTTGCTGTGCGAGTCTACGCATTTTGGCGGGATCGTCTGTCAGGACCGCTTCTACCAGCGCATCTGTACCGTCATAATAAGTGCCTTTGTCCCAGATGTTTAAGAATAACGCAACAACATCTACTGCTTGCTGCAGCCTTTCAGGATCCATTTGGTCAAACTCGTCCAGCGCCAGCAGGTGCATCCCTCGATGGGTCTTTGACGGAACGGGTATATCCCACAGTTTGAAACTGTGGCCTTCCAATTCCATTGTCTGCTGTCCCTTTGATAGAGTCTTCCGCTTTTGCAGCATCTGCAAAAGCGCCGGGTAGTCCCATTGGTTGGAAACCGGCCATGCCGCCGCGCCCCTTCGTTCCAGATACCGATCCGTCAGCAGCAAAGTACAGCGCATACGGTCGGACAGCAGGCGCAAGGCGGTGTTGATGTTCCGCTGCTGTGGCTCCAAAAGCGCAATGCTGTTCATCACTTCCGCAGTATAATAATTGCCCTGCATTCGCCGCTTGTGGATATACTCGACTATATCCGTGATCATATCCGAGTATCGGAAGTCCATGCGGCCAAAGGGCATGGCAATCAGCGGGAGGTTGATCTCATCCGCAACGGCAATCAGTGCATCGTCGATCTGAGGAATAAAGACCCCAACGTAAAACAGAACAAGTCCTGCCGCGCCCATGCTTCGCAAATGCCGCAATACACAGCACTGTCGGGCAACATCATCTTTAATGGTCACGAGAGCAGATATAACCAGTTCGTTTCCGACAATTAACTCGTCAGATAATAGATTTGTCTCCGGCCACTCCAGCACACTGACGGAGGACACCGCACGATCCAACCCTTTTGCACCGGCGACTAGCTGCGCTTCACGCAGTGTGGGAAGTCTCAGGCAATCCGCAACGGTCACGTTCATAGGATATCTCCTCTCGGCGGGACACGTACCAACAATCGACACTTTTTCATTCTCATAGTACCAAAGTTTCTGGTGACAGGCAATGTTTTTTTGCACAATTTCTGACCGCTTTTTGTTGTTTCTGCAACTAAAAAGCGCGTCAAAGGGCATCGTTGCTTCCGGATAATGACTGCCGCAGATGCGAGGCGTTTCTCTCATAGAATCGTGCCGGATACAACGCGGGAGCCGGAATCGCCGATAGGTTCTCCGCATTTTGATAAGAATTGAAGATTTTTAAACGGTGCCGTTTGGGGGTAAGGCTTTTGTATAAAGCATAGAATTTTTCCTTGCAGACCTGCCATTATCTCTGAGCACATGTCCATCACCACACAACTGCTGTAAGAACTGTACAGACATGCCTCCTATATTTTGTGTCGTCAAAATGACAGCCATGAGCTGTGCCGGCAGTATTTTCCTCTTGCGTATATAGAACTTATGTTCTATTATGGTGTTTAAGAAAACTGGGAGGAGGACGGATAGATGGGACGGCATATTCTACACGTAGATATGAACGCATTTTATGCATCTGTGGAATGTCAGCGGCGCCCTGAACTGCGTCAAAAGCCGGTGGCAGTCTGCGGTGATCCGGAGGCCCGTCACGGAATCGTCCTTACTGCCAACTATGTAGCAAAGCCACGAGGCGTCAAAACCGGTATGGCTATCTGGCAGGCGAAGCAGGTCTGTCCTGAACTGGTGGTGCTGCCTGCCGATATGGGGGAGTATATCCGGTTTAGCAAAATGGCCCGTGAGATCTACGAAAAATACACCGACCGGATCGAGCCGTTTGGCCTAGATGAAAGCTGGCTGGATGTAACCGGCAGCGTCGGCCTGTTCGGCTCGGCCATGCGTATTGCTGAAGAAATCAGCGAGCGGATCAAGTTTGAGTTGGGGATCACCGCCAGCATCGGCGTTTCAGATAATAAGATCACAGCGAAGATGGGCAGCGACTACAAAAAGCCGGACGCCATCACCCGCATTGAGCGGGATAACTATAAAGAACTCGTCTATCCGTTGCCGGCAGCCGACCTTCTCTATGTTGGCCCTGCCACCGAGCGCAAGCTGCGCAGTGTTGGGATATATACCATTGGGCAGCTTGCAGAGGCGTCGCCGAAGCTTTTGGAATACAAGCTGGGGAAAATGGGGCTGGTGCTGCACACTTTCGCCAACGGGCTTGATGTATCGCCTGTGCAGCGCAGTGATCATATCCGTGCCATAAAATCGGTAGGCAACAGCGCCACCACGCCGCGCGATCTGGTGAGCGACGATGATGTGCGTCTCATGCTGTATCTGTTGGCGGAAAGTGTAGCCAGCAGAATGCGGGAGCTGGCATCAAAGTGTACGGTGGTCGAAGTTGCTGTCCGGGATACGGAGCTGCATTGGTACTGCCGGCAAAAGAAACTGGCAGTTCCCACCTGCTCCAGTGCGGAGATCGCAGAAGTGGCGTTCGACTTGTTCCGTCGCAGCTATTCATGGATAGCGCCGATACGCAGCATCGGTGTGCGCGGCACCGATCTGGTAGATGCGGCTATTGGTATACAAACGTCGCTTTTTGATAACGATAGGCGTCGGAGCGCGTGGGAACAAATCGACGTAGCCGTGGACAGGCTGCGGCAGCGATATGGCTATATGAGTGTGCGCCGCGCCATCACCATGTCTGACCCGGCATTGGGCTGCATCAATCCCAAGGATGACCATACCGTGCATCCGATAGGCTACTTCGCAGGATAGGGGGAATATCCATGGAACTTGAAAAGAAGTATGTGCCGGTGACGGTGCATTTTGACGCCAACGGGAAGATGCGTCCTATCGAGATCGAGTTTGACGAAATGCGCAGATATCATATCGACAAGGTACTGGACGTGCGCCGCGCAGCCTGCCAAAGTGTAGGCGGCGTGGGAGAGAGATATACCTGCCGCATACGGGGCAGGGAGAGTTATCTCTGGTTTGAAAAAGGCCGCTGGTTCGTGGCTGCAAAGGATGGAAAATAAGAAGGAGGCTGCCGGCGTTGCCGACAGCCTCCCTTGCGTAGAGAAAACTACTTACCAATACTTGGGGTACTTGCTGGTGCTCTGCTGTTTTTCGGCATACTGCCACCAGGGAACCTGATTGGCAAAGTCCGTCAGCTTATCCCAGAACTGATCGGCCAGCGTCCCCTTGTCCACGTAGACCGTGACAGTATAGGTCTTGCTGCTGCCATCCTCCATGGCGACGGTGTAGGTCACGGCATTGGTGAAGTTCACCGTCTCACCGTTACCGGGCGTCAAGGACTTGACGCCGTTGGTGGCGATAACCGGGGTCAGCTTCGTCACATCTGTGCCGCGGGGCATGGTGATGGTAATGGTATTGGTGCTGTTGTTCACCGCACCGGCCACACCGTTGATGGAGAAGCTGGTGATGCCCTTGGCCGTCGTGGTGGCCGTCTCCCACTTGCAGGTGATGGTCACATTGCCTGCAGGCATAATAAAGCGGTTACCGGTGATCTTGACCGTTTCACCACCTGCCACCGCCAGCGAATAGGTCAGGGAACCCTCCACCATCTGATAGCCGCTGTCAGGCTTCACAGTGACGATGATCTCATCGCCCTTATCCGCCTTGGTGCGGTTGGTGGTAATGGTGCCGCCCTTGGGTGCGTTAATAGTGATGGTAAACTTACCGGTATCCGGCGTTTCGCTGCCGCTGCCGTAGGCGGGGATCTCCACCTTCAGGGCTGCGCTCTCACCGCCGGAGGCGTTCTTGACCACGATGTAGATGTCACGGGCGTCCTCGGTCAGATTGCTGAGGGTGATGGTGTTCTCACCCTTGACGGCAGATGTGCCGCTCTTGCTGGTATCCACCGTAGGCACTGCCGCACCGTGATCCACCACCTGGTAGAAGTAGTTGCCCGCCTCGCTGGAGGTAAATTTCACCGTTGCGGCAGTCTTACTGCTGCGAGTGGCGGAGCCGCCGGACAGGGTGGGGGCATTGGGGGCGGTGTACTTGATCTCCACCGTGTAGGTCTTGGTACTGTCATCCTCGGCAGTGACGGTGAAAGTTTTGCTGCTGTTGGGGCTGATGCCGCACATGACATTGCCGGAGGACCATTTGCCGATGATACCAGTGGCATCGTCATAGCCTTCTGCCTGTGCCAGAGACACACCGGTGTAGTTGATCTGCATAAAGACATCCGTAGAAGTGCCGATCTTATTGATCAACGCCTTATCCGTGTCAGGGGGCAGTGTGATCGTCCACGTCGTACCGTTGAGCTTGCCCTCAGCGATCACGGACTTATCGGCGTTCAACAGCTTGACGGCGGTGATGTCCTTCGCGGAGCTCTTGGCCACGGTGATGGTCACCTTGTAGTCCGCTTTGGCAGTTTCATCCTTGCCGATCAGGTTCTTTTCAGAGCGGACGGTGAAGGTGACGGCCTTATCCAGCTCCATGCCGCAGGCCTTACCCGCGGCGGGCCACGCCGCATCATCACCGGCCCGAATGATATCCGCATACTTGGAAACGGTGAACTTCAGCATGGCATCAGCAAGCTTGCTGGTGTCCGTACCGGCGGGCAGGGTGATCGTAATTTTACTGCCCTCTCTCGATACCGTGGCGCTGGGGATGGCCAGTTCCACATCCTCCAGCACGCAGGCGGTGCTGGCATTGTTGGGATCGACTTCAAAGATCGCCTTTGCGGTGATGTCCTTGCCGGTGGCAGGCATGGTGAAGGTGGCAACGTTGACAACATCCTCCGCAACCTTGTATGTCACATCCTTGTTATCGGCATCCTTGACCTCCCAGCCTTTCAGCATATAGCGTTCGCCGGGTGTGGCGGTCAGGGTGACGGTCTGTCCCTCGTAGACCACAGGGATGTTTGTGGTGGGGTCGCCGCCCACAGAGACGGCAGCACTGCCCATGGTGGCGGGGCTGGCTTCGACGGTCACACCGGCGAAAGTACGCTCATGGAAGTTGGCCATGACAGTCATTTTCTTGCCGCTCACACTAAAGTGCGCCCATGTCGCATAGCCGAAAGTCCCTTCGGGACGGTCGTCACTAACTAACTGAGAAGTATCTACATCTGTCAATACCTCTTCATCGCGTGTCACTGTCCAGCCGGTGAACTCGTACCGGTACCACCAGTCCTCTCCCAACGGGACAGCACCCAACTCTGCACCTTCGGCAAAAGTAAAGGGGCTTCTCTCGCTGGCAACTCCTGACAGACTAACTCTCGTCACATTGCCGATGACATTGTCGATTTTTGTGCCCCAGGTGATCTCCGTTCCGACATTTTTGAATTCCGCAAACAAATAGACATCGTTTTCCGGCATCTCAAAAGTGAAGGACGGTTTCATCTGATCCTCGGGACTGACCTCGATGCCATCAATGACTTTCCAGCGCACAAATTCCCGCTTGAACATATCACCCGCCGTATACGGTTTCGGATCGGCGGTCACGGTTACCTGCTGACGAGGCTTGGCCTGCACCAGCGTTACTCTGTCGGCATCGGTGAAGGTCACTGTGCCTTGGCGATTTCCGGCTAAATCTTCGAGATTTTCGTACAGCAGGGAAACGTCTGCTTTCAAGTTATACCTTACTACAACGGAGTCTTTGATGGTAAAACTATCTACACGTACATTGGCCGCCGGCATGGTAAAGCTGAAACTGTTCTCTGTGCCGTCAACTGTCACGTCGATCGGCGTATTATTCCCGTCATTCGTAGTCAGGGAAATCGATTCGAGTTCCTTATCGGCCTCCGGAATGAGAAGCGTGACCTTGACCGTTTGTCCTGCCTGTGCTCCCTTATATATGCACATGTATGGATCATCATTTGACTTTAACGGAAGTCCGGCCGCTGTCGCACTGACATAGCGATATCCTTGATTATACATTGCAGGAGTAATCGATGTTAATAGGACCTCATACGTAGGCACATAGGCCGGAACCGTAACTTCCAGAACGGACTCGGTAACATTCCCCGAAGCGTCTTTTGCCTTAATATAAACCTTCGCCTCTCCAGTAGTCAGTCCGACAATATCCAATGTATTATCGCCGCTGACCATCGTCGTACCAGTGGCGGACGTGTCCACAGCATCGGCAGAAACGAGTGAATAGTAAACCGTACCAGCTTCGCTGGAGGTAAACCTGATGGTGGCGGTAGCATCGCTTGTACGTTCTACGCCGTTATCGGCCAATGTGATCACAGGTGGTGTAACATCATCTTGAGGATTTTTCCCGCCCCGCTGAATAAGTATATCAACCGTTGTCTCTCCAACAAGCTCAACACAGATTTTCTCTACAGCAGACGCTTCGTCAATATAAGCATCCGCACCAGGGTAGGTATCAGCCACGCCAGCCAAACAGCTATTCGGGTCGTGCCCGCTGCCGACTGATACGATCATTTTTCCGCTTTCTTCCGTACACGTTAGCGGAGATGTTGCGCAAAAGCACTGAGCACGGCTGAAGTTAGAAGTTTCAATCGTTAATGCCCCTGTCTCTTCAGGAACCCAGAGACAATATACCTTGTCTACTCCGAGCGTATCTTTAACATTAATATCCGTGGCTACGGGAACGTAACAGTTTCCGCTTTTATCCTTAATGGTGAATAATTCTGTTTCAGCATATGCTGGGACAAAAGAAACCATTCCAAGGCACAACACGACAAGCAAGCAGCAAACCAATACGCGCTTTACTCTGTTCATATTTGTTCTCCAGTTCTGAGCAGGGTAAGGGCGGGGCGGAAAGCCCCGCCCTTACCACTCTATTCGCTCTCTACGTTTGGCCCGCTAATCAACCCCAAGGATGATGCGTGTAGTTGCAGCAGATGAACCAGCAGATGGTGTCACCTGCAGTCAGGGTATAGCTGGCGCCGCCTACAGCGGGAGTGCTCCACTTGGTATAGTCAGCCTTACCATCACTGGTCCAGGAGGGGCCGTCGGTATACATCCAGCCGGACATATTGCCGAAGGTGAACTCACCGACACCGTTCAGAGTCGCCATATAAGTGCAGCCTTCGGGGACCTCGGAAGTATAGCTGTACTTGACAGCAAACTTGTGCATGATATCCATCACGGTCTCGCCGGAATTGACAATGATCTCGCCATAAGCGCCACAAGTCTGATTGTCGGCAACACCAAAATACTCCTTGGCCTGGGAATACAGATTATTCACCGCAGTCGCTACATCGCCGGTATAGTGGGAATCAGCCATAGCCTCGGTAAAGTCGATACCATACTTCACTTTGAACGTACCAGGGTCGGTCACAAACACATAATACTTACGAGTTTCGCCATTTACCGTAACATTCATAAATGTGGACGGATCGCTGAGATTCAGAGTAAGGCTCCTTACTCTACCATTGCCGACTACACTGGTCGTACCCAGGCAACCGCCAGAAGCAGTCATACCTGTAGGAATAGTAAGATTTGCCGCAACGTTCTTACGGTCAGTGATTGTTGCAGTAGCCGTAGCATCTGCCTTGTAATTCACGAAGGTCCACTTGTTTTCCGTGTTTACCAGAGTGTTGCCCATGAAGGGGTTCTGCACGTTGGTTCCAGTGAACGTGGCATCCACAGTGCCAAACTTCAGTGCGGTAATGCGCAGGGGGTCGTTGGGGGCAATGGCAACAACACCATTGGGCAAGCCGGCAGCCAGCTTATAGGTCTTGCTGGTCGTGACGCCGCCCTCGGAGGTGCTGATGATCACGGTATAGACCTTGTTGAGCAGGTTCACATTCGTCGCCGTGCGGACATTGCCCGCACCCGTGAAGGCAAGGTCGCCGTTGATGGTGGCGCCGGCATTGCTCAGGTTGATCACCACGTCGGTGCTCTTCAGGCCATACTCGGAGCCGCCGGCCACCATGGCGCGGATATAGATCTGGTCGCCGGTATTGCTGTCCTTCTCATAATAGGCGGTGGTGCCGCCAATGGTGACGGAGGACACGGCGTCAATGGAATTGACGGTCGTGCGGGTTACTTTCCCGGTCGTGGTCGTCGTGGTGCCGTCGGCAAATGCCATGGTGCTGAGAGACAGCGCCATAACGAGAGCCAACAACAATGCGGTGATCTTCTTCGTCATTTTCATGTTCGTTCTCCTTCTGTTAATTTTTTGTTGATCTCTTCTGCGCAGGGAACGCCGTAATCCCATGCATCACCTCTTTTCTATCATGAGCCGTTACCGGCTCAGCCCTATTTCAAAGCCGTAGGAACGGCTGCTTGACCCATTCTCTATAATCAGATCCCGATGTTCCAGCGTCAGATCCAGCACCATGCGGCCGCCCAAATCTGCCTTCAGGCAGGGACTATCGCCTTTGACGGACGCGCCGTCCGCCAGCGTAATGTTGGCTGTGCAGTTCTGGAAATCCGTTTCTATCGGCAGTGTGATACAGATGACGTATTCCGCGTCCTTGCCGCTGCCGCGCTGTTCCACCGTGCCGATGCTGTCGCCGATGATGAACTCCCGGATAGCCAGCGGGTCACTGTTCTGGCCACAGCCGCCCAGCAGCAGACTTACGCTCAGCGCGGCGATCAGCAAGTATACTGTACGCTTCATCCCATCGCCTCCTTGAGCCGCAGGCAGTAGGTGCGGGTATAGCCCTCGTTCTGCACGGTGATGCACGGTTCAAGAACCGTTAGATCAACGATTAGAGAAGTGCCGTCAGCGGATACGATGCACGGCTCAGTCTCGTCCAGCGTCGCGCCCTCGGATAGCCGGAGCGTCAGCGGGACGGCGGTCATGTCCATGCCCTCCGTGGGAGGGATGAACACAACACAGCTCAGCCCCGTTTCCTGCCCGCCCCAGTTCTTGGTGACGGACACGGTGCAGTCCGCCTCGCCGCACTTGGCGGAAAGGATGTCCCACTTGCTGCGCTCCTGCGGCTGCTGGGGTGCTTTCCCGCAGCCCGCCGCCAGCGTCAGCAGCAGGCATGCCAGCAATAGAAATACAGTTTTTCTTTTCCTCATGGCACTCAGCTCCAATCCCGCTTGGTGTGGCTGGTCTGGTGATCCGCCACATCCGAGTTGTTGCCCAGCTCGTCCCAAAGCTGCTGGGAAACGCTGCGCTCGAAGGTCACGGTGACGGTATAGCGGCTGGTTTCCTCGCCCAGCGTCACGGTGTAGACCACCGGAGCGGTAAGGTTCACCACCTCGCCGGACACGGGGCTGACCACCGCGCCCGCCGTCACGGTAACGGAGGGGGCTACCGCCGTCACGTTCGTACCGGCAGGCAGCGTTACGGTGATAGTACCTACGCTCTGGTTGATGACGCCGTCCACGCCCAGCACGGAAAAGGCCGTGATCTTCGCGCCGGTGGCCGGCGTTACAGGATCGCTGCCGCCTCCACCGCCGCTGCCGGAGATCAGCTTACCCGCCTTATTCAGCACGGAGACGGTGTAGGTGCGGGACAGCACCTTTTCATTACCCGCCACGATATACTGCACCGTGCGGGAGAAGTCCTGCGCCAGACCGGGGGCAGGAGAGCAGACCAGCGTCTCCGGTCCAAGCGTCACATCCGGTGCGAAGGAGGTGCTTGACAGATTGCTGTCATCCACACCGGACACGGTAATTGTGTTGGCCTTGTCGTCGATAACACCTTCATAGACCGTGCCGCCGATGGTAAGGCTGAAGGCGGAGATAGACGCCTGCGTCCGTGCCGTGGCCTTGATGCGGTACGTCCGGGTATTCGTCCCGTCGCCGGAAGTGATGGTGAAGGTCGTCCAGTCCGACAGGTTCATGCCCTTCTTCCCGTCCAGTGCCGGCGAGGCAGTGGCTCCATAGGAGAGGCGGGCGTAGATCATCAGATTTGAGGTGTCCTTTCCTGCGTCAAGCAGCAGCTCAATATCCGTGCTGTCCGTGCCAGCGGTGATATTCTTGCCCAGAATGTCCAGATCCCGCAGGATATTGGCGTCCTTCAGCATAATGGTATCGGTGTAGATCTCCGCGCCGGAGGGCTTTTCTTCATCCGAGAGCTTGACTACCACATAGTAGGTCTTGGTGGTCTTGCCGTCCTCCGCCTGCACGGTGAAGGCGGTCTTGGTATCCTTCACAAAGGTGATGCCGCCGGTAAGATCCGGTGCAAGGATCGTGGCATAGTCAGACAGCTGAAGCTGCGGGTGCATGTCGTTCAGCGGCGTACCGGCAGGCAGGGTCACGGTGATGATGTTGTCTCTGCCCTCCGTGGTAAACACGCCCTGCTTGCCCTCCAGTGTAAAGGAGGTAATGTCCGCCTCGGTGGACAGCTTACGGGAGAAATCGAAGCGATGATAATACAGGGAATAGGGATGCCCCGCGCCGCCGCCCTTCAGGAAGCCCAGATACCACTGTGTGGCATAGCAGCCCTGATAGGTGGCCATGGCATTCTTGGGTGTCGTGTTGCTGTGGGCAAAATAGCCCTCGTCAAAGTCGGCGTAGTTGAGGAACGAGGTCAGCACGCTGTCCTTTCCGTTATTGAGACGCACATCCGTGTGGACGTCAACACCCATAGCGGAAAGAGCGCAGATGATCTGGGACGCGCCCTCAGAGGTATACACGCCGCCCCACTGTACGCCGAAGGGATTGTCAAAGGGGTCGGTGCCGAAGCTGTCCATGACGATGCCAAAGCCCTCCCACAGCTTAGCCGTGACCCGCTCTCCGTAGACCGGATCATCCTGATAGGGCGCGATGGACTGCATCAGCATGGTCACCATGTCCAGGCCAAAGCCGTCCGACAGGTACTTATGGGTCAAAATTGTCTCCAGCAGCTTGTCCCGCGTCCACAGGGCATTTTCAGGAATGGTGTAGTTGCCCATATCCAGGGCAATCAGTGCGAAGATGGGGCCGTTGATAGTCCAACCGCCGCTGTAGTTATAGAGGATGGAAACAAAGTCGTCCACCTCGTTGCCCTTGGCGTCAATAAAGGGTTCACCGTTGTTGTACTTGGACAGCTTGGTACAGTCGATGCCGCGGGCCGTCAGGGTCATAATCTTGCGGTCAATGTTGGTCATGGCCACATTGGTGGTGGTGTCCAGCCGCTTGATGCACTCCGCGATGGAGAACCCGTCGTCAAGATTACCCAGCTTCTTCTGGGAGAAGCCCAGGTTCATCCATTCCCAGTCCTCCCACGCGCCTGCCGTTGTCCGGCTGTACCGCGTGGTGATCTTCTGCACCAGCGACTCCATATCGGCCTTGTAGGGGTTCTCCACCTGCTCCTGGGAAACTGTTACAGTGACGGTATAGGTATTGGTGGAGCCGTTCTGCGCCGTGACCTTATAGATTACCGGCTTGCTGAAATCCTGCGTCTCGCCGGAGGCCGGTGTGACCGTGGCGAAATCTGATACGCGGATGGTCGGCGCAAAGGTGGTGCCTGTCCCGGCGGGCAGCGCCAGTGAGATCGTACCATTCACCTGATCGATCACGCCTGCCGCCGCGCCATAGGTGAAGGACAGTATCTGTCTGCCTCTTGCCACCGCCGTGCGGGTGATGGTCACCGTATAGGTACGCACCTTGCCGTTTTCGGCGGTAACGGTGTAGGTGTTTTTGCCCTCCTGCAACGCGGCAGGTGCGGTAAGCGACGCGAACTCGGACCTGGCGATCTCCGGCTCCACGGCAGCCAGGTCCATGGCGTAAGGGATGGTAATGGCGATATTGTCGCCATCGATCACGCCCTCCGCGTCGCCCAGCTTATAGGCGGTGATGTAATTCTCTGAGGACTTTCTGGCGGTGATGGTCACCTTGTATTCTGTCCGCAGGTCAAAATTGCTGTTGGTCACCGTCAGCGTCAGGGGCGTCGTCTCGGAATTGGTGAAATCAAAGGAGCCGCTGTCCATACTGGTCGCCGTGCCTGTATGCGTGATAACCGGCGTGATAGCGCTCAGGTCGGTGCCCTCCGGCAGGTTCAGGAAGATCGTCTTAGTGGCTTCGTCGATTTTGGCGTACCGGGTCTTGCCATCCTTGGCGGTAACGGCGAAGGAGGTGACCAGATTGTCCGGCGTACCCGTTTCGATGAGGATGCTCCATGTGGCGCCCAAAGCGCTGTACCTGGTGCCATAGGCCGGATCATAGGGCGTTACCTGATAGGCCAGCGTTCCCTGCGTCACAGAGCCTGCCACCGAATTGGCGATCAGTCCGGTTCCTACCTCGACATCCACTGTTAATTTGGAACGGTCTATATTCTCCGGCAGCTTTACCGTCACCGTGCGGGCTGCGGCATCGATGCTGCCCACAGAGCCGCCGATGGTCACCCGGTCAATGACCGGCTCCTTGATGCGATTCTGTTCAACGTAGGAAAGATATTCAGGAACGATCTTCTTATAGATGATCCGCAGAGCAGCGGGGCTGACCTGACTATAGCCTTTTTTAGCAATATACTTTTGCAGATATTCCCGCATGAACTGAACGGCCTCCTCGCCGCCCGCACGCCACTTTGCTTCATAGGAGTCAAAGAGACGGTTGCCTCCCATGCCGACAGTATCGTCGTCATAAAAGGCTGTATCCATGCCTAGCCAGTATCCCAGTGTGCCGAGCATATCCGCATTGGCCGGATGATACGCGCCGATATTGGTCTTTGCCGCATTGATCTTATCTATTACAAGATAGAGCTGATGATAGGTATCCGCGAACAGCTCCGCCATACCCAGCAGTTCCTGGGTATTCGCTTCTGTCCACGTTTCCTTACTGGTAGCCTCCGCTGCAAAGGTATAGACTGGGAATGTCCGTCCATCTGCTGCAGTAAGGTTATAGCGAATCGGCCTTGAAAAATCATAAGAATTGTTAAGTACTATATCAGCTTTATTATCCTTTGAACTTTTCAGGTCACCAAAGTCGATGGTAGTTGGTGTCATCATATACGCACTTGCGTCAGCACCTTTTGGCACACTATAGACATTGATGAACCCACCAAAATCGCTATTTTTAGGGGCAATTACTGCATTGCCATTATAGAAGGTACCGCTATTCTGCAAATACCTGTCACCGCTGGCCGTACCGGTGGCCGGCCAAGTACCAACTGCTGCGAAAGCCTGCGCCGTCAGAGAAAGGGTCATTACCAGTGCCAGCAGCAGCGTCAGCACACGGCGGGGGGAGCCTCTTACGTTTTGTGTTGTCTTTTTCATATCGTTACCTCACTCAGAGCGGATAGCCTCGTTGGGGCTGATGAGCGTCGCTTTGCGGGCGGGCATCCACGCGGCGGCAATGGCTACCGCGCCTGCGAACACCACGCCGCAGACCGCCAGCCACCAGGGCAGCACGCACCGCAGCTCACGGGACGCGAAGATCACCGGTATGAGCCACTTGGCGATAAAGCTCAGCACCAAGCCTGCCGCGCCGCCTATCACGCCTACGATCAGTGCCTCCGAGAGAAACATCTTGAAGATGTCGCTGCGAACGGTGCCCAGCACCTTCAGCACGCCGATCTCCCGCGTCCGTTCCGTGATGGACATCATCATGGTGTTTGCCACGCAGATGGCGGAGATCAGGACAGCGATACCGCCCAGCGCGCCCAACATCCCCTGGATCTGCCGGGACTGTGTCCGTACCGTCTCCAGCATATCGTTGAGCGAATAGGTGTTCAGCCCCGTGTCCCGGATCAGCTTGACAATACGCTGCACGTCGTTGACGTTCTTGACCATGACCCAAACCAAGTCGTAGGTAGGACCGTTGGCCTTCTCCTCCGCTGTTTTAGTCTGGGTAGTCGCACCCATGTAATTGGCGTTGGCCTGCGTCATCTCCTGCAAGCGGTCGAAGGACATGAACGCGGCGGTGGCGAAGTTGTTGTTCAGGGTGGAGCAGATGCCTGTCACCCGCAGGGTATAGAGGTTACTGGAGGGCAGTGCCCGTCCGTCGGTGTCGGCCTTCGGCTCGCCGGTCAGGCTGGAGGAATCGAAGGTCATGCGGACAGGCACCTCCAGTAGGTCGATCAGGGCGTTGCCGTTCTCGTCCACCGCCAGTTCCCAGTCCTTGGCCTTGTTGGCAAGACCAGCCGCCACGTCGTCGGTGAACAGCACCTCCGGATGCAGGCGCGTACCGTCCTCGGCCATAACGCCCCGCTCCGGCGTCAGCATGAAACGCTCCGCCGTGGTCATGTCGATGCCGTAGACGCGCACCATGTTCACATAGTTGCCGGACACGATGTAGGCGGACTGCTGATAGACCGGCGTTACCGCCTCCACACCGTCGATGCCCCGGAACGCCTCCAGTGCCTTGTCGTTCAGCAGTGCCTTGCGCCCGTAATCGCCGGTGGCAGGCGTCACATCGATCTTTGTCAGGCTGCCCAATGCCTCGATGCTCTCGCGGTATGCCTGTTCATATCCGAGACCCACGGAGATCAGCACCACGATACACATGACGCCCACCGCCATGGACAGGGCTGTCAGCGCCGTGCGGGTCTTTCGCCGGAACAGGTTGGTGCAGCCGTAGCGAAACAGGTCTTTTGGCTTCATACATTCCCGTCCTTATTGCTTCCGTCGTAGGTCAGCGGCTTCTCCCCGATGCCCGGTGCGCCGCCGTCTGCGTCAAAGTCGTCGTCAAAATCGTCCAAGGCAGCGGTGTTTTCGGCACCGGGCCCGATCTCGCCGCGCTTATAGCGGATGATGACATAGACCACAATGCCGATCAGGATGAGCGCAAGGATCGCTATCAGCAGCCACAGCCACCAGCGGCTGCCTGTGCCGTCTTTATTTGCGTTGACGCTGTTGGCATCTGTATCCGCAGAGCTTTCCGCCACGCTCAGCGGCACGGAGATGTCCTGAGAATACGTCTCGCCGTTGGCGTCCTCATACTGGAGGATCATCTTACCCACAAACGCGCCGATTTTGGAGAAGCCCACCGTTACATCGGCGCTGGTGGAGCCGCCTGCCAGCAGGTCACCCACATAACAGGGGGTGGAGGCGGTCATGCCGTCCGTGGCCAGCACCCGGATATTCATAGCCTTGGCGCGGCCCATGTTGGTCAGCGGCACGGAGATGGTAGCTTCCTTATCCTTGCTGAGTGTGCCGTACACCTCCGGCGTACCGGCCAGAACATCCATCTTCTGGCTGACCGGCAGCATGATGTTCTGCGCCGCCTTACCGGCCACCGCCTCGGTGGTCTCATAGGTCAGATTGATGCCCAGCATGGCGGGGCCAACCTCCGCGTCCTGCTTGGCCATGATCTTGTATTTCAGGATCGTCGTGCCGCCCGGCTTGATGGAGTCGGCATAGGCGGTATCCGTGCCGCCTACGCACAGCGTCAGACCGGGGGAATTGGTGAATACCAGGCTGGAGATGATTTTCTTGGCCGTGTCATACTTGGAATTGTTGATCAGGGTCAGGCGCAGCTCCGTCTCCTCGCCTGCCATCAGGCCGGATACCTCAGTATCGTCCACATACAGCTTATAGCTCTGCACCATCACCGACATGGCGGAGGCGTCATAGCCGTCGATCACAGTAAACTGCGTGGAGAAGGAGCCCTCCGCAGGGGCGCTGTTCTCGAAATAGTTGGCCTTGAATTTAATGGACTTATTGCCGGAGGTGGCAAAGGGCGACACGGTGAAGGTGTAGTCCAGATACTTCACCTCTCCGCTGGCCCAGTAGTCGAAATACTTGCCCAAATTGGTGGAGTCGATCACAAAGGGGAACTCGTCCAGCGCGGCGGACACCACGGGATAGACCGTCACGCTGGTCAGGGTGCCGCCCACATTGATCACGGGGATCCGCATGGAGATAGTCTGATTGGGTGTGCCGGTAGGCACGGTATAGGAGCCGCCCGCGTTGGTACCCGCCACCTGAAGGCTGCCGAAGGCGGTGGTAACGCCGGACATATTGCCGTTGTCGGTAACGGTCACATAGGCACTGACCTTGAAGGTCACGTCCTCGGTGATAGTGGTGCCGTTCACGGCATCCTCCCGCCACACGGTGGCGTTGATCTTAAAGGGCACGGCATAGCGTCCCTTGCTGGCGAACTCGCTGATCTTGAACTCGAACCACGCCTCCGCCGTGGAGTTGTAGGACATATCCTTTAAGTGCTGCACATCGCTGGCATAGATCAGCTCAAAGGGCCAGTTGGACACGCTGGCGTCGGTAGGCACATCGGGATAGATGTTGATGTTGCGCAGCATGTATTTCTCGCTGGGCAGGTACTCCTTGTTGACCGCCAGCGGCAGCACGATCTTCACCACCTGACCGGGAACGCCTTGGGGGGACTGTGCGCCGGTATCCATCAGGATCAGGGCGTTGGCGTCGCTGGGTATGACCTTGATATCCGTGTTGGGCTTCTCGTCCTCTACCGGAATACCGCCGCTCTCGTCGTCCAGCGCGGTCACGCCGCTGTCATCGCCGTTGGTGTAAGCGTCTGCGCCTTCTGTTGCCATTGCGACGGTGGGAAGCATGGATACCGTCATCCATACGCAGATCAACAGGGCAATCACCCGTTTTGCTGTTTCTTTTTTCACTGTCTGGTCTCCTCTCCGATGTGCTGATTCTCTGTCTCTATCTTTCCGTCGCTGAAATGGACGGTACGATCCGTATAACGCTCCATCTGCGGGTCATGGGAGCTGAGGATAAAGGTGGTATTCCGTTCCCGGAATATCTCACACAAAAGCTCCATGACCTCCTGGCCGGTCCGGGTGTCCAGGTTGCCGGTTGGCTCGTCCGCCAGCACGATGGACGGCTCAGTGATGATGGCGCGGGCGATGCTGACGCGCTGCTGCTGACCGCCTGACAGCTCCGCAGGCCGGTGATCTACATGCCCGCGTAGTCCCACGCGGCTCAGGGCCTGCCACGCCAGCCAGTTCCGTTCATCCTCCGGTACGCCCCGGATGGCCAGCGGCAGCGCCACATTCTCCAGCGCCGTGTATTGGGGTAGGTTGTTGTAGCTTTGGAACACAAAGCCAATATAGCGGCGGCGGAACCTTGTCCGCTGCTCCTCGTCCATAGCCTCCAAATGATGCTTGCCTCGGACAATGATCTCCCCCTCCGTGGGCGGCTCAAGACCTGCCAGCATATTCAGCATGGTGGACTTACCGGAGCCGCTGCGGCCTGCGACACAGACAAATTCGCCTTGCAGCACGGACATGTCCACGCCATCCAGCGCACGGACCGTGTTGCCGCCAACGGTGTAGTGCTTCTTCAGCCCCACCGTCCTGATGATCGTTTTTCGTTCACTCATAGTTCTCTCTCGCTATCTCAAATGTGGAGGGCGGCAGCACATAGTTCCGCTCCTCCGCCGTCAGGCCGAATTTGATCTTGATGCGCTCCAGCTTCCGTACCCATGGGTCGCCCAGCGCCCACAGCACCAGAAACGTACACAGCCCGTGGCAGAAGTCGAAGAAAAAGCTGGATAGATAGGCCGCGCCTACCGTCTGCCAGGTGATGGGGCTGACGTAGCCGATGATGAAATACAGGTTCATGATCCAGCCGTACAGAAAGCCGGACAGGAAACCATACAGGCAGAGCCGCAGGGGCGCGTGGTCGGTAAGCTGCCGCACAAAATGCAGCAAATCGCCCCGGTTGGTATTCTCCGGACACAGCCTGTCCCACCATTGCGCCGCAAAGTGACGGCGGCTTCTGCCCTTGAATACGCCGGCATTTTGCAGAATACCCGCCAGAAAGCCCACCAGTCCCCAGGTGAACATCTGCCACGGCGTCCACGGTCCCTGTCCGAAAATGAAGTTGCTGACAAAGGCGGTCAGCGCGCCGGTAAGAAAGCCCGCCTCCGGCCCGAAGGCCACCGCCGTGATGATAATGATGGCGGAGCAGGGCTTGAAGTTGGGCAGCGGGATGATCTCAAACACCGTGCGGCCTACCACGGCAATGGCCGCCATCACCGCGATAGGCACCAGCTCGCGAGCCAGGGGCTTCTTCTTATCGAATACCAGTATGAAGGGGATGGCGGACGCCAGCAGGAACAGCAGGCCCAGCAGAATATCCGAGTTTAATATGATGTAGTCCCAGAAAGTGCGGGAACCCACCGGATTGACCGCGGGACGGTGGCTGTGGTAATAGCCGAAGGCCGCCATCAGGGCGGGCAGCACCAGAAGGATCACCCACGCGGCGGCTCTGGTTCTTTTGCTGACAAAGAGCTTCGACACGACGCGATCACCTCCTCGCAGGTAATGTCCATGGGGAAGTGCTCTGCCGCGATACGGTTGGCGTCGGTGGTATAGAACCGGTTCCCGGCAAAGAAGTCGTGGGGCTCGCCCTCGGAGAGCAGCAGCCCGTCAAACATCAGGGCGCAGCCTGTGGCATACCGGGCGGCAAACTCCACATCGTGGGTCACCACCAGAATAGACGCGCCCTCCCGGCACAGTGCCAGCAGCAGCTGCGCCAGCTCCGCCTTGGCGTAGGCGTCCAGCCCCTTGGTGGGCTCGTCCAGCAGCAGCACCGTGGCCTCCCGCAGCAGCAGCTTGCCTACCGCAAGACGCTGGGTCTCGCCGCCGGACAGGTCGTAGGGATGCCGCGATAGCAGCGGTGTCAGCTCCAGCTTTTCCGCCATCTGCATGGCCTTGGCTTTGTCCTGTCCGGCACTGTCCAGCAGCTCCTTCTCCACCGTATCGGCCACAAACAGCGACCGTGCGTTCTGGGGCAGCATACAGAGCCGCTGACCCTTTGCCAGCCTCACCTTGCCCCGATAGGGCTTCCGAAAGCCGGCCAGTGCCTGCATCAGCGTGGTTTTGCCTGCGCCGTTGCCGCCCAGCAGGCACAGCAGCTCACCCTGATGAAGCGTTACGTCTGTGCCCCGCAGGATGTCCTTGCCCTTTTCGATATAGCGGAACCAAAGCTCCTTGCCCTCTAAAACGGCGAGGTGCTTTGCTTCTTTTTCGGTTTTTGTGTTCTCAGGTACGGTAGCATCTTCCGCGATGGGCAGCAGCCGCTCCAGACGGCGGCGGCCATCCCGCACCGTCAGGGGCAGATCGTCCGTTTGCTCCAATTCGCTGAAGATACGGACGGCAGAGGGAAGCCCGAAATAGATGCGGCTCTTTTCCGCGCTGCCGGACAGCTGCCGCGCGATCTCAGCCGGCGCGCCGTCTGACAGGATACGCCCCCGATCCATAGTCACCACACGGTCGGCGGCGGGGAATACCTCGTCCAGCCGATGCTCCGTCAAAAGGATGGCTACGCCCAGCTCGCGGTTGATCCGCTGGACGGTGGCAAGCAGATTGCGGGCCGCCAGCGGATCCAGCATGGAGGTGGGCTCGTCCAGTATCAGCAGCTTCGGCCCCATGGCCAACGCCGAGGCCAGATTCATCAGCTGCTTCTGGCCGCCGGACAGCTCCGTGGTCTTGGCACGGAACCACGGCTCCATGCCGAAGAAGGCAGCCATCTCCGCCACGCGGCGGCGGATCACCGGTACGCTCAGTGCCATATTCTCAAGGCCGAAGGCCAGCTCATGCCATACGAAATCTGTGACGATCTGGTTATCCGGGTTCTGCTGTACGAAGCCGATCTCCGCCGCGGCGGTCAGCTCCGGCAGTTGGGAAAGAGGCGCGTCCTTATAAAAGGTCTCGCCGGCCCTTGCCCCCACAGGCAGCAGGCCGGGCTTGGCATGGCGCAGCAGTGTGGTCTTGCCGCAGCCGGAGGGACCGCACAGCACCACATACTCGCCTTTCTGTATCTCCAGTGTCACTTCGTCCAATGCCCGCGTTTCAGCCAGCGGGTAGGCGAAGCTCAGGTGTTCAAACCGTAAGAGCGCCATCTGATGGCCTCCTTTGTTTCAAGAATACCGGGCAGGAACATCAGCACGGCGTAGAACGCGAACATGGTATAGCTGGCGCTGCCCAGCAGCACCGGCGTCATGGCGGGATAGAACTCCATATACCCGTGACCGAAGGCGCGGGCAGTGATGCAGATGCCTGCCACTGCCAGAATGAGACCCAACGTCCGGGCGTCCCGGCCATCGAAGCGGAACAGGTGGAAGGTGGTGCGCCGCTTGGCACCATAGCCCCGGGCTTTCATGCTGTCCGCTGTCTCCACCGCCGCCTCCATGCTCATGGTCAGCAGCACCGACAGGTTCCGCAGGGCACTGCCCAGCCTTTGCAGCAGCCGCGTGCCCTCCTCCTGCAACATGGCCTGAGACTGCCGGATCTCACGGCGGTTCTGTTGGAGCTGTGGGATGAACCGCAGCGTCATGGTGATCAGCAGCGACGTGCCGGGAAAGGGCTTGCCGAACAGGTACAGGAACTTATCGGAGGTCATGACCTCCTGATAGCAGGTGAACCACATAATGACCGCGCACAGGGAGCAGCCGGACACCAGACCGTAGCACACGGCTTCCAGCGTGTACCACAGGTGGTTGATGGTAAAGAGCATGGTCACGCCCCGATGGTTGAATAGCGGATTGGCAAGGGCGATCAGCAGAAACATAGGCCCCACAAACCGCATGGTGTGGCCGTAGGCTCTCCAGCCCCGCAGCAGGATGGAAAACCAGCTGGCACCCAGAAACGACAGCACCACCGTGACCGGGTGCATACAGGACAGTGTCAGGCCTAGCACCAGCACGAAGTACGCCATGCTGACCGCCGGGTGCAGATTCCCGAAGAAACGCATCCGGGTATCAGTCATGGTTATCCTTCCATTCCTTGCCGTAGCCGTAGGGATCTCCGTTTTCCAGATCGCAGCCAAGGTCGCAGGTGTAGTTCCACTCAATGACCTCGCCGGCCTTGACGAAGTACACGCCGCAGCCGTAGTTGGGATACCAGTCGTTGACGCAGTACATCCAGCCGCTCCAGCGGCCGCCGTCGAACTCATAGAGGTTATTGATGCCATCCACATAGCAGCCGCTGGACGTGCCGCCGCGATAGGACATGTGAATCTTATACTTATCGCAGACGTAGGACAGGACGTCAAAGACCGTGTCACCCTCCTCGATCTCCACCGTGGTCACCGGCAGGATCACGCCGGAGGCAGGGACGATGCCCGCCCACTTGCTCTCCAGATGCATACCATTATTCACCGCCGTATCGCAGCGAATGGTAATGGTGACGGTGTTTTTCTTGCTTTCGGGCTTCTGCTCGGGGGTAGGCGTAGGGGTGTTGCTGTCCTCGCCCTTCTGGTCGTCCTTTTTGTTGTCGTCTTTTTTGCCGCCGGAGTTGGACGGCTTGTTGGCGGTATCCTCCTCCGGGGTGGTAGAAGGCGTCTGGTCTGTCTTATTGCCCTTGTTGCCCTGCGGCGCATCTCCGGAGCCCTGGGCATAGAAATCCGCCACGCTGTCAGGCTTGCTTTGGGATGGGGTAGTTGTTGTTTCCTTTTTGCCGAAGCTGAAGGCCTCCGTAAACCAGGAATACCACGGCTTTTCCTCTTCGGGTTGGTCGGTATCCTCTCCCACATAGTCCAGATCCAATTCGCCGCTATTGCCGGCAGTGCCGGTCTGGGCGCAGGCGCACAGGCTCAACAGCATCATAATTGCCAGCAGAAACGCGATAATATATCTAAGATTTTTCTTCATTTCTATACTCCTTCAGCCCGTGTCAGGGCTGTTGATTTTGAGGATGCGGGAGGGGCCGGCAAACCCCTCCCGCTATGGAAAAGACAACGGCATTTGCCGTCTCGACTTGCCTTTTGCGGATTTGAGGATGGGGGACGGGGCGGCTTAAACCCCGTCCCCCTATGGAAAGCTGACAGTCTCCGTTCAGACTGTCTCGGCTTGACTGGGGTTAATTGCTGCGGATATTGTATCAAGTGCGGCTTCAGCGGAGGTCTCTGCCAAGGTGAGAGCCTTTGCTTCAGCCTCCGCCTTCTTCTTCGCCGCCCATTCTGCCTTAGCGGCCCGCTCCGCACGCTTTTTGGCGGCTTGTTCCCGTTTTCGCTGCTCGGATTGCTCCATCTTGCGCTGCCGCTTCTGCCTTCGCTCCTCACGGAACAACGGTTCTTGCTTTACCTTTTCCGCCTTATAGCGAGCGGTGTCGCGCAGCTTGCGCATGGAACGAGGCTGCGGCAGCTTTGCCGCCGCCATCGCGGCCGCCCAGCTGCCAAAACGCTGCTCAATAAATGTACCGCCATCCACTTCGCTGGGGGATGGGCTGTGACCCAGCGAGATGGCACACCGGCTCAGATACCGCGCCAGCTGCGGCAGCGGCGTATCTGCGTTTCGCTCGGCAAATGCTTCGTCACGCGCTTCCAGTGCTGCTACAGCCCTTTTGACTATTTGGTTTTGTGCCCACGCCTGAAAATCAATGGGACGTCCGCCGCGTTGAGACATAGTAACACTCCTCCTTATTACGAAAAAATGCCGGACAAACCCCTTCTCAGGGGATGACCAGCGACATTTTGGCAAGAAAAAACGCTGACAAAATCCGTCAGCGCACGCTCCTGCCCTCGTCACAGCGAGAGAGCGCCACTGTGTACCAAAGATCCTTGACCGTGCAATTCTCCTGCCCTCGCGCCACAAGGCTTTCGCCTTTCGTACATGATCTACCTTCTCAGAAGATTCCTCCCAATGGCGGTATTACCCAACAGCTTTCGCCGCTTCGACCATTTCCTTGCGCTCACAGTGCCGTCCGCAGAGGGTTTCTAACCCAAATTCCTTTTAGGCTGCTGCCTGATCTTTTGCATATAAAAAGATCTTTACGACCAACACAGCCACACGGTGTCACCGGATCATATTTACTTGTCTGATGCAAATGAATGATGCTGCTGCGGTTTGTGCATACTGCAAAGTGTCAGCACACGCTCTGGGTATTTCGTAAATCATATACAATTTACGACAGAAAAGTTACCGCAATTCCATCTTTTACTATACATTGACTTACCAAAAAAGTCAACAAAAAATGCAGGAAAATTGTGAAATAGCAAGAACTATCTGAATTGCGATTCAAATTGCTTTATATTGTTTCCATCATCTGGAAGTTCAAAAGAAAGGATACCACGGCATCTTGTTTATTGCCGTCACAAACACCGTCAGAAAGAAGGGAAGATTACTATGTCACGTCGCGGAGAGAACATTTACAAGCGGAAGGATGGTCGGTGGGAGGGCCGCTATATTCGCGGCCGGACACCTGCCGGCAAGGCAGAGTATGGCTATGTATATGCCAAAAGTTATGCAGCCTGTCGTGAGAAGCGACGGAAGATGGAAGGAGTCATACCACAGAAGCCGACCCTGACAGGTGAAATGTCTGTGGCCCAGGCAGTTGCGTTCTTTTTGTCAGATCGCCGTGGTGAGCTAAAGGCTTCAACGGTCGGGCGCTACGAGTATGTGATCAGCCATTATATTGTCCCAGATCTGGGAACGGTCATGCTTCATGAGTTGACGGCGGAAAAGCTTTCTGCCTATTTTAAGAGATTGCAGAACCGAGGTCTATCAAACAAAACCGCGAGGGATATTGGTGTGCTGCTAAAGACAATTTTCAAAGTGGTGAAAAAGAAATGTCATTGTGATTGCCCCGGCCGGGATGTGGAGCTGCCCGCATATCGCGGCAAAAAGATTGAAGTATTTTCCGATCACGAGATAGCCCTGCTGGCGCAGAAGATCCTGGAGGCCCCGGACATCACAGGGCTGTGTATCCTTCTGGTGCTGAACACGGGGCTGCGACTTGGTGAGATCTGCGCTCTGCGCAAAAGCGACATTGACTACCGCTCCGGCTTTCTGCGAATTGAGCGCTCGGCTGCCCGTGTACGCGATGCTTCCGGGACACATCTGGTGGTGCAATCCCCGAAAAGCGGCAGTTCTGTGCGTCTTGTAGCCATTCCCAATGATATGCTGGAATTGCTGAAAGCGACCACCCAGAGCATTCAGAGAGACAATTATCTGCTGACCAACACGGACACGCCGATGGAACCGCGCACACTGCAATACCGATACCGGAAGCTGCTGGAACGCTGCGGTATCCGCTATCGGAATTTTCACGCCCTCCGACATACCTACGCGACAAGGTGCATGGAGAATGGTGTGGACATCAAGAGCCTCAGTGAGCTTTTGGGCCACGCTGATGTTCGGACGACATTGCAGACGTATATTCATTCTTCTCTGGCCCATAAAAGGCAGGCTGTTCAGAGCATATGTTTCTTACCCATGGAAGGGGCGGGCAGCGTTTTAATTCCGTCAAAAATTCCGTCAGAGATCTCAGCAATTACCGTGCCGCCAAGCAAAACAGGGACTTGTTTCGTAAATTGTATATGATTTACGAAAAACGAACTTTTCCTCATGCAGCCGTAGGCATCTGTGCCTACGGCTTTTTTGTTTTGCAGGCAAGGCGCGATCCGGCTTGCTGCATCGTGAACAGGGGCTAATCATCTTGTTATCAAGACCGTCTGGGATAGAACCGCTCGCCGACCCACTTCGCGGTCAGTTCTTTCGGATGCAAGACCAGCGTGGGCGTATGGTTCTCCGCAGCAAAAGCAAAGGCTCTGTTTTCCCCACTGTCCGTTGCTGACATATCCGCATCATGGACATATAGTACCACATCGGCAAGGCCGATGATCTTCCTATAGGCTTGCAGCTGTGCATCCGGCGTACCCACGGGACACACAACAGAAATATGGGTGCATTTTTCCAACATAGTAAAATAGCGTTCCCGCAGATACGGCGCCCACTTTGTGGCTTGTTCCTCATGTGGTATGTAGCAGAAAAGCATCAGGTCTTGGTCGGTGGTTTCCCGCAGACCATTGACGATCTCGGCTGCGTACAGACCTACGCCGCAGTCGCAGGCGGTCAGAAACTGAGTCACACCGCGCTGGCGCAGCGCCATGATCTGCTGCGCCAATTCCGTCTTCATTTTAGAACAAAACTTATCTTCTTCATCAAAACCCCACGGGAACCGCATGGGGTTCTGTCCTATGACCGCACAGCGGATTGGCTTGTTCATATCCCCACCTACCCTTACAGGATATAGTGTCAGCTTGAAAAAAGTGGTTTTTGGACCTTAAATTTCGCAAGAACTATGTCTGATTATACAAATGTACTTTTAGGATATTATAACATTGCCAAATTGCACATACAATACAAATCGTAAGAAAAGATTAGGAGATTTGGTTGTATGGTAAACTACGAGTTCATAGGCGCGCGGATCAGAGAGGCCCGTCTTCGGAAAAAGCTTTCACAGGAACAGCTTGCCGCAATGGTCGATGTGGGAACTTCGCATATCAGCCATATTGAAACCGGCGCGACGATCCCAAGCACAAAGCTGCTCGTGCAGCTGATGAATATTCTGGACTGTGATCCCAACGAGGTACTGTGTATGGAGACCCGCAGCACACGTCCGATCCTGAACAGTTGGCTCTCTGAGCTGGTCGCAGACTGCAACGAGGATGAAATCAAGATCATCACAGACACGGTTATGGCGCTGAAAACCAGTCTGCGCCGCAATCGAAATGAAGACAAATAATGTTCAAAGCCTCGCTCTTACGTAGAGCGGGGCTTTGTTTACTATATAGGAGACTGTAAAAAAACAAGCGTCGTATTCTGCCGATAGGAGGGAGGAACATACAGGCATTCGGAAGGGATTTAAAGCATATGCACAGCGGCGAATAAGCTATGAGCACGATACCGGGTAATGTTGAAGACTACCCCTTACGAGAACACGACGCGAATTAAGGTCGTTCTATTTACTGGAACGCCCGCGCCCTGCCATGCGCAGAGTGCGGGCGTTTTCGTTGTGTCGAAAAGCAACGAAAAACGTCGTGCGGTGCAGAGGTCCGCCCATAATGGCCGTTCCCCCAACGAAACCATTATGATAAAGGAGGCCTGCTGCCATGCGGGATAGTCAGTACAAGTCGTGCGCGGTACAGAACCAGTTTACAGCCTATCTGATTGCCGCGATTCGCAATTACAAAAGAACGTATTTAAGGAGAATTTCCACAGCTCTTCGGACAGAACTGCCCATGGAGGGACACAGCGAGGTGATGGAATTATGTGAGGAAACGGACTTCTTCTGTGGGCTGCCGCTGATGCAGCGATTGGAGAATGAGCGTCTGTTCGCTGCTATGCAAGGGTTAAGCGAGCGAGAGCGTTACATATTTCTGTCTAAAGTCCTTGGAGAGATGAGTCTTTCGGAGATTGCGCTGTCGCTCGGTATCACCTATGGAGCTGCGGCCATGTCCTATCATCGCACGGTCTCGCGCCTGAGAAACGCTGTGGGAGGTGGTAAAGGTGAATGATTTCATGGAGCTGTTCATGAGTGCGAAGAACGGGGATTCGTCTGCAATGGAGGAACTTCTGCATATGTACTACCCGCTCTTATACAAGGAATCCGTGGTCAACGGGATCTTTGATGAGGATCTGCTTCAGGAACTGTGCCTGCTGTTCTTGAAGTGCGTGGCAAAGTTCAATATTCGATAGAGAGAACTCTCTCGGTCACGTTCTATGGAAATAATGGTTTAACCGCTGCAAGGAAGAAGCCCAGTTCGCATGAAAGGCGAGCTGGGCTTCCCAATTTCACTAATAACTATGTATTTTCAAGTCTCTCAACGGCTTCTTCATAGGTATATACCGGCAGAAACCTCGTCCCTTCGCAGACCGCCGAGAACACGGGTGGATGACCTCCTGCATCGCAGGCGAACACCCCTTCTGCCTCTACGGCGGCATTCAGTCGCTCCAAGTACATATAGAGGTTCCCGGAACGATCCATCCTATACTCCGGTGCAGAGCCAATCTGATGCTGCCCCATATAAAGCCGCGTTTCTTCCGGCAGGGGCATCAACAGCTTACACGTGGCTGCCCGCGATGGTCTTTCCACCATCGGAGCAAAGAGGCTGCTTTGCTCTCCAAACATGAAGCCGCGTGCGTGTACGCGCTCCTTATACGGGAAGTGACAGGTGTTTTGCCAAAACATAGCGGTTAGCCTGCGGACATTCTCGCACATGGCATAAGTGTCGATCATCTCATGGGGACGGTGTTCATTGAAATAACCTGCGCTGATATTGACAGCCGCAGTTTTCAAGTGCGGTGCGACCACAGAGATGTCACTGAACGAGCCGGAGTTCTCCTTGAAGCCGAAGCTGCAAACGAACTCCGTGAAGTCAGGGTTATCACAGTGATAGAATACGGCGTCATTTCTGCCGCGCCGATCCAATTCAACGATATAGTTGACCTCTGGACGCAGCTTGCTGTTGGTAAATTTCCTTGCACCCACACCGCCGAGCTCCTCGTCTTCGCAAAACAAGATATGACAATGGCACTCGTGCATCAGCATCAGGATCATATATACACCGGCACGGTCATCACCGCCAATCCCGTAGGGCGACATCAGGTAGCGTCCATCCTCGGAGCAGCAGATGATATCCGGCCTATGGGTATGAACCGTGTCCAGATGGGCGACCAGCAACACGGGGACAGTGCCTTCTGCATAAAGAAATCCGCTTTTACAGACGGGTTCATAGTCGTGCGCGCGCAGTTGCTGCACAAGATGCTCTTTCAGCTCGCGCTGGGTCATCTTCAAGATGCTTTCAAAATGGGATATACTCATTCCCATAGCTTCGCAAATATTCATTATGCTCCTCCTCACGCCACCGCCACGGTAGCTTTTTCACAAAGCGTATGACCCATAGCACGACAGGCGGAGGCCATGCTGCACGATGCGCAACCGGAGGTCAACTGCTGGTAGCAGTCCTGACAGACCTCCACCAAGGTGCCGCGCCGGTTATAGGCTGGGTACATAGTGCCTAAAGTGGGGCGGCCGCAGGCGGCGCAAATATGCAGGCACGTCTTGCAGTAAAAACCATCTTCAAGATAGATTCCTTGACCACGCGCTACCGTCTGCCCGCATTTACGGCAGACGGCCACCTCTTTGCAAGAACACTTGATGGCACCATTGCTCCGCAGCTCATTACCGCAGCAGACACACTTGGCTGCAGCTCCGATGGTCAACTCCGTGTCCTTTCTATGTCCCTGCAGGACCGAGAGATTGCCGTGATAATTATAGTCCGGATAATGTAAGCTGCCTCGGTAGGTCGAGAGATGGGCGTTCAAGTCAGGACGTTTTGTTTTCAGATACCAGAGGTTTGGTTCCGTCAGGCATCGGGAAATAGCCTTCTGCACTAGATGGCGGAACAGCTTGGACACTTCCAGCGCGTTTCCTGTATCGGCAGGATAAAGCCGGGACTGGAACAGGGTGCCGTTTTCATAGAAAAACATCTGCCGGTATCGGCGTATGGCTTTGCGGTATTCCCCAGAAACGTCGGCATCTACGGCATAAAATACCATGCTGACTCTATCGTTCATATAGGAAAGACAACCCGCCTGGTATCCTCCGTCGCTAAGGCGATGGCAGGACACCCATGTGTTGGATTTGCTGGACATCTCCAAAAAGTCACAGGGATGTACGGAGAGAACACCGATCTCCTGCATGGTCAACGGGTTCAGAGCGTCGGCAAGCTGTGCAAAAACGGCGTTGTACCGGGTGTGCCTATCGACGCCGTATTTCTTGCAAAGTTTTCCGATAATGCGGCTGGCCTTCTGATCTTTGGCACAGCGTATCCCGCCGCGCTGTCGTAGGATCTCCAGATTTTCTTCAGAAACGGTGCAGCTATAGCCTGACACAGCCGCATGCAGTGCTGTGCGGAAATCCTCCAGCTGCTCACCGCTGAGTATCTCAGAGGCGATGTCCAGCAGCGTGAAGGCCGTTTCATCTACCATATCAGGATGAATAGAGAGGGCCTGATTACAGTCGAAGATGATAGCCTGTTCATCCTCGTTCCAATTGGGATGACGCCGCAGCAGTGAAAGCAGATCCGCTTTCGCTGTCTGCCAGGCTGTCAGATTAGCCATAACACCCTCCTCCGAAAAACTCTTTTCGTATTTGTACATAACCTCATAAAACTCGTTTTTCAGCTCTGTGAGCTCTTTCACTTCATTCACACCTTTCTTACATTTTAGAGTGGAGGGGTAGAGAGCACGGCGCTCTCTACCCCTTTTGCGACTAACGTCTGCGCCTCATTCTCCGATCATCTGGAAAAACTCGCCCGGTGACAGTACACGGATGCCCAAGGCACGTGCCTTATCCAGCTTACTGCCGGCGTTTTCACCACAGATCAGATAGTCGGTCTTTTTTGTTACAGAACTGCCGGCCACAGCACCCAACGATTCGATCTTCGCGTTGATGCCGCTGCGGGTATAAGGCTCGACCTTTCCGGTCACAACCAACGTGCAGCCCACGAACGGGTTGTCCTCCATTGAGTGCGTTTCGGTAGTTACGGTTTGGATCGTCACCATTTCTTGTAATTCCTCCCAAAGAATACGATTCTCTTCTTGTGCAAACCATTGATGAATGTTTTGGTGCAGTGTTTCTCCAAAATCGGAAAGCTGTGAGAAATCGAAATCATTTTCCACGGCTTCTTCGAAAGCGGAAGGCGAGCTGCCAAACTGCTTCGCCAGCACTTTACTGGCATGATTACCTATCATCGGGATGTCCATGGCAATCAGATACCTCTCAAATGTGGTATTTCTGCTGCGCTGTATGGCGCCCCACAGATTATCCCACGATTTCTTGCCAAATCCGTCCATGCAGATGATCTCCTGCATATAGTGATCCAGGCGATAGACGTCTGTGAAACTGTGTAGCCAGCCGCGAGCAATCAAACGCTCCAGTGTGGCCTCGGATAAGCCCTCAATATCCATAGCTTTTTTACTGGCAAAATGCACGAACCGCCGAAGCTTTCGCATGGCGCAGTCTGGGTTATCACAGAAGAGTGCCTTTTTTCCACCATCTGTAATATGAAACCGCGTTTCTGCGCCGCAGCAGGGGCAGTGCTTCGGCGTTACAGCATCCAGATCAAAATGCCCACGCTCCAGATTCTCCTCAATATGAGGAATGATCATGTTTCGCTTGGACACCAACACACGGCAGCCGGGCATCAGTTCAAGCCCTTCAATGAAAGACAAGTTGTGCAGGCTGGCACGCGATACGGTGCATCCATCGATCACTACACTGTCGAGTACCGCCACCGGCGCGATCTCACCGGTGCGCGAAGGTGTCCATTCGATATCCCGCAGGACGCTTTGGTATAACTCGTCCTCAAATTTGAAGGCGAGTCCATCCTTGAAGTGGTGACCGGTGCGCCCGCAGGTCCTGGAGTAGTCCACCTCATCGTAGGTCAGGACAAGACCATCGATGGGGAGATCGCTCTTTTCTGCGGCCTCACGCATTTGGGCTATGAGCTGTTCATATTGTGCCTCGTCGCCATTCTGCAACTGTACGGCATGAATGACGCCGAACCCAAACTCAGTGAGTTTCAGAAGCCGCGCATGTTTTCCGTTTGCCCAGTCCGTGTACTCCTCGAATCCCTCCAAAACCGAGAAGGGAAGAAATGACACATGGCGCTGGGCGCAGATCGCTGCGTCAAAAGCCCTTATGGACCCGGCTGCCAGATTGCGGCTGTTCTTATACGGATTGCCTGCGCTGTCCGTGATGGATTTCAGGCTCTCAAAATCGCTGTTGTGGATGAAGCTCTCGCCGACGACCACCAATCGATCTTCATAGGGGATGCGTTCGGGAATGCCGGAGATCGCCTTTGCGTTGTGCGTGATATTCTCGCCGATATACCCATCTCCGCGCGTTGAGAGGCGGATAAGCTGACCGTTTTCATAGATCAACTCTGTTGTCAGACCATCCAGCTTCAGTGACAGATCAACTGTACGCCCTGCCTGAAATGCGATCAGATCCTCAATGCTCTTGGTCTTATCAAGCGATAGCAGGGGAATGTCGTGTGCGACCTTTGGTAATGCTGACACGACAGGATACCCAACCGTCTGTGTGGGCGAATTCGCCATGCAGACACCGGTATGCTCCTCCAACGCCAGTAATTCATCGTACATATAGTCGTACACATCATCTGCTACGCTGGGGGCATTGAGGTTGTAGTATTCGTGCCGGTATTGGTTGAGTTGTGCGACCAGCTTTCTCATAGTGCTCATTTCTACTGCGTTAGCCATTATGTTCATTCCTTTCGTTGGTACTATCACCGAAATTCAGCTTTCGGATCATGGCAAGAATAGCGTTATCGTCATTCCACGGTGCAGACCATGGCTGCGGGGAAATGGTGTCACAACGCACGAAGACCCGGCCCTCCGAAATTTGCAAGGATACATCTGCGCGTTTTGCGCAGACAATGGCAAGATTCCCTAATTGTTTCATACTGTCCAACTCCTTTTTTAAGCTGCGGTCTTATCTGCGGCACACAGCACCTGTCGTTTCCATCGTTCAATAAAAGCCTTGATTTTTGCCGGAGGGTCTTCGTTATCGAAGCCCCTTGTCTGCACAACCTGTCCGTCTCTGACCTCTACGGTACAAAGCGACTTGTCCGGTTCGGCTACCTTTCGCACAAATAAAATGACGCATTCACGCTGCGCGACCCGTTTAACATACCTGCCGACACAGTGGCGAAGAGCAGTGCCCTCGTCTATCAGTTCTTTCGAGGAATGGGGAGGGATCACCATAAGGTCTTTCCCCTTATATTGGTATAGCCTCTGCCATTCCTCAAAGCTGTCTGCAATAGCTTTTTCCTGCTCCGCTGTACGTTTGACATCCAGCGCCTCAACCACATGATCATGCGCGGATTTGAGATTACGCGGGAACAGTATAAAGCTACTCTCTACGTTATATTGCATCTCCTTACACATACGAAGATAGTCACGATAATCGGCAAGAACATTTGCCATGCTGTAGTACCGTATATATTCGGGAGTCTTTGTGGATGCAATGCGCATTTCGTATTGTGCGTCCGCATAGCGCATCAACTTGTGCATAGTCATATGGGAAAGCAACTCAGCCAAGACCGAAACGTCCTGTATGGCATTATTTGCGCACCACTTCATCATAGAAGCATTAGGCTTTTTCCCGGCGTTAATAAACCATTGGATAACGTTAAGCTGTGCAATGCCGGGATCAACTTCCTGCAGCAATGGTAGCCAGGAACGGTCGAGCTTCAGGATATCTTGCAGGTTTTTCCCTTTGCAGTTTATCGTTTTGCCTATCATAAAATAAAAAGTCCCGTGTACGATGTCTGAGACCAATCTGAACAGCTTTACCTTGACCAAATACTCGATTACCGGCCACTGTACATATGCGTTCAGATACGAGATAGCATCCATTTCGGTAACGACGCGAGCAAATGCTTCTATTTGTGAATACTGCCACGGGGTATCCCGTAAAAGCTCCGCAAGATTCCTGAAGTATAGATGTCCTGCTGTGTCCCCTTCAAAACTATCGCGCCACGAGAGGAAATGCGGGCGATACCCACATTTCCAGGGCGTCAGATCATCCTTGTAGGCGGACGCAAGATAATAGGGCGACGTACTGCAATGACCATCTGAACAAAGTGAAATAAAATGACGTGCATTTTCATATACGGAAAAGTAAACCGGCGTATCCGCATCGGTAAAAGTGCGGTATGCTTTTACGATCCGCAGCAACATCTCACCATTTTTTGCCTTTTGCAGCACTTGAACCGTTTCACGGTCAAAAATACGTCCACGCCTTCCTCTGCACTTGAATGTGATCTCCTTTTTGCAGCGAGGGCAGAGGCCGGAGGTGTTGTGCTTAGCTGCCGCAATACGGACCTCGTGCCGGCAAGCGGTACAATATGCATGCCCCGGCGCTTTCCGTTGGTAATCATAGAAGATATACTGCGGCATGACTTCGCGGTGGATAAAACCTTTAAGGTCTCGGGGCAGCACCGGCACATATTTCATCCGCTCTATGATCGCACGCTGCTTTTTCCTCTTACGCTCCAGAGCCTTGCGGCGAGAAATCGACCATTGCAGACAAATTAACGCCGAAATGGCACTGTGCTCACATTTGCAAAAACGAGCGGCGCGAGCCTCATCCTGCTGCCGATAGAAAGCGCATTTGGTGTCAAAACGGCATACCTGATTCAAAGAATCAAATGGTGAGCATTGCCATGTTGCACTGGCGTTTTCTCTAAGGGAAAGAGTGGCAAAATCATACCGGCCTTGGAAAACGACCCAGCGGGGCTTGATACTGCCCGCCAGAATGTTCTCCCTCTGATAGATATAGAGCATCAGAATACGCTGTCCGGCAATATTCCGCACTGCCGTGCGGATAATATAGGGGCAGCTCTCTACATGAAGCACGCCTTCATTCAGATTGAATTTCAGTTCCGGCATGGCAAGCTTGCGGCAGGCGCGTTTGTCTATTTTACGAGTCATGCGCTCACCCCCAGACTATCGAAAGAGATCTGTTCATCCAAGGGTGCAGCTTCCGTTGGCGTGTCGGCTGGTTTTTCCTTCGCTTTGGCGGAGGGCTTCTCCGCTTTTTTCTTCTCTGCCTTTTTTGTCGTGCTGCTCCTGCCGCCGTAATACGGTTTAGGAACAAACTTTTCTTCTTCTCCACGATCCTCCTTTGCGTTCAGATCCTTGAAATACTCTTCCGCCCACTGATAGCAGAGCCCGTCCGGTACATCGGTGCCATAGCCTTCAGCAGAAGGCTTGACGTCATTGTCCTCCATCTCCTGCTTGGCAAACTCAAGCGCCTTGCGGTTGATATAGCGGAAGCAGTTGACCATGTTCTTACGGGGGTGCATGACATTCCGGGCAAAAGACACATCCTCAAGGCAAAGCGTCTGGATATACTCGGTGACGCACTGTTTCATGTTGCGGCGGGTCAGCCGTTCGGAATCGTCACCCACACGCTTCATGGAGGCGGCCATCACTTCATCATCGCTCATTGCCACCGCGTTTTCCCACGCGGCCTGCTCGGCTTCCTCCTTGGCTCGCTGCTTGGCCTCCCACTCGGCTTTCCGTTTGGCTTCGGCCTGTTCATGCTCCTGCCGCTTACGATCCTCTTCCTCTTTTTTCTCGGCTTCCGGATCAGGGGCGGCAGGGACGGCATCCGCGTTTTGCTGCATTTTGGAAAGCATAGCCCTCGCCTGCTCCTCCTCAGCCTGCTGCCGCTCGTCTGCTCGTCTGGCAGCCAGCTCGGCGGCATCCTGCACCGCTGTGGTGCGCTCCCGCACATCATCCCGCAAGTCTGCGGCCATTTCTGAATATACTCCCATAGAGTTCCTCCATTTCAAAATAAAAAGGCATTGAGCGGGTGATAGATACACCTGCCCAATGCCTTTTGCTTATGGTGGAACAGCTCAGTGCCGTTCCCGTTTATCTTTTGCCAGCTTTGGCGAGAACTTTACCGGTAGGAATTTATCATTTCCATCACAGTAAAAGTATCTGCGCCCGTTTTCGTCAAAGAATTCGATCACCGTGGAGGGTGAAACGCTGCGTCCATGATAGTCCGCAGGCAGCTCGCCGCTGTATCGCGCCGCCACCAGTTTCAGGCGGATGGCGTCGTCCTGCTGCACTTCACACACCAGAGTTCCTTCATAGACCAGCGCGTACTCCGAGGCGGGCGGCTGTTCATAGCCGGCCTTCTGCAAAGCCCTGATTCCGCCAAAGGCGAAATCTGCGGCCTTGCCCTCAGATACATCCGGCTGGTAGATACGGAAACACTGCTGCGCTCGCAGGGATAAAAGATACTGCTCCAGTGCCGCGTCACCATCCCGCAAAAAGCGGGCGTATTCCTGCTCACTCAGACCCAGGTGATCGTGGAGCGTACTGCCGCAGGTGTTCCTCTCGTGCCATGCGGCGATTTCCTCACTGATGGCGTCAAAGGAACAGCGCCCGCAGACAAACCGCGTTCTGAAATTTGTCTGAGAAACATCTCTTTGCTCTTTTTTCTGCCGCATGGCAAGCTGCCAGTCATCAATGCCTTTATAATTCGGATCCCACGTCAGACGGCGGCACTCCAACCCATGGCTGCGTGCCATGAGATAGATTTTCGACGCGCCCTTGCTGACAGCGGCGTTGTGATACTTGTCCATATCCTCGGCTTCAATGATGACCTCTGTGCCATTGGCGGCCAGCAGCGCAAACAGCATATCCAGCTTGTTGACGTTGTTGGCACCTGCCGTGGCTGCAAAGGAGCGATCCATCAGAAAGTGGGCCACGTCCGCTTTCAACAGCCCTTCCGTCACATAGACAACCCGCGCAAAGGGATCGCCCACGAAATGGACAGGACTGCCGGAGGATACTCCGCGTTTCTTGGAAGCGGAGGATAGCCACAGGTACTTTGTCCCGCTCTTGTCAGGGTCGCTCTCCTGATCTCGGATAGGCGTATCCAACCGGATCTGTGCGCCGCGTATCATCCCATCAATACCTTTGGCGGGGATGATGATCCCTGCCGTGACGGAATTGAAGTTGACCGTCCATTTGTCATCCTTACCTACATAGAAGCCGGGAACGCCCTCCACCTTACAGCCTCGGCTGCGCAGCTTCTGCGCCAGTGACCGGCACAGGTAGAAGGGCGGGGTACTTTTGTACCCCAGCCGTTCTATCTGTTCGTCGGTCAGCCCGCGCACCTCATGGAGATGCTTGCGGTGTTGAGGCGTAAGCGTCAACAGCTCCAGCAGCATGGAAAATGTCTGGTGGATCTCCTGCGGTGAGGCAAGGATGGATTGCTCGATCGCCGCCTGTTCCGGCAGCACCTTTGCGGTGTACTCCGGCGCCGTAAGGCCGTTTTGCAGCGTGTCGCAGATCTCACGGTAGGCTTCGGAATTGCTGATCCCGTATACCTTTCCGTAGAGAGACAGCATACCGCCGCCTTCGTTACAGTAGTTGCAGCGCCAGAGGTTTTTAGCAAAGTTGATGTTCATCTTCCCCCGCTTATCACCGCAGATCGGGCAGTCGGCATATACGCTGTCCGCCTGTCTGCGCCGGATATGCAGATGCAGCAGCTCAGCCACATCCATGATATTGAACGGGAACTCCTGTGGCTGCGCCACCGCGCCACCTCCTTACCATCATCTCGAACGATTCGTCTGTCAGCTGGCATTTGCCAGACGCTGGAGCTTGTCCAGCATCAGCTTGGCACCGGCCCGCAGGATATTGTCATCCCCGGAATAGCCCTTCACATACCACTTGAGGCTGGCTGGCCGCCGCTCGGCGACTTGCTTGAGCGTCTGTCCGCTGCATGTGCCGATGGGGACGATGATCTCCTCGGCCTCCGCTTCGGTCATCAGAGTGCAGATGGTATCCACATCCATGTCCTTGGTATAACTGGCGGCACTTGGCTCGTCATATACGAAGGGCAGTTCCGTTTCTACCACAGGCTCTACAACGGCCTCCGCAGGCTGTTCCGCAGAGACTTCCACCGGCGCCGTGTCAGGTACGGCTTTTTCTGCATGGTGAACCACTTCCTGTTCAGGTTGCTGTACGACCACAGGCTCAATGTCGGCCCGTACCGCAGCAGGTTCCGTTCTGACCTGTTCCGCTGCCGCTTGAGGTGCAGGGGCCGGCTCGCTCCGCATAACAGGCGTGATCGGCTCTGCGTAAGGCGTATCCGCTTTGGGCATCGGTGCGAACTGGACGCCGAAGCCGGCGTTGGTCAGTGCCATGTCCAGAGCATCATGCTCCGCGGCCTGAATATACAGACCGGCAGGCGCGTTTTCCTGTGTCATGGTAGCGATGTAGCTGCTGGCGGGGTCGGCATCATCCTTGTCGAAGAATACCTTTGCCTCGATGATCGCCAACTGATCCGTGATGCGCAGCGGCGTCAGCCGCGTGCGTCCGGCAGGATATTTCAGCCGGAACCAGAGCTTTTTATATCGCAGGTCCAGCTCGTGTCCGTTGGCAGTCTTTTTCAAGAATCGCAACGGATCGAAGCCTGCGACACGGTTCAGCTCAGACACGACGGGGACAGCATTGAACAAAGTGGATTCGGGTGTATTCATTTCAAAAGCTCCTTTCTAAATAAAAACATGAGACAGGGCGTAGATTTAACGCGCTTGCCTCATTTTTACAAAATATTCACAGTGATACTCAAGCACTGCGCTGCTGCACTTTGAACGTATTGGTATAGAGTGAGATCCTATGTCCTAACTGCGTGTTGCGTTTTCCGGTATCGTCTTTATGGACCGCCATGTAGAGCATGCCGATCTGACCCACCAGAATGACCTTTGACTTAGCGCGGGTGATAGCCGTGTAGACAAGGCTTCGCGTCAGCATCCGGGCATGGCTCCTCAGCAAAGGGAATAGTACCACATCAAACTCGCTGCCCTGCGCCTTATGGACGGTGGTGGCATAGGCAAGCTCCACATGGCCCATTTCCTCCATGGAGTACTCCACGACCCTCGTGGGCGAAAACTGGATCGATATGCGCATACCGTCCCGCTCATCATGGCGAAAACTGCGGATAAAGCCAATATCGCCATTGGACGCCTTAATACTGTTCTTGTTCTGCATCACCTTATCACCTACCCGAAAATAGAGGCTGCCCACCTTCAGATCGGCTTCCTCCGTCTGCGGGTTCACCAGCTCTCGGATCGCCTCGTTGAGTTGGTCAACGGAGGCCGCGCCGGTGGAGCGGAAGGGCGATAGGATCTGCACGCGGTCTACACCGTATTGCTTCACCTGTGCCAGATAGAGATTCCGCAGGTGTTCGGCGGCTTCCTCCTGGTTGGCGCATTTGCAGACAGTAAAATCATTGCCGTAGAAAAAGCCGGTGTCATTGTTGTTGATCTTCTGCGCGTTATAGGCGATAAGGCTGTCCTTCTTCTGACGGAATATCTCATTGAGCACCGTCACAGGGATCAGCCCGCAGTCGATCAACTCACGGAACACATCACCGGCTCCAACGCTTTGCAGCTGGTCTGCATCGCCCACCAGCAGAACCTTCGTGTTCGGCCCAATGCGGGAGAAGAACTGCCGTGCCAGCCACATATCCATCATAGACGATTCATCCACGATGATAAGGCCTGCGTCCAGCATATCTTCTTCCTCTTTCCGGAAGCCGCCATCCTCACCAAACAGTCCCAGCAGGCTGTGCAGCGTGCTGGCATTGTTTACGCCGGTACTCTCCGCCATGCGGCGGCTTGCCCGGCCGGTGGGGGCTGCCAGCAGGATATTTTCCGATGGCTTCAGCAGCTTGAACACCTCAATGACCGCTTTCAGGACGGTGGTCTTGCCGGTACCGGGTGAGCCGGTAATGATGGACAGATCGCTGCGGAATACCATGTGAACAGCCTCCGTCTGCCGCAGAGAGAGCTCGACCCCCAACTGACGCCGTACCCTTGTCAGCAAGTCCTGCACATCCACCCGTTCTACCGGGCGGCAGAGCAGCCTTGCGATGCTGCGGGCGGTTTCGTCCTCCTGCGCGAAGGCCTTGACCAGATAATAGTTGCCGTTGCTGTTAATGATCTTGCCTTGCAGCAGCATGTCGTCGATCACAGCCTCCAGATCATCTGCCTTTACCCGCATCTGAGGAACGGGGATCATGCTGTTCAGAAGCGACATAGCCTCTTTGTGAAGCTGTTCCGCCTCAAGATACAGATGGCCGCCATCACCCTTTGCACCCTCCAGCGCCGCAAATACCGCGCCGCGGATACGCATGGGTGAGTTCAGCGGCCAATTGTTCTTTCGCATGATCGCGTCCACGCGCTTGAAGCCAAATCCGGATATCTGACAGAGTTCGAAGGGGTTATCCCGCAGAATATCCACGCTGTGTGCGCCGAAATGGTCATAAATCTTCGTGGCGGTGGTGGGGGTGATCTGAAAGGGGGCCAACAGCAGCATCAGATCACGAAGGGTTCGGCTCTCGTTATAGGAGGCAATGATCTCCTCCAGCTTTGCCTTGCTGACGCCCCGTATCTCCAGAAGCCTCTCCGGTTCATTCTCCAGCACATGCAGTGTATCTGCGCCAAACCGGTCTACGATCAGCTCGGCGGTCTTGCCGCCAATGCCCTTGATAAGCCGCGAAGAAAGATACCCCTTGATCCCTTCGCGGGTCTGAGGTACGACCTCCTCACATTTCGTCACATGCAGCTGAAAGCCGTTTTTACCCTCTTTCCACTCGCCGTCCAGTATCATGCTGACCTGATCGGTGCGCGGCAGCTCATAGCCCACGGCGGCAAAATGGATCATATTGTCCCGATGCCGGTACGCGCTGCGAGCCTTTTCGGGAATTGATCGGTCTGAGGTCTTTACGCTGATCACGCTGTACTTGTTGACAGGGTTATAGAAGATCGTCCGTTCATAGATGCCTGTATAAGCCAACTTATGCAGCCTCCTCTCGTCGTTTTTTCACATAGAAGCGTCGGCTTTCCGAAACAGTGACGTACTGCTCGTAGATGTCCGGGTGCTGCGCCTGCAAACGCTGTAGGTTGTCCTTACTGATGCCGGATTTACGCACAGGCTTATAGCTGATACTGTAAGCCGCTTCACGCCCCTGGCAGACAGCCGTGCAGCTTCGTCCCATTTCTGCGACGATACGGCCTTGCAGCCGCCGCATTTCCGCTTCAATGTGCTCATAGTTTCGTTTCTCCGCGTTTCGCTGGGTCTGAAGCTCCAAATACCGGGGGATCAGCAGTGCCATATTCCCCTCCAGTATCAGCTCCGGCGCCGATGGGTCAGCCGGCCCGAAATGACGCCTGACGCTGTTGAGGATCAGATCGCCGTCCTCCGTATAGGGTGGGGGCATGCCGGTGAGGATGTGGTTCTCCCAGAAATCCTGCTCCAGCGCGATCAGCTCCGCCTCATAGTCCCGGTCACGGTCGATATGCCGGATGATGACTTCATCTTCATTGTTGCCGTACAGGCAGCAGTAGAAGACCTCATCAATGTTCATCACGGCCATATAGTGCCGCCCCTGAGCCTCATAGTTGAGGGGAATGATCTCCTGCCCATCCTCGGACCACCAGTGATCCTTTGCATTATAGTTGGTGGTTTTTATTTCGAGGATCGCAGTTCGCCCTCCGGGAAGCTCTACAAAGTAGTCAATATCCGCCAGCATAAATGTATGCACCGGATGATAAAACATCTTCTTGATCTGGTAGATGCGATACCCCGTTTTCACATGGAATATCTCTGCTACCAGATCCTCCAGCAGATGCCCCATCTTCTTGGCTACCCAGTTGCTCTCCGAGTCGTCAAATGGCACGATCTTCAGCTTGTCATAGTAGAGATCCCGTGCCGTAGCAAACGGTGAGATTCCTAATATGGCGGCTGCATCGCTGCCGCCGATCCCCCTGCGCCGGTATTCCAGCCAGTCTTTCTCAGGAAGACCCTCCGTGCTGACCAGGACTGACGGCGCATAAGACTCGCTTGCGACTGCCATGGCTATACCCTCCGCTGCCCCGTCTGATGGGGTACAACGCGGGTATAGCTGCGGCGGTATTTTGCCGCCTTCCGCTCCGTTTTCCTGAGTTTCTGCCTGCGCCGGTCTCCTTCTCGATACCGATACAAGCGTTTGCCGGGATAATTCCTTCTGCTCATGTGGATGCCACCTTTCAAATGTATTCCAAAGCCTTACGGCATTTGGGCAAATAAAAAAAGCGAGAATGACATCCTGATCCTCTCAGATACTTGCGCCTGCCGATGGCATGGCCGGTGTCATTCTCGCTGCAGGGGAAAATGTCCCCTCAAAAACAAAAAAGTCAACAGCCCACTGCTCTGCGGCATAGTGGTGTTGTTGACTAAAATACAATCTTAACAACGTGTGCGGTTCAGAAACACTCTGAAATGCCTGTATAGGCGTTGCACAAAAAACAATTACATGGTGATAGTACCACAATATATTGTGGTAGTCAAGAAACAATATCGCCCATATAGATAATTTGGAAAAATATTACTTCGCATGTTAAATTTACGGTGCCTGATTTCTTTTTATTTAGTGTAAGGCTAAGCCAGTCAGAAGATGGCTGGTTCTATTACATGCACCTTGAAAACTGAACAGCCCCACCGGAGGTTATACAGGAGCGGCGGATAGTGTGCGAGAACATAGGGGAGCGCACCCACCGCATAAGTGCCGCACAGCGGCAGCCTGCTAATACGCGGTCGAAGAGAGCGCAGGAAATGGGCCGGCAGGTGGCACAAAAAGCGATAAGGAGATGTGATATGGATCACTACAAAGATATAGAAGAAATCCCCATGATATTTGGCCCGCGCGAATTGTCAAAGATTTTGGGCATTTCTAAAAATAAGACTTATGAGGTCGTAAACAGGTATGATTTTCCTAAAATCCGAGTTGGCAGAAGAATCATCATCAGCAAAAAACACTTTTTGGAGTGGATGGACGCCAACTTTGGTAAAGAACGCAACAATACATAAAAGGCACTTTTGTTATTTGCTTTGATTCCTGTTGAGTTTTCCTTCGGAAAGTCGTATAGATATTATGTGTGGAAAAACCTAAAGGTTTATATCCCACATGGTACGATTTGTATGCCTGTACGACAGTAAGGAGGATCAATAAAAGTATGGGCAAAAAGAAAGCAAATGGAGAAGGATCCATAACAAAACGCAAAGATGGCCGCTACATGGGACGCTATACAGTGGAAAGCAAACGAAAAGCGGTCTATGGCGATTCTTTCGAGGAGGTGAGGCAGAAACTCAACGAGATCCTGAACGAGATTGCAAAAGGTGCCTACGTAGAACCCAATAAATACAGCGTGGAAAAATGGCTGCGAGAATGGTTAGAGTTATATGCCCTGCCAACGGTGAAGCGGTCAACATACATCTCCTATGAAGGATATGTACGGATACACCTTGTCCCGGAGATAGGGCAAATAAAGCTGACATCTTTGAGCACCAGGGATCTCCAGAAGTTCTTTAAGGAAAAAGCCGGTACAGAAGAGAAGAAGGGGTTAGCACCGAAGACGTTGCGGAATATTTACAATATGCTTCATTCGGCATTAGACCAAGCAGTTGCTGACCACAAGATTCTTAGAAATCCGACTTTGAATGTCAAATTGCCAAAGGTCAAGTCCAAAGAAATGCGCGTTCTAACCGTGGAAGAGCAGGTGGTATTACAGGAAGCTGTAAGCCGTTTTGATGAACTTCATGCCTATGGGATAACCTTTGCAGTCAGTACCGGAGTTCGTTTGGGTGAACTGCTTGCCTTGCGCTGGAAAGATGTAAATGAAAAAGAACACTACATCTACGTCAGGCGGACACTTGGCAGGTTGCAGAAGGTTGATGAAAAAGGGCATCTCGTTAAAAAAGAAAAAGGAACTCCATCAACGGAAATCGTTGTGCGCTCGCCTAAATCTGAGTTGTCCATGCGGAAGATACCATTGTTCGATGAGTTGTGGAACGACTTGATGGCATACAAAGAAAAGCAGAACGCTCTAAAGGATGCACTGGGATCAGAGTATCAGGATCAGGGCTATATTTTTGCCACGCCACTGGGTCATCACAACGACCCAAAAGTCTACCAAACGCTTTTTAAGCGCATAGTCGCCGATGCCGGAATCGAATCTGCGAACTTCCATGCGCTGCGTCATACATTTGCAACACGGGCGTTGGAGTCAGGCATGGACATTAAGGTCTTGTCTGCATTACTGGGCCATGCGCAGGCATCAACTACGCTTAATCTCTATGGACATGTTCTTCCGGATCATAAGAAGATCAGCATGGAGAAAATGCGAGGCAACTATATGAGCTGCAGCAGTATAAGAGGCAGTTCCGATGATACTTCCGCAGATGTACCGCAGACTCAAGACCCGATCATTAGCACCATGGAGGATGCCCAGCATAATCAAGAGCCGGCCATCAGCATCGCTGCAGAGGATATCCAAGGACTGGAACTGAGTGGTGACACCAATACAGCTATGCCGCAAATTCACGATTCAACCGCTGACACCAACGCAAACGAGGAACAAGCTCAGGCAAGCTGATTTTGACACCAACGCGTTGGAGTCAAAGCAAAAGCCATCCACGCCAGAATTGAAAAACAACCTCAAATGAGCAGCTTTTTTTTCGGTATGGCTTGCCAACGAAAATGGTGTCATTTGGTGTCAGGGAAACGGTTGGTGTCAATCGTTGGTGTCAAGAGCATGAAATAGTATCAGAAAACCACACTTTCGCAACATCAAATATCCGAAAGCCCGAACAATGCAGGACGCTGACACATTGGTGTCGGTTGGTGTCACAGCAAAATGAGCAAAGAGATTTAAGGGTGCGGTTAAAACAAAAAGAACCGCAAACCCTTTGAAATCAATGGGTTTGCGGTTCCTGCTTGGTTGCGGAGGCAGGACTTGAACCTGCGACCTCCGGGTTATGAGCCCGACGAGCTACCAACTGCTCTACTCCGCGATATAGAGTTTTTGCGGAATTTAGAGCTCCGAAGAATCGGAAAAGCCTCCGGGTTATGAGCCCGACGAGCTACCAACTGCTCTACTCCGCGATATAGAACTTGTACCGGTGGTGCCGGTGACCGGACTCGAACCGGTACGGCATTTCTGCCGGGAGATTTTAAGTCTCCTGTGTCTACCATTCCACCACACCGGCGGATCAGGCAATACTTAGATTACCACATCAGCCCCCCTATGTCAACACCTTTTCCGAAAAAACATTTCGTGGGTTTTCTGCCTTTTCCGTGTATAATAGGGCAGAGAGACACGAAGGGTGGTGGGACAGTGGACGATAGATCCCTGATGGACAGGATCGCCTCCGGCGACGAAGCGGCCTTACAGACGCTGCTGCGCCGCCATGGGCCGCTGCTGCGGTATATCATTGCGCCCATCCTGCCGGATGCGCGGGACAGGGAGGAATGCTTTGCCGACGTGTCGGTGCGGCTGTGGCAGACGGCGGGCAGCTTCGACGCGTCCAAGGGGACGCTGCGCGGATGGCTGACAGTGCTGGCGCGCAACTGTGCGCTCAACCG